>Ga0256798_1000582_pt1 | contig 10652 bp, 12 predicted proteins | sample MC6MC0949MT_FD_190193 | JGI IMG/M metagenome (GOLD analysis project Ga0256798, IMG submission 190193) | Metatranscriptome of enriched soil aggregate microbial communities from Iowa State University, Ames, United States - MC6-MC0949-MT... | ecosystem: Environmental > Terrestrial > Soil >... | reverse complement strand
CTCGGTTACTGCGGACCACGGCTCGGATGATTGTGGTGTGCGCGCGAACGTTGATCGACACCGCGCGGAACGCCGTGTCGCCGAGGATCACCCATGGTGCCAGCTCGTCCGCGGCCATTATGCGCAATCGTTCCGTCACCCGTTCGCCGAGGTCGGAAGAGCTTGTGTACGCCCCAGTCGTGTAGCGTTCGCGGATCACGTTTACGAAGTCTCGCTGCGGACCCTCGGCCCGCTCGAAAGGACTGCGAACGAACAAAGCCATCCGCGCGCTTCCTCTATCGGCATGCCTGAACTCGTCATGCGTCGCGGAATTAGCCGTTCGCCAATTGCTGGCCATAGCGGTTCCCGTAGATACCCAAGTAGATGGTCGAGATGGCGAGACCGTCAAGATAGGCACAGCTCGGCAGATACGTCTTGGGCGCCGAGATCGTGTTCGAACATCACCGGTTTGGCGCCGAGCTCGAGAATCGACTTCCGAACATCCGCTCGTTCATCAGGTATATCCCGTATAAGGCTCGACACGAACACCGACTGGCCAGCGGCCCATTGCCTAAGATCCGACTCATCGAGCGGGGCATTCGCGGCTTGGAGGTCGATCGTCAGAGATGCTCGGGTACGCATGATTCCATTTCAGCACCTCTCGGATCTACTGGTGAGCGCTAATCGTCTCGCGAGTCAATCCAACTGCGAGTCATTCCGGTGCGGACCTCTCGGAGAGCCAGGGCGCTTGGATTTGTTGCGCATGTGCAGCTTCAATCATTCTAAAGTTGCTTGGATTTGTAGGACATTTGTAGGTATACTCGCGCCCGCTTGGGCGTCGGCGAAGCCTGGCGGAAACCCGGACCCTTGCGCATTCCACGGCGCTAATTGGCGGGTCGCGGACCGCATAGGATGGCTCGAATCAGATGCACGCGGGCGCGCGTTTATCCGGGCTCTGATGTTACGTTGAATCCGGATCGGCCCTTTGCCGGATCTGAAACTGCATTACCAGGAGAGGAAACCGAAGATGTCGAACTCGCTTCTAACCACACACACGGTAGAGATGCACGAGGATGAGGACGATTACACCAAATTCTCGCCCAACAACATGATGAAGGTCACTGATTTTCAGCCCATGTCAGCTGCCGAGCAGGCAGAGTTGGACGCGCTCCTGATTGCATCCGTGTAATCAAACGTGTGGCGCCCGAACTGGGCGCCACACGCTCGAGCTGTAGAACGGACGGTTATGCCCCTAGCGTTTGAAACTCCCAGCGCACGGTTTCAGGACGGAACTGCCTTCAGCGGAACTCAGCTGGACGATTTTCTGCTTGCGTTATCGTCGAGTCCTTCGGAGGTTCTGGTCCTTGGCTCGGGACCAGGCGCGGTGTCTCTCAGCCTCGCTCAGGCGGCACCATTGACTCGCGTCTACGGTGTAGACGCTGACGTACGCGAGGTCGCATTAGCTGAGGCATTCCGGAGTTACCTCGAGGTCGACAATGCGCGATTCGGTGCTGCGGATGCCCTTGCGAGTCTTAGGGCAGCCGCCGATGGTAGCTATGACGCGATCTTGGTGGACTTGTACGATGGCAGCGACGCCAGCCCTCTGAACACCGACGAGACCTTTTGGCTTGAGCTGAAACGAGTCGCTGCGCAGGATGGACTGGTCCTCGTCAACGTATGGGGAATCCCCGAACATCTTGATCCGCTGAGCGGCGAGACGCCGGCAAATTCAGTTATCTCAGCTGCGATGCGGGCCGGTTACAGGCATTACCTCTGTCTGCACCATCTGCGCAACACGACGCTCATCTTCGGGTCGGCCGCTGCTCTGAAAGACAGATCGGTGACCTGGGAGCTACCGAGCAGCTCGCCGCTCGAAGAGTTTGCGGTGCTTGCATTGCGCGGAAAGGTCGGCCGGGCGGCCGTGCGAACAGTTCCGGCTAGCGTCCCTCCGTCGCGTGTGTGGTCATTCGCGGACGCTCAAGCACTCTTCGAGTCGCGTCTCGAAGACCACTTCGTGGGTGGCGGAACTGTCCGGGCCGGCCGTGAAGCCGTACGAAGCATTCTGGCAACCGAGACCGCGTCGAGGGGATACGTGTCTGGCGAGATTTCGATGGGCCGGCCGTCACGCTGCTCCTTGGTCTCGACTCATTATCACGCGGACGTTGTCGGGCAAGGGACGGAGCGTCGCCTGGGATGGTTCCCCGGATGGGTTCTGGAGAGCTACGAGGAGTTGTCGCAGAACGCGAATCAGTGGCTTTATGGCTCCGCCCTCTGGCATATCGCGACGACTGCTGTTGCGAAAGGACAGTACTCAAGCACAATTGCGGCGCTCCACGAACGCCTCGCCCAGGAATCGTTCGCTCACTAGGAAGCAGGAAAGGCACAGATGAGTTTGCCAGAAGATTGCGTCATCGTCGACGACTTCTACAGAGACCCCGATGCGATTCGAGGGTGGGCCCTGAAGCAGGCGTTTTCAAACGTGGGAAAGTACAGCTTCCCCGGTTGGCAGGGCGAGTACGTCGTGGACTCTCCCGCTATCGTCAGCAAGATGGAGGAGGCCCTCGGCTTCCCATTCATCATCGATCGCCAGAAGTACACGTTCGGCGGCATTCGGCTCATTACCGGATTCTCTGGAAAGCACACTAAAGTGCATTCAGATTCGGTCTCGGAGTGGGCCGCTATGGTGTATTTGACTCCTGACGCGGACCTAAGCTCCGGGACTGGATTCTTCAGGCACAAAGCCACTGGACTCTCGGGGCCCCCTGACATCAGGACAGCTATCGAGCTCGGCTATTCAACTCCAAACAGCTTTATGGAAGATGTCATCTATCAAGACGCTGGAAACCTCGATGCCTGGGAGCTAACCGGCGAAGTTCAACCCGTGTACAACCGACTGGTGGCGTTCCGGGGCGCTCGCTATTACCACGCACCACTGGGCGGAGGTGGAACGGAGCCGGAGTCTGCTCGGATGACGCACATGTTCTTCTTCGACGAAGGGCGGCTTCAGTTGCCACCAGTTGCCAGCAGCCATCAATCGAAATTCGCGGAGTAGAGCATGAATCTGAGCAAGACAATGCTGGGCGGCGACCTCATCGTGGTAGACGACTTTTACGATGACATTGAGGCTGTACGTTCGTACGCGCTGTCACTCGAATACGACCCACCCGAGATGTCGGGGCACTATCCGGGAATTCAGAGCGCGCGTCCAGCCGTTTCGCCTCGACTGAAGGATCTGTTCTCCGAGTTTGCCGGTGTGCCACTTGAGCCTGCGGAAGGGGCCGTCTATGGGAATTTCCGAGTCGGACTTGAAGCGCAAGTCGGTGATGTCGCCGTTCATCTGGATCACGTTGAGTGGAGCGCGATCATATACATGAACGATGCGCCCTCGGATCAGACGTCGGGGCTCAGCATCGTGCGCCATGTTGATCTTCCGCGGGTCAAGGTAGACGAGGCGCTTCTGCAGGAACTGAACGTGGCCGACCGCAAAGAGTTCGACCGTACCTGGGTACGTCCGAGCAGCTCGGATATGTCCAAGTGGGAAAGAGTCGAGACCATCGACGTGAAGGCCAACCGCCTCGTCCTACTGCGGAGTGGAAACTACTGTCACGTCATCGAGAACGTGTTCGGGACTGATCTCGAGTCCGGCCGCATGACGCATTCCTTCTTTATGGATGAGGCGCAGTGAGGACGCTCATTCAAGTTGTGGAGGGGCTGGTCGACGCAAATGCTGATGCCCTGCTGGTGGCACCCGTAGATGGTGCTGGACGATTTCTCAACGGAGGCCCGACCCCGCTGGGCGGACATAATGCCGAAGAGATCAGTCGCCTCAAGTTAGGGTTGCGCACTCTGGTGGTGTACGACGATCGAGGCCCCGTCATGGTCGTTGACGGCTGGGCGCTGGTGAGGCAGTTCGGCGCGGACCTTGACCTCACGGGCGCGGACTTGCGCGGGGCCGACCTTGCAAAGGCGGATCTGAGAGGCGCGTGTCTGGATGGCGCCGACCTCACGGGCGCCAACCTGAAACGCGCGAATGCGACGGAGGTGACCGCGACTAGGGCGATTTTCGATGGCGCGGACCTGCGCGCGAGCAACCTGCGTGACGTCAGCCTTCTCGAGTGTTCGTTCGCTCGAGCTGATCTATCATCGGTGGATTTTCGTGGGGCGAGTGTCACCCGGAGCGGCTTCTTGAACGCCGATCTCACAGCTAGCTTTTGGGAAGGAACTGAGCCACATGACTGCTTCGATTTCCAGCGTCGATGACGCTGCACGGTCGGACGTGATTGACGACTTTCTGTCGGCGTCCGAGTTGGAAAACGCACGCAAGGTCTTCGCGCGCTTGCCCTTCACGCTTGGCCATTCGACGGTAGAGCCGCACTTCGACGGTCCGATCATGCGTGGTCCTGGGCGCACGATTACCGAGGCCGACCTCAGTGGGCTACCTCCCTTGTTTGCGACACTGTGGACAACCGTGCTTGCGCACCCCCTTGCTCCCGAAGCGCCCGCGAATTCAATCGAGTTCCGCTGCAACTGGTGGCAATTCCCGCCTGGATCAGGATCTGACTGGCACGATGATGGCGGTGAGGCTCGCGCGGTGGCGTTCATTCTCTACCTCCACGAAGAATGGAACGCTTCATGGGGCGGGGGCCTCATCGCGAGCGAGTGGGACATGGGTCGTGTGGCAGCATTCTCCGCGGGTACCCCCCGACCAGGCAGCGTCGGATACGCGATGACCGCTTCGCGGGCGCCCGCGCGGTATGTGGTGCCGGTACCTAATCGACTTGTGCTGCTGAAGTCGCCGACTCCCCACCGAGTTGAGCCTGTGCACCCTCGGGCTGGGGACAGGACCCGGAACACGATCACCGGCTTCGTGCGGGTTCGTGAGGGGCAGCCACTTGACGGTTGAAACCTCGCGATCAGCCTTAATGAAGCGAAGCTTCATCGGCATTGCCGTCGTTAGTCAGATTGGCAACTGGCTCACATTTCTGGCGGTGATTGTGCACGCTCAATTGGCGTACGGAGCCGCCGCGAGCACTGTGGTGTTCGTCGCTCAGACAGTGCCGGCGCTCATCGGTGCACGGGCGATCAGCGATCGCATTCCGGCGCATTGGGTGCGGAGCTCGTGGATAGGCGGGCAGTTGTTGTTGGCGCTGTTGACGACTGTGCTTGCGTTCACGTATGGATCCTTCGTGATTCTCTTGGGGTACGTGGCAGTGTCGATGCTCCTCCGGGCGGCTCTCAACCCGCTCTTCATGACTTTGATCACGGACAATGTCGCTGAAGAGCAGCGCGCCGCAACGATGACCGGTGTCGGGGCAGCCGGCTCAGTAGCGGTCGTGTTGTCGCCTGCTCTGGGCGGCATGCTGTTGACGACCATCGGTCCGATGTACCTGTTCCTGATCGACGCGCTGACTTTCGGCGTCTCGGCCGTATGGATGGTGTCGGCGAAGCCACGCGCGATAGCGGCACACGGTCAAGGGGGCCGAAATCCGTGGTGGCAGGGGCTTCCTTCACTCCGATCTCTTTCGACCGCACCGGGCCTGTCAGACTTGCGAACGTGGTCCGTTCCGGTGTTGATGACGTGGCCGGCAATGCTACTAGTGGGGGCTCTCCTCAATGCGCTCGAGGCGCCGCTGAGCTTCGATGTTCTCGGCTTCACGGAGATTGAGTTTGGGTTAGCGCTTGCTTGCTTCGGCGCCGGCGGACTAATCGTGCTGGCGGTCACGCTCTTTTCAGACAGACAACTTTTCGGTCCTCGTATTGCCGTCACGGTATACGCCGTCGGCTTGACCATGTGGGTGTTCATACCCGGCGTCGGCCCGTTGGTTGGCTTCTTCATGGCGGGAGTTGCATCAGCAGTACTGTCCGGCTGGATTCGAGCATCGCTCGACCGATGGGCGAGTGTTAGTCGGGTCGACCCGAAAGACCTTTGGGGCTGGGCGACCCAGACGACACTGTTCGTGAACCTGGTGAGTTACGGTGCAGCGGCTGCGCTCTTCGCGTTTGGAGCACCCCCCTATGTGCTGGCGGCGATCCTCCTGTTGGCTTTCGTCCCTCTGCTCCTAGTCGTTCAGGCGACTCTGAGGGAGGGCCGATGAGCGAACTGATCCAACTGGTACTGACTCAGGTCCTGGTCGCGCTTTCGGGCTGGTGGATTTTGCGCCAAGCGTTTAACGCTAAGCCCGGCAGCTTCCTGAGCTGGCCAATGTACAACTCCGTCAGCTTCTATCGAGTGCATCTGGTCGATGACGATTCGGGGGAATCGATCACTCCCTGGGACGACCAGATTCACATTGATCACGGCGGAGACCTCGACGACTTGGGCGAGTACCTGCGATACCTACGAGAGGTCCGCGGGGTCAAGGCCTCCGGGTACGGCATCGTGAGGTCGTGGTCCGGTGCGCAACGTGTGGTGGTGACGGCCAGCCATGTGGATCTTCGAGGCGATATGGGTCGGATATCCTGACGTACCTGCTCTGCCCCGAGAGATCTTTAGGGTCTTCTGTGGCCTGGCACTCGTCTGGAAGTTCAGTTGGGACATGCGATGGGGCGGGTATCGCTACTTCGATCATCGCTCCCTCACCAGATGGCGTTATGAGGGCATAAAGAGGCATCTGAAGCTGATACCAAGTCCGAGCGCCTACCGGGTGTTCTACGTCGCGCGCTACGTGTGCGCTTGGCTCATCCTCCTTGGAATTTGGTCCCAATACTCTGCGGTCATCGTTGCTCTGTGGTGCGCCTTTGAGTTCACCTTCGACAGAAAATTCCACACTCAGTACCTTCTCCTCGGAACACTGTTCTTGGCATTGACTCCAGGTGACACGTGCTTCGGGCTGCTCAGTACGGGCGGCTGGGATGGCTGCATCGACTCCTCAACGTACTCGGCCCCCGCCGTGTTGATGATCTTTGCAATATGCGTGATGTACATCGGAAGCGTCGTCACGAAGTTGAAGTCGCCGCAATTCCTCTCAGGAGATGTCCTGTATTTGACGTATTCGCACTACGCGCATATCTCAAGTCAAATGCAATACCGGGAGACCTTCTATCCGAGACCACTACTCAGGTACTTTGTGTGGGTGGACAGCGATCGCGGTCGCCGACGATGGCGTGCACTTTCTCTGGCGGCGCTGGTCCTGGAAATAGCGACGCCTGTCCTGCTCCTGTTCACGACAACGTGGGTGATCGGAGTAATCCTTGGGATCATAATGCACGGTGGCTTCTGGCTCTTGTTCCCGAAGCGGCTGCTTCCGTTTTCGCTTGCAGTGGTTGGTGCCTACCCCATCTTTCTCGCTCCAGCGACGATTCTCTCGCTTGCTAATAGCCTCAGCAGCTGATGGGACGGGACATCGCCTGTTGCTTGAACTAGCGACCCCTGCGGTGGAACCAGCGGTTGTTCTTCGCCTTGGGTGCCTCCGCCGCATTCTCGGGGTGTCGTGGTTCACGACGTTGGCGCCAACCGCGCACTTCAGCCTCGACATCGCGTAGAGGTGTCGTCACTGGGGGTCCTCCGTTGAGTTGCATGCGTGCGCGCTTGATCCTGAAGTTGAAATCCTGCAAATATGCCCTGACGCTCTTTTCATCGCCCATGGCGTCCACGCGCTGCTCCAAATCGGCTGATTCCTTCCTGATCTGGAATACCTCGGGCGCGATTCCGGTGATGTTCTCATCGACGATCTTGCGCCGAATCCACCAGTTTGGATCCTGAGACTCATGGAGGTGTTCTATGGGCTTCCCCGCACCGGGAAGATTGTCGAAAGCGCCACGACGAATTGCAGACTGAATAGACAATTCGACAGCAGCCCACCGCTCCTCCTCTGTGTGCCATTTCGGAGGGAGGCCGTGGGAGGGATAGTCTGTCATGCGCTCGTCGTCGGAGTCGGTCATTTACTTCTCGTTTCAATCCTCACGGTCAGGTCCGTCAAACTCGGTTACGCGCCCATTTTAGGCAATTTCAAGTGAATTGGCACCGCGGCTATCTGAGTGCAGGTTATGGGCACTCGCCGACCCTAGGCAGATGATGGCTAATCTCACCGCTCCAACGCCGGATGCGGCCGGTCCCTCGACTAATGCGAGTGGTCGGGTGCGGATGCCGAATTGAGCACGAAGCCACCGATCCGCGCGGGTCGCGGCACGTCTCGAAGCGGAGGCGTTTCCATGTGGCGCGTGCCCGCTCACAATCGTCGCGCGCGCTGAGCAGCACGAAGATCCTCGCTTGACGTACCGCCTGTTCATCCAGGTTGCCGACGACCTTGCCGCGGCCGATCTTGTCGATCGCATCTCCACGTCAGCTGAACTGCCGGCGCCCGGCTCGGGTCGGTGGGTTGACGCGGTCGCGGCGCTTGTCGACCTACGGCTTGGGGGCGCGCGGCCGGCGTGGGTGGCAGATCATGCTGGTGATCCCGATACGCCGTGGACTCCGCAGCGGGGCCGCCATCCGCTCCCGATCCCGGTAGATCTCTCGCAGGTCGACGAGCCGTTTCGGAGCCGGAGGATTTTCAACGAGCAAAACGAGCGCCAGCTTCACCGACGGAACGCTGGCGACAACTCGCTGGTCCGCACCCGCCCGGTCGCGCGTTGGCTCGGCGTGATTGAACTGACCCGCCCAGCACCCTGGATCAGCGTGGGGCGATCGTCGCCGAGTCGGTCCGCTGTGGTGACTAGTTCGATGAACGGAGTGCCGGTAAAGACCGTCATCGCGGCACCATCGAACACGATGAAACTCGCTTCGTTTGCCGGCTTGGTGGTCACGAATGTCAGCGCCGTGTCACGAAACGCGTCTCCGACGGCGTTGATCTCCGCCTTGTCTGCGCGGGTCATGTTCTCCACCGGCGGGGTCTCCAAGGTGACCGGGCAGCCGCCGCTGACGACCTGCTTCAGCAAGTCCGTGTAGTGTGCTCGTCGCTCTCGTGGCCATAGCCGCGATGCGGACAGATACACGCGCTCTCGGGACTGAAGCATCCGCACCTCTGTGGTGTCGGCGAGCTCACTGACGGCTAGGCGTCGTACTGGGAAACCGGCCAGCCGGGTGCGCAGCCGGGTTCGTCGTTCATCTACTGCGCTTTGCTCCTCGTCAGAGGCCGTAATCGTCTGAAGCTTCCACAGCTCACCCAGGATCCCATCTACCTCACTGTCGGTAGCCCTAGTAGTGAGGATGTCGGCGGGGATCAGACGGTCCACTCTGCGGCGATCCTCTTCGACGCGATTTTCAACCCGCATCGACTGGAGCATCGCGAGCTCGAGCACCTGCGTCTCGACCCGTTCATCGACGCGACCATCCACACACACACGCAGGTAGCGGTCCGAAGGATCCTGTTCGGATTCGAACAGGAGGACCACCGCGTCGATGTACTGCTTTCGGGTGGACTCGACGTCGAGCACAGTCAGCAGCGTGGTGTTGCGGTCCGATTGGGCCGGCTCCACACCGACGAATCGCTCCGTGTCGAGTGGTCCGAACTCCAGTTCGATCTCACCGTCTGCCTCAAGAATCAGCCGCGGGTGATCATCGATCTCGTCCGGATTCAGGATGAGCTTGTTCGGCACAGTCAGCGGTTCCCCCGATAGCCCGTCGATGAGGTAGGTCATCGTGGCCGGCACGACCCGTTCGTCGACGAGGGTTGCCACGAGCGTCCTGCCTGTCGCGCTGAGCGCGAATCCTCCGTCATCGCCGGTGTAGTTGACCACGACGTGTCGGTTGAGCAGCAGCTGGCTGAGCACAACATCGATAACATCGGCGGGCAGATTGAGCAGCCGGGTGATATCGCCCGGAGTATCCACACCCAAGTCAATGGCACGCAGGACGAACTCGGCGAATGTGTCCACCTGACTCGTTTTCAGCGCGCGGCAATTCAATTTCACCCGCCACACCGGTATTGCGGCGTGCCGAGTGGACAGCAACCGAAACCCCTCGCGGCGAAGAAGCGTCTCCGGATTGGCCCCAAGTCGTTGTTTAACGTCCATTGCGGGCACCCCCCTTGCTCGGGATGGCCGCGGCGACAGCAGCTAGTGCCGTCGCCTTGCGGCCAGCCTTGATTGCCATTTTGCGGTCGCCAACGATGACCAGTCCGTCGCGGGCGCGGGAGATTGCGACGTTGAGTCGCTCAGGTTGCTTCAGGAACCCGACGTCGTGATGATGGTTGCTCCGGGTCAGCGACACGATGCAGATGTCCGCCTCCTGGCCTTGGTACGAATCAATCGTGGCTACCTTGACTCGGACCACCCGCAGAGCAGACTTCGTGCCGCTGAGCACTTCCTGCAGAGTTCGCACCTGGGCGGCATATCCCGACAGCACGGCCACTTCGACCTCTTCTAAGTCCAACATGGATGCGTAATTGTCGATCGTGCGGACCAGCTCAGCAACCGCCTTCGCCTCAGTGCGGTTGTGCACACTGGAGCCGACATACCTCTCCTCGCTGCTACCGGTGTCGTGCCAAGTTGCCGCGCTGCCTAGGGCCTTTTCGACGAGCGGTTCCGCTGCCCGTGGCGCAGAACGCAATGCACCGCCGTAGAAGACGTCGCTTACAACTCGGCCGATGTCAGGATGCATGCGGTGCTGGTGCGACAGTTCGGACACGCTGGCCGACGGTAGCGCGGAGCCCAGGCTGGCGAACAGCCTCTCATCCACATCTCCAAATGTCAGATCTCGTTCAGCGAGCACGTCAGCGTCGCTTAGGGCCGCG
>Ga0256798_1000555_pt1 | contig 10829 bp, 10 predicted proteins | sample MC6MC0949MT_FD_190193 | JGI IMG/M metagenome (GOLD analysis project Ga0256798, IMG submission 190193) | Metatranscriptome of enriched soil aggregate microbial communities from Iowa State University, Ames, United States - MC6-MC0949-MT... | ecosystem: Environmental > Terrestrial > Soil >... | reverse complement strand
TCGCCGCGCTCCTCGTTGAGCAGTTGCGTCGCGTACGGTTCGACCGCGTCCCACACGTTGAACTCGGGGTCGAGGGCGCTGCACATGCCCGAGGTGAGCGCCACCGCCCGGATGAGCAGCAGCAGGTGCTCGGGCAGCTGGAACGGCAGCGAGCGCATGACGTCGCCGAACTCGACGCCGAAGTCGCGGAACTCGCGCGGGTCGACGTTCTTGAGCTGCGCGAACCCCATGCCGCCGAAGCGTTCGAACAGCTGGGTGAGGGCCCGCTCGAGCTCGCCCGTGTCGGCCGAGGGCATGAGCACGCCGATCTCGTGCGCCGCCTCGATCATGCCGTGTCCATCACGGCCGGCGACCGCGATCACGAGGGCGCGCAGGCCCGCGCGCAACTCGGTGGGCACCTCGGCCATCATGCCGAAGTCGACGAACGTCAGGCGCCACGGGATGCCCCGGGCCGAGGCATCCCGCCCTTCGGCGTCGCCCGTCGCCAGCGGCGTCACGAAGATGTTGCCGGGGTGCGGGTCGGCGTGCACGAAGCCGTGCGTGAAGACCTGGTCGAACATGACCTCGGCGAAGACGCTCGCAACCTCGGCCGGCGCGATGCCCGCGGCACGCAGCGCCCCCGTGTCGTTGATCTTGATCGCCGTGACGTCTTCGAGCGTGAGCACGCGGCGGGTCGTCCGCTCCCACGCGACCGCGGGGGCGTACACACGGGGCTCGTCGGCGAACGCCTCAGCGAAGCGCTCGGCGTTCTGCGCCTCGTGCAGGTAGTCGATCTCCTCGTGGCTCGTCTGGGCGAACTCCTCGACGAGCGCCGGCGCGTCGACGTGGTCGGCCACGACCTGCACGCGGCGCAGCCAGCCGGCGACGCGGCGCAGCGCGGCGAGGTCGACGGCGACGATCTCGTCGATGCCGGGCCGCTGCACCTTGACGACGACGTCGGTGAAGCCCGTGTCGGCCGCGTCGGAGTCCGACAGTCGCGCCCGATGGGCCTGGCCGAGCGACGCGGCTGCGACCGGGGTCGGGTCGAAGCTCGCGTACACCTGTTCGAGCGGTGCGCCAAGCTCGGTCTCGGCGAGCGTGCGGATCGCCGGGAACGGCACGGGCGGCACCTCGTCCTGCAGGCCCTCGAGCTCGGAGGTGATCTCGGGCGGCAGCACGTCGAGGCGCGACGACATGAACTGGCCGACCTTGATCATGAGGCCGCCGAGCTCGACGGCGAGGTCGCGGAACCGTGACGCGAGCCGGCGCATGCGGCGCTCGCGCGTACCGTCGGCGACCGCTGCAAACCCGATCTTCGGCAGTACGAGCTCGTACCACCAGAGCTGCACGAGCTGACGCGCCGCGAACCCGAGGATGCGGCGGGAGCGCGCGCGGTGGGCACCGTCGGTCATGCCGTCATCCTCTCGCAGCGCGACCGATGCGGCACGCGCTGGATCGGACGCGGCATCCGCGCCGGCACCCGGGTCAGCCCTCGGCCAGGATCGAGTAGAGCCGGCGTCGCGCCTCCTCGAGCACGGTCACGGCCTCCTGCAGCTGCTCGGGCGAGCCGGTTCGCCCGACCTGCGCCGCGGCCGCGGCGAGTTCGACTCCGGCCTTCGAGAGGGCGCGGTGCGCGCCGCCGCCCACCGTGGGCGACTCCCACGGGGCCGGCTTGTCGGCGGAGGCCGCGGCTTCGTCGCGACCGGCGTCGGTGAGGGAGTACGTCTTGCGGCCCTGCAGCTCGGAGGCTTCGATGAGCCCTTCGTCCGCGAGCAACTGCAGCGTGGGGTAGACGGAGCCGGCGCTCGGCTTCCACGAGCCGCCGCTGCGCGACTCGATCTCCTGGATGATCTGGTAGCCGTGCATCGGCTGCTCGGCGAGCAGGGCGATGACGGCCGCGCGCACGTCGCCGCGCGCCATCCGCTTCATGCCGGGCCGCTGGTCGAACGACGAGCGGAACTGCTCCATCGCCTCCCACAGCGCGGCGCCGGGGTTGCCCGGTCCGCCGAAGCCCTGACCGCCGAAGCCGCCTGCACCGAAACCTCCGGTCGAGCGATTGCCGTTCATGATGACCTCCCGCGATTCGCGAACGATACTCAACGATATATCGTTAATGTGAGGAACGGAAGACTCGCGCGAACCAGGCCTCGGCTTCTCGGGGGTGCCTGAGACGGACGACCTCGAGGTGGGGATTCCGTGCGGCCGCATCGTCGACGAGCGCCGCACGCGTGCCATGCGTGTTCCACGCCCATCGGACGATGTGCTCGGGGTCGGTGAAGAAGGTGTGGAACGGGCCCTCGATGTTGCCGTTCCACAGTTCCTCACGAGTCAGGCGGCGACGCACCGTTCGCGAGATCACCTGTCGCATCACGCGCGGCCGCGAGTAGTCGAGGAACACGAGCAGCTGCGCGCGCTCGGCGAGCATCGGCTGCACCTCGCCGTACTGCCACTCGGTCACCCAGCCGGGCTGGTCGGTGAACGCGGTGACGTCGTCGACGAAGCTCGGCCTCGGCGTCCAGTCGGGTCCGTGGAAGAGCGCGTCGATCTCCTGGTACGGCAGGCCGCACGCCGCGGCGATGCGTCTGGCGAGGGTCGACTTGCCCGCACCGCTCGCGCCCGCCACCAGGATGCGTCGCGGTCGCTGCGGCTCGATGGACGGCATCGTCCGAGCCTAGCGAAACGGACGCACCGGCGATTCGTGATGGGCGGATGCATCGCGGTCAATGCACGGTGCGGGATGCGCGCACCCGATCATGCAGGAGTCGGGTCGCGTAGCCGAGAGCCTGCTCGGCACCGGGCTGCCGGCGTGCGGGCACCGACGACTCGCTCAGGACGGCGATCGCGAACGCGCTGCCGTCGGCGTGCTCGAGCACGCCGGCCTCGTGTCGCAGATGCAGGAAGGTCCCGGTCTTCGAGAACCACTCGGCGTCGTCCGATTCGAGGTCGGGGGCGAGTCGATGACGCATGAGGTTCATGCCCAGCAGCCGCCGCAGGGGCGCGCGCTCGCGGTCCAACGCCGGGTCGGTCCAGATCCGGTCCAGCAGGTCGACGAGCGCACGAGCGGTGCCGGCGTTCGCGTGCGTGACGTCGAGTTGCGGCACCAGGTGGCCGCCGCCCCGTGTGGAGGCCTGGATCGCAAGGGCGAGCGCCTGGGGCATCTCGTCGGGCGCGAGGCGCGCGGCGAGCGTCTCGTGCAGCTCGCGGATGGGATGTCGCACCGTGATCGCGGTGAGGCCGAGCTCCCGCAGCAAGCCGGTCACGCGATCCGGCGGACAGTGTGCGAACAGCGCGTCGGCGGCGGTGTCGTCGCTCACGCTCATCGCGAGGGCGAGCAGGTCGCCGATCGCCACCCTGCTGCGGTGTTCGAATCGGCAGAGACCGGTGAGCCCCGGCGTCCGCGCGGTCGGGTCGAAGTCGATCGCCTCGCCGAGGTCGATGCGACCGGCCTCTGCGTCGCGCAGCACGGCGAGCGCCAACGGGAGCTTCACGACCGAGGCGAGCGGGTACGCCGCGTCGGGGGCGATCGAGAGCTCGCGTCCGCTCCCGAGCTCGCGTACCGTGATCGACGCCGAGAGCCCGGCGTCGGACAGGGCCTCCGACGCCGCTCGCAGTGCCGTGCGGTCAGCGCGCATCGTGTTCCGGGGCGGAGCGTGGCGCCGAGACGCCGGTGCGGGTCGTGCCGACGAGTTCGGCCAGCAGTTCGCCGCTCGAGTCGCGGAGGCGATCGGCGAGTTCGGAGTCTCGGTGCAGCAGGGCGTACCCGCGCACGAGGTGCAGGTCGCCGAGCGGATGCCACGCCAGCTCGGCCTCCTGCGCCTCCGCACGGGTGCAGAGCACCAGGTCGCCGTCGGAGATCGCCCTGGCGATCGCCGTGACGAGCGATGTGGCGAATCGCAGGTGCCCGGCGACGAGGCCCGCGCCGTTGCGCACGTGTTCGAGGCGGTCCCGCACGCTGGGGACGTCGTCCTCGGGCTGGAGCCAGAGTCGTCGGCGCTCCGGGGTGCCGCGCCGCGGCCGGAGCTCTGCGAGGAAGAAGGGCGCCTCGTCGGACGCGGAGCCGCCGGCGAATCCGACTCCGAGCGGCGTGGTCCACTCGGCGCGATCGGGCTCGACGTGCTGCAGGACGAGCTCGGCGCGGCCGACGGCGAGCCACTCGGCGCGCTCGCGGGGGGCACCCTCGAGCAGTTCGACCGTGAGGGCATGATCGGCCGCGGCGGCGCACACCCGTGCTGCGGCAGAGGGGGAGACGTGTCTCGGCACGGCGAGGGTCACGGGAAGGGCGGCCGCGTGGTCGGCGTCGTCGGCGAACTCCTGCGCCGCGACGACGAGTCGGATCGCGCCCGGCAGCACCGCGCGACCGAAAGCCGTGAGGGCGACACGGCGCGACGAGCGCTCGAACAGGCGTCCGCCGAGGTGGGCCTCGAGGGCGGCGATGCGCCGGCTCGCCACGGATTGGGTGATATCGGCGCCCTGCGCGCCCGTAGTGAAACTCTCGCGATCCGCGACGGCTACGAAGGCCTCGCACGCCGCGAGGAGGTCGAGAGCGCGAGCCATGCATTCCATGGTTGCATGAATGGCGCGGTTTCCGGCTTTGCCTGAATGGCCATGTCGCCGGTTGAGTGCCATCCATGACTTCTCACGACAGCTCTGCAGCCCTCTCACGTCGTTCCCTCCTCGCGGTCGGGGGTATCGCGACGGTGGGCCTCGCGACGACGGCACTCTCCGCGGCCCCGGCGTGGGCGAGCGCGGCGGGGCCGGTCGGCACGCGCTCGGGCCGGTCGAGCGAGCGGATGGCGCGGCGGCTCGGCGAGCTCGAGCGCGATGCCTCCGTCACGATCGGCGTCACGGCCGTGACGCACGGCGACCGGCGCGCGTTCCGGTACCGCGGCGACACGCGCTTCCCCATGTGCTCGCTCTTCAAGGTCCTCGCCGCCGCGGCGCTCGTGCAGTCGCGCGGTTACGACGAGGCTTACTGGTCGACGCCGATCCCGTTCACCGACGCCGACCTCGTGGTGGACTCGAACGTCCTCGACAAGCTCGACCCGCAACAGGCGACGCCGGGCCTGCTGGCTGATGCCGCGCTGAGGTACAGCGACAACACGGCCGGCAACCTGATGCTCCGCGAGCTCGGCGGCCCCGCGGCGATCACGGCGTTCGCGACGTCGCTCGGCGCCACCCGTACCCGTCTCGACCGATGGGAGCCCGACCTGAACGCTGCGGTGCCGGGCGACGAGCGCGACACGACCACCCCTGACGACATCGCGACGATGTACTCCGCGCTCCTCCTCGACGACGCCGCGGGCGTGCTGACCTCGGCACGGCTGCGCGAGTGGATGCTCCGCAACACCACCTCCGGCGCGCGCATGCGGGCGGGGCTCACCCCGCCGTACGAACTCGCGGACAAGACGGGCGGCGGCGAATTCGGCGTCGTGAACGACGCCGGGGTGCTCTGGCGCCCGGGGCGCCCGCCGATGACGCTCGCGATCCTCACGCGGACCGACCGCCCCGATGCCGTGCGCAACAACGAGGTCGTGGCGGAGGCCACGCGGATCGTGGTCGGGTGAGCGGCGTGGGCGTCGGGAATACACCGGAAGATGCATCCGTTCGCATACACCGTGAGCGAACCCATCAAGATCGACATCTGGTCCGACATCGCGTGCCCGTGGTGCTACATCGGCAAGCGCCACCTCGAATCGGGGCTCGCCTCGCTCGGCGAGCAGGCTCCCGAGGTCGAGATCACCTACCACTCGTTCGAACTCGCCCCCGACACCCCGGTCGACTTCGAGGGCAGTGAGGTCGACTTCCTCGCCAGGCACAAGGGCCTGCCCGAGGAGCGGGTGCGTCAGATGCTCGACCACGTCACGGGGGTCGCGGCGACGGCCGGACTCGACTACGACTTCGACGCCCTGCAGCACACCAAGACGCTGAAGGCGCACGAGCTGCTTCACTTCGCGAAGGAGCAGGGATTGCAGCTGGAGCTCACCGAGCGTCTGCTGCGCGCCTACTTCACCGAGGGCCGCCACGTCGGCCGGGTGGACGAGCTCGTCGAGCTCGGCGCCGAGGTCGGGCTCGACGCGCAGGCCGCGCGCGAGGCGCTCGACTCCGGTCGCTTCGCCGCGGCGGTCCAGGCGGACATCGCCCAGGCGCAGGCCTACGGCATCAACGGGGTGCCCTTCTTCGTCATCGACGGCAAGTACGGCATCTCGGGGGCGCAGCCGGCCGAGGTGTTCGCCCAGGCGATCACGCAGGTGGCGGGGGAGAACGCGGCGTGAGCGACACGGTGGAACGTGAACCGGATGCCGCGCCGTTCGCGATGATCGCGGGCGACCCGCAGGCGATGGTGTGCGAGGGCGACGTCTGCTTCGTCCCCGGCGCGATCGCCGAGTGAGCGTCGGCGTGGAGCGGCCGGTCGGCCGCTCCACGCCGGAATCCCGTGCGTCCGCTACTCGGGGTCGCTGAGGTCGGCGACCGTCGCGTCGAATGCGGCGATGAGCGCGTCGGCGTCGACGAAGAGGCTGCGGCCGTGCTCGCCCGCACCCATCGACACCCGGCGGCCGGCGACCGACTCGTCGACGTAGACGGGCCACGGCGTCGTCGAGCCGAGGGGCGTGATCGTGCCGCGCTCGTAGCCGGTCGCGGCGAGCGCGAGCGAGGCGTCGGGCAGCTGCAGCTTGTTGACCCCGACGAGTGCGCGCAGCTTCGGCCAGCTGATCTTGCGCCCGCCGGGCACGAGCGCGAAGAGGTAGGTGTCGTCGCTGCGCTTGACGACGAGCGACTTCACGATGTCGCCGGGGGAGATGCCCATGAGCTCGGCGGCCTCCTCGAGGCTGCGGGCGGCCGGCCGCTCGATGATCTCGACCTCGAGGCCGCGCGCCTCGGCGTCGGCCCGCACCCGATCCGCACCCGTGAGTTCCGTCATCTCGTCCTCCCCAGTGGCTCGCGTCAACGAAATCCTAGGCTCGCACACCACGGCGGGCGATGGGGCCCAGAACTCTGGGAGAATCGACGGTGATGTCTTCCACAACCCTCTCTCGCGGTCCGCTCGCGATCGGCGACCTCGAACTCGATGTTCCCGTCGTGCTCGCGCCGATGGCGGGCATCACGAACACCGCGTTCCGCAGGCTCTGCCGCGAATTCGGCGCCGGCCTCTACGTCTCCGAGATGATCACGTCGCGCGCGCTCGTCGAACGCACCCCTGAGTCGATGCGTCTGATCACGCATCACGAGTCCGAGACGCCCCGGTCGATCCAGCTCTACGGCGTCGACCCGAAGACGGTGGCCGAGGCGGTCACCATGCTCGTCGCCGAAGACCGCGCCGACCACATCGACCTCAATTTCGGATGCCCCGTGCCGAAGGTCACCCGCAAGGGCGGCGGCTCCGCCCTGCCGTGGAAGACCGGGCTCTTCCGCGACATCGTCGAGGGCGCCGTGAAGGCCGCGGGCGACAAGCCGCTCACGGTGAAGATGCGCAAGGGCATCGACTCCGACCACCTGACCTATCTGGAGGCAGGCCGCATCGCCGAGGGCGCGGGCGTCGCCGCCGTCGCGCTGCACGCACGCACCGCCGCCGAGTTCTACTCGGGCCAGGCCGACTGGTCGGCGATCACGAAGCTGAAGGAGACGGTCACGAGCGTGCCGGTGCTCGGCAACGGCGACATCTGGTCGGCGGGCGACGCGCTGCGCATGGTCGCCGAGACCGGGTGCGACGGCGTCGTCGTCGGGCGCGGATGCCTCGGGCGGCCGTGGCTCTTCGGCGACCTGGCCGCGGGGTTCCGCGGCGAGCTCGCCGGCGGCGACGAAGCGCTGTTCCGGCCGTCGCTCGGCCAGGTCGCGCAGACGTTCCGGCGGCACGCCGAGCTCCTCACCGAGTTCTTCGACAGCGAAGAGCGCGGCTGCCGCGACATCCGCAAGCACGTGGCCTGGTACTTCAAGGGATACCCGGTCGGCGGCGACCTGCGCGCACGCCTCGCGACCGTCGAATCGCTCGCGATGCTCGACGACCTGCTCGGCACGCTCGACTGGTCGACGCCGTACCCGGGCGAAGGAGCCGAGGGCCCGCGCGGCCGCGCCGGCACGCCGAAGAACCCGGCGCTGCCCGACGGCTGGCTCGATTCGCAGGAGCTGGTCGGCCACGACCGGGTCACCCTCGTCGACGCCGAACTCGACACGAGCGGCGGCTGAGATGGCGGCACGACTGTTCGGCGGCTACGAGGCCGCCGACACCGAACGGATGCTGCCCGAGGAGCACTACTCCCGTCGCAGCGACTTCGCGCGCGACCGCGCCCGGCTGCTGCACTCGAGCGCATTGCGCCGGCTCGCCGCGAAGACCCAGGTGCTGAGTCCGACCGCGGGACTCGACTTCGCGCGCAACCGGCTTACCCACTCGCTCGAGGTCGCCCAGATTGGCCGCGAGCTCGCCGACAACCTCGCGCTCGACCCCGACGTCGTCGACACGGCGTGCCTCGCGCACGACCTCGGGCACCCGCCGTTCGGGCACAACGGCGAGAAGGCGCTCAACACGTGGGCCGCCGACATCGGGGGATTCGAGGGCAACGCCCAGACCCTCCGCCTGCTCACGCGCCTCGAGCCGAAGGTCTTCGGTGCCGACGGCCGGAGCTACGGGCTCAACCTCACCCGGGCGAGCCTCGACGCGAGCTGCAAGTACCCGTGGCCCGAGGCGTCGGGCGTCGCCGACCCGTCGGGCCGGCAGAAGTTCGGCTTCTACCACGATGACGTCGCGGTGTTCGAGTGGCTGCGGTCGGGAGCGCCCGAGCGGCGGCTCTGCATCGAGGCCCAGGTGATGGACCTCTCCGACGACATCGCGTACTCGGTGCACGACTTCGAGGACGCGATCGTGAACGGCTACATCGACGTCGCCGCGCTCGGCGCCCGGGTCGACCACGACGAGCTCGTGACCTCGATGTACGAGTGGATCGGCGGTGCGATCCCGCACGACGAACTCATCGCCGCCTTCGACCGGCTCGACTCGCTCGACGTCTGGCTCGACGAGTGGTCGGGCAGCCGGCGCGACCAGGCTCGGCTCAAGAACCTCACGAGCCAGCTCATCGGGCGATTCGCGCACGCGGCGACCGAGGCGACGCGCTCGGCGTTCCCGCTCGCGAGCCTCATCCGCTTCGACGCCGACGTCGTCGTGCCGCGCGAGATCCAGGCCGAGATCGCGGTGCTCAAGGGCATCGTCGCGGCGTTCGTGATGTCGCGCAACACCCGCCAGCCGATCTACCGGCAGCAACGCGAGGTGCTCGCGTCGCTCGCCGACGTGCTCTTCGAGACGGGGGAGCAGCATCTCGACACGGGCTTCGCCGAGGACTGGGCCGCTGCGCCCGACGACGCGGGCCGCAAGCGCGTCGTCGTCGACCAGGTCGCGAGCCTCACCGACCAGTCGGCGCTCGCCTGGCACGAGCGGCTCGTGCAGCCGTGACGCGGCGGTGCTCCGCCGCCCGTTCCGCTCGCCCGACGAGCTCGACCCGATGAATAGGATGTGACCATGGCCGGCCGGATTCGACAGAGCGATGTCGAAGAGGTGAAGGCCCGCACGAACATCGCCGACATCATCGGCGAGCACGTGAGCCTGAAGTCGGCCGGCGTCGGTTCGCTCAAGGGGCTCTGCCCGTTCCACGACGAGCGCAGCCCGAGCTTCAACGTGCGGCCCGGCGTCGGCTACTACCACTGCTTCGGCTGCGGCGAGTCGGGCGACGTCTACAGCTTCCTGCAGAAGATCGACCACGTCACGTTCACCGAGGCCGTCGAGCGCCTCGCCGGCCGCATCGGCTACGAGCTCCACTACGAGGACGGCGGCGGCCCGGCGGCCGATCACGGCAACCGCGCCCGGCTGCTCGCGGCGAACCAGGCCGCGGCCGAGTTCTTCGTCGAGCAGCTCGTGCAGCCCGGCGCCGACATCGGCCGCCGATTCCTCGGCGAGCGCGGGTTCGACGCCGAGGCCGCACGCCGATTCGGCGTCGGATTCGCCCCCAAGAGCTGGGACGCGCTCACGAACCACCTGCGCGGGCGCGGGTACTCGGCCGAGGAGCTCGCCGCCGCCGGCCTCGTCTCCCAGGGCGACCGCGGCGTCTACGACCGGTTCCGCGGTCGGCTCGTGTGGCCGATCCGGGATGTCACGGGCCAGACGGTCGGCTTCGGCGCGAGGCGCCTGCTCGACGACGACAAGGGGCCGAAGTACCTCAACACCCCTGAGACCGCGGTGTACCACAAGGCCCAGGTGCTCTACGGGCTCGACCTGGCCAAGCGCGACATCTCACGGACCCAGCGCGTCGTCGTCGTCGAGGGCTACACCGACGTCATGGCCTGTCATCTCGCGGGCGTCACCACGGCGATCGCGACCTGCGGCACCGCGTTCGGCGTCGACCACATCAAGGTGCTCCGCCGGGTGCTCGACGACTCCGGCGTCGGTGAGGTGGTCTTCACGTTCGACGGCGACGAAGCCGGGCAGAAGGCGGCGATGCGCGCGTTCGGCGAGGAGCAGCGCTTCGCCGCCCAGACCTTCGTCGCGGTCGCTCCCGACGGACTCGATCCGTGCGACCTGCGACTCGCCCGCGGCGACGCCGCGGTGCGTTCGCTCGTCGACACGAAGGTGCCGATGTTCGAGTTCGTGATCCGCCACACGCTCGCGCGATACGACCTCGAGACCGTCGAGGGCCGGGTCGCGGCGCTGCGGTCGGCCGCGCCGGTCGTCGCCGAGATCCGCGACGCGTCGATCCGGCCCGGCTACACGCGCGAGCTCGCCCGCATGCTCGGAATGGAGCTCGGCGAGGTCACGCGCGCAGTGCGCAGTGCGGCCGGCCGGGGCGGCGAACGCTCCGCGCCGGGCGCCC
>Ga0256798_1000554_pt1 | contig 10835 bp, 7 predicted proteins | sample MC6MC0949MT_FD_190193 | JGI IMG/M metagenome (GOLD analysis project Ga0256798, IMG submission 190193) | Metatranscriptome of enriched soil aggregate microbial communities from Iowa State University, Ames, United States - MC6-MC0949-MT... | ecosystem: Environmental > Terrestrial > Soil >... | reverse complement strand
GTTTTTTCGTAGCAGCATCTGGAAAAAATTCCATCACTCTTTTATCTGAATTTATTTCATACAAATCTTCAATATCTGTTGATTTCCAATTTCTAAATCCTAATCTTTGAGAGGTAAATATGTATTTTTCAATGTCTTTCATTAGATTAATTTTAAAATAAAAAAAACCTTGAAAATATTCTCAAGGTTTTAAATTTTAATGTTTTATAATTTCTTTTACAATTCCGCCTTGAGGTTCTCTTACGGTCTGTGTAAAAATAAATGCTTTCGGATCGATTGAACGAACGATATTTTGTAGTTTTCTAACTTCCAACCTAGTGACAATCGTAAAAATAATATCTGCTTCGGCACTTTGCTCAAAAGATTCTTTCATAAAACCTCTTTCACCTTTGTACACCGTAATTCCTCTATTCATCGTTAGAACCAAAGCTTTTTTGATCTCTTCACTGTTTGCAGAAACGATGGTTACGCCAGTGTACGCTTCAATTCCTTCAATTACATATTTGGTAATCTGACTAGCCACGAGATACGTCATAATTGCATACAAAGCGGTTTCAAATTTAAGAAAAACGGTTGCGATGATAAAGATAATCACATTCATTCCTAAAATAATTTCAGTAATACTAAAACTGCTTTTTTTGAATGTTAATAAGGCTAAAACTTCCATTCCGTCGAAAGTTCCGCCACCTCGCATAGATAAACCGATTCCAATTCCCATGAAAAATCCGCCAAACACAGCGACCAATAATTTGTCATGGGTCACTTCCGGAAAAGGGACGAAAAAAATGGTGATGATGATTAGTAAAATCGTTAAAAAACTTCTGATCGCAAAGTGTTTTCCGATTTGGAAGTACGCCAGAATGATAAATGGTAAGTTTAAAACCAATAGAACGACTCCGAGATTCCAATGGTAAACTTCGTGAAGTAAAAGTGAAACACCGGTAACACCACCATCTAAAAAGTGATTAGGAACAAGGAAAGATTTTAAAGCAAAACTCGCAGAAATAACTCCTAAAACGAGATAAATAATATCTGAAAGAGTAAAAAGCGGGCCATGTTTAGTTGAAGCAGAGCTCATAAAGTGATCAGTTATTTTTTAGTTTTGTTTTAATAATATTCAGGTTATCCTGTTTTTTTTGATTTCTGCTGTTGATGGCTGTTTCTGTGAAATAATGATGACTTTCGAGGAATTTTTCCTGTAAAAGATTCCAGTCACGCTCAGAATTGACAATTCCAAACATCGAAAGTTCTTCAAATAATTTGTCACCAATTACAAAAAAATCGTCTCTTCCCAAATAATCTAAATCTGCATCTGCCAAAATTTGCTCTAAATGATTATTTGGCGTCTGCGGAATTTTTGTCGCCATAATCATTCCTTTGATTTTCTCGGTCTGCGATTCTGAATAGCCGTAATCAGAAAGATATTCTTCAGCGATTTCGCACGATTTTTCCTCATGATTTTTTGATCCGTATAAAAATCCGGTGTCGTGAAATAATGCCGCCGTTTTTAACAATAATAAGTCTTCATCATTCACGTTTTCAGATTTTGCAATTTTTTCTACAGAATCAATTACATCTTTTACGTGCATCACGCTGTGATAAGAAAGGTGCTCCGGAAGATTTTCCTTGAGTCTTTTTAATATGAGTTTATTTAATTTTTCGTATTCCATATTTAAAATAGAAAATGTTTTTTTAATTTGTTTTAATGTTACTTTTAACGCAAAGTTTTTTTAAAAACTACTACCTGTTTTTAAGTTCGCAAAGATTGCAGAGTTTTAGACTAGTAATTTAAATTATTTATCAATCTTTTTTAGTTTCAATCGCAAAATACATATCCATATCGCCTTTTCCTTTGGTGTGAATTTTACCTCTGTATTCACAATTGATTTTTTCCTTTACCAATTGATAGGTTGATTCTGAGATATTTATTTTTCCTTTTTCGCTGTTTTGCTCCATTCTTGCGGCTGTATTTACCGTATCGCCCCAAATATCGTAAGCGAATTTTTTCACCCCTACAATTCCGGCAATCAAAGAACCTGAATTAATTCCGATTCTGATATCTAAAACATCAGGATGAGTTTTCTTTCTTTCTTCAATAAAATCTATAATATCCAAAGCTACCAAAACTGTTTGATAAGCGTGACATTCATTTTTCATAGGTAAACCGCAAACCGCTAAATAGGCGTCTCCAATGGTTTTTATTTTCTCTAAACCATGTTTTTCCATGATCATATCGAAAGCGGTAAAACATTCGTTCAGCTCAACCAACATTTTCTCTGCACCCATTTTCTCTGAACTCTGGGTAAAATTAACAAAATCGGTAAATAAAACAGTGACTTCGTCATAATATTTGGCTTCAGAGCTTCCATTTTCTTTTAATTCTTCGGCTACTTCATGTGGTAGAATATTGAGAAGTAAATTTTCTGTTTTCTGTTTTTCTTTTTGCAACTCAAACGTACGTTCGTCGACTTGTTTTTCAAGCAAATCATTTTGATCCTGAAGAATCTGCTGCTTTTCCTGTTCCTGTTTTAAATTAACATCAGAAAGTCTCTTTACTTCATCCAGCTGTTTTACCAAACTTAAATTGGTTGATGCAAATTGCCAACCTAAATAAGCAGAGATCGAAATCGGAAAACTTATGAAAATAAATCCTAAAACATATCCCATGAAATCATCTCCGAAAGCTTTATTAATATCAACCGTGTTTGTTTTATTTAAAAACATGAAAACGATAGACATCACAATAAAAAGAAAGAATACCAAAACTCCTCCTCCTACAATGAAAGCAGATTTTTCTCTTCTGATCATTGCTCTAACAATCAAATAAAAAGATTCGAAAGCAACAAAACAAAGATAAAAAAAGGCAAAACTAGCCGCAGAAGCTGCACTGAAATAATAGAGAATAAAAATACAAGCTGAAATAATCAACATTACTTTCAGTCTTTTTTTAGTTCTTCCAAATAATGTATTGACAAATCCCGTAAGCGAAGTACCGAACGCCATTACCGAAAGAAATGCAAAAAACGTATAAGTGTCGATATCTAAAGGATTTTTTATTTCTGACAAGAGCAAGACCATATAGCTCATCAAAGAAATCGAAAAATTGTACGTAGAGAAATACAGATTATAAATTGCTTTTCTGTAAAAAATAAATAACAAAAGATGAATAAATCCTAATGCACCAAATATTCCGCAAATCAGCATGGTGTAAAAATTGAAATACTGCACTTCTTCAGTTTTGTCTCTGATAAATTCGTTAGCCGAAGCAAGTTCAACACCGATGGCAAAAGGTACCAAAGTAATGGTCTTCTTTTTGCCTGCAGCAATCGGTAAAAACCTTATCGCTAAAACATTTACTTTGGTATTATCTAAAGTAAACAATTCTGGTATTCTGTTTTTAATCCTGAATTCTCTTGATTTTTCGTCTCCGATTTTGCCAATGCTTTCAATCTTTTTACCGTTTAAATAAATTTCGGAAGCACCGAGTTGCTGAATTTTAAAACATAAAGATTTATTGACCGATGCAGAATCTATCTTAAAATAATACCGAACCCAATAAATCTGATCTTTTTTAGCATCTTTCTTAGAGGCATAATTCATAGGATTCCATGAATAAACTTTTCTAGAATTAAAATTGACATGTTTCCATGAAGAATCATCAAATTGTGGCGAAGCAAAAGCAGGATTATCACCAGCAAAAAATTTACTATCTTCATCAATAGATGCGCCGTTTTTGATTTCCTTTTCAGTAAAAACTCTAGGTTTTTCAAAAGAATTTTGTGCAAAACATAAATTTTGCAATCCGATTAACAAGAAAAATATAAATGTAAGGAGTAGATTTTTTTTCACTCTGATAAAATTAAATTTGATTAACAAAATACATCTCCATTTTGCCTTTACCCTTGGTTTCGATTTTTCCGCGATGCTCAAAAGTAAAGTCTTCTTTTATTAATTGATAGGTTGCTTCAGAAACATTTACTCTTCCCGATGAACTGTTCTGCTCCATTCTTGCCGCAGTGTTTACCGTATCTCCCCAAATATCGTAAGCGAATTTTTTCACTCCCACGATTCCCGCAATCACCGGTCCGGAATGAATTCCGATTCTAATATTTAAAGCATTCGGGTTTTCTTTTTTTCTTTGCTGAATATAAGAAAGAATTTCCAAACTTGCATTCACCGCATTTTTTGCATGTTGGTCGTTAGAAACAGGCAATCCACTCACCGCCAAATACGCATCACCAATGGTTTTTATCTTTTCTAAATTGTATTTTTCCATGATTCTGTCGAATTCGGTGAAGCAAATATTAAGTTCATTCAAAACTTCCTGCACACCAATTCTTTCGGAATTTGCTGTAAAGTTGACAAAATCTGTAAACAGAACCGAAACCTCATCAAAATGTTTGGCGTTGGTTTTTCCTTTTTCTTTTAATTCTTCAGCAACTTCATACGGAAGAATATTGAGCAGCAAATCATCTGATTTTTGTTTTTCTTCAGCAATTTTTTTGTTGTCTTTACGCTTCTGATTATACGAAAACCCAGCAAAACCTAATAACAGCAAAGATAAACCAGCTCCAATTGCCCACATATTTTTTTGAGTTTTAGAACTTTCTAAATCTGCTTTTGCAATGGCATCTTTTTTCTCCTGATTGATTTTGGCAATATTTTTTTCCTGAGAATATTTTAAAGCTACTGCTTTTTGCTCTTCATCAAATTTAATCTGAATTTCTTTTCGTTTTAAATCTTCCTCAAGCGCCAATCTTTTTTTCTCTTCTTCAGTTTTTGCAGCCGCCTGTTTTTTTTCATATTCAAAACGAAGTGCCTTTAATTCTATTTCTTTCTGAAGCTGAATTCTTTTGGTTTCTTCTTCAAGTTTTATACGGGTTCTTTCGTTGGCTAGCTCGGTCTCAGATTGTACAGAAGAAAGCGCCTTCATTTTGTCTATTCCGTAAGTTTCTTCTTTCTTATCATACATCCTTTTTAAATATGAATAAGACTGATTGTAATCACCCAAAAAAGCATAAGCACGATGCAATACCTCATAATTTTGTATGAAAATTTCCGGGGAAACATAAGTTTTCAATTGAGTAAAATACTCAAGATTTTTTACCTGTTCTTTGGTTTTAATTTCCAATTCAGAAAGCCTTGAAGGACTATTTTTTAGAGAAAGACTGTCTTCCATGATTTTCTTTAGCCCGATAAATCCTTCATGATTTTTGTAATACTGATACATCGGGTCATTTTCACCACTCAATTTCATCACTTTAGCAGCGTAGTCTTCAGCTTTTACAAAATCTTTTTCTTTAGAATAAATATCAGAGAAATAGTAATAAACCAAAGGTAAACTGTTTTTCAAATTATGAGATTCATAATAAGCTTTAGCCTCATTCAGATATTTTTTCGCTACTTCCAGTTGATTCATTTCAGAATAAACATTAGCCATAAAAATTTTCGCTTCCGCTATCTGCAAATCATTACCGCTCTTTTGGGAAACATCCAACCCTTTTTGGAAATATTCCAGTGCTTTTTTATTATCTCTGCTGGTTAAGAAAAATGTTCCTGCACTTCTGTATGCAGGATATAAATTTTCAGGATAATTTTTTTTTACAAAATCAATGTAGGTGTACAAAGCTGTATAGCTGTCTGCATATTCCTGTTTTATAAAGTTGTTGGCAAAAAGACCTTGGTAAGATTCCATTACAAGATTTTTGTCTATTTTTCTGCCTTCTTTATTATACTTTAAAATTTCATTGTAATATTTGGTAGCAATATCACTTTTTTTATTAACAGCATTTAGTCGGGCCAACAGGAAATTGAGTAAAGCTCTCTTTTCATAATTTTCGGTTTTATGGAGATACTTTTCTGCTTCTAACAAATATTTTTCACCTGTAACTAAATCATTCTTTTGAAGAAATAAATTACCAATAAACAAATTTGATCTACCGATTTGCTCAATATTATTATTTTTTAAATAAATAGGTAATGATAACTTCGAATATGAAATTGCACTGTCTACATTTTTATTCTGTGAATATATATTACCTAAATCTCCAAAAATCTTTGCTCGTTCTTTGTCGGACTTAGTCAATTTCAGCTGACTTTTAAGATTATTAATCTCAACAGATTCCTGTGCTTTAAAAACTGCATTCCCGTAAAAGAGAAAACAGATAATTGCAAAAGAGGTAAATTTATTCTTCAATGGCTGGTTATTGCGTTGATGTACAAAAATAAAAAAATCATTCTATTAAATAACAGAATGATTCAAATTGATGAGAAATATTTTCATTTATTTCAAAGATGCGATAGCAGCTTCGTAATTAGGCTCTTGTCCGATTTCAGGAACTTGCTCTGTATAAATTACTTTAGCTTTTTCATCCAAAACAACAACAGCTCTGCTTAAAAGACCTTTTAAAGGCGAATCTGATAGCGTTACACCATAATCTTCCCCGAAATTCCCTCTGAAATCTGATAACGTTTCAACATTATTTAAACCTTCAGCTGCACAAAATCTTGATAATGCAAAAGGCAAATCTCTTGAAACATTAATCACAACTGTATTATCAAGGTTTGATGCCTCTTCGTTGAATTTTCTTGCTGAAGCTGCACAAATTCCCGTATCGATGCTTGGGAATATATTTAATACTACTCTTTTTCCTGTGTAATCTGCAAGATTTTTTTCAGATAAATCCGAAGATACCATTGTAAATTCCTGAGCTTCTCTTCCTACCTCTGGAAGATTTCCGATTGTATTGATTGGGTTTCCTTTAAACGTAATTGTAGACATTGTTGATAAATTTATAATTTTCATCAAATTTATTTAAATTCTAGATGATTTTGTCTGAAATAAAGGTTAAATAATTCTTAAAGTGGAAAATCTCATTGACTATTAAAGCGAAAAAAATTAAAATTTAACTAAATTTGTGAAACTAAAAATTTAAATAATAAATAACAGTATAATGTCAGACAAATCAAAAATCTATTACACCCTTACGGATGAAGCTCCAATGTTGGCAACACACTCGTTTTTACCGATTGTAAAAGCTTTTACAAAATCAGCAAACATTGAGATCGCAGTTCCGGATATTTCTTTGGCAGGAAGAATCTTAGCAAACTTCCCAGAATTTTTGAAAGATGATCAGAAAATCGTTGATGCTTTAGCTCAATTAGGAGAATTAGCAACTCAACCGGATGCAAACATTATCAAATTACCAAATATTTCAGCTTCTGCTCCTCAATTAGATGCTGCTATTGCTGAATTACAAGCTAAAGGTTTCGCAGTTCCTAATTACCCTGCAGAGCCTAAAAATGACGAGGAAAAAGCAATCAAAGCTAAGTATGCTAAAGTTTTAGGAAGTGCTGTAAACCCTGTATTAAGAGAAGGAAATTCTGACAGACGTGCTCCAAAAGCTGTTAAAAACTACGCAAAAGCAAACCCTCACAGAATGGGTAACTGGGCTTCAGACAGCAAAACTGACGTTGCTCACATGAACAGTGGAGATTTCTACGGAACTGAAACTTCTACTACTCTAGAGAATGCTACAAAATATAAAATCGTTTTCAAAGGAAATGATGGCGCTGAAACTTTATTGAAAGATTTCGCAGGTCTTCAGGCTGGAGAAGTGATCGATTCTTCTGTAATGAATTTAAATTCTTTGAAATCTTTCGTTCAGGAAGCTATCGAAGAAGCTAAAAACAGAAACGTACTTCTTTCTGCTCACCTGAAAGCGACGATGATGAAAATCTCAGATCCAATTGTATTTGGAGCAATCGTTGAGACTTTCTTTAAAGATGTTTTCACTAAATATGCTGAAACATTTAAATCTTTAGATGTAAATCCAAACAACGGTCTTGCTGATCTTTTTGATAAAATTAAAGGAAATGCTCAGGAAGCTGATATTAAAGCTGATATTGAAACTGCTTTAGCAAACGGACCAAGAGTGGCAATGGTAAATTCTGATAAAGGAATTACGAATTTCCACGTTCCTTCAGATATTATCGTTGATGCTTCTATGGCTGCTTTGGTAAGAGGCGGAGGAAAAATGTGGAACAAAGACGGAAACGAAGAAGATACAGTTTGTATCATTCCAGACCGTTCTTATGCAGGTTTTTATCAATCAGTTATTGATGATATGAAAGCGCACGGAAAATTAGACCCTACAACAATGGGTTCTGTTCCAAACGTTGGTTTGATGGCTCAAAAAGCTGAAGAATACGGTTCTCATGACAAAACTTTCCAGGCTACGGCTGAAGGTACAATTGAAGTTCAGGATGAAGCCGGAAGTGTTCTTCTTTCTCAAAAAGTTGAAAAAGGAGATATTTTCAGAATGTGTCAGACGAAAGATGCTCCGATCCAAGACTGGGTAAAATTAGCAGTAAACAGAGCAAGACTTTCTGATACTCCTGCTATTTTCTGGTTAGATAAAGGTAGAGCTCACGATAGAGAAATGATCAAAAAAGTTGAAAAATATTTGGCTGATCACGATACAAACGGACTTGACATCAAAATTCTTGATGTAAAAGATGCTATGACAGAAACGTTACAGAGAGCAAGAGAAGGAAAAGATACGATTTCTGTTTCAGGAAACGTATTGAGAGATTATTTAACTGACCTTTTCCCAATTCTTGAGCTTGGAACTTCTGCTAAAATGCTTTCTATCGTTCCATTGATGAACGGTGGTGGTTTATTTGAAACAGGAGCTGGAGGTTCTGCTCCAAAACACGTTGAGCAATTCTTGGAAGAAGGTTATTTAAGATGGGATTCTTTAGGAGAATTCTTAGCTTTACAGGCTTCTTTAGAGCATTTAGCACAAACTCAAGGAAATACAAAATCTCAGGTTCTTGCTGATGCATTAGATGAAGCAAATGCTAAATTCTTAGCGACTGACAAATCTCCTGCAAGAAAGGTTGGACAAATAGATAACAGAGGTTCTCACTTCTATTTGGCAATGTATTGGGCGGAAGCTTTGGCAAACCAAACTGCAGACGCTGAATTAGCTGAACAATTTGCTCCGGTTGCAGAAGCAATGCAGGAAAATGAAGAAGTTATCAATGCTGAATTGATCGGTGCTCAAGGTAAACCTCAAAACATTGATGGTTACTTCAAAACAGATACTTACAAAACGTATGAGGCAATGAGACCAAGTACTGTTTTAAATGAAATTATTGACGGAATCTAATTTTCAGATTTAATATAAATTGAAAGCTCCTTTTTTAAGGAGCTTTTTTGTTTTGTTAAACACAAATTGCGCAAATGTTTTTCACAAATTACACAAAAAATATGTGTGTAGTTTGTCATTCCGGAGGAGATTAAGCGTAATAATAGCGAAATATTTTTAAGTTTTGGCTAAAGCCGATCGTTATATTACAAAAATAAAGCGGGCTAAAGCCCGCTCCTATTGATATTGATTAGTACAAAATTTCAAATTTATCAAAAAACTAATTCCTAATTTCTAATTCCTAATTTCTAATTCCTAATTCCTAATTCCTAATTAATCAAACATGCGCTTTTCTCCATTTAATCATACTTAAAATAAACAGCCCTAAAACTCCCATTACAAAATATCCTTCCGCAACTTCTAATTGAATCTGAGGTCTAATGAGTGTCACAATTCCGTAACTGATTGCAGAAGTGAGAATAAATACCACTCCGCCCGTCATTCCGCCTGCAAGTCCTGCAGAATTGGGGAATCTTCCGATACAATATGAGAAATAATTGTTAAAAATAAATCCGGCAGTTACATGAATGACGAATGCAAAAGCAACCAGACTATAAATATTATTTGAGAAATAAGATGCAATAAACATCAGAACAATTAAAGATAATTGAATGAAGTTAGCATAACGAATTTTAGGTAAAAATGCTTTATTGATCAATGCTTTTCCTAAAAATCCTCCTGCCATCCAGGCAAAACCTAAGATTAAAGAAACATAACCCGCAATGACTTCAGAATAGCCCATTTTATGTTCGATAATGAAAGATCCGCACAGATTGAAAAACATAATCATTGAATAGCTGATTCCGCACATCACCATTCCGTAGAAAAAATCTTTAGCTTTAAACATCGAATCGTATTCTTTCAGCAAGAACTCAACATTGAAAGGATTTCTTTTCTTTAAAGTTTCACCAGAAAAAATCAATTCAAGAATTAAAAGAACCAAACTATATCCCGCCAAAACATAAAAATTAGATTGCCACCCGAAAATTTTCTGCAAATAACCTCCGATAAACGGCGCAATAATCGGCCCGACAGACCAGACAATTGTCATAATGCTGAGATAGTGTTTCCGCTCATCGCCCTCATAAACATCCACAAAAAAAGCACGTTTGGAAACTACAGCAAATCCCGACAAAATCCCCTGCAATACACGCATTGCATAGATTACAAAAATATTCTGAGTGGTTGCGGTAATCAGAAAAGAAACTACAAACAGAGCCAAAGAAGCCATTGAGATTTTATACCTTCCAAAAGAATCAACAATACTTCCTGCAAAGAACTGCGTTATCCCATAGCTAATCAGAAATATTGATAAAGTAAGCTGAATATTGCTTTCCGGTTGATGAAGTTCAGTCGCCATACTCGGCATTGAAGGCAGATAAATGTCTGTTGCCAAACCCGACATCGGAATCATTGCAAAAGCAAGAATCGTTGCAATAAATTTATTTTTCTCTTTTAACATCCGCATGAAATTTTCAAGCGACAAAAGTCCGACTTTTTATTTGTTCAAGCGTATTTGTTTAGATCAATAATTCTGAAATAGTATATAATTAAATTCAATCGAAACCAATCTCTTTCTTCATAAAATTTCTGTATCTATAATTATAGTTTCAATCAATTTGC
>Ga0256798_1000547_pt1 | contig 10930 bp, 7 predicted proteins | sample MC6MC0949MT_FD_190193 | JGI IMG/M metagenome (GOLD analysis project Ga0256798, IMG submission 190193) | Metatranscriptome of enriched soil aggregate microbial communities from Iowa State University, Ames, United States - MC6-MC0949-MT... | ecosystem: Environmental > Terrestrial > Soil >... | reverse complement strand
GTCCGAGTACGGCTGCAGGAACCGAGACGATCGCACCCTCCAGCGCGAGACCCGTCCGCAGGCGTGCCGGCGACGCTCCACGCGCCGCCATCAGGGCCAGGGCATCCCGTCGCCGTCCGAGAACGAGTCGCACTCCGAGCACCAGAACCGCGAGCGCCACGCCGAGCGGCCCAGCGGCCAGGATCGCGAACAGTGTGCTCGCGGGTTGGGCCCTGGTGAGGAAGTCGTCGAGCGTGGTTCCGAGATCGGTGCTGAAGCGCAGAGCGGTCGTCTGCCCGCCGATCGAGGCGACGGGCGCGGTGCTGAGGAAGTTGCCGAGCGCACCCTGAACCGCGGGAAGACCGTCGACGGTGAACGCCGACGGGCGAACGGGCAGCCAACCGATCGTGGTCGTCGCACCCACCAGGCCGGCCACACGGCTCCAGGATGCGGGATCGATCCAGGCGATGCCGCTGAATGTCTTGCCGAAGTCGCCTCTGTCGGAGTAGCCGCCGTGCACCCGCTCGGCGTCGAGGTTCCAGAAATCCGCCTCGGAGTCGCGGGCATGCACCGTGCCGACGAGCGTGAGGCCGACCGCCGGATCGAGACCCGCAGAACGCGTCTGTCCGACGCGCCAGCCGAGGAGCTTCGCGGCCGTGGTCGAGAGAACGACCTCGATCCGAGCCGGATCGGTGAACCGTGCCGGGACAGCGGAAGGCCACGATCCGGCATCCAGTACGGCCACGTCACGCAGGCGCGGATAGGCCTCGAACTGGACCAGGTATCTGCTGTTGGAGAACGCCCCGGCTGCCGGTTGCAGGCCGACCTCCTCGGTACGGGCCGAGTAGTCACCCACCTCGGTCACGGCGCGCAGCGGAGGCTTCAGTCCCTGGCGCACAGCACCGAGCGCGGCCGGCATCGAGCGATAGGCGGCATCGAGCTCTGTGACGCTCCCCGGCGCTCCGCCTCCGGCGTCGATCCGCGTCACGAGGTCCCGATTGCCCGCGTGCGCATCCTGAACCCGGTACTGCAGTTCGTTCGTGAGCAACGTGCTGGAGAATCGCGGCCAGGCGGCAACGGCAGTGGTCGTGATCAGAACGACGATCCCGAGCAGGATCAACCCGCCTCGGAAGGCCGACATCGCACGCCGCGCAAGACCGGCCGTCGTCAGGATGGAGGTGCGGGCGCTCATCGCGTCTCCTCCCGGTAGGCGGTGTCGGCGACCTGACGGCGGACCGCGGCGCCGTACGACCAGACCACGAGACCGATCGCCGATCCGACCGCGACGAGCGCGGTCAGCAGGCCCACGAGATCCACCCTCCCCTGAACGGCCAGCGTGCTCGGAGCGGTCACGACCGAAAGACGCGCCAGCGCATTCCCCGCCAGCAGGAACACGGCGACTCCGCCCGCCAGTCCGAAGACCGTTGCGGCGATGACCACGCCGATCACCTCGATGCGCCGGCTCTGCGCCTGCTGGCGTGCCCCCATTCCGACCGCGCGCAGCACGATCACCTCGCCTCGTCGTCTCGTGAGCAGTGCCGTCACAGCCGCACCCAGGGCGACGAGGGCCAACGCGGCGCAACCGGCGGTGCCGAGCCAGAGGCTCACGATCGCACTCGACATGAAACGGGACACGAATGCGCCGGATGCGGTGCTGACCTCCGCCTCCGGACCGACGATCCCCCGCACACTCGTGGCGACGCCGTCGATGCTGTCGGTGGCCAGCCACACCGAGCCGAGCCTCGGCACGGTCGGCGACGTACGAAGCACCTGATCGTCCAGGGCACGGAGGTCGACCAGTGCGGCGGACTCCTCGGACGTGCCCGGGATCGCGGCGACGACGCCGGCCACCCGTGCGCTCACCCCCACCCAGGGACCGTCGAGTGAGATCGTCTGACCGACCTCCAACGAGCTGGATGCTGCGGCCGCCTGCGTGAACACGACGGGCACCGTGTCGTCGCCGCCCGCCATGAACCGCACGGCGTTGTCACGAGCGGCCGGAACGAGCGGCGCGCGGTAGCCGAGCGTCGCATCCGTCAGCGGCGTCACAGAGAAGGCCTGACCGAAAGCCTTCGGCGCCGGCGCCCATTTCTGAGACGCGTCGATCTCGACCGGCGTCGCGCCGGAGCCCGCGGACGATCGGGTGGCGATCGACGACACCGACACGTCGGCCGCGGTCGAGCTCTCACCGGTGTCGAGGTGGGTGTCGACGGCGACGAGCGTCCACGGTCCGCCTTGGGGAAGAGCGGCCTGCAGCGCCTCGCCGCCGGTGTCCTCCGTCGGGGTCCCGGAGGCTGGAGGAGCCGCGGCGAGCGGGATCAGCTCGCCCGCCGCATCCGTCACCCAGAAGGTCAGCGAGAGTGCAGGTGCCGGAACCGTGGCGGCGTCCGCGTCCGGCACAGCGACACGGGCATCCGCGACGATCGTGCTCGCATCGGACGGAAGGTCGGCACCCCGGAGGGCGCCGCCCGAGACGAGCTTCTTCGTCGCCGCATCGGCATCGAACATGTAGTCGCCGACATCGGTCAGCGCGCCGAGACGACGGGCGTCGACGGCGACCAGCCCGATGGTCTCCTCACCGAGCGAGACATCCGTCACGAGCGCAGGAGCGGATTCCGAGACCGACGGGATGCGGTCGAATCGGTACGCGCGGGTCGCATCGTCTGGACCGCGGACCGTGCCCGCCACACCGAGATCCACTCGGACGTCTGACCCGGTGACGAGCACGGAGGAGTCGCGGAGGAATCCGCTCCAGGTGCCGACGAAACCCGAGGAGAAGGTCGCGGCTCCGACCGTGAGCACGACGAGTGCCACAGGGGCGGCGAAGAGCGCCAACCCGCGTCCGACCTGGCGGGCCGGAAGCACACCACCGAGGCCGGTGCCCCGCGAGGTGAGCGCCTCGACCGTGGCCGCCGCCGGTCCGAACAGCAGAAGACCCAGCATCGCGATCGCGCAGAGCACCGCTGCCGGCGCGATGACCCCGATCGGATCGATGGCTCCTGTCGCCGAGACCGGTGAGCCGAAGGCGAGAAACCGCCAAAGGGTCACACCGGCGGCGGCGAGCGCCAGCACGGCGAGTCCGATCGACACCGCCGAACGTCCGCGACCCGCCTCGACGGCTCCCGGCGCACCGGTGACCGACCGAGCGGAGGACGCCGTGATCAGAAGCGAGGCCGCGATCGCAGCCAGTACGACGACGAGCGGCGGAACAACGATCTCGACGGGTCCGATCGGCGTTCCCACCACCGGCAGGAGCGCGGCTTGCGCCAATCCTGTGGCGACCGTCGCTCCGGCTGCCGCGACGATTCCGGACTCGATCGCGGCGACCCCCACGAGCGTGCGAACGGTCGCGCCGCGGGCGCGAAGCAGGCGGGTCTCCGGGAGCCGTGACCGTGCGAGCAGCTGGGCCAGCAGGATGAGCGCGATCGCCGAGCAGACCGCGAGCACGGCGAGCGGAACCGGAACGACAGCGCTCAGGGCACCGACGGACTGCTGCATCGCCGCGATGGTGGCTTTGGCGTCACCGATGGACGAGAACGGGGATGATGACGCGTTCGAGCTCTCGGTCAGTGCATCCGCGGCGCCGCTGAAACCGGCGTGCAGGCGGGAGAGCTGCCCGGCGGTGGTGCTCCGCGCATCCGGCGAGACGACCCACTGCGCCGCGGGTGTGGTCGACAGCACGTCGAGCGTCGCGGGCGCAGCCACGATGCGGCCGTCCGAACCGTCGGCACCCGAGGTGATGCCGAGCCAGGCGGGGGCCGACGGATGCAGCGGTCGCCACACACCCGTCACCGTCAGAGCGACCGGACCGTCTGCTCCGGCAACGCGGAACGACTCCCCCGTCTTCAGGGACAGTGCACGCGCCAGCTCTGCGTCGATCGCGACGCCGGGTCCTGCGGCGCCAGCGCTCCCGCCGGCCCCGGCACCGGCGCTCGCCTTCGGCCACGCTCCGGAGATGAGCGTCGCGCGCGCCCTGAGCGCAGCGTCGTCGGCAAGTGCGAGTGCCGCCTTGCGGCCGCCAGTGGCGACCACCGCCACGGCTGATACGAACGCGGTGCGGTCGATCGTGACCGTCGTGTCCGCGAAACGCTTCGCCAGGATCGAGCGAACCGTGACGTCCTGCTCGTGAGCGTCCGAGTCGAGTGAGGCCTGAAGCGCAAGCGACACGGCGGATGCGGGACCGGCCTCGATGCTCTGACGAACGGCCAGCGTGGGCGAGCGCACGGCCAACCCGACCATGGCGCTCGCGAGGAATGCGACCACGAGAACCGTGACGGCCGTTGCGACGAGAACGCCCCTCTGTGCTCCCGACCGAACGAACCAGAACGCGCGGATGCGGGCATCCCGTCCGCTCCCTGCACGCATTGCTCAAACCTACAATGGCCGCGACCCGAACCCGCGGATGACGAACGGCGACATGAGTCGCGCCACATCGACCTTCGCGCGCTTCGGGAAGGTCGGTGTGGCGCGACTCAGCGACTATCGGACGGGGAAACCCTGCGCAGCGATTCCCCAGGAGGCCGTCCACGTCTCGTCCGGTGACAGCCAGCGGAGGCCGCGACCGGTGTTGAGAGCATTGGCGGGAGCCGTCATCGGTTCGACGGCGATCGCCACCTCCGATGACGTCTCCGTGGCGAAGACCCGCGATGTGAAGACCTGGACGTACCGGAACGACTCGTCGCCCCAGACGACCACACTGCGGCCGTCGTCGGACGACAGCACGTGCTCAGCCCGGCCGCCGACCTGCGCCACATCCGCGAATCCGTCATCGAGCGTCAGCTCGGAGATCCGCCGACCCGACCGCAGGTCGAGGGCCGTGCCGTCGACCGCGGACTCCCCCACCACGTTGCTGCGCGCGTCGACGTCGAAATGGGTGGCCGCATCGACGGTGACCGTCAGCTCGCCGGTCGGGACGTCCCCGATCTTGGGATACGGGTGCGAGCCGATGGCCACAGGTGCCGGCGTATCCCCTTCGTTGCGGATCGTGTGTGTGACGGTGAGCCCGTCGTCTGCGAGAGAGTGCCGCACTGCGGTCGACAGCTCGAACGGATAGCCGAGCTCGGGGTAGATCTGCGCCGACTGCGTCACCGACGACTCGCTGCGTTCGACCAGCTCGTACGGTCGATACCTCAGCAGCCCGTGGATGGCGTTGCCCTTCGGCGGCTCGGTGAGCGCGAGCTGACGCACCGTCCCGTCGTGCTCCCAGGCTCCGTCCTTCACCCGGTTCGGCCACGGCACGAGCACGATCCCGCAGCCGGACGGAGGCGCAGCGTTCTCCGGGAACGGCTCGGTCAGGTCGATCCCGCCATGGCGCAGGACTCGGAGTCCGGCCGCCACCTGGGTGACTGTTGCGCTGTAGGCGCCGAACGAGAGGTCGTATTGCTGTCCGGTGGGTGCTCGCATGCCCACCAGCGTAGGCCGCGGCGCCCGGGACGATCTAGGCGACCAGAACCTGCAGTCCCGCCGTTCGCAGCGCTGCGACGCCATCGCGATCGGCCGATGCGCCCGTGATCAGCTCGTGCACCTCATCCACGTCGGCGATGCGGCCCAGATGGATGCGCCCGACCTTCGACCCGTCGGCCACCACGACGACTCGTGTCGCAGCGCCGACCATCACGCGCTTGAGGTCCGCCTCCGGAAGGTTCACGTTCGTGATGCCGCCGGCGGCGTCGACCCCGGTGCACCCGACGAAGGCGAGGTCGGCGTGCATCCGGTCGAGCAGAACCGAGGCGAGGGGTTCCACCAGCGAATGCTGCAGCGGCCGCAGCGTGCCTCCCGTGACGACCACCTGGAATCGCGGGATGGCGCGCTCGAGTTCGAGCGCGATGGTCAGCCCGTTCGTGATGACGGTGACACCGTCGAGATCCTCCCGGTCGACGAGGGCACGTGCGATCGCGGTGGTGGTGGTGCCCACATCCAGGAGCACGCTCGTTCCCGACTCCACGCGTGCGGCGGCGGCGATGCCGATGGAGCGCTTCTCATCGGCGGACGACTCCAGCGCCTCCTCGAAACTCGGTTCGCGCATCGCACCGGCTGTGCGGAGTACAGCGCCTCCGTGCACGCGTCGAATGCTCTGCTGCTGATCGAGGAGGTCGAGATCACTGCGAACGGTGACATCGGAGACCTGGAACGCCTCACTAAGATCTCCGACGCGGACGAAGCCGTGCCGGCCGATGAGGTCGAGCATCCGCTCCCGTCGCAGAGCCGCGGGTACGGCGGCAGGCTGCGGTTCGGTCATGGAGCAATGGTGTTCCGCTTGCGTTTACTTGTCAATACGAAAGTCGGCGACTAGATTTACTTTCGAAAACGAAAGGGTGACATTGCCTCCGATCACGAAGCGCGAGCACCGGCTGGCCGATGGCCGCGACCTCATCTACTACGACGACGCCGACACCGCGTTGGCTCCGGAGCGCGGTCCCGACCTGCGCGAGCCGACACCGCGACCGGCGACCGCGACGATGCGGCAGGATCCACTCACCGGCGAATGGATCTCCGTCGCCGCCGCCCGGCAGAATCGCGTCTTCCTCCCTCCTGCGGAACTCGACCCGCTCGCCCCGGCGACACCCGGCAACCTGTCCGAGGTCCCCAGCCGCTACGACGTCGCGGTGTTCGAGAACAAGTCGCCGTCGTTCGGTCCTCTCCTCACCGATCCCGACGCACCCACCGGACTCGACGACCTCTCCACGATCGGACTCGGTCGCACGCGAACCTCCGTCGGTCGCTGCGAGGTTGTGTGCTTCAGCCCTGAGAGCACCGGCTCGTTCGGCAGCCTCACTCCCTCACGAGCCCGGACGGTGATCGAGGCGTGGGCCGACCGGACGGCCGTGCTCTCCGCGCTTCCCGGAGTGCGTCAGGTCTTCCCCTTCGAGAACCGCGGCGAGGCCATCGGCGTGACGCTGCACCACCCGCACGGTCAGATCTACGCCTACCCGTACGTCACACCGCGCACCGCAGCGCTCATCCGATCGCTCGACGCGTACGGTCCCACACTCTTCGCCGACATCCTGGAACGCGAACGAGCCTCCGAAAGGGTTGTGCTCGCAGGAGAGCACTGGACGGCGTTCGTCCCGTTCGCCGCCCGCTGGCCCATCGAGATCCACGTGCTTCCGCACCGGCACGTGGCCGACTTCACCGAGACGTCGGCCGAGGAGCGGGACGAGCTGGCCACCCTCTACCTCCGGGTGCTCCGAGGTGTGGATGCGCTCTACGACTCCCCCACTCCGTACATCGCCGCGTGGCACCAGGCTCCGGTCGATGTGCGCCGGGACGAGATCCGTCTCATGCTGCAGATCACGTCGCCTCGACGCGCCGCGGATAAGCTGAAGTTCCTCGCCGGCTCCGAGTCGGCCATGGGCGCTTGGATCGGCGACATCCCTCCCGAGCAGGCGGCCGACCGGCTTCGCGAAGCGATCGCCAGAGCCGATCAGCAGTGGCCGGTCGGAGAGCTCCCCGCGGGGATCACCGGCCTTCAGAACGAGACGCAGGCGGCTCCGATCAGCTCCGCTCCCGCATCACCCCGAAAGGCCGACCGATGACAGACCTCCGCACCGACACGCTCGAGAGCTTCGCCGAAATCTTCGGTCGTCAAGCGGACGGGCTCTGGTCGGCGCCCGGCCGGGTCAACCTGATCGGAGAGCACACCGACTACAACGAGGGCTTCGTGCTTCCGTTCGCCATCAACCGCCGCACGGTGGTCGCGCTCGGTCTGCGCGACGACCGCAAGGCCAGGGTCGGCAGCTCGTTCGCCGACGAGCTGGTCGAGATCGATCTCTCCGACCTGACACCCGACGCCCTGCACGGCTGGTCCGCCTACCCGCTCGGACTCGCGTGGGCGCTCACCGAGTTCGGCGTCGATCTGGATGCGGTCCCCGGCTTCGACATCCTCATCGACTCGAACGTGCCGGTCGGCGCCGGCCTGTCCTCGTCCGCAGCGATCGAATGCGCGGTCGCGGTGGCGCTCAACGACGTCTGGCGTCTCGGGCTGGACCGCCCGACGCTCGCGCGCGTCGGACAACGCGCCGAGAACGTAGCGGTCGGTGCGCCCACCGGCATCATGGACCAGTCGGCGTCACTGCTCGGTGAGACTGATTCCGCCGTCTTCCTCGACTGCCGGTCGCTGCACTCCGAAGTCGTCCCCCTCGGTCTCGAGGCCGCCGGGCTCGAGGTGCTGATCATCGACACCGGTGTGACGCACGCCCATGCCACCGGCGGGTACGCGGAACGGCGGGCATCGTGTGAGAAAGGCGCGCGCATCCTCGGCGTCGAATCGCTGCGCGACGTGAGCGTCGACGACCTCGACCGCGCGCGTGAGGTGCTCGACGACGTGACGTTCCGACGTGTGCGTCACGTCGTCACCGAAGACCAGCGCGTTCTCGACACCGTGCGCCTTCTCCGCGAGCAGGGGCCGGCCGCGATCGGCGAGCTCCTCGATGCCTCGCACCGTTCCATGCGCGACGACTTCGAGATCTCCGTACCCGAACTCGACCTGGCCGTGGAGACCGCGCAGGCGAACGGAGCCATCGGTGCGCGCATGACCGGCGGGGGCTTCGGCGGCTCCGCCATCGCGCTCGTGCCGAGCGACGCCCTGTCGCGCGTGCTCGTCGCCATCGACGGCGCATTCGCGGAGAACGGATTCGGCCAGCCGGATGTGTTCACCGTCTCACCGTCGGAGGGTGCGAAGCGCGAGAATTGAGGCATGACCGCCGCTGAAGTGACCTGGCTCGACGACGACACCGCTCAAATCCGTCAACCGAAGGCCTCGCACTGGGAGGCGCCGTTCCTCTTTCTGTTGTTCGGCCGGGATCGTGCCCTGCTCCTCGACACGGGTGCGACCTCGGAGGAGTCGGTCTTTCCGCTGCGCGGCACGGTCGATCAGCTCGTCGACCGCTGGCTTCGCCGCAATCCTGCCCTGTACGCGCGTCCGTACGAGCTGATCGTCGCGCACACGCACGCGCACGGCGACCATGTCGCAGGCGACAGGCTGGTCGCCGACAGGCCCGGAACGGTGGTCGTCGGACACACGCCGGCCGAGGTCATCTCGCTCTTCGGATTCCGGTCCTGGCCCGACGAGGCGGTCGAGCTCGACCTCGGCGGACGCATCCTCGACGCCATCGCCGCTCCCGGTCACGAGCCGTCAGCCGTCGTCTTCTTCGACCGGGCTTCGGGCATCATGTTCACCGGGGACACGGTGGGCCCCTGCAATCTGTACATTCGCGATCGCGGCGAATTCGTGCGCTCGATCGACAGGCTCATCCGGTTCCGGGATGCTTCGCCCGCCCCTGTGCGCACTCTGCTCGGCGCCCACGTGGAGATGTCGAACGCGGCGGGGGTCGACTACCCGCCCGGAACGGTCGACCAGCCCGACGAGGCACCGCTAGCCCTGCCGCCGGAGATCCTGGACGAGGTCCGCGCAGCGCTCGACGAACCCGGTCCGCGCGTCGTGCGCGACCGCTTCATCGTCGTCGACGAGACCTGAGTTCGCGCAGCGGCTCCAGGGTCGGGTCAGACGGATGTCGGCACCACCGGACCCGGCTCGCCGCCGGTGATGCGCACGAGCTCGTCGAACGTGGTCGGGAAGACCGTGTGCGCGTGCCCTGCGGCCGCCCAGACCTCCGGATAGTCGGCGAGCGCCACATCCACGACCGTACGGATCGGAGACGGGTGCCCGAGAGGCGCGACACCCCCGATGGTCTGACCGGTGGCCGCCTTGACGGTGTCGGCGTCGGCTCGGCGGATGCGGCCGCCGAGCCGTTCGCCGAGAAACGCGGTGTCGACACGATGCGAACCGGAGGTCATGACGAGGAGCGGTTCGCCGTCGATCGTGAACACGAGCGAGTTCGCGATCGCACCGACCTCGATCCCGAGCTCGGCGGCAGCGGAGACCGCTGTCGGGGTCGCCGACTCGAACCAGCGCACCCGCGGTTCGAGGCCGTGTCCGCGAAGCGCATCCTTCACACGCTCGACGCCCGCATGGCTGCGCTCGGCCGCTTCACTCGTATCCGTATCGCTCATCCCGTCTCCTCCCATCGATGCCGGCACCCGTGAGCCCGGTGCCGGGTGCTACTCCGCCAAAGACCGCTCAGCCGATTCGACGACGTTCTGCAGAAGCAGGGCACGTGTCATCGGTCCGACGCCGCCCGGGTTCGGCGACACCCAGGATGCGACCTCGGCGACATCGTCTGCCACGTCGCCCGCCACCCGGCTCTTACCCGTCACGGGGTCCTCGATCCTGCTGACACCCACATCGAGAACCACGGCTCCCGGCTTGACGTTGTCAGCGGTGACCAGGCCGGCCACCCCCGCCGCCGCCACGATGACATCGGCACGGCGCAGGTGCGCATCCAGACCGACCGTCCCGGTGTGTGTCAGGGTGACCGTCGCGTTGATCTCGCGCCGCGTCAGGAGCGAGCCGATGGCACGGCCGACCGTGACTCCGCGGCCGACCACCACCACATCCTTGCCGTTCAGGTCGATGCCGTGACGCTGCATGAGCTCGATCACGCCGCGCGGAGTGCACGGCAGCGGCGTCGTGATCGGCCGGTTCACGTTGAGCATGAGTCGACCGAGGTTCGTCGGATGCAGCCCGTCCGCATCCTTCGCCGGATCCACCAGCTCGAGGATCGCATCCGTGTCGAGGTGTGGCGGCAGTGGCAGCTGCACGATGAAACCCGTGCAGTCGGGATCGGAGTTGAGGTCTTCGACCACCGCTTCGAGCTCCGCCTGCGAGATGTCAGCGGGCAGGTCGCGTCGGATCGACGAGATGCCGACCTCGGCGCAGTCGCGGTGCTTGCCCGCGACGTACCACTGCGAACCGGGGTCGTCGCCCACCAGCACGGTGCCCAGGCCGGGCACGACGCCCTGCTCGCGCAGCGCATCCACCCGGACCTTGAGTTCGGCCTTGATCTCGCTCGCCGTCTTCTTGCCGTCCAGAATCTGTGCGGTCATGTCTCTC
>Ga0256798_1000542_pt1 | contig 10967 bp, 7 predicted proteins | sample MC6MC0949MT_FD_190193 | JGI IMG/M metagenome (GOLD analysis project Ga0256798, IMG submission 190193) | Metatranscriptome of enriched soil aggregate microbial communities from Iowa State University, Ames, United States - MC6-MC0949-MT... | ecosystem: Environmental > Terrestrial > Soil >... | reverse complement strand
CGACGCGCCGCGCCCGCACCGTGCGAGCGACCTCACGCGGCTCGGTGCGCGCGAGCCTTCTTCGGTCGGATTGACGCCGCAGACGTCGCACACGCCGGCTATGCGCGCGGCAGAGCCGTCGCGACAAGCCGACGACGAGCAGATGCAGACGCCGACGCAGACGCGGATTGGAAACGATGCGCCAGGTCTCGAAACGCAGCGGTCCCAGCCGGGAGCGCCGCGCGATGATTCGCGGCAGGCAGAGCCGGCTGCGCGTGCGGAACAGTCCTCGCGCCGCTCAGATCAATCGGCAAATGGCGCGGAGCCGGCGCAGCAGCGCGCGCCACGTGCCGCCGAAAGCCGCGATCCGGCAAGCGCCAGCGCCGAGCCGCACATGCCGGAGTCGTCGTCATTCGACGCTCCTCCCGCCGACGATTTCGCCTGGTTCGACGATCTCCCTCTTCATCCGCCGGGCGACGCTGGCGCACCGATGCACACGCTCGGCGACACGCCTCAACCTCCCGCGATCCACACGCTCGACTGGGACGCGCTGAGCGAGCGGGTGTCAACCTGCGAGCGTTGCCGGCTGTGCGAGAAGCGCACCAGGACGGTTTTCGGCGTAGGCGATCGGAACGCCGACTGGATGCTGATCGGCGAAGCGCCCGGCGAGAACGAAGACCGCGTGGGCGAGCCGTTCGTCGGCCAGGCCGGCAAGCTGCTCGACAACATGCTGCGCTCACTCACGCTGGCGCGCGACGCGAACGTGTATATCGCGAACGTCATCAAGTGCCGGCCGCCCGGCAACCGCAATCCCGAGCCTGATGAAGTCGCGCGCTGCGAACCCTATCTGCAACGCCAGGTGGGGCTCGTAAAGCCGAAGCTGATCGTAGCGCTCGGTCGCTTCGCCGCGCAAAGCCTGCTCAAGACCGACGCGAGCATTTCGTCGTTGCGCGGCCGCGTCCACGAGTACGAAGGTGTGCCGGTGATCGTCACCTATCACCCGGCCTATCTGCTGCGCAGCCTGCCGGACAAGGCCAAAGCATGGGCCGATTTGTGCCTCGCGCGCGATACGTGGCGTGCGGCCGGCGGCGCAGCGTCGAACGCGGCAAAACAGTGAGCGCGGATGAGCCGGCGGCGCGCAAAAACGTCGCCGGCGCTTACTCTGTCGGAGCGGCTGTTGGGAGCGGAGATTCCGTCCCAGCCGATGCCGCACGCGCGCACGCCGTTCTTCCCACATTGCTCGACAAGCTGCGCGACTGCGCAGTTCGCGATCTCGCCTGGCTGCTGTTGAGCGCCGATTTGTTGCGTCCGCAACCGCCGGTGGGCGAACTCGCTACTCCATTCGCGTCCTTGCGGCAACTCGACGACATCGTCGACTGGCTGTGCGCGCTCGACGCAGCGCCCGCTCCGCTGCATGACGATCTCGCCGCAACGCGCATGACTCGCCTCGGCCGCTACGCCGAACGCTTGCTCGGCTGGTTCCTGCAACATGGCCCCACGGCTAGGCTGGTCGCGGCGGGCGTGCCGCTGCGGCGTGCGAAGGTTACGCTGGGCGAATGCGATTTTCTGCTGCATACGCAAGAGGGTGCGCGGCTTCACTGGGAGCTTGCGGTGAAATGCTATCTGCATGCCGGCAATGTCGACGCGCGAACCGCGCCGCTATCACCGTCCGCATCATCGCTCACGTCATCTCTCACGTCATCGCAGTTATCGAACTATGTCGGCCCGAACCTCAAGGACCGCTTCGACCTCAAGCTCGCCCATCTGCTCAGTCATCAATTGCCCTTGAGCGCGCGCGAAGATTTTGCATCGACGGGTTATCCGGGACCGTGGACGCCCCAAATGTTCGTCAAAGGATGGTTGTTCTATCGGCATGGCGAAACGCCGGCAGATGCGGTCGAACTCGACCCGGCGCATGGCCGCGGCTGGTGGGTGACACGCAGTGAGTGGCCGGACTTTGCAGCGGCGCATGCGCAGCATTGGCGCGTCTTGCCGCGGCTTGAATGGCTGGCGCCCCGGCGTTATGGTCAAGACGCGGAGCAGACCGCCAGCAGGGCTTTGATCGATCCGCTAACGCTCACCGCTCGAAGCACCCAGCAAACCGGCCCAACCATGATCGCCGCATTGGCAGAAGACGCGGCGGGCCGCCTGGTTGAACGCTCGCGTGGCTTCGTCGTACCGGACGAGTGGCCTGAGCAGGCTCAGGCCTACGCAAGGCAGTAGCGCGGCCGCGTTACCACCATCGATAGAAATGATGCACGGGGCCGACGCCGTTGCCGACGTCGAGCCGATCGCTCGCCTCCAATGCGCCGGTCAGGTATTCCTTGGCATCCGCGACCGCGCTCGCCAGATCGTCGCGTTGCGGCATCAGTGCTGCAATCGCCGACGACAGCGTGCAGCCCGTTCCATGCGTGTTTTTCACCGGCACACGTGGGCCACCCAGCCGCAGCGTGCCGCTTTCCTGGATCAGCCAGTCCGGACTGTCAGTTGCGCTCAAATGACCGCCTTTCATCAGCACCGCGCGGGCGCCGAGCGCGCGCAGCGCTTCGCCTTGCTCGACCATGCCCGCTTCGTCGGCAGCCGGTTGCACGCCGTCGAGCAGTGCGGCGGCTTCGGGAAGATTGGGTGTCAGCAGATCGGCGAGCGGCAGTAGTTCTTCGCGCAATGCGGCGACCGCATCCGGCAGCAAGAGCGCATGGTTGCTCTTCGAAATCATCACCGTATCGAGGACGATGTACGTGGGCTTGTGCCGGCGCAACGCGTCGGCAACTGCACGGACAATCGACGCGTTGGCGAGCATGCCGATCTTCACCGCGTCGATACGGATGTCGTCGAACACGGCGTCCATTTGCGCGGTGATGAAGCCCGCGTCCGGCGCGTGGATCGCGGTGACTCCGCACGTGTTCTGCGCGGTGAGCGCGGTAATCACGCTCGCGCCGTAAGCGCCGAGCGCCGAGAAAGCCTTCAGATCGGCCTGAATGCCGGCGCCGCCGCCCGAATCGGAACCGGCGATGGTCAGCACATTGGGAATCGGTTGAGTCATCGCAAAGCGGGAAAGGGTGAAGGCGCGAGGGCGGCAGCAGAAGCGGACGCGCCCTGGCGCGTTAGTGCTTGACTTCGCCGATCAGCGCGACGGAGTCGAACGCACGCTGGTTCGCCTGGTGACGCCGCATCACGAGCCACATCATCAGGCAGACGAAGGTGCCGAACAGCACGATGACCGCCGTGACCGGCACGTCGAGCCAGACGAGCACCGCGTACAGACACAGCATGACGAGCACGGAGAGGTTCTCGTTGAAGTTCTGCACGGCGATCGAGTGACCCGCCGACAGCAACACGTGGCCGCGATGCTGGAGCAGCGCATTCATCGGTACGACGAAGAAGCCCGACAGGCCGCCGACGATCATCAGGAAGACATAAGCGACGATCAGATAACCCGGCACGTGCATCCGGCCGAAGTACAGCCCCCAGTGCGAAGGGAACAGGTTGCGCGTATAGAAGGCCATGAGCATGACGGCAAGCCCCATCATGATACCCACCGGCAGCACCGACAGCGACTTCTTCAGCGGCACGCGCGAGGCCGCGAAGATCGCGCCGCCCGCGACGCCGACGGCCACCACGGCCTGCAGGATTGCCGCTTCGGAGAGCGACATGTTGAGCGACACTTCCGCCCACTTCAGCACGATGAATTGCAGCGTGGCGCCCGCGCCCCAGAACAGCGTTGTGACCGCGAGCGAGATCTGCCCGAGCTTGTCGCGCCACAGCACGAGAAAACAGTCCGCGAAATCGGTGACGAGTTTGATCGGGCCGCGTTCCTGCTTCGGGTAGCGCGCGCCGGTGTCGGGAATACGCAGATTGAAGAGCGCTGCAATGACGTAGATCACCATGATGACCAGCATCGCCGCTTCAGCGGGCGTGTTGACCGTGGGGATATGGTGCCGCAGGATCGGCGCAGCAATATGCGGACTGATCAGCGCTCCACCGAGCACCGTACCGAGAATGATCGAGCCGACCGTAGTGCCTTCAATCCAGCCGTTTGCGGCGACGAGCCTGTCAGGCGGCAGCAGTTCGGTGAGAATCCCGTATTTGGCGGGCGAATACGCAGCCGCGCCAAAACCCACGATTCCATACGCAAGAAGCGGATGCGCGCCGACCAGCATAGTGATGCAGCCGAGCACCTTGATAGTGTTCGTGATGAACATCACGCGCCCTTTGGGACGCGAATCGGCGAAGGCGCCCACGAAGGCGGCTAGAACGACGTACGACAGCACAAAGAACAACTTGAGCAGCGGCGTCATCCAGTTCGGGGCGTGTAGATCTTTCAGCAGTGCGATAGCAGCGATCAGAAGCGCATTGTCGGCCAGCGACGAAAAAAACTGCGCGGCCATGATGGTGTAAAAACCTTTTTTCATCTGATGCGATGCTGTCCTCGCTGCGGTCTGTCCGCCCCGGCCGTTTGTTATGCGTCCGGGCTTATGCCGTTCGAAATGGGTTGTGCGCACGGCTTTATATCATGAAAATAGCTGCATTCAGACTAGCAGAATCCTTGATCGCACCGCCCAGCGGGCTGCCGCGCGTTGAAAACGCCCTGTAAGCCGCTGATTCGCAAGCGTCTTTACGAAAATACTCCATGCCGCGCCCCCTCTCAGCCACGATTCACACCTCCGCCCTCGCCAATAACCTCGCCGTCGCGCGCCGCTATGCGCCTAAATCGAAGATCTGGGCGGTCGTGAAGGCCAATGCGTACGGCCATGGCCTCGCGCGCGCTTTCCCGGGTTTGCGTGCAACGGACGGCTTTGGGTTGCTGGACCTCGAAGAAGCCGTGAAGTTGCGTGAATTGGGTTGGGCCGGCCCGATTCTTTTGCTCGAAGGCTTTTTTCGTCCGACGGATATCGACGTCATCGACCGCTATAGCCTGACCACGGCGCTCCACTCGGACGAGCAGTTGCGCATGCTGGAAATGGCGCGGCTTTCGAAGCCTGTGAACATCCAGTTGAAGATGAATAGCGGCATGAACCGGCTCGGCTACACGCCGGAAAAATTCCGCGCGGCGTGGGAGCGGGCGCGCGCCTGTCAGGGCGTCGGTCAGATCACTCTAATGACCCATTTTTCCGACGCCGACAGCGAGCGTGGCGTGGCTCACCAGATGGAAGCGTTCGAGCGCGGTGCGCAGGGCATCGCCGGCATGCGCAGCCTTGCCAATTCGGCGGCCACGCTGTGGCATCCGCAATCGCACTTCGACTGGGTGCGCCCGGGCATCATTCTGTACGGCGCGTCGCCGTCGGGCATGTCCGCGGCAATCCAGGGCACCGGCTTGCAGCCCGCCATGACGCTCACGTCCGAACTGATCGCCGTGCAGAACATCGCGGAAGGCCACACGGTCGGCTACGGTTCGCTCTTCAAGGCGCGTGGGCCGATGCGCATCGGCGTGGTGGCGTGCGGTTACGCGGACGGTTATCCGCGCGTCGCGCCGGAAGGCACGCCGGTGATCGTCGAGGGCGTGCGCACGCGGGTCGTGGGACGCGTGTCCATGGACATGCTCACCGTCGACCTCACGCCGGTTCCCACTGCGAACGTGGGCTCGCGCGTCGAGTTGTGGGGCGCGTCGCTGCCGATCGACGACGTTGCGCGCGCCTGCGGCACGATCGGCTACGAGCTGATGTGCGCGGTCGCGCCGCGCGTGCCGGTGCGTGCCGAGTAATGTCCGGCAACGCGTATTGACGCGGGGCAATAGCGGAGCGCGCTGCTTTATCGAACGGCGCGCTCGAGACAGGAACAGCAAACAACAGTAACCAGGCAAGAACGCGTGGCAAAAGCAAAAACGTTGTACGTATGCAGTGAATGCGGCGGTCAAACGCCAAAATGGGCGGGCCAGTGCCCGTCCTGTCAGGCCTGGAACACACTCGTCGAATCGGTCGCCGAAACACCTTCCACCCATCGTTTCCAGTCGCTCGCAAAGAGTGCGCCGGTGCGGCGTCTCGCCGATATCGAAGCCTCCGACGTGCCGCGCTTTTCCACCGGCGTCGGCGAGTTCGACCGGGTGCTCGGCGGCGGCCTCGTGCCGGGCGGCGTGGTGCTGATCGGCGGCGATCCGGGCATCGGCAAATCGACGCTTCTGCTGCAGTCGCTCGCCGAGATTGCCGCCGACAAACGCGCGCTTTACATCAGCGGTGAAGAGTCGGCCGCGCAGATTGCGTTGCGCGCGCAACGGTTGTCGCTGCTGGAACCAGGCTCCAAAGCGAGCGAACTGCAATTGCTCGCCGAAATCCAGCTTGAGAAAATTCAGGCGACGATTGCGGAGCAGCAGCCCGACGTCGCGGTCATCGACTCGATCCAGACCGTCTATTCCGACGCGCTCACGTCGGCGCCGGGCTCGGTCGCGCAGGTGCGCGAGTGCGCGGCGCAATTGACACGCATCGCAAAGCAGTCGGGCACCACGATCATCATGGTCGGCCACGTGACCAAGGAAGGCGCCCTCGCGGGACCGCGGGTGCTGGAGCACATTGTCGATACGGTGTTGTACTTCGAGGGCGACACGCACTCGTCGTTTCGCCTCGTGCGCGCGATCAAGAACCGCTTTGGCGCGGTCAACGAACTCGGCGTGTTCGCAATGACCGAGCGCGGTTTGCGCGGCGTCGCGAACCCGTCGGCGCTCTTTCTGTCGCAGCACGAGCAGTCGGTGCCGGGTTCGTGCGTGCTGGTCACGCAGGAAGGTACGCGGCCGCTGCTGGTCGAGGTTCAAGCGCTGGTGGATTCCGCCAATGCGCCGAATCCACGGCGCCTCGCCGTCGGCCTGGAGCAGAACCGGCTCGCGATGCTGCTCGCCGTGTTGCATCGGCACGCGGGCATCGCATGTTTCGATCAGGATGTGTTCCTGAACGCGGTGGGCGGCGTGAAGATCACCGAGCCGGCCGCGGATCTCGCGGTGCTGCTCGCCATTCATTCGTCGATGCGCAACAAGCCGCTGCCGAAAGGGCTCGTGGTATTCGGCGAAGTAGGTCTTGCCGGCGAAATCCGGCCGTCGCCGCGCGGCCAGGAGCGCTTGAAGGAAGCCGCCAAGCTCGGCTTCTCGGTCGCCGTCATTCCAAAGGCCAACGCGCCCAAGCAGCCGATAGAAGGCTTACAGGTTGTTGCGGTCGAACGTATCGAACAGGCTATCGACCGGGTCCGCACCCTTGAATAGACGCCGATAGCGCGCGTGGTGCGCCACGCGCGCGCCGTAATGCGCCGTAAATATCTCCAGGTTGGTTGTAACCAACAAGCCCTTCCTTTTTCCTTAAGCTGCAAAGCTATTGCATCCCTTCCGATGCCCGAAAAAGGATCGCGCCTTGAAACACTCACATGAAACCATCGCCGAAGGGCCGATACAGGTGCGCGGCTGTCGGGTCTCAGCGCCCATTCACCAGCCGTGGGGCGGCACTTGCCGGATCGTCGAGTGGATCGACAGAACGGGGCAGATTTCGCGCCGCGTGGTAGCCGGCGACGCGACCGCCGCCGAGGTGCGCGCCACCATCAATCGCCATGTGGAAGGCCGCAAGCATCTGCTGTACGACGACGAAAAGACGCCGCGTCAGACGTTGCCGCGGCAGACGGTGGCGCGGCGGTGAGGCTGCGGGCCGGCGCGACGTGTTAAAGCGCGTTACGCCTGGCTCAGGCTTCGATTGCGCTTTGCCGGCGCTCCAGTCACGTTTCGCGCCGGTGTCGAAGGGCGGTTCAATCGTGCTCCGGTCGCGGCTTCAGGGCGCGCGTCGCTTCGGGTCTTCAGATCCATTTATGAGTTCATCCGGCTCGACATGCTCGTCGTGCTCGTCCTGCGCTTGCGGATTGAACAGTGGATGCTGGGCCGCTTCGGCCGCCGTCAAGACCGGCGAGACGCAGCAATCGAGCGGCTCCAGCAACGCGACCCATTCATCGAGCGTACGCGAGCCGATGACGTCGGCGAGTTCCCGTGTGAGCGCAACGGCGTCCGGTCCACCGATCGCCTGGCCGAGACTCCAGTGGCGCGTGGCCCATTCGGGGCGGTCGAGCGCCATGCACAGGCTTTCCCAGAACTTGAGTTCCAGCGCACCCACCGCGAGCCAGCGGCCGTCCAGCGTACGGTACAAGTTGTAGCAGGGCACGCCGCCGTTCAGCAGGCCCGCGCCTGGCCCTGTGTGTTCCGTTGCGTTTCGCGCCGTGTTTCCGGCGGCGCCGGCCGCGCTATCTCTCGCGGCATTTCCCGCGGAATCGCCATTAGCGAGCGCGACCTGCGCGATCACGTTGTGCGCATGAGTGGCGTGTGTCATCGAAACGTCGACGAAACGGCCTTCGCCGCCGCGCGATACATGCCATAACGCGGCGAGGATCTGCGTAACCGCGCTGAGCGCGCCGCCGAGCAGGTCGGCAATCTGGAAATTCGGCACGATCGGCGCGCCGTCGCGGTCGGTGAGTTGATCGAGAACGCCCGCGTAGCCGATGTAATTCAGATCGTGCCCGGCATGATCGGCGAACGGGCCGCGTGCGCCGTAACCGCTGATCGCGCAGTACACAAGCCGCGGATTGGCCGCGCGCAGCGTCGCGTAGCCCACGCCGAGCCGATCCATCACCCCCGGCCGGAAGCTTTCGATCAACACGTCCGCTTCGGCCGCGAGCGCTCGCAGCACATTGCGTCCTGCTTCCGACTTGAGGTCGAGCCGCGTCTCGCGCTTACCGCGATTCACCAGCCGGTAAAACGCGCCAGGCCGTCCGGCCACGCGGTCGCTCGACGATTGCATCATTGTTCGCGTCGGATCACCGGCGCCGGGCGCTTCGATTTTCAGCACTTCGGCGCCAAGTTCGGCAAGCCGCAGCGCGGCGACCGGGCCGGGCAACAGACGCGTGAGGTCGAGCACGCGCAGGCCTCTTAACGGAGGCGGGGCGGACGCCGCGTTGGAAGCGGAGTCGGCGGCTGAAACGGAAGATGCAGCGGAGGACATCGCAGATGACAAAGCCAACCGCTCGTCGATGCCGGCGCGGATCGCGGACAGCGTCCCGCTAGCCGATTTGTTCGAGTTCCTCGTGTGTCTCTAGCCATTCGGCTTCGAGTGCTTCAAGGCGCGCGTTCACGTCTGCCTGACGGCGAATTGCGTCCGTCAGTTTGCTCTTTTGAGCCGGCTCGTAGCTGGCAGGATCGGCGACAAATGCATCCAGCGTCGCCTTCTCCGCGTTGAGCGCGTCCATCTCCTTCTCGATCTTCGTGATACGGCTTTGCAGCGGCTTTTTCAGGTGCGCAAGCTTCTGACGGGTTTCCGCTTCCAGCCGGCGCTGTTCCTTGCGATTCACGCCGCCGTCCGCGCCGTTGTCGCCATTGAACGCGCCGTTCGCCGCATTGCCCGCTTTCAACGCCGCGCGCTGCTCGGCTGCATGTTGCAGCAGCCAGTCGCGGTAATCGTCGAGATCGCCGTCGAATTCCTGCAAACGGTGCTTTGCGACCAGCATGAACTGATCTGTCGTGGCGCGCAGCAAATGCCGGTCGTGCGACACGAGGATCAGCGTGCCTTCGAACTGCGCGAGCGCCATGGTCAGCGCGTGCCGTGTTTCGAGATCCAGGTGGTTGGTTGGCTCGTCGAGCAGGAGCAGGTTCGGCTTCTGCCAGATGATCAGCGCAAGTGCGAGCCGCGCCTTTTCGCCGCCGGAGAAAGGAGCGATCTTCGACGTCGCCATTTCGCCGGAAAAATTGAAGCTGCCGAGGAAGTCGCGCAATTCCTGCTCGCGCGTATCCGGCGCAAGGCGCGCGAGGTGCTGCAACGGCGTGTCGTCCGCGCGCAGCGTTTCGAGCTGATGCTGCGCGAAGTAGCCGATGCGCAGACCTTTGCCTTCGCGCACGTGGCCGCCGAGCGGCGCGAGCGTGCCGGCCAGCGTCTTGATCAGCGTGGACTTGCCCTGGCCGTTTGCGCCGAGCAGCCCGATGCGCTGGCCGTTCTGGATAGACAGCATCACGCGCTCGACGATCGGAATTTCAACGCCTTCTTCGCTGTGATAGCCGCAGCGCACGTCTTCCATCACCATCATCGGGTTCGGTGCGGAATCGGGCGTGCGGAATTCGAAGGTGAACGGCGACGCAGCGTGCGCCGGCGCGATCAGTTCCATCTTCTCGAGCGCCTTCACGCGGCTTTGCGCCTGGCGCGCCTTGGTGGCCTGTGCCTTGAAGCGGTTGATGTAGCTCTGCAGATGCTCGACCGTGCGCTGCTGCTTTTCGTACGCGCTCTGCTGCAACGCGATCTGCTGCGCCCGCAGCACTTCGAACTGCGAGTAGTTGCCGCCGTAACGCTTGATCTGCTGCTGTTCGAGATGCAGCGTAACGTTGCAGACCGAATCGAGAAACTCGCGGTCGTGCGAGATCACGATCAAGGTGCCCGGATAGCGGTGCAGCCAGTCTTCGAGCCAGACGATTGCGTCGAGATCCAGGTGGTTGGTCGGTTCGTCGAGCAGCAGCAGATCCGAACGGCACATGAGCGCCTGCGCGAGATTGAGTCGCATGCGCCAGCCGCCCGAGAAACTGCTCACCGGTTCGCGGGTCTGGTCGAGCGTGAAACCGAGACCGAGCAGCAGCGCTTCAGCGCGCGCGGGCGCGGTGTAGCCGTCGGCGTCTGCAAAGGCTGCATGCGCGTTGGCTTCGGCCGCGCCGTCGTGCGCGGCGGAGGCGGCCGCGATCTGCGCTTCGATTGCACGCAAGGCCGCGTCGCCGTCGAGCGTATAGGCGAGGGCGGTCTTGTCCGCAGCGGGTGTTTCCTGCGCGACGTGCGCGATCTGCCACGTCGGCGGGATCGAAAAATCGCCGCCGTCCGCATGCAGTTCGCCGAGCAGCACGGCGAACAGTGTCGACTTGCCAGCGCCGTTTGCTCCCACGAGGCCCGCCTTTTCGCCGGGATTCAGGGTGAACGTGGTGTTGTCGAAGAGCGGCTTGGTGCCGCGCGCGAGGCTGAACTGGTTAAAGCGGATCACGAAGAGGCCGGCTTGAGAAAAACGCT
>Ga0256798_1000541_pt1 | contig 10979 bp, 10 predicted proteins | sample MC6MC0949MT_FD_190193 | JGI IMG/M metagenome (GOLD analysis project Ga0256798, IMG submission 190193) | Metatranscriptome of enriched soil aggregate microbial communities from Iowa State University, Ames, United States - MC6-MC0949-MT... | ecosystem: Environmental > Terrestrial > Soil >... | reverse complement strand
GACTGACCGCCTTTGCGTCCGGCTTCAGAAGCCTTCTCGCGGTCGTTGGCGAAGTTGCCTGGGTTCTTGCTGCCGCCTTGGCTGCCTTCCTTGCCCTGGGTGCCGGTACGGCAAAACGCCGTGCTTCCTGAAGTCATATGAGGTTTCACGACCATGGCTAACAAAGAGAACAGCCGCACCGGCACCCAGGGCAAGGAAGGCAGCCAAGGCGGCAGCAAGAACCCAGGCAACTTCGCCAACGACCGCGAGAAGGCTTCTGAAGCCGGACGCAAAGGCGGTCAGTCTTCGGGCGGCAACATGCCCAACGACACCAGCCGTAAAGGCGGCCGTTCGTAACTGAGGAATACGCAGTGCCGGGGCGACCTGGCACTGCATTCAGAGGAACACGGCATGACGGTGCTGACCCGCAAGACCGCTATACATGAAAGGTCTATGACCGCAAGCCATAGCCTGCAGCACAGGTACCAGAGCCTTTTGCAAGGTCACGACGGCACAAGCGCTGTGTGGCTTGATGAACAGATCACCCGCGTCGAGCAGCACCCCGACGACCTTCCGCCCAGCCCCTCACAGCTCCCTGCCTGGAGCGCGCAGCATGCCGCCGAGGTTGCCAGAGCCTATGCCGAATACTTACAGCAGCGACGCGAAGGGGGAGCACGCCGGTATTTCAGCAACCGCGCCCATGCGTTGTGGTTTCTGCAACAAATCGCGCCGACCAAAGCCGTGGATGGGGCGTGGCTGCACGGCACCCTCCAGCATTGGCAGGACCCGCGTTACCACGGGCTGATCCGCACTTACCTTGAAGAGCTGGGCAATGGCGATCCGCGTTGTAACCACGTGTTGATCTACCAACGGCTACTGAGCCGTCTTGGCTGCCTGGAACCGTCACATCTGGATGACAGTCGCTATCTGCAGGGCGCCGTGCAGCTCGCCCTTGGCGCGCACGGTGACGCTTTTTTACCCGAAGTACTGGGTTATAACCTGGGCTATGAGCAGCCGCCACTGCACCTACTGATTACCACGTATGAATTGGCAGAGCTGGGTATCGATGGCCACTACTTCCAACTGCATGTGACCATTGATAACGCTGCCAGTGGCCATGCTCATCTGTCTATCCACGCTTTACAACAGCTGTGCCCGGCAGAAGATCCGCAGACCTTCTATCAACGGGTGCGACGCGGTTACAGGCTTAACGAACTCGGTACGCCAGCGGCCACCCTGATCGGTGAATTCGACCTGCAGGCGCAGTTGTTCGCTGCCCTGGAGCGCAAGCGCCAGTATGGTCAATACATGCACTCCGACCACTGCCGCTTGCAAAAGCGCACCATCAATCAATGGTTGGCAGAACCGGGTACCATGCCAGCTTTCGTCGATGCGCTGCAGGCCCAAGGCTGGATTCGGCGTGGAGAAAACCCAGTGCACAGCCGCTGGTGGGCACTGATCGATGGGCCTACTGCGCCCATGTTCGGGGTATTCACCGCGTACGAAAAGCAGTTGTGGCATGACTGGATCGCTGACAGCTGGCAAGCCAGCACGCGACGCGTGATGCCGGGCAGTTGGGACACGGGTTTGGCAGGTGAGAGCCTGCCCGATTTCAACCAGCAGACGGCCTCGCTGGATACCCTGGTAGAGCGCATGGCCGGCAATCGTCATGCATTGCCTGAGGGGTTGCTGGCCACTCAAGCTTTCGTCCGTGCAACCGGCCTGGCTCAAGAAGGATGCCATTGATGCTGCTTGAAACAGACCTGTCCCAGGCAGACCAGGCACTGCTGCAACTGGGCCAGCGCCTGCGTGCCGACGGCTACCGCTTTACCTGCGTCAGCCCGGCCACCCATGCCCGCAACAATGCCCGCGATGACGCCAGGCAGGCGACGAACGTGCGCGACGTGTTCGGCTGGAGCCGACCGTTTGCGCCTTCGCAGATGCCAGCCGACCAATTAGCCCCGTTGAAGCGCGCGCAAGTGCTGGAGCACCACGGCGGGCTGATGGCCAGCTCGGTGCGCTGGTCCACGCTGGATGACCTGCTGCTGGTCCATTCGGCTTACCCGACCCACGCCTGCGACGCAGTATTCTTCGGCCCCGACAGCTACCGCTTTGCCCAGGTCATCCACGATCACCTGCGGCACAGCCCGTGTCGGGTGGAGCATGCGGTCGACATCGGTTGCGGTACCGGCGTGGGCGCGTTGATCATCGCGCGCGCCGCTCAGCATGCGCAGGTCAGCGCGGTCGACATCAACCCGCTTGCGTTACGCTACACCACCATCAATGCCGCCTTGGCGGGTATCAACAACGTGTCGGTGGCGGCCAGTGACCTGCTCGACGGCCTAAGCGGCCGATTCGACTTGATCGTCGCCAATCCCCCTTACATGCTGGACCTCAGCGCGCGCACCTACCGCCACGGCGGTGGGGCGCTGGGCGAAGCGCTGTCGCTGCGTATCATCGAACAGGCTCTGGAGCGCCTGAGCCCTCGGGGCACCTTGTTGTTGTATACCGGTGTGGCGATCGTCGAAGGCCGCGACCCGCTGCTTGAGGCTGTTCGTTTGCGCTTGGCGGGCCAGGCGTGGTCTTGGGTCTACCGGGAAATCGACCCTGATGTGTTCGGCGAGCAACTGGCCGAACCCGGCTATGAACACGTCGAGCGCATAGCCGCCGTAGCGCTTACTGTTACCCGCGACGGCTGAACCAGCATGCTCCGGCCTTGCACGTTTGGCCTCGAAGAGGAATACCTGTTGGTGGACCTTGCCACCGGCAAGGTCCCAACGTTGCCAGCGTCGAGCCTGGCCAAGCACTGCCGAGAGGTATTGGGGCCGTACTTTGCCCAAGAGATGTTCCGCTGCCAGATAGAAGTCGCCTCACCGGTGTTCGTTAACCTGTACCAGGCACGGGAATTCTTCGTGCATGCGCGGCAGCGGCTGACCGACGTACTGGCGGCGCAGGGTATGGGCCTGTATGGCGCAGCCAGCCACCCCAATGCACCTTGGTTACGGCATAAGCCGGCAGCCTCGGCACACTACCGCCAGCTGTTCGACGACTACCGGCATGTGGCACGGCGCAGCCTGCTCAACGGTTTGCACGTGCACGTAGGCGTACCGGCTGACTGCGATCGCATGCAACTGATCAATCGCCTGGTGCCCTGGTTGCCGTTGCTACTGGTGCTCAGCACATCGTCACCCTTATGGCTGGGCCAGGCGACCGGCTACATGAGCTACCGGAGGGTCATTTGTGGCGAGTGGCCGCACATGGGGCTGCCAGAGCCATTAGCGGATTGGCCCGCCTACGAGCGCTACCGAGCCTTGCTGCAAAGGACCGGCTCACTGGCAGAAAAGGGGGATTTCTGGTGGGCGATCAGGCCTTCGCAGCGCTTTCCGACAGTCGAGTTGCGTATCTGCGATGGTTGCCCTTGCCTTGAGGACGCATTGAGCATTGCCGGCGTGTTTCGCCACTTGGTCGAACACAACCTGCAGCCAAGGCATGAACGTAGCCCCTTCAATCGCGAGCTGCGCTGGGTCGCACAGGAAAACTACTGGCGAGCCATGCGCTATGGGCGCCATGGCCAATTCATCGGTGCCGATGCGCAGCAGCCGGTCACGGCGCAAGGCTGGCTTGGGCAGTTGCAGGGCCAGTTTCCGGTCGACACTGTCGACGCCGAACGCGCCTTCCTGCATGCCCACGGCATTCTGCGCGAGGGCACCAGCGCGGATCGGCAATTGCACTGCCTGGAGCGCGCCCACGCCGATGGGCGAAGCGCAGCACACGCCTTACAGGCCGTGGTCGAGCAGGTGGTGACGCAAGGAAACGCCGGATTGCCAACGGCTGGGGTTGCAATTAGACAGGGTTGACCGAAAATGGCCGCGCCCTTTGCAGCCACTCGGAACGTCCTGCGCCATGATGCTGATCAAGCAATTTCCCCAGATCACCCCGACCGACACGCTTTTTGTCTTCGCCCTCGAGGCAGAGGCGGGCGCTGTGTTCGCCGACGTGAACACTGTGTTCACCGGCATTGGCAAGGTCAATGCCGCCATCGCACTGACCAAGGCCATTGCCCAGCGCAAGCCCAAGTTGATCGTCAACCTGGGCTCTGCCGGCAGTCAGCACTATGGCAAGGGCGAGGTCGTGTGCTGTACCCGTTTCGTACAGCGCGACATGGACGTCACGCCTTTGGGCTTCGCCCGCTACGAGACACCGCTGTCTGACATCCCGGTGCTGCTGGAACACGGCGAAGAAATCCCCGGGCTCGCCCTGGGTACCTGCGGCAGCGGTGACAGTTTCGAAGTCAGCCACGGCGAGGCACCTTACGATATCGTCGACATGGAAGCCTATGTGCTGGCCCTGATCGCCCGTGACGAAGGCATTCCGTTCGTCTGCCTCAAGTACATTTCAGACGATGCCGGCAGCGACGCGGCAGACGACTGGTCGGTGCAGGTGCACCTGGCCGCCGAAGCCTTCAAGCGTGTGTTGTTCAGCTAAAAAAAGCGGCGCTGCCCGCCGCAGGGCAGCCTGACTAAACCTTCCCGGCGCGCCGCAGTCACTTCCAGTAGAAGCCCCGATAGACGCGGGGCCTGGCGGGAGGTGATTAACGATGGCTAGGGCAATCTGGAAAGGCGCGATCAGCTTTGGGCTGGTGCACATCCCTGTCTCGCTCAATACCGCTGTGCGCACCGAGCGGGTCGATTTCGACTGGCTCGACAAGCGCAGCATGGAGCCGGTTGGGTATAAGCGGGTCAACAAGGTCACAGGCAAGGAAATCGACAAGGAGCACATCGTCAAAGGTGTGGAGTATGAAAAAGGCCGCTATGTGGTGATCAGCGAGGAGGAGATCCGCACAGCCCGGCCCGAAGCGACCCAGACCATTGATATTTTCTCGTTCGTCGACGCCAGCGAAATCCCCCTTCAGCATTTCGATACCCCGTATTACCTGGCCCCCGACCGCCGTGGCGGCAAGGTTTACGCGCTGCTGCGCGAGACCCTGGCGAGTACCGGCAAGGTGGCCTTGGCCACGGTGGTGTTGCATACCCGTCAGCACCTGACGCTGCTGCGCCCGCTGGACGATGCACTGGTGATGATCACCTTGCGCTGGCCAGAGGAAGTGCGAGGGCTGGACACGCTGGAGTTGGACAAGAGCGTGACCGACACCAAAGTGGACAAGCGTGAGCTGGACATGGCCAAGCGGCTGGTGGAGGACATGAGCGGGCCGTGGCAGCCGGATGAATACCACGATGCGTTTCGCCAGACGATCATGGACCTGGTGGAAGAGAAGGCCAGCAAAGGCAAGATCAGCGTGGTGGAGAAAGGCGAGGGCGGCAGTGCGGAGAAAAGTGCCGATATCATCGACCTTACCGAGTTGCTCAAGCGCAGTTTGGGGGGCAAGGGTGGGGCTACTGGCAAGAAGAAGCCTGCCAAGCGGACCCGGAAGGCTTCTTGATCTTTCCATCTATGTATCGGCAGCCCACTCCTGTGGGAGCGCTATAAGCCTGCGACTCAGGAGGGGGAGGCTTCAAGGCCTGCCAGAAAATCCCCAAACCCTTCCCGGGCGCGGCTGTCGCGTCGGCTGCTGGTCGCCACGCTGTGCCGTGCCGTCCAGGAGATCTGCGCACCGTGCGCCTCCAGGTCGCGCACCAGCTGTACATCTTCATGCGCCGGCAACGGCTGGAACCCCCCGATACGCAAATACGCCTGCGCACTGACCCCAAGGTTGGCGCCGTGGATATGCCGGTGCCCCTCTCGCGCCTGGTAATGGCTCAGGTACAACCGGCGCAGCGCGGCTTTCTGCCAGGGCTGCCAGCGCTCCACATGCACGGTGCCACAGACCACGTCCGCACCACACGCCAGTTGCGACAGTAACCAATGCGGCGGCACCTGGCTGTCGGCATCGGTACAGGCCAGCCAGCTGGCGCCCTGTTCGATCATCTGAGCCGCGCCGGCACTGCGCGCCATGCCAACATTGCCTGCATGCACTTCCAATGTCTGCACCTGGTGCCGCCTGGCAACCGCCGCGCTACCATCGCTGCAGCGGTCCAGCACCACCAGTATTTCGACCTGATAGCCCGCCAACTCGGCCTGGTCTGCAGCCACCCGCACGGACTTGAGGCAACGACCCAGGCGGCGCGCTTCGTTGTGCGCGGGTATGACCACGGCAATCATGGGCAGGTCTCGTCAAGGGCGACCACGCTGGGCTGGCAGGACCAGTATTCGAGCAGAAAGTCCGCTTCTTCATGGCGATAGACGGGGTACAGCGGAAGATGCTTGCCCAGCATGCGATGCACTTCACGCCCGTCCTGGGGGCAGTCCGCAATCGGGTGTTTCCAGTGGCAGGCCAGCAGGCCGCCGTCGTAGCTCAAGCTGGCGGCTGACTGTTCGATCACCTGCAGCCAATCGGTGGGATCAAGGTAGTAACCCAGCTCACTCAGCACGATCAGGTCAAAGCGCCCACCGGGCCAATCACCCGGAAGCCTGCCGAGCTCGACCGAGGCGTGGCTGACCCCGGCCAAGCGTTCCCGCGCGAGGCCTACGGCAGTCGGGTTCAAGTCCTGGCACAACAGGTCGGCACACCGCTCGGCCAGCAGGGCGCTCAGCTCGCCATTGGCGCACGCAGGCTCGAACACGCGCTGATAGCATTGGCGGGGCAGGCTGGCCATGACCAGCTCGCGCTTGCGCTTTTCGTACCAGCGGGTGCGAAAGGCCCAAGGGTCTTCGCTGCTGGCGTACAGGTCGGCGAAATACTGTGCGTCGAGGCTCATGACAACTCCCTTTACAAGAACACCAATTCGAAAGGCTGTAGCAGACACTCCTGCAAGTTCGCTGGCAGCACGGGCGGTTGGCCTTCATCTGGCTCGAGTTGGCTGATGTGCGCGGCCAAGGCCTTGCGCTTGCGGGCCAGGCGGGTTTCATCCAGCTGCACGCGATGAGCCCGTGGCCAGGGCAGGCGAGGGTCGTCAGGTTGCGCCCAGTGCCAGGCCCAGACCGGCACCTCCACCAATTGCACCTTGCGCGCCATTGCCGCTTGCGCGGCGGCCCTGCCCACCGCCTCGTGGTCGCAGTGGCCGTCGTTGCGCCAGGTCGCCATCAGCACGTCGTCAGGCTTGAGCAACTGGCTCAGGTGGTTGACCAGAAACGCCTCGTCGCGCGGCAGCGCGCCGTCCTTGAGGTGCAGCCTGCGCCAGTCCATCCGGTTGAGGTCAAGCTCGAGCTGTTGCAGGGCGTGGCGGCTCTCCAGCGGCCGCTGCCTGCGCAAGCGGTGCTCGGTCCAGTGGCTGGAGCCTGGATGGCTGCCTTCGCCATCGGTAGCGGAGACCAACACCAGGTCGTCCTCGCGCCCATGAAAGCCTGCCAGCAAACCACCCGCCATAAGAATTTCGTCATCCGGGTGCGGGGCGATCAGTACAAGCCGGCGGCCAGGCGGGCACAGCTGCCCTGGGTCGATCCAGGTGGCCCTCGCCAGGTGCGCGGCGTGCTGCCAGGCCGACCAGGGGGTACCGCTACTCGACTCGATCACGTTCATAGTTGCCAGGCTCCTGCCGGCAGGGTAGCCAGCTGCTGTCCGAGGGCGGCCAGGTCACGCTCGGCGTGGCTCTGGCGCAGGAACACCGGCAAGTCGGCACTCAACCGGGCAAAGTGGCTGCTGCGGCAAAACGGCGAGGCGCCCAAGGCGCGCCCCACGTGATGGATCACGTGCTCGACGGCCTGCTCGACCTGTGCGCGGGTACGCCGTACTTCGAAACAGGCGTCTGCGCCCGGCTGGCGGTCGATCCAGCCCGCACACTCGCGCAGCGCCGCCCTGGCACCGCACAAGGCGGCGTCCACAGCCCCCAAGTGCGCGTCGGCGTGCGGGTCTGGTCGCGGGTTGCGACAGTGTTCGCGCAGGTAGTCCGCCAGGGCCTCGGCGGCGCCGTACCAGCACGCCGCGATACCCCCGCCACCGTGCCAAAAGCCGGGTCTGGAGAGGTACTGCCCGGGCCGGCCGATGGCGATACCAGGCGTATGGTTGAACTCGACCTCGACGCTCGCGGTAATGGCCATGCCGACCGCCTGCCACTGTTCGATACGCAAGCCTTGGCTGGGGTGCGACAGCTCTATGGCCACCAGCTGCGGTTGGTCGTCTTCACCCCATGCCGTGATCAGGGCGCGGTCGATTTGCAAGGCGCCCGAGCACCACGCCTTGCGGCCCGAAAGCCGCACCTGCTCGCCCTGGCGCTCGACGATACGTGCGCGGGCATCTGGCGGTTCCGCCGCCCAGACACCCCAAATGCCGTCCTGCGCATGGTGCGCGGCACCACATTCGGCCAGGATCGCCAAGGCATCGGTGTGGCCTTCGTAGAGCTTGGCCAAGGCCATGTCACAACCGGCAATGCGGGCCAGGCTCTGCCAGCGGCGCAGCGTGTTGCCCTGGCCGGGCAGGGGCAGCAGGTCAAGGTGGTCGGCCTGCAGCGCGTGCATCAGCGCCGGCAGTTGGGTATCGAGGTTCAGTGCCTGCGGCCTTTCGGTGAAGCTGCGCAACAGGCGGTCGAGGGTATTCAAATCAAAGTCCTGAATGATGCTCATCAGCCCAGCCCTAGCTGTTTGCGCATGCGCGCAGTGATCGATTGACGGGTCTTGCCCATGTCGGCCCAGGGGTCGTCCACCTCGGCCAGGCGCTCGTGCAGGTTGCCGATGTGCCATTGGTTGGCACCCTTGAGCTGGGCCAGCTCTTCACGCCAGATCGGCACGGACACCGGCAGGCCCTCCCGGGCGCGCAAGGAATAGGCACAGGCGGTGGTGGCGCCTTTGCCATTGCGCAGATAGTCGATGAAGATGCGCCCGACCCGGTTTTTCGGCCCCGACACGGCGCTGAGGCGATCGGGGAACAGGTTGGCCAGGTAATCGACGATCGCATGGCTGAAGTCCTTCACCTCGTCCCAGCCCGCTTTTCGGGTCAGCGGCACGACAATGTGAATGCCCTTGCCACCACTGGTCTTCAGAAACACCTTCAGGCCAAGTTCGTCGAGCAAGGTCAAGGTCAGCTGCGTGGCCTCCAGCATGGCTTTCCAGGGCAGCGCTGGGTCCGGGTCCAGGTCGAGCACGAAGCGGTCCGGTTTGTCGAAGTCCTTGTCGGTGGCGTTCCAGGTGTGCAGTTCGAGCATGTTCATTTGCACCGCGCCCAGCAGGGTATCGGCGCGGTTGATGACCATGGCAGCCTGGCCGGCCTGTTTCTTGTCGTAGCTGACCACGTTAGGGATGTGCAGCTGGCCAGCGTTTTTCTGGAAGAACAACTCGCCACCGAGGCCGTCGGGCGCGCGGACCAGCGCCACGGGGCGGTTTTTCAGCTGGGGCAGGATCCATTGGCTCACCTGCGCATAGTATTCGGCGACTTGGCGTTTGGTGGTGGCGCGGGTGGCGTCGATGACGCGGTCAGGGTGGGTCAGGCGCAATTCGCCCAACGCCTCGGGCTTGTGTTGAGCCTTGGTTTTGGCCACGGACTTGCCAGGCATGGCGTGCTCCAGGTCGATCGCGGTCGCAGGTTTGTCATCACGCAGGCCGTGGAACACCGCATGGCGCACCACGCCGTCTCGGGTCATCTGTGCATAGGCGACTTCGGCCAGCAACATCGGCTTGAGCCAGTGCACGCCCCGGGCTTCGGCGCCGCTCGGCGGTTTGCTCAGCATAGGCTTGGGGGTTTCCAACGGTTTGAGCCGCGCATGAATGGTTTTTAGGGTGGCAGCACTGAACCCGGTACCGACTTTGCCGGCATAGCGCAGGGCGCCGCTGTCGTCATGCACGGCCAGCAGCAAGGCGCCAAAACCGCTGCGGCTGCCCTTGGGGTCGGTGTAGCCGACAATCACGAACTCCTGGCGTTGCTGGCACTTGAGCTTGACCCAGTCGGCGCTGCGGCGCCCGGTGTAAGGGCTGTCGGCGCGCTTGCCGATCAGGCCTTCCAGGTTCATGCGGCAGGCACTGTCGAGCAGGGAGTCGACTGGCTGATCGAAACCTTCGGAAAACCTCAACCACTGCGAGTCGGCCTGTTCAAGCAACTGCTGCAGGGTTTTACGCCGCGCTTGCAGCGGTAACTGGCGTAGGTCCTCGCCGCCCAGGAAGGGCAGGTCGAACAGGTAGTAGAGGATGTGCTGATCGTCCTCCACGTCAAAGGCGTTCTGCAGGGCCTGGAAGTCGGCCACGCCGTGTTCGTCATTAATCACCATCTCGCCGTCCAACCAGGCCGAGTCGAGGCCCAGCGTGCGCAGTGCCTCTCGTTGATGGGGCAACTTGGCGCTCCAGTCGTGGCCATTGCGGGTAAAAAGACGCACGTCATCGCCGTCGATGCGCGCAAGAATCCGGTAGCCATCGAACTTGACCTCGTACAACCAGTCGCCGCCGGGTGGCGAGTCGACGAGGGTCGCCAATTGCGGTTGCAGCGTGTCGGGTAACGGGGCCTTCTGTGCGCCTGCCTTGCGTTTGCGGGTACGCGGCGCCGCTTTTTCGGCAGGCTTGCTACGCCTGGGGACCAGGGTGCGCTCGCTGAGCACGCTGTCTGGCTGGGCCTCGACGATGCTGTAATCGGCCTCGCTACGGGCTTCGCCATCGTGCGACTTGACCAGCATCCATTGTTCTTTCTTGCCCGCCAGGTGGGTGCGGAACAGGTTCCAGACGCCGTTGAGCTTCTCGCCTTGCAGGCGAAAGCGCAGTTTGCCCTTGGCGTAGGCCTGCTGCGCATCACCTTCAGGCTCCCAGATGCCACGGTCCCAGACGATCACATCGCCCGCGCCGTAATGGCCTTCGGGGATATTGCCCTCGAAATCGGCGTAGTCCAGCGGGTGATCCTCCACATGCACGGCCAAGCGCCGCACCTTCGGGTCCAGCGACGGGCCCTTGGGGATAGCCCAGCTCTTGAGCGTGCCGTCGAGCTCCAGGCGGAAGTCGTAGTGCAGGTGGCTGGCGTCGTGCTTCTGGATGCAGAACTGCAGGGCATGGGGCTTCCGGCCCCGGCCACGTTTACCGCTCGGCTCGGGCGT
>Ga0256798_1000537_pt1 | contig 11051 bp, 8 predicted proteins | sample MC6MC0949MT_FD_190193 | JGI IMG/M metagenome (GOLD analysis project Ga0256798, IMG submission 190193) | Metatranscriptome of enriched soil aggregate microbial communities from Iowa State University, Ames, United States - MC6-MC0949-MT... | ecosystem: Environmental > Terrestrial > Soil >... | reverse complement strand
CGGGTTCGCGAGCTACGAGCTCGCGCAGGCGCTGCGCAAGGGCGGCTATCGCGTTCCGGGCATCCCGACGGTCGCCGTCGCGGTCGTCGCGGTGCCCGCCGCGTACTACGGCGGTGCGGGCGGCCAGTTCCTCGCCGTCGTGCTCGGCGTCGCGGTGGTCGTGCTGTGGCGACTCGCCGAGCAGGCGGTCCCGAACCGCCGCACCGGCGGGCGCGCGCTCGTCCGCGATCTCAGCGCGAGCGCCTTCGTGCAGGGCTACGTGACGTTCCTGGCCACCTTCGCGGTCGTGCTGACCGCGGCCGACGGGGGCCAGTGGTGGACGCTCGCCTTCATCGTCGCCGCCGTGGCGGCCGACACCGGCGCGTACGCGTTCGGGCTCATGTTCGGCAAGCACAAGATGGCTCCGGTGATCAGCCCGAAGAAGACCTGGGAGGGCTTCGCCGGCGGCGCCGCGACGAGCCTCGTCGCCGGCGTGCTGCTCGCGCTCTTCATGCTCGACGAACCGTGGTGGTTCGGCCTGCTCTTCGGCGGAGCGATCTTCCTCACGGCGACCCTCGGGGATCTCGTCGAGTCGCTCATCAAACGCGACATCGGCATCAAGGACATGAGTTCGTGGCTGCCCGGCCACGGCGGGTTCCTCGACCGGCTCGACTCGATCCTGCCGTCGGCGGCCGTCGCGTTCGTGGCGTTCCGGATCTTCGGATGACTGTGCGCGATACTGGTGCCGTGGATTCGACGTTCCCCCGCGCCAGGAAGCCCCGCCTCGGGTACAAGATCGATCAGGTCGAGGAGTTCCTGCAGCTCGCCCGACGCGCCTACGACGGCACGTCCGAGCCTGGCGACGAGCCCATGACGAGCGAGCGCATCCGGCTCACCGCGTTCGCCATGCAGAAGGGCGGCTACTCGACCGAGCACGTCGACGCAGCGCTCGCGCGGCTCGAAGACGCGTTCGCGGCCCAGGAGCGGCAGGACGCCGCCCGGCTGCACGGCGACGAAGCGTGGCTCCGCGAGGCACGACTCACCGCGCAGGTCGTCTCGAACCGGCTCGCACGGCCGGAGGGGGAGCGCTTCGAGCGCATGAACCCGCTCGTCCTGGGGTACAACGTCCGCGACGTCGACAAGTTCGCCGACAAGCTCACGCGGTACTTCCGCGACGGCTGGCCGATCTCGGTCGAAGACGTCCGCTCGGTCGTCTTCGCGACCCAGCGCGGCGGCTACCGCGAGGCGCAGGTCGACCTCGTGCTCGACGCGGTCGTCGACGTCATGCTGGCCGTCCGGTGATCTCGCGCGCGGCATTGGCCCGACGGGCCGCCGCTCCGCTATGCTCGACGAATCGTGGGTAGGCATGCAGGTACGGGCGACGCGGCGCAGCCGTCGTCGTCGACCGTTTCCCGAACCACCCGCGGGCCGGTGAAGCAGGCCGCGACCGTCGTCTTCGCCTTCCTCGCCTCGGCCAGTTTCGTGCTCGTCAACATCGTCGACCCGTACTCGGGTGCGACGGCCTCGCCTGAGTTCGCACGCGGCGACCGCTTCGGCGGCGAGTCGGTGCAGACCGTGGCCGCCGGCGGCGACTACGAGGTCACCGTCGACGGCCACGAACAGTACGTCGTCGAGGAGAAGCCCGAACCGGTCATCGTCGCGGCGTCCTCGGGCGCCGGCTGGGCTCCGCCGGCGGTCACGCCCGATCCCGGCTCCGCGCAGGCGTACGCGGCCGGTGCCGTCGCCGCTCGTGGCTGGCCGAGCTCCGAGTTCGACTGCCTCGTCGCGCTCTGGAACAAGGAGTCGGGTTGGCGCGTCAACGCGTACAACGCCGGCAGCGGGGCCTACGGCATCCCGCAGGCGCTCCCCGGATCGAAGATGGCCTCGGCCGGCGCCGACTGGGAGACGAACGCGGCGACCCAGATCGAGTGGGGTCTCGGCTACGTGACGGGCCGCTACGGCACCCCGTGCGGTGCCTGGGGGCACTCGGAGTCGGCCGGCTGGTACTGAGTCGCGGGCACTCCACCACGGCATCCGCGTCGATGCGGTGGCCTGTCGCGACCGCCCTAGACTGGACGCATGGCACGCTCGAACCGACCCCGGTCGCGCGCCGAACGTGCACGCGAGGCGCACCCCGAGCTCGACGTCGAACGGCTGACCGCCGGCTGGCGACGCACCGAGGTGCACGCCGGTCGCGAATGGAACGTGCAGCCGGTCTCGGAGGCGCAGGCCGCGAAGGCGTACGTGTGCCCGGGTTGCGGCCTCGAGGTCGCGCCCGGCGTCGCACACCTCGTCGCCTGGCGGGCGGACGGCGTGCTCGGTGACGCGGCCGACCTGGCCGCGCGCCGCCATTGGCACACGCACTGCTGGAGGATGGGCGCACGATGAGCGAGACGGACGCGACGGTCGAGATCCGATCGGGTGTCGAACTTCCCGCGCGGCGGGAGGAGATCGAGCTGCACACGACCGACGGGCTGCGGCTCGTCGGCGAGCTGGCGCTGCCGCTCGACCGCGACCCGGTCGCGACGCTCGTCACGCTGCATCCGCTCCCGACAGCCGGCGGATTCATGGACTCGCACATCCTGCGGAAGGCGGCCGCGCGGCTCCCGGCCCTCGCCGACCTCGCCGTGCTGCGATTCAACACGCGGGGCACCGAGTCGCCGCGGGGGAGAAGCGAGGGGCGGTTCGGCGAAGGCATCGCCGAACGGGCCGACCTGGCCGCGGCCATGGCGTTCGTCGCGGAGCGCGCGCTGCCGCACCCGTGGCTCGTCGGCTGGTCGTTCGGCACCGAGCTCGCGCTGAAGTACGGGCTCGAGCACGGGATCGACGGCGCCATCCTGCTCTCGCCTCCGCTGCACCGCACGAGCGACGCCGAGCTCGACCGTTGGGCCGGTGCCACTCCCGCGCTCGTCGCCCTGATCCCCGAGCACGACGACTACCTGCGGCCGGCCGAAGCCGCCGAGCGGTTCGCGGGCCTGCCGAAGCTGCGACGAATCGATGTGGCCGGCGGCCGGCACCTGTGGGTGGGGGAGACGCAGACGCGCCGGGTGCTCGACGAGATCGTCGCCGCGGTGAACCCGGCGGCCGCGCCGCTGCCGACGCACTGGCCGGTCGCGCGCGCGTAGCCCCGGTCCGTGCGGCTGCGCCGCGGAACCCGGTCGGCGGTGCGGTCAGCGCTCGTTCTGCCGGGGGATCACGACCTGCTTGATGATGAGCAGGATCGCCGCCGCCACCGGAATCGCGACGAGCGCGCCCAGGATGCCGCCGAGCGCGCCGCCCGCGAGCGCCGCGATCACGACGAGTGCGCCGGGTACTCGCACGGCCCGGTGCATGATGCGCGGACTCAGGATGTAGGCCTCGACCTGCATGTAGACGATGTAGTAGATCGCGGCGGCGAGGGCCGTGAGCGGTGACCCGAGCCCGGGGATGAGGCAGACGAGCACGATCACGATCGACCCCGACAGCGTGCCGACGAGCGGCACGAGCGAGAACATGAACGCGAGGAACGCGAGCACCGCCGGGAACGGCGCGCGGATGATCGACAGGTAGATGAAGCTCAGCACCCCGTTCACGGCGGCGAGCGAGACCTGACCGAGCACGTACCGGCCGACCGATTGCGTGATCTGCTCGGTGAGGTCGGCGAACCGCGCGCGGCGTGACGCGGGAACGAGCTGGTAGGTCGCTCGCTTCATCGTGTTCAGGGATGCCGCGAAGTAGAGCATCAGGATGAACACGATCACGACGGCGAAGATGCCCGAGCCGATCGCGACCGCGACCTGCAGCACGCCGCCGGCGAGTTCCGACAGCTTGTCGGGATTGGTGAAGAAGTCGGTGAGCGCGGTCGTGACCTGGTCGTAGATCTCCTGGACCTGCAGCTGCGGGAACTGCTCCTGCAGGTTCGCGAGCCAGGTCTGGGCGTCGAACTGCTCGACGATCCTCGGGATCTCCTCGATCAGCTGGCCGACCTGGTCGACGATGATCGGCACGACGGCGAGCACGAGCCCGGCGACGATGAGCCCCACGCCGGTCATCACGATGAGGATCGACGACCAACGCGGAAGCCCTCGGCGCTCGAGCCAGCTGATCGCCGGATCGAGGCCGAGGGCCAGGAAGAGTGCCGCTCCGATGTAGGTGATGATCGTCGAGAGGCTGACGATCGAGGTCAGGATGAAGAGGCCGACGCCGACACCGAGGGTGCCGACGAGGCCGATGCGGAACGCGTTGAGGATCTTCACGGAACCACCGCGCTCCTTCGGACTACTTCGTGTCGGCTGCGACCTGCTCGGCCTGTGTCAGCACGCCGCGCAGGCTCTCGAAGTAGCCGGCGACCGCGTCGCGCTCGATCCTAATCTGCGAGAGCCGGTCCTCGGCGTCGGCAACGAGGGCGCGGGTGCGCTCCTCGGCGTCGGCGATGAGCTTGCGGGCCTGGTCGTGGGCTGCCGAGATGCGCTCGGATGCCTCCTGCTCGGCCTTCTCGCGAATGCCGGAGATGGCCGACCGGGCCTCGGTCTCGAGACGCTCGGACTCGGCGCGGCTCTCGGCGGTGCGGGCGCTCGTCTCGGCGAGCTCGGCGTTCGCGTCGTCGAGGAACTTCTGGGTCTGCGCGACGGCCTCCTGGTGGGCCGCGAGCAGCTCCTGCTCGGCTTCGTCGCGCTTCGCGGTGAGCTCGGACTCCAGGTCGAGCCGACCCTTCTCGATCTCGCGCCGCATGCGGTTGACCTCGTGCGTGGTCTTCTTGCGCATGGCGGTGAGCTGGTTGTCGAGGTCGATGCGGGCCTGCTCCGACTCGGCCTCGAAGTCGGCTCGTGCCTGCTCCTGCTCGAGCGCGAGGTCGGCGCGCATCTGGTCGAGGTCGGCGGCGTGCTTGGCGCGGATGCGCTCGAGCTCGTGCTGCAGCTTGAGACGTGCCGACTCGGCCTCGCGGTCGAGGTCGACCTTCGCCTGCTCGCGCTCCTCGGCGAGCTCGGTACGGGCGGCTGAGAGTTCGCGATCGAGGTCGGTGCGGGCCTGCTCGAGCTCGTGCACGAGAGCGGCGCGCCGCTCCTCGATCTCCGCCTCGATCGCCGCGCGGGCCTCGGCGGTCTCGCGCTCGAGGTCGAGCCGCGACTGCTCGCTCTCGCGGGCGAGGTCGATGCGGGCCTGCTCGGTCTCCTTCGCGAGGTCGGCACGAGCACGGTCGAGCTCGACCGCGACCTCGGCGCGGGTCTGCTCGGTCTCCTGGGTGAGGCCGGCCGCAGTCGCGCGGGCCTCGCTCGCCTCGGTGTTCGCGGCGAGCAGGATCTCGGAGGCCTTGCGCTCGGCCGCGGAGATGACCGCGGCGGACTCGCGCTTCGCGCTCGAGCGCAGCTCGGCGGTCTCGGTCGCGACCGCGCCGCGGATCGCACCGGCGTCGCGTGCGGCGTCCTGCCGGAGCTGCTCGCTCGTCTCGTGGGCGCGCGCGACCATGTCGTCGACCTCGGCCCGGGCGTTCTCGAGGATGCGGTTCGACTGCGCGCGTGCCTCGCCGAGCGTGCGCTCCGCGAACTCCTGCGCGTCCGAGCGCATGAGGTGCGCCTCGTCCTCCGCGGCACGGCGGAGCTTCTCGGCGTCGATGTCGGCCTGCGCGATGAGTCGGGTGGACTGCTCCTCGGCGACGCGCAGCGTGTTCTCGAGCTTCGTGCCGAGGCCCGAGAAGGTCGGGCTGCCGACCTCTTCGAGCTCGGCGGTGAGCTCGTCGATGCGCGCCAGCAGCCGCTTGTTCTCCTTCACCGTGTCCGCGGACGCGGTGTTCGCGGCGATGATGTCACGACGAAGGCCGTTGATGGCCTTGTCGACCTCGTCCTTGTCGTATCCGCGGAACACCTGTGTGAACTCGGTCTCTTCGACGGCCATGCTTCCTCCGGGTCGTGTCCCGCGTTTGTGGGGGCTCAAGCGGGAATCGTTCTGATTGTACGGGGGTTCGGCGCTCCCCGCCGCCCGCGGTCGTTCAGGGCGCGGGCAGACGACTCCCAGACTCTGCCGGTAGTGTGGAATGTCTTTGTCGGATGCCGCCGCGGCGGCTTGGGAGGTCAGTTTTCGTGCGCTTCGTCTTCGCCATCGTGGCGTTCGTCGCCGCGGCCGTGATGATCGGGCTCGGGGTCGCCCAGCGCACGGTCTTCATGGAGCCCGACCGCGCGTCGATGGCGGTCGAGTCCGACGGGGCCACGGCCTTCACCGTGCTCGAGTCCGACGCGCTCGAGGCGAACTCGGGCAAGCAGGAGATCACGGTCTCCGGAGACGGCGCCATCTTCATCTCGTACGGGCGCAGTTCCGACATGGTCGCGTGGCTCGGTTCGACGCCCTACCAGTCGGTGCACTACGACCCCGAGACCAAGTCGCTCGTGAGCGAGGTCGTCACGACCGAGCCGGTCGACGACCCGCAGCTCGAGACGCCCGAGGAGACGCCGGCTGCCACGGCGCCTCCCACGACACCGCCCGCGACTCCGGGTGCGACCGAGACGCCTGCCCCGATCGACCCCGAGGTGCTCGCCGCCGCGACACCGGTCGGCTCCGACCTGTGGCTCGACGAGTTCACGGGCGAACGGTTCGTGACGACGACGATCGACGTACCGGAGGGCATCTCGGTGCTCATCGCCTCCGACGGGGTGAACCCCGCCCCGGCACGCGTCGCACTCGACTGGCCGGGCGACACGCGGACGCCCTGGGTCGGTCCGCTGATCGCCGGCGGTGCCCTCGTCTTCCTGGTCGGACTCGGCCTCCTCATCTCGGGGTTCGTGCGGCATCGTCGTTCACGCGGTCCCCGTCGCAACCTTCCGAAGGGCCCGCGCGGCAAGCTGCCGAGCGCTCCGAAGCCGTCCAAGCGGAATCAGGTGACCGGAGGCCGCCGCGCGATCGGTCGCGCGAAGCGAGTCGCGCTCGTGCCCGCACTGCTCGTGCCCGCCCTCGCGCTGAGCGCCTGCTCCGCCGACTACTGGCCGACGTTCGAGAACGGCGATGCACCCGCGACCACCGCACCGGCGACGCCTGAGGCGAGTGCGGCCGCGACCGACGCGCCCGACCCCGAGGAGCCGGTCGTCGAACCGGCCGTCACGGTGCCGCAGATGGAGCGCATCATGCGACGCATCGCGGTGTTCACGAGTGAGGTCGACAAGGCCGGTGACGCGACCCTCGCCGCCGAACGGTTCGCGGGCCCGGCCCTTGCCGCACGGACGGCGAACTACACGATCCGCGCGACCCTCGCCGACCACCCGCTGCCGCCGGCGATCCCGGCCGCACCGCTCACGTTGACCCTGCCGCAGCAGTCGACCGGTTGGCCGCGCACGGTCCTCACGATCGCCAAGAACGCCGAGGACGAGACCATCGCCCCGACGGCGCTCGTGCTGGTGCAGGAGACGCCGCGAGACAACTACCACGTCATCGCCCAGACGGCACTCGTCCCCGATACCGAGGTGCCGGAGGTGGCGCCGGCCTCGATCGGCGCGCCGCCGATCTCGCCGGAGTTCAAGGGCCTCGTGATGCCGACCGGCGAGGTCGCCGCGGCGTACGCCGACGTGCTGCAGAACGGCACGGCGAGCGCGTTCGCGCCGATGTTCGATCTCGAGGCCTCGGATCTCGACGAGGCCCTCAACGCCGCGACGCGCAAGGCGGAGGCCGAGAAGGCCAATCCGACGGCGACGCTGACGGTCTCGACCGTCGCGGGCAGCGCTCCGACCATCGGCTTCGGCACGATCGACGCGGGTGCCATCGTGTCGGTCGACGTGCTGCGCGCCGAGAAGAGCGTGCCGAACGACGGCGGTACGACCGGCTTCCAGGAAGGCGGCAGCGCCGCGGCGCTCTCGGGCTTCACCGGTCAGAGCGCGAAGGGGGTGCAGCGCGTGAGCGACATCCAGCTGCTCTTCTACGTACCGAGCGTCAGCGCCGGTGAGGACGCGAAGATCGAGTTGCTCGGCTGGGCCGAGAACCTTACCGCAGCATCGGAGGTCAAGTGATGACGAACCCGACCCCTCCTTCCGGCGCCTCGTTGCGCGGCGCCGTCGACCTCACGGCGCTCGTGCAGCGTCAGCAGGCCGGAGCACAACCCACCGGCGCGCACGCACCGGCGTCGGCCGACCGGATCGTCGTGGAGACCGACGACGCGTCGTTCGGCCAGGTTCTCGAGCTTTCGCGCACCCTACCGGTCGTCGTCGCGGTGTGGGCGTCCTGGAGCCAGCCGTCGCAGCAGCTGCTCGCGGCGCTCGAACGACTCGTCCGGGCTCGCGAGGGTCGGCTCGTCCTGGCTGCGGCCGATGCGGATCGCAGCCCCCAGCTGGTTCAGGCACTGCAGGTGCAGTCGGTGCCGACGGTCGTCGCGCTCGTCGCCGGCCAGCCAGTGCCGCTCTTCGCGGGCGAGCAGCCCGACGACGTGATCTCCCAGTTGTTCGATCAGCTCCTCGAGCTCGGTGCGCAGCACGGAGCCGCCGGTCGTATCGAAGCCGGCGACGACGACGGTGCCGGTGCGAACGACGCACCCGAGGAGCCGCCGCTGCCGCCCCTTCACCAGGAGGCGTACGACGCGATCGAGCGGCGCGACTACGACGCGGCTGCGGCAGCGTACCGCACCGCCATCGCCCAGGACCCGCGCGACGCCCTCGCCGTCGCGGGCCTCGCCCAGGTGAGCCTCCTCGGCCGCCTCGCCGGCAAGACCCTCGACTCCATCCGCCAGGCCGCAGCTGCGGCGCCCGACGATCTCGCCGCGCAACTCGACGTCGCCGACCTCGATGTCTCGGGCGGACACGTCGAGGACGCGTTCGACCGTCTGCTCACGATCTTCCCCGACCTCGACTCCGACGGCCGCACGACGGTTCGCGAGCGACTCGTCGAGCTGTTCGAGATCGTCGGCACCGATGACCCGCGCGTGGCCGCAGCCCGACGTCGGCTCGCGAGCCTGCTCTACTGACCCACGGCGGCCGAGCAGGTCACGAGCCGTCGAGTTCGAACCACACGGCACCGAGTGGTGGCAGCGCGAACACCGCCGATGCCGGGCGACCTGCCCACGGCACGGTTTCGGCCTCGACCCCGCCGAGGTTGCCGACGCCCGAGCCGCCGAACTCCGCGGCATCCGAGTTGAGCACCTCGCGCCACCGGCCCGTGAACGGGAGTCCGAGCCGGAAACGCTCGTGCGGCCGGCCCGCGAAGTTCACGATGCACAGGAGCGGGCGCCGTTCGCGGTCGTAGCGCAGGAACGCGATGACATTCTCGGCCGCGGCACCGCCCTCGACCCATTCGAACCCGGCCGCATCGTCGTCGAGCTGCCAGAGCGCGGGGGTCGCTCGATAGCTCCGGTTGAGCGCACCGACGAACTCGGCGAGCTCGCGATGGGAGGGCTGGTCGAGGATCCACCAGTCGAGCCCGCGCTCCTCGCTCCACTCGCTGAGCTGCCCGAACTCCTGGCCCATGAACAGCAATTGCTTGCCCGGGTGCGCCCACATGAATGCGAGATAGGCGCGCGTGTTCGCGAGTTGCTGCCAGTGGTCGCCCGGCATCTTGCGCACGAGGGAGCCCTTGCCGTGCACGACCTCGTCGTGGCTGATCGGCAGGATGAAGTGCTCGCTGAACGCGTAGAGGAACGAGAAGGTCAGCTCGTGGTGATGGTGCGACCGGTAGAGCGGGTCGTTCTGGATGTACTGGAGCGAGTCGTGCATCCACCCCATGTTCCACTTGTACCCGAAGCCGAGTCCGCCCGACGACGTGGGCGCCGTGACGCCGGGCCACGACGTCGACTCCTCGGCGATCATGACGATGCCGGGATTGCGCTTGTACGCCGTCGCCGTCGCCTCCTGGAGGAACGTGATCGCCTCGAGGTGCTCTCGCCCGCCGTGCACGTTCGGGAGCCACTCGCCCTCCGCGCGCGAGTAGTCGAGATAGAGCATGGATGCGACGGCGTCGACGCGCAGCCCGTCGACGTGGAACTCCTCGAGCCAGAACAGCGCGTTCGCGACGAGGAAGTTGCGCACCCGGGGGTTGCCGAAGTCGAAGACGAGGGTGCCCCAGTCCTGCTGCTCGCCCCGCCGCGGGTCGGCGTGCTCGTAGAGCGGCTCGCCGTCGAAACGCGCGAGCGCCCACTCGTCCTTGGGGAAGTGGCCGGGGACCCAGTCCATGATCACGCCGATGCCCGCCCGGTGCAGGCGGTCGATGAGGTAGCGCAGGTCGTCGGGGGAGCCGAACCGGCTCGTCGCGGCGTAGTACCCGGTGACCTGGTACCCCCACGAGCCGCCGAACGGATGCTCAGCGAGCGGCAGGAACTCGACGTGCGTGTAGCCGAGCCAGTCGAGGTACTCGATGAGCTCGTCGGCGACGTCGCGGTACCCCTTGCCGGGGCGCCACGATCCGAGGTGGAGCTCGTAGATCGACATCGGCCGCTCGTGCACGTTCTCGGCGGCGCGCCGGGCGATCCAGTCGCCGTCGCCCCAGTCGTAGCGGCTGTCGTCGACGATCGACGCGGTGGCGGGCGCGACCTCGGCGCGCCGGGCCATCGGGTCGGCCTTCATGATCCAGTCGCCGCTGCCGGCGAGCAGCTCGAACTTGTAGAGCGCCCCGGGCTCGAGCTCGGGCACGAACAGTTCCCACACGCCCGACGCGCCCATGCTCCGCATCGCGTGCGCGGCGCCGTTCCACCGGTTGAACTCGCCGACGACGCGCACGGCGCGGGCGTGCGGCGCCCAGACGGTGAACGCCGTGCCGCCTACGCGACCGTCGACGCCCCAGTGCTCGCGGTAGCGGGCGCCGAGCACCCGCCAGAGCTCCTCGTGCCGGCCCTCTCCGATGAGATGCAGGTCGAGCTCGCCGATCGTGGGGGCGAACCGGTAGGGGTCGTCGGCCGACCACTCCGAGCCGTCGTCGTAGCGCGCTTCGACCAGGTAGTCGGTCGGGCCGAACCGGCCGGCGCCAGCCCACACGCCGTGGCCGACGTGCTCGAGCTGCAGCGTGGTGCCGTCGGACAGCACGGCGTCGACGGCGGCCGCGAGCGGCCGCAGGGTGCGGATGACGGTGAGGGGTCCGGGCTCCTGCGCGGCGTCGAACCCGTGCTGGCCGAGCACCGCGTGCGGGTCGCTGTG
>Ga0256798_1000535_pt1 | contig 11070 bp, 9 predicted proteins | sample MC6MC0949MT_FD_190193 | JGI IMG/M metagenome (GOLD analysis project Ga0256798, IMG submission 190193) | Metatranscriptome of enriched soil aggregate microbial communities from Iowa State University, Ames, United States - MC6-MC0949-MT... | ecosystem: Environmental > Terrestrial > Soil >... | reverse complement strand
CTCATTACTTTGCTCAAGGTTGGATTTAGATCGTTGAATACGGAGATTCAGGTGCGCATGAATGCGCACCCTACAACGGTTTCGTCAGGTCGCCCTGCAAGGCGACCAAACTATCAGGCTTCGTCAGGCTGCTTCTTCGACGCGCGCTTAGACTTGGTGGCGGCGGCGATTTTACGGGTTTTCTCGGAGACTTTTTTGCCTTTTTTCTCGGTTTTAGCCGGTTTTTCAGCAACCGCAGGCTTTTTCTTCTCGCTGCGGAACGCTGAATCAGGTTCGAAAGTGCCCTTCTTGCCGGCATCACGACGACGCTTGGCTGGCGGTTTGCCACCGCGTTTCTCACGCTCACGTTCGGTTTTGCCTTCGCCGCGCGGTACACGCTTGCTGGAGATCAGCGCGAAGTCGATTTTACGCTCGTCCATATGCACGGCTTCAACGCGCACTTCCACCGCATCGCCCAGACGATAAGTACGGCCGCCGGATTCACCAATCAGACGCTGACCCACCGCATCGAAGCGATAATAGTCGTTATCCAGCGAGGAAACGTGCACCAAACCATCGATAAACAGTTCGTTAAGACGCACGAAGAAACCAAAGCCGGTCACACTGGAGATCACGCCGTTGAACACGTTGCCGACCTGATCCTGCATGAAGTCACACTTCAGCCAATCGGCAACATCGCGCGTGGCTTCATCAGCACGGCGCTCGGTCAGTGAACAGTGCTGGCCCAGCTGCAGCATCTGCTGCATGTCGTAGTGATAGCCGCCGGTCGGCGTGGTGATGCCGTCCACTTCGCCGCGCTCTTTTGCCAGCAGATATTTGATGGCGCGATGCAACAGCAAATCCGGATAGCGGCGAATCGGCGAGGTGAAGTGCGCGTACGACGCCAGCGCCAGGCCGAAGTGACCCCGGTTTTCAGGATCGTAAACCGCCTGTTTCATCGAACGCAGCAGCATGGTTTGCAGCATTTCTGCGTCTGGCCGATCGGCCACTTGCTTCAGCAAGGCGGCATAATCGGTCGGGTGTGGCTTAGTGCCACCCGGCAGGCTTAAGCCCAGCTCGTTCAATACGGTACGGAAGCTTTTGATGCTGTCTTCGCTTGGACGATCGTGATCGCGGAACAGCGCAGGCTCTTCATTTTTCTCAACAAAACGCGCTGAGGCGATATTGGCGAGAATCATACACTCTTCAATCAGCTTATGCGCATCATTGCGTGACGTGCGCTCAACGCGCTCAATGCGACGCTCGGCGTTGAAGATGAACTTGGGTTCATCGGTCTCAAACGAAATGCCGCCACGCTGCTCGCGCGCGGTTTCCAGCACCTGATACATGTTGTGCAACTCGTGCAGATGAGGAACCTGCGCCGCGTATTGTTCACGCAGATCGGCATCACCTTGCAGAATGTTCCACACTTTGTTGTAGGTCAGTCGCGCATGGGAATTCATCACCGCTTCATAGTGTTTGAAACCGGTAAGTTTGCCGCTGGAGGAGATGGTCATCTCACACACCATGCACAAACGATCAACCTGCGGATTCAGCGAGCACAAGCCGTTGGAGAGAATCTCCGGCAGCATCGGGATAACCTGCGACGGGAAATAGACCGAGGTGCCGCGCTGATGCGCTTCATCGTCCAGCGGCGTGCCCGGACGTACGTAATAGCTGACGTCGGCAATGGCCACCCATAAACGCCAGCCACCGCCGCGCTTCTTCTCGCAGAAAACCGCATCATCAAAGTCACGCGCATCTTCACCATCAATGGTGACCAGCGGCAACTTACGTAAATCAACACGTCCCAGCTTCGCTTCTTCCGGTACTTCTTCTTTCAGCTTAGCGATCTGCTTCTCAACTTCTTCCGGCCATGTGTGCGGGATTTCATGGGTGCGCACCGCCATATCGACCGCAAGGCTGGTGCCCATATCGTCACCCAGCAGCTCGGTCACTTTGCCGATCGCTTTGGTGCGACGCGTCGCACGTTGGGTGATTTCAACCACCACCACTGAACCCATACGCGCGTTAAGCGTTTCTTCTTGCGGGATCAGGATGTCGAAACTCAGGCGGCTGTCATCCGGCACCACAAAACCGGTACCTGCATCGGTAAAGTAGCGGCCGACGATCTGGCTGTTACGTGGCTCAAGCACGCGCACCACGCGCGCTTCACGACGACCTTTACGATCGGCGCTGCCTGGCTGCGCCAGAATCACGTCGCCGTGCAGGCAGAATTTCATCTGCTCAGCTGAGAGATAGAAATCATCTTTCTGACCTTCTACGCGCAGGAAGCCATAGCCATCGCGATGGCCAATCACTTTACCGCGAAGCAGATCAAGACGTTCTGGCAGGGCGTAACATTGACGGCGAGTAAACACCAGCTGGCCATCGCGCTCCATGGCGCGCAGTCGACGACGCAGCGCTTCCAGCTGCTCTTCGCTGGTGATATTCAATTCCTGCGCGATGTCATCGCGGCTGGTCGGCTTTTCGCGTTTTTCCAGCAGTGCCAGAATAAATTCGCGGCTTGGAATTGGGTTTTCGTATTTTTCAGCTTCTCTATCCTGATAAGGATCTTTTGACATTACGGTTCCTCCGATGTCATTTAATTTGGATTGCCACCGGCGGTTCGGACAATAAAAGTTGGTACAGCGAATCGTTATCTTTGACCAAATCGGCCAGCGTATACTTGTCCAGTTCCTTGAGGAATAGCTGGACCGCATCGTGCAATGCTTTACGCAAACGACAGGCTGGCGTGATCACACACTCGTCGCAGTTCACGAGCTGCAATGGCTCCATTCTTCGCACCACATCGCCAATGACGATTTTTTCCGGGTCCATGCCTAAACGAATTCCGCCGTTTTTACCGCGTGTTGCGGCGACAAAGCCAGCCCGGCTAAGTTGATTGATGATTTTAACCATATGGTTACGCGACACCCCGTAGGTATCGGTGACTTCGGTAATGTTGGTCTGCTTACCTTCCGGTAACGTCGCCATGTAAATCAGGGCACGCAGACCATAATCGGTAAAACTTGTTAGCTGCACATATACCTCAGTGAATCATCGAACGTTATGGTTATGCGCCGGTCGGCGTGATGTTTAAATATGATGATAAACCAGAGCGTGGTGGCCGGTGCGTTTTTTTCCGGCAAGTATCGATATTTGCAAGAAAAAATAGAGTGAGTGGAGTCAAAGATTAGAAATACAAAGGCCGGACAGAGTCCGGCCTGAGGAGATTATGCGTCGAACGGGTCGCGCAGAATCATGGTCTCACTGCGGTCTGGGCCGGTAGAAATAATATCAATCGGCACACCGGTCACTTCTTCTACACGTTTGATGTAGTCACGTGCAGCTTGTGGCAGACCTTCCAGCGTCTTGACGCCGAATGTGGTCTCGCTCCAGCCTGGCATGGTTTCGTAAATCGGCTCAATGCCTTCCCAGCCTTCAGCTGCCAGCGGCGTGGTGGTCATTTCGCGGCCATCTGGCATGCGATAAGCCACACAGATTTTCACTTCTTTCAGGCCATCCAGCACGTCCAGTTTGGTCATGCAGAAACCTGAAAGGGAGTTGATCTGTACGGCACGGCGAACGGCAACCGCATCCAGCCAGCCGGTACGACGACGACGACCGGTGGTCGCGCCGAACTCGTTACCTTGTTTACACAGGAACTCACCGGTTTCATCGAACAGTTCGGTCGGGAATGGACCGGCACCCACGCGCGTTGAGTAGGCTTTCACGATACCCAGCACGTAATCAACATAGCGTGGACCAATACCTGAACCCGTCGCTACGCCACCTGCGGTGGTGTTTGAGGAGGTCACGTACGGATAGGTACCGTGGTCGATATCCAGCAGCGTACCCTGCGCACCTTCAAACATGATCAGGTCGCCACGCTTGCGCGCGCCGTCCAGCAGATCAGACACATCAACCACCATGCTGGTAATGATATCGGCCACCGCCAGCGTATCACTCAGCACTTTTTCGTAGTCAACTGCATCGGTTTTGTAATAGTTAACCAGCTGGAAGTTGTAGAAATCGACGATCTCTTTCAGCTTCACCGCAAAGGTTTCTTTGTTGAAGAGATCGCTCACGCGCAGACCGCGACGTGCCACTTTATCTTCATAGGCAGGACCGATACCGCGACCGGTGGTGCCGATAGCTTTAGCGCCACGCGCTTTTTCGCGCGCCACATCCATTGCTACGTGGTACTGCAGAATCAATGGGCAGGCTTCAGAGATCAACAGACGTTCACGTACCGGCACACCGCGCTCTTCCAGACCTTTCATCTCTTTCATCAGCGCTTCAGGCGACAGGACAACGCCGTTACCAATGATGCTGATAACGTTTTCACGCAGAATGCCAGATGGAATTAAGTGGAGGACGGTTTTTTCACCGTTGATGACAAGTGTGTGGCCTGCATTATGGCCACCTTGGTAACGCACGACGTAATTCGCGCGCTCTGTCAGAAGGTCTACGATCTTACCTTTACCTTCGTCACCCCATTGGGTGCCCAGTACGACGACGTTCTTACCCATTTTTTCAAAATCACCGATTGCTTAAAAATGGATTCTACCACCTGACTTTTACTCTTTCAGCACTTTTAGCATACGATTGCGCTGTTTTTTGCCTGAGTTTTGCTCAGCTCACAACATGTTGGGGGAACAGCGGCCAACAGACACAATTGAGTCGGGCGGCCTCACATAATTTCAGGCTGATTAACGCGCATGCATGCTGATCATGGCGTAAATCACCACGCCGGCCACCACTAAACCGCCACCAAAACGATGCAAGAGACGATCGGGCAACTGCGTCATCGCCAGAATCATCCGCCGCCACGCACGTGGCATAAACATCGGTCCAAGTCCTTCCAGCACCAAAACCAAAGCCAGCGCCATCCAGATGGTTGAGTTCATGATTTTTTCCCAAAAAAAAGGCCGACAACATTGTCGGCCTGGACTTTATATCAGTTCTTAACGCGTGGCGTTAGAGGGCGCTTTCATATAGCGGAAGAAATCGCTATCCGGGCTCAGCACCAGCACATCCTGATTGTCTGAGAAGCTATTCTCATAGGCGCGCAGGCTGCGGATAAAGGCATAGAAATCCGGATCCTGGCTGAAGGCATCAGCAAACAGTTTTGCCGCTTCACCATCACCTTCACCGCGCGAAATCAGCGCTTCACGCTGTGCTTCTGCCAGCGTGCGCGTAACCTGATAATCGGCCTGTGCACGCAGTTTCTCTGCCTCTTCCTGACCTTGTGAACGCTGACTACGCGCTACCGCTTCACGCTCGGCGCGCATACGGTTGTAGATCGCGTCAGACACTTCAGTCGGCAGGTTGATCTGTTTGATGCGCACGTCGACAACTTCAATACCTAACGCAGCCATGCTGTTCGGGTTTGGTGCCGGCTCACTGCTGTTGGTTTCACGTTCTACACGTGCTGCCGCACTCGCAATCGCATCATCCGCTGCTGGCGTCTGAACGTCATCATCATTGCCAGCGCTGCCGGTGTTCAGGGCATCACGCACGTCGGTGGTTAAACGGCCACGTGAATCGGTCACGATGTCTTTCACATCCAGACGACCCATTTCAGAACGCAGACGGTCACTGAACTTACGTTTCAGCAGCACTTCTGCCTGAGAAACGTCGCCACCACCGGTTGCCAGGTAGTAACGGCTGAAGTCACTGATGCGCCACTTGATATAAGAATCAACGATCAGGTCTTTTTTCTCTTTGGTAACAAAGCGGTCAGCCTGGTTATCCATGGTCTGAATGCGCGCATCCAGTGATTTCATGGTTTCGATAAACGGAATTTTGAAATGCAGACCCGGTGCGTACACCAGCGGTTTGTTTTCGTCATCACGCAGAACCTTACCAAAGCGCAGCACGATGCCGCGTTGGCCTTCCTGCACCACGAACAGTGACGCGTAAAGCACCACCAGCACTACAATAATTACGGCGATGATTGGCTTACGCATCGATTACTCCCTCCCCTGGCGCTGGGTATCGTTGCGCAGCGCATTGGCGCGACGCTGATCCATGATGCTGTCTGGACTGTAAGATGAAGAATCTCCACGGCTCGCATTACTATCGGACGACGAAGGAGACTTCATTAGATTCGTCATTTTCTGACCGCCCTGGCCAGATGCCTGACCACCGCGCATCAGTTGATCCAATGGCAGGACCGTCAAATTATTACCACGATCGCTGATCAATACCTTGCGGGTATGACTCAGCACACGTTCCATGGTTTCAATATAGAGACGCTCTTTCGTGATTTCTGGTGCAGCTTTATATTCAGGCAGCAAGCGAGCAAAACGCGCCACTTCACCCTGCGCTTCTAACACCGTACGTTCTTTGTAAGCACGACCCTCTTCGAGGATACGTTGCGCCTGACCATTAGCACGCGGCTGAACTTCGTTCGAATAAGCTTCAGCTTCACGAACATACTGTTCACGGTTTTCACGCGCGGCAATCGCATCATCAAACGCGGCTTTTACTTCTTCTGGTGGGCGTGCCGCCTGGAAGTTTACGTCCAGCAGGGTAATTCCCATGTTGTACGGACGGATGGTCTCGTCAAGCTCACGCTGAGTTTCGCTACGTACCACGGTACGACCTTCCGTCAGGATGCGGTCCATAGTTGAGCGACCAATCACGCCACGCAAGGCGCTGTCGGTGGCCTGACGCAGGCTGTCGTCGGCACTGGTCACGGCATACAGATAACGCTCAGGATCCGTCACGCGATACTGCACGTTCATCTCAACGCGCACTACGTTCTCATCCGACGTCAACATCACGCCAGACGCCGCCAGTTCACGTACGGCTTCTACGTTTACGGCGCGAACCTGATCGACGAAAGTCGGTTTCCAGTTGAGGCCTGGCTCAACCAGATGGCTAAATTTGCCAAAGCGCGTGACGACGCCACGTTCCGCTTCTTTGATGGTGTAGAAACCGCTAGCCGCCCAGATAACGACTGCCGCTACGGCAACAATGCCAACCACTTTGCCACCGCTACCGCCGCTGCGCTGGCCATTGTCATTCTGTTTGCCACCGCCCAGTCCGCCGAGTTTTTTACTCAACTTTCGGAAGATATCATCCAGATCAGGTGGTCCCTGATCGCGACCTCCTTTATTTCCCCCAGAGTTGCCGCCTTGATTATTGCTGCTTCCCCACGGGTCGCGGTCCTGTCCGTTATTTCCGGGCTGATTCCACGCCATGTTTCTACTCCATTTATTGTATTTACGTTTTTTACCCTTCATCTTTCGGATTGCAGCTTCGTTGGCTGCCTTCGTTCACCCCAGTCACTTACTGATGTAAGCTCCTGGGGATTCACTCAGTTGCCGCCTTGCTGGAATCCGAAATATTCGGGTAAATCCTGCACATACGGCCTGCAACGATAATGACGACAATCTAAAAGATATTGAGTAAAGGCGTTTGGGCAATTTCAAACAATATAACTGGCTAGCGACGGCTCTTGTTTACACAGACGACGCCAATCAACTATCGGCATACGCACGTGCAAACTCACACAGCCATCATCTTCATTCCATTCTTTTTCTATAGCATGCAACTGATAAAAACGACTGCGCAAACGGCCCGCTTCCGGCGGCAGACGTAAATCGTACTGCGCGATTTCACCGGCTAAACGCTCAGAGAGCGCCTGCCACAGCAACGGCAGACCCACGCCGCTCTGTGCAGATAACCACACACGAATCGGCTGGTTCTCTTCGTTGCGATCGATACGCGGCACAAAGTCCTCAAGCATATCGATTTTGTTCATGATCAACAGCGCCGGAATTTCGTCAGCTTCAATCTCTTCCAGAACTTCATTTACTGCATCAATGTTGTCATTCACACGCAAATCGGCGGCGTCAATCACATGCAGCAGCAATGTCGCCTGACGCGTTTCCTGCAGCGTGGCTTTAAACGCCGCGACTAAGTCGTGCGGCAAATGACGGATAAAACCAACGGTGTCTGCTAAAACCACTTCACCTACATCCGCCACATTCAAACGACGCAATGTCGGATCAAGTGTCGCGAACAGTTGATCCGCTACGTACACATCCGCAGAGGTAATCGCGTTGAACAGGGTGGATTTACCGGCGTTGGTGTAACCCACCAGCGAAACGGTTGGCACGTCAGCTTTGGCACGCGCTTGTCTGCCCTGATCGCGCTGTTTTTCGACGCGTTCAAGACGGGAGAGAATCTGACTGATACGGCCACGCAGCAAGCGTCGGTCCGTTTCCAGCTGAGTTTCACCCGGACCACGTAAACCGATACCGCCTTTCTGGCGTTCAAGGTGTGTCCATCCGCGAACCAAACGGGTTGCTAAATGGCGTAGTTGTGCCAGCTCGACCTGCAATTTACCCTCATGGGTGCGGGCGCGCTGGGCGAATATATCGAGAATTAAGCCGGTGCGATCGATTACGCGACATTCGCACAGCCGTTCAAGATTACGTTCCTGAGCAGGAGTTAAGGCATGATCGAATAAAACGACCGATGCTCCACTCGCTTTTACCGCATCGGCAATTTCAACTGCCTTTCCTTCACCGACAAAATATTTGGGATGTGGCGCTTTACGGCTGCCCGTAATGACTTGCAGCGCTTCAACGCCCGCAGAAGAGACAAGAGTTTCAAACTCCTGCAAATCTTCCAGCTCTTTGTCTTGGGAGAACCAGATGTGTACCAGTACGGCCTGCTCACCGGCATCATAACGGTCAAACAAGCTATAACCTCGCTAAAATAAAATAACCAGGACAGGAAAACGTGCTCGTTCTCCAGCCCTGGCTTTACGGCAGCGCAAAATTATTCTGCGTTATCGCCGTCTTGTTGTGGCTGCGACTGAGCGCTTTGATTGCTTCCGCTGTGATGATAGTTGCTGCTACCACCGCTGCCGCCCGCGTTATTGCTATGGTGCGACACTGGACGAGAAGGAACCACTGTAGAGATGGCGTGCTTATACACCATCTGGCTGACCGTGTTTTTTAACAGAATGACGAACTGATCAAAGGATTCAATTTGCCCTTGCAGCTTAATACCATTCACCAAATAGATCGAAACCGGTACACGTTCACGACGCAATGCGTTCAAAAACGGGTCTTGTAAAGATTGCCCCTTAGCCATTCTATCTTTTCCTTATATGCTTGTTGTTTGTTGCTTTAAGAACCGTGGTTCAGAAAAACTGCGTAAAAATTTGCGCACGATAACGGACCAATTGTACACAATCATCCCTGCTACGCACTAACTACCTTAAGCACCGCATTACGCGCTAACTCTGGCTCATCACTGTTTAACCAGTGTACTTCAGGCCAGCCACGTAACCAGGTCATCTGGCGTTTAGCGAGCTGCCGAGTGGCGCAAATTCCCCGATAAACCATTTCGTCGTAATCGATTTCACCCGACAAATAAGACCACATCTGGCGATAACCGACACAACGAATGGAAGGCATGTCCGTATGCAAATCACCTCGCGCAAACAGTGCACGAGCCTCCGCTTCAAATCCTGACGCTAGCATCTGGTCGTAACGCAACGCAATGCGTTGATGTATCAGTTCACGACTCGCAGGTGCGATAGCAAACTGGTACACGTCGTAGGGTAACGCTTCGCCGGAGGTTTTTGTCAGTTCCGTTAAAGTTTTACCCGAAATAAAAAAAACTTCCAGTGCTCGCGAAAGTCTCTGCGGATCATTCGGATGAATACGACTACCGGCGACCGGATCGATTTCACACAGCTGACGGTGCAAGGCTTCCCACCCTTTCTCCGCCGCCATTTGCTCTATTCGCTGACGCACCTCGGGATCGGCCGAGGGCAACGGCGACAATCCTTCAAGTAATGCCTTGAAGTAGAGCATGGTTCCACCAACAAGCAACGGAATCTTCCCCTTCCGGGTGATATCCGCCATTTCTGCCAACGCATCGCGACGAAATTCTGCGGCGGAATACGCTTCCGCCGGATCGCGAATGTCCAGCAAACGATGGGGCGCCAGTGCTAACTCTTCTGCCGACGGTTTCGCCGTGCCAATATCCATCCCGCGATAGATTAAGGCAGAGTCAACGCTAATAAGTTCCACCGGAAGTTGCTGGCGCAGCGAAATCGCTAATGCCGTCTTACCGGAGGCGGTAGGCCCCATCAAAAAAATTGCCTTTGGCCGGCTAGCCTGGTTTAGTTCACTCATGCTTCAACGCGTTTAGCGCGCTCTCAATCTCAATGGTCTGTAACAGACCTGAAGGCGGCGACTTCAGCAGTTGCGGACAAAGCCTTTCCAGCTCTGCCAGCAGTGCAATCGCCTGCGAGTGATTCCAGTGAGCGTCTTCTGCATCATCTCGACGCGCCAGCCATTGGGCCAACGTGGATGCAGAAACCTCTTGCTGCCGGGCCAGGTAGCCTAACAGTTCTGGAATCAAGATTTGTAAATTTTGTGTTCGTAACGGTAAAGGCACCGCGCGCAACGTCACGTGTTGCCCTTCTCGTTGTAAATCAATGCCCATCTGGCTCAGCAGCGCGGCATGATCGGCGATGGCAGCCAGCTCGGGCGCAGCAATTTTCAGGCGCACCGGGATCAGCAGCGGCTGCGGTTTTAAACCCTCTTCCCCTGGTTCAAGCTGGGCCTGTTTTAGCCAGCGCGCCGCCACGGCCAGCGATAACAATTGTAATGCGCTACCACGTTCCAGCAGCGCATAACGATCCTGCAAAACACTCAACACGCGGCCGAAGCTTTGCGCATGGGCGGCCAGCGGCGCTTCACGCTTTTCCGGCAGACGTACCGGAGCCGCGGCAGGAACTGGCGCAGCGCGCGGCGTTTCTACCATCGGCGTTTTCATCAACTGCTTATAGGCATTACCTTCACGCGCACTGTAAACCGGCTCTTTGTTCTGCCAGTTCGCACTCGCGGCCGCAGAAGCGCCGCCGCTGCGTGGCGTGTTGCTGGGTTGTGCAAAGTGGTTCGCGCCTGCCGCCTGACGGTTTTCTGGCTGCCACTTCGGCGCTGGTTCTTCGGCGTGGGCGATGGGCAATTCCGGCGCGCGGCTGGCTTGCAACGCACTCATCACGCCTTGCCAGATAAAATCATGTACCAGACGCGACTGATGAAAACG
>Ga0256798_1000524_pt1 | contig 11155 bp, 7 predicted proteins | sample MC6MC0949MT_FD_190193 | JGI IMG/M metagenome (GOLD analysis project Ga0256798, IMG submission 190193) | Metatranscriptome of enriched soil aggregate microbial communities from Iowa State University, Ames, United States - MC6-MC0949-MT... | ecosystem: Environmental > Terrestrial > Soil >... | reverse complement strand
GGGCAAGCCAGATAGTGTACGCATATTTTCATCTGGCCTTCCCGAGGGTGAACGATCGCCGTCCAGCCGGCGCCACAGGCCTGGTGGCTATCTCGGCCCTGAGTCAACGTTTGTCCATTGCCTTACAGCCACTCCGCGGCACGGCACTTGCGAAGCAGTGCCACCACAGCGGTCCGGAGTTGCCTTATCTGCTCAACAGGGCAGGGAGGAATTACCGGCAAATCCGCGGATACGGCGTCGCAGGACGCCGTTCCATTCACTGCAACGCGATCAGGAGAGTACGCCATGGATATGCCCACCCGTTCGGCCGACAGCAGCAAATTCAATATGGATGTCGAGGCCATACGCAAGAAAGCGCGCCAGGATATCGAGGACGGCGCTGTTACCGATGCCTATCAAGCGGATCGTGAAACGGTGCTCAAGCTGCTCAATGAAGCACTCGCCACTGAAGTGGTTTGTGTGCTGCGCTATAAGCGCCACTATTTCATGGCCCGCGGCATGAACGCCGAACCCGTGGCCGCCGAGTTCGCCGAGCATGCCACCGAAGAGCAGCAACACGCCGACAGCCTGGCCGAGCGCATCGTGCAGCTGGGCGGTGCGCCCGACCTGAATCCGGACCGTTTGAGCAAGCTCAGCCATTCGGAATATGTCGAGGCCAATACGCTGGAAGACATGATCAAGGAAAATCTGATCGCTGAACGTATCGCCATCGACAGCTACAAGCAGATGGTGAAGTACATCGGCGACAAGGACCCCACCACGCGCCGCCTGCTGGAACAGATCCTGGCCGTCGAGGAAGAACACGCCGACGACCTGGCGGACTTCCTGGGCTGAGGCTGATAGCGCGTCAAGCAGGAAAATGATGCGCGCCACGGAATACCGTGGCGCGCTTTCGTGCTGTTCGGCGAAACCGATCCTGCTCTAAAGCCACCCGCTCGGCCGTTTTCGTGTTGCTGCGGCGGGAACGGCGCAAAGGGCCGCAGGAATGCAAAAGAAAAAGGACGAACCGCAATTGCGATCCCAGGGGGCACGCGGTTATACGGATATCTGCAACGTCCGTCCTTTAAGCAGACCTGCCGCTGATGAATCTCTGTACTGGAACTCCCTCTATCAGTGTCCGCGATAACCGCGGACTGAGTGTGCGCACGCTGCGCTACAACCGTGGTGTCCGAGGAGATATAGCGACGCAGTATGTCGATGCCCAGACGCACAATGTTCTGGGGCAATCGGCGGCATCGCAGGATCCTCGCTTTTTCGGTAGCGCCGTGCTGAATTCCCAGTACGCACGGGCCATGTCCGGGCAGGCACTGGAAACGGTGAGCGCGGACGGCGGCACGTCCAAGGCCTGCAGCGATATCGGCGGCCAGCCTATCTGGCAGTACAGCCAAGGGCGCGATGCCAATCTGCAGTCGGATAACGACATCACCGTCCTGCTGTCTTACGACGGGCTGGGCCGGGTGGTGCAACGAGTTTGTCGCACGGCGGACGTCTCGGGCGGTGGGTCGCTTGGTGGCTCGACGGATATTTGGTCCTACGGCGATTACAGCGGACCGGCTGGCACGACGTACGATCCGACGGACACTAGCGACGCGCGCAACGCCAACCAACGCGGACAATTGTTCCAGCACTTTGATACCGCGGGCTTGATCGACATGAGCGCACGGGGTTATGCCGTGCAGGGCACTGCCTTGCGGCAGGATAGGCGCTTTTTGGATATCCCATGCGCTTCCACCAGTCACTGGCAGCCTGGGACGCTAAAAGAGCTGTATGCCTTGAACAAGCAGTGGCTGGAATCGGACACAGACCCGGCCAATCTGTATTCCACCCGTTGGACCTACAACGCCTTGGCGCAGGCACTGACCCAAGTCGACACTAAAGGCCATCAGCAGCACACCGCATACGACTGCGCGGGGCGCAAATGCGCTACCTCGGCCACGCCAAATGGCGGCACGCTTACGCCGGTGTGCGCGGGCATCGCCTATAACGCCGCTGGCGCGATCGACACCCGTAGCGATGCCAACCACATCCGGATCGTGTATGCCTACGAGGCGCAGACGACACAGCGTCTGATCTCCATCACCGCCTCGCGCGTTGCCTCCGCAAGCAATGCGGCGCAGCGCGTGAATAAGGAACGCGTTGCAGACAAAGACAGCAAATCACACGTCGTCAAACCTGCGCGAGCGAGCACCAAACCGCTTCAGGCTCTGACCTATGCCTACGATGGCGTCGGCAATGTCATTGCCTTGTCTGACAGCCGCGCCAGCGCGCAAGTCAGCTTTTTCCGCAATCGCGCGGTCACGCCGGATCGCGGTTATACGTACGATGCCTTGTACCAGCTCACCAGCGCCACGGGCCGCGAGAACTACGTCAACAACACCCCCAAAGGCACCGACTGGCCGGGTGGGCAATTCAACCCTGCAAACACACCCGACTATCAGGCTTACACCCGCTCCTATATCTACGATCTCGGGGGCAATCTCACCACGATCCGCAGCTCCAACTGGAGCGGCGCCGCACCGCCGACGCGTCAGCTCGTGGTGAGCGGCAACAGCAACCGAGCCGTATCCACCGCCAACAATGCGGGGGCCACGCAGGGCAATATCGACACCTACTTCGACCTGTCGGGCAAGAGCATCTGCCTGGACGCCAATCGCAACCAGCCCCTGTATTGGACTGCGTTCCATCAGCTTTACTGTGTGGTCACGACCTACCGGCCGCCTACGTCCGGCGGCGTCGCTGGCGATTGGTCCAACTCCGATTGCGAACGGTATGCCTATGACGGTAGCGGCCAACGCGTGCGCAAATACGCCAGCAGCAAAGCAGGCGGTACCTGGAATCATCTCGACACTCGATATCTGCCTGGCCTGGAACTGCGCGACGACACTGCCTCGGGAGAGAACCTGGAAGTCATCATCCTGGACGATGGCGCACGAATATTGAACTGGGCCGGCGGCACCGGCAAGCCCAGCGACATATCCAACCTGCAACTGCGCTACCAATACAGCGACCGCCAGAACTCCTGCCAGATCGAAACCGACAGCGATGGCAAGATCATCACGCAGGAGGAGTACTACCCGTATGGCGGCACCGCCGTGCTGGCATCGCGCAGCGACAGCGAGGTCAAGTACAAATACACCCGTTATTGCGGCAAGGAACGCGATGCGACTGGTCTGTATTACTACGGCCTGCGCTATTACCAACCCTGGATAGGGCGATGGATCAACCCCGACCTTGCCGGGACCATCGACGGTCCAAATCTCTACCGGGCGATGGCAAATAACCCGGCGACACTGGTCGATGATCTAGGCGCGGTCGGAGGCCCTGCCGCCACGGGTCGCCCGAGTGATGGGGACGGCAATCCCGAGGCGATACCCCTGCGTGTGCTCGCCGAACCCGATGCGCCAGTCGCCAATCAACCTGGCGCCAGTGAGCCTGTTGAGCAGCCAGCCTATGAGGTAGTCGACACGGCGGCGGCGCCACGCGAGATGGTCGGCGTCCGCTCCACCGACGTGAGGAAAGCAGTCAGTCGGATCAGGCCCGCCACGGTGGTGGCTTTCTGGGCAAGCCCAACGGGCCGACGCACTTCGCCGCGCGACTTGTTTGGCTCTACTGTGCGCTACTTCGCCAATTTCCACAGTGGCCCGCCCGCATTCAAGATTGCAGGCGAGGTCGTTGCCGTGGATTTGGAAAAGGAGATAGACCAGGCAATGCGCACGGTCTTGCCCACGGCGCAAGCGGTTGGCGTCAACATAAGCAAAGCAGCAAGCGCGTCCGAGGCAAACTTGCTGTTTGAAGCGGAGGAAATGATGAACATGCCTGGCGCCATTGCATGGACATTGCCCGATAAAGATCCTCCTGAAGGCAGTGAAAGCTTGCATGTGAGCCGGATCGTTTTCAATAGAGAGGTCCAATACAGGGACGCTACGGCCTTTTTAAGCCACTATCTAATTGATGATAATTTGGATCGCCAGTGGTACAAGCGCAAAAAGAATGAATTCCGGTCTGGTGCGCAAAACCTCCGCCCTTGGTTGAATTCACTGGGCGAGGAAGCCCGCTCCGCTATCGCCGCGTCACTTATTCGACACACCGTTGTCCACGAAGCTGGGCATTCGATATTCCGCCTGAACCATCCTGAAGCGATTATGGAGAGCGTCGGCGGAATCCTCAAGCTGGATCCAGTTGCCACGCGTCAAGGAGACCGCACGATGATATCGGGATTGTTTAGCCGCTCAGTAGGGAAGAGTCTGTTCTATACACACGATGTGTGTAGACCTTCCGTGATGAGCGCGAATCAGAGCACCACATTCCAACAGATGGCGGCGATAAAATTGAACGGCGGCACTGTGAATTGGGGCTATAGCGAAAATGAGCAGGCTTCGATCATCGAAGCCTACCGCTATGGAGGCATGACGCGGCGCAGGAACCTCCCGGAAATGCTGACTGCGCTCTTGCCGTCTGCTTCCAACACTCACGTCACTAGCACGGCGTCTCGATCTCGTCTGCCCATAGGTCGTATTCCTCCGAATCGGGGACTGCCGGGTGCTTCTCATGGTGCTGGATCGAAGTGAATGCCGAGACCGCAGGAATGCAAAAGAAAAAGGATGAACCGCAATTGCGATCTTATGGCGCGGGCTGTTATACGGATGTCTACCAAGTCCGTCCTTTAATCAAGCCCGCCGCTGATGACTCTTTGTGCTGGAACGCCCACCATCAGTGTCCGCGATAACCGTGGGCTGGGCGTGCGCACCCTGCGCTACAACCGTGAGGTTGTTGGCGCCATGGCGGCGCAGTATGTCGATGCGCAGATGCATAACGTTCTGGGACAGCCGACGACATCGCAGGACCCCCGGTTTTTCGGCAGCTCGGCGCTGAATTTTCAAAACACACCTGCTATGTCCGGACAGGCGCTGGAGACGGTGAACGCGGACGCCGGCACGTCCAAGGCCTGCAGCGATATCGCCGGCCAGCCCATATGGCGGTACAGCCAAGGGCGCGATGCCAATCTGCAGTCGGATAACGACATCACCATCCTGCTGTCTTACGACGCACTGGGCCGGCCTGTGCAACGAGTCTGCTACACCGCGGATGTCTCGGGCGGTGGGTCGCGTGGTGGCTTGACGGATGTTTGGTCCTACGGCGATTACCGCGGCCCGGCCGGTGCCACGTACGATCCGACGGACACTAGCGACGCGCGCAATGCCAACCAACGCGGGCAATTGTTCCAGCACTTCGATACCGCGGGCTTGATCGACATGAGCGCACGGGGCTACGCCGTGCAGGGCACTGCCTCACGGCAGGATCGACGCTTTCTGGCCGTCCCATGCCATGTGTTTTCTCACTGGCAACCTGGCACACTGCAAGAGCTGTATGGCCTTAACAAGCAGTGGCTGGAATCGGACGCAATCCCTGCTAATCTGTATTCGACCCGGTGGACCTACAACGCCTTGGCACAGGCACTGACCCAAGTCGACGCCAAAGGCCATCAGCAGCACACCGCATACGACTGCGCGGGGCGCAAATGCGCTACCTCGGTCATGCCAAATGGCGGCACGCTTACGCCGGTGTGCGCGGGCATCGCCTATACCGCAGCCGGCGAAATTGACACCCGCAGCGATGCAAACAACGTCCAGCTTCAGTATGTCTACGAGCCGCAGACGACACAACGCCTGATCTCCCTCACCGCCTCGCGCGTTGCCTCCGCAAGCAATGCGGCGCGGCGCTCGCATAAGGAGCGGGTTGCAGGCGCAGACAGCAAATCACACGCCGTCAAACCTGCGCGAGCCAGCGCCACACCGCTTCAGGCGCTGACCTATGCCTACGATGGCGTGGGCAATGTCATTGCCTTGTCTGACAGCAGTGCCAGCGCGCAAGTCAGCTTCTTCCGCAATCGTGCGGTCACCCCTGATCGCTGCTATACCTACGATGCGTTGTACCAGCTAACCAGCGCGACGGGCCGCGAGAATTACGTCAACAACACCCCCAAGGGCACCGACTGGCCGGGTGGGCAATTCAGCCCTGCCAATACATCCGACTATCAGGCTTACACCCGCACTTATATCTACGACCCAGGCGGCAATCTCACCACGATCCGCAGTTCCAACTGGAGCGGCGCCGCGCCGCCCACGCGTCAGCTCGTGGTGGGCAACCACAGCAACCGCGCCGTATCCACTGCCAACAATGCGGGAGCGACGCAAGGCAATATTGACACCTACTTCGACCTCGCGGGCAAGAGCATCTGCCTGGACACCAATCGCAACCAGCCCATGTTCTGGAACGCGTTCCATCAACTTTACTGTGTGGTCACGACTTACCGGTCGCCTGTGCTCGGCTCCGATACCGCGGATTGGTCCAACTCCGATCGTGAACAATACGCCTACGACGGCAGTGGCCAACGTGTGCGCAAATACACCAGTAGCATGGCCGGCAACCAAGCCAGCGGCATCTGGAATATTCTTGACACCCGGTATCTGCCGGGCCTGGAGCTGCGCAGCAACACCGCCTCGGGAGAAAATCTCGAAATTATTGTTCTGGACGATGGCGCACGGGTGTTGAACTGGTCCGGCGGCGCGGGCAAGCCCAGCGATATACCCAACCTGCAGTTGCGCTATCAATACAGCGATCGCCAGAACTCCTGCCAGATCGAAACCGACAGTGATGGCAAGATTATCACGCAGGAGGAGTACTACCCGTATGGCGGCACCGCCGTGCTGGCATCGCGCACTGACAGCGAGGTCAAGTACAAATACATCCGCTATTGCGGCAAGGAGCGCGATGCCACAGGGCTTTACTACTACGGGATCCGCTACTACCAACCTTGGATAGGGCGATGGATCAATCCCGATCCGACCGGAACCATCGACGGTCTAAATCTCTACCGGGCGATGGCAAACAACCCTGTGACGCTGGTTGATGATCTAGGCGCGGACGGAGAGGAGCCACGCTCGTTGTGGAACCGGGTGGCCGGTGTGTTTACCCGCTGCTTTACCCCCGCGGCCCTGGATCGCCCGAGTGACGGGGAAGATGACCCGGAGACCATACCCCTCGGGGCGCTTGCCGAACCTGATGCGCCTGTTGCCAATGAGCCTGTTGGTACGACAGCCGATGAGGCAGTCGCCACGGCGTCGCCACGCGAAATGGTCGCCGTCGATCGCGATGACGCGGGGGAAGCGGTCCGTCGGCTCTCTCCCTCCACCATTGTGACTTTCTGGGGAGGCCCGACGGGCAGGGTAACTTCGCCGCATGACTTGTTCGGCCCTATGCTGCGCTACTTCGTCAATTCTCACAGCGGGCTGCCCACCGTCAGGATCGCAGGCATGGTCGCTGAAGTGGATTTTGGAAAGGAGATAGACCAGGCAATGCGCACGATTTTGCCCGTGGCGCAGGCGGTTGGCGTCAACATAAGCAAAGCAAAAAGCGCGTCCGAAGCAAACTTGGTGTTTGATGTGCAGGAGACGGAGGAAGGGATGAAAAGCAAAGCGCCCATTGCATGGGTAACTCGCTTCGCAGAACCTCCCGGGGCTGGTGATGGCTCGTATGTGGGCGGGATTGTTTTTAATAGTGAGATTAACTGCGGGGACGGGGAAGCCCTTCTAGCCCACTTTCTAATCAATAAAGAGCTGGGTAAACAGTGGTACAAGCGCGAGACTAAAGAATTTCAGTCTGCTGAGAAAAACCTCCGCCCTTGGTCGACCTCACTGAGCGAGGAAGCCCGCGCCGCGATCGCCGCGTTAGTTATACGAGACAACATTGTCCACGAATCGGGGCATGCAATATTCGGCCTGGGCCATCCGGAGGCAATCGAGGATAACGGAAACGGGGTCATCAAGCTGGATCGAACTGCTGCCCGTTATGGCGATCGCCCAATACTATCGGGATTGTTTACCGGTTCACTAGGGACGAGTCTGCTGCATATACACAGTTCGCAGAGCGTTCCCATCATGAACTCAGAACACTCCGCTACTCTCCTCCAGAGGGCATCGCTAAAACTGAGAGGCCAACCTGTGAGTTGGGGCTATAGCCAAAATGAGCAGGCTTCGATCATCGAAGCCTACCGCTATGGAGGCATGACGCGGCGCAGGAACTCCGCGGAAATGCTGGCTGCACAGTTGACGCCTGCTTTCCGCTGACTCACACACGCGCGTGACGTATCGACCTCGTCGGCCCACAGATCATATTCGTCCGCATCGGTGACCACCGCGCGCACCATGTCGCCCGGCTTCAGGTCACGGTCCGAAGACAGATAGACGCTGCCGTCGATTTCCGGCGCATCGGCGCTGCTGCGGCCGACGGCGCCGTCTTCGTCGACCTCGTCGATCAGCACGTCGATTTCGCGGCCCACCTTGGCCTGCAGGCGCTGCGCGGAAATCGCCTGTTGGTGCGCCATGAAGCGTTCCCAACGTTCCTGCTTCACTTCATCGGGCACGTGGCCTTCCAGCGCGTTGGCCGGCGCGCCTTCCACCGGTGAATACTGGAAGCAACCCACACGATCCAGCTGCGCTTCGGTCATCCAGTCCAACAGGTATTGGAAGTCTTCCTCCGTTTCGCCGGGGAAGCCGACGATGAAGGTGGAACGCAGCGTCAGGTCCGGACAGGCCTCGCGCCAGCGCTTGATGCGCGCCATCGTCTTGTCTTCGAAGGCAGGGCGCTTCATCAGCTTGAGCACGCGCGGGCTGGCGTGCTGGAAGGGGATATCCAGATACGGCAGGATCTTGCCTTCGGCCATCAGCGGAATGACTTCGTCGACGTGCGGGTAGGGGTAGACGTAGTGCAGACGCGTCCACACGCCCAGATCCGACAGGGCCGAGCACAGTTCGGTCATGCGGGTCTTGACCGGGCGGCCATTCCAGAAACCGCTGCGGTACTTGACGTCGACGCCGTAGGCGCTGGTGTCTTGCGAAATCACCAGCAGTTCCTTGACGCCGGCCTTGACCAGGCGCTCGGCTTCATTGAGCACGTCGCCCACCGGACGGCTGACCAGGTCACCGCGCATGGACGGAATGATGCAGAAGCTGCAACGGTGATTACAGCCTTCCGAAATCTTCAGGTACGCGTAGTGGCGCGGCGTCAGCTTGACGCCTTGCGGCGGCACCAGGTCCAGATAGGGGTTGTGATCGGCCTTGGGCGGCGCGGCGCTGTGCACGGCGCGTACGACTTGTTCGTACTGCTGCGGACCGGTGACGGCCAGCACGCTGGGGTGCACGTTGCGGATGACGGCTTCTTCCACGCCCATGCAGCCGGTCACGATGACCTTGCCGTTCTCGGCGATGGCCTCGCCGATGGCGTCCAGCGATTCCGCCTTGGCGCTGTCGATGAAGCCACAGGTGTTGACCACCACCACGTCGGCGTCGTCATAGGACGGCGTGACTTCGTAGCCTTCGGTGCGCAGCTGCGTGAGAATGCGCTCGGAGTCGACGAGCGCCTTCGGACAGCCCAGGCTGACGAAGCCGACGCGGGGAGTACGGCCGGTTTCGGCGCGCGATTTTTCAATAGTTTCCAATCAGGTTCACCATAAATTTGCGCACTGGTTTTCCGTGCAGCAGATATTCATTCGTACATTCAGGCAGATTCGTCCGCATGCCAGCGGGGCAGGTCGCGCAGGGTTTCCGGATGGAGGATCGCCACCTGCAGCAGCGTCTTGGCCGCGCCGGAGGGATTACGCCGTCCTTGTTCCCAATCCTGCAGGGTGCGCACACTCACCCCCAGCAGATCCGCGAAATCCGCTTGGGGCAAGCCCACACGGTTACGCGCCTCGCTGATATGCGATGCCTGCCACCGGGCGGAACACGCCGGCGGGGCTACTTTCTTCATGACTCGATCAATTTACGGGCAAGGCGGCATGATGCCCCCACCCTGGTTCAGGCCGCCGTTTCCGGAGTCGACAACGGGGATGGGGCGTAATTATACGGCACTGCCGTATGTTTGGCCGGCGCTCGCGGCGCAACGCCCCGCTCAAAAGAAAAGCCCCGCGCTAGGCAGGGCTCCTCGGTACTACTTCGTATGTCCCCAGGGGGAGGCTTACGCCAACAAGGCCAGGGGCTAACAGTCAATATCTAGGGCGAAACACGCGCGACGTCAATCAACCTGGCGAATGGCGGACGGGCTTGCACCGCGTCCGCCACCGTCTAAGCGCCATCAGCGCCATGCAGCTGTTTAATTCGCCGCCTTGAAGCGATTGCGCAGGTCGCGAATCTGATCGTGATTGCGCAGCACGCCTTGATACTGGCGCTCCACCACCGCGCGGACTTCCGGCGTCAGGTTTTCCTTCAGCGCATCGGTATATTGTGCCTTCGCATGGTCCTCGCCACGTTCGCATTCTTCCAGAATGGCGACGTCGCTGCGGCCGGTCACGGTGGATTTCAATTCAGTCCAGCCACGGTGCATGGCCCCGGCGACAGTACCGCCGGTGGCGGGATCGCCCCCGAGTTGGCGGACGATAGCCTGAAGTTCGCCCGCGCCGGTGGCGCAGTCACGCGCACGGTTCTCGAACAGGACTTTCAATTCCGCGGTCTTGGTATCTTCCGCGGCCTTGGCAAAGCCTTTTTCGCCGTTCTTCGAGGTTTCTATCAGGTCGTTCAGCACTCCGACGATGTGATCAGCCATGGTTATCTCCTGGGAAGATGGTTTGCTACAAATGAACGGCGGACGCAGTCATGCCCACGTCCGCCGCGGCTTCAAGCCGGTCTCTTACTGGTGGTATTGCTTCTTGGCATTGGCCACGCAAGTGTCCTTGGCATCGCCGGACATTGCATCGCACTTTTCCTTGGCGACCTTGTAGTCAGCGTCGTTCTTGGCCTTGCTGGCGTCGCGGCCGGCCTTGGCTTGTTCCTTGTTTTCCTTCAGATCGGCCTTGGACTTGTCGCGCGCGGCCTTGGCTTGCTGCTCGCACACGTCCTTGTCATTGCCCTTCATGGCGTCGCAGCGCTTCTGCTCCGTCTTGTAGTGGGCATCGATGTCCTTTTCAGTGGTCGCGGTCTGCGCATGAGCACCGAAGGACAGCGCGGTCAGACCGAAAATGGCGGCAGCGAAAGCAGGTTTGAAGTTCTTCATTTGATTCTCCTTTGATCAAGCGTCACCGGAAAGCCCCCTCGGCATTTCCGACCGCTTGCATACTCGGGTGGCATCGCGGTTCAAAGTTCTTTTCACCTTTCCTTCACAG
>Ga0256798_1000523_pt1 | contig 11163 bp, 11 predicted proteins | sample MC6MC0949MT_FD_190193 | JGI IMG/M metagenome (GOLD analysis project Ga0256798, IMG submission 190193) | Metatranscriptome of enriched soil aggregate microbial communities from Iowa State University, Ames, United States - MC6-MC0949-MT... | ecosystem: Environmental > Terrestrial > Soil >... | reverse complement strand
TGGCTGGAGCCGGACATCAACGATGTCATCGCCGAGCTTCCCGCCAAGGGCAAGCGGGCCGTCATCATCGTTCCGCTGGGTTTCGTGAGCGACCACATGGAGGTGCTCTGGGACCTCGACAACGAGGCGATGGAGACGAGCGAAGAGAACGGAATCGTGGCGGTGCGTGTCCCCACACCGGGAACCCACCACGCCTACGTCGCCGGCCTCGTCGACCTCGTGCTCGAGCGCCGCGACGGTGTCCCCGTCGACCAGCGTCCCGCGATGACCGCTCTGGGCCCGTGGTACGACGTGTGCCGTCCCGGCTGCTGCGAGAACACCCGTCTCGGGTTCAAGCCCGCCGCTGCGGGGCTCGCGCCGTGACGCCCTCGGTGAGTCGTGCATCCGGTCCGGCACCCCGCCGGGACGGTGTTCTCCGCGTGGGCACGCGCGGCAGTGCGCTCGCCCTCGCCCAGACGACCGTCGTGGCCGAGGCGGTCGCGAAGGCGACCGGTCTCGAGGTCGAGCTGGTGACCATCACGACCCACGGAGATACGTCCCGCGACTCGCTCTCGGAGCTCGGTGGCACCGGCGTCTTCGCCAGTGCGCTGAGGGATGCTCTGCTCGCCGATGAGTGCGATCTCATCGTGCACTCGCTCAAAGACCTGCCGACGAGCGCTGTGCCGGGTCTCGTCATCGGCGCTGTGCCGAAGCGCGCCGACGCCCGCGACTCGCTCTGCGCCCGCGACGGACTCACCCTCGAGACGTTGCCCGAAGGCGCGAAGGTCGGAACGGGATCGCCGCGTCGTGCGGCGCAGCTCCGATCGCGGCGACCCGATCTCGATGTCGTCGACATCCGCGGAAATGTGGACACCAGGCTCTCCCGGGTCGCCGACGGCGACCTCGATGCCGTGGTGCTGGCCGCCGCCGGTCTCGGACGACTCGGCCGCTCTTCGGCCGTGACCGATCTCTTCCCGCTGTCCGAAGTGCCGACCGCCCCCGGGCAGGGCGCCCTCGCCATCGAGGTGCGATCCGGCGAGGAGACCGGCCGTGGACCGATTGCCAAGGCGCTTGCGAGCATCGACCACGCGACGACCCACGCCTGCGTGACCGCTGAGCGTGCGGTGCTCGCGGGTCTCGAGGCCGGGTGCGCCGCCCCGATCGGAACGACGGCCATCGTCGACGACGGTCTCCTCTTCCTGACGGCGACGGTCTACCGGCCCGACGGAACAGAGCAGCTCACCGCATCCCACGCCGCTACCCCCGATTCGATGAGCCGTCGTGACCTCGACGCCGCAGCCCGCGATGTCGGAAAGCGTGCCGTGGACGAACTCCTGGCCGCAGGTGCCGCCGATCTCGCACCGCTCGGAGGCTCGCGATGACAGCGACCGGGTCGATTCCTGTTGCGAAGCCGCTTGCCGGTTGGCGGGTGCTCGTTCCGCGCGGCGGCCCGTGGGGAGACTCCGTGGCCGCCGATCTCCGCTCGAAGGGCGCCTCTCCGATCGTGGCCGCGATGATCAACTTCGCTCCCACCGCCGACGCTCCAGCGCTCGAAGCCGCTCTCGCACGGCTGAGCGCCGGCGAGTTCGACTGGATGACGGTCACCAGTGCGACGACGGTCGATGTGCTCAGCGCTCAGCGCGTTGTTGTGCCGCCGACGACGAAGGTGGCCGCCGTCGGTGAGACCACGGCTGCGGCGCTCGCTGCTGCCGGCTATCGCGTCGACCTCGTTCCCTCGGAGGACAATTCCGCGCGCGGCCTCCTGGAGGAGTGGGAGACGGCGACGGCGGGAGTCGTTCCGCTGCGCGTGCTCACACTGCGTTCGGAGATCGCCAAGCCGCTTCTCACGGAGGGGCTCAAACGCATCGGGCACGACGTCGAATCGGTGGTCGCCTATCGCACCATCGGTGTCCCGGTTCCCGAGAACGTCGTGTCGGATGTTGCCGACGGCCTGGTGCAGGCCATTCTCGTCACGAGCGGATCGGTCGCGGAGCAGGTGCAGAGCCAGCTGGGCCCCATCCCGGAGTCCACCCTCGTGGCCGCGATCGGACCGCAGACGGCGCGCGACGCCCGCGAGCTCGGGCTCCGTGTCGACGTCATCGCCGAGGAGCGCACAGCGGCCTCACTCATCGCCGCGGTCGTCGCCGCCGCGAAGTGACGACGCGCGCGAAAGGTGCCAAACGGTCGCCAAAGTGCGCGATTGGCGACCATTTCGCACCTCTCGCGCGTGCGAAGCACCCGATTCGCGAGCGTAGGCTTGACCGGTGAGTGAAGCGACGCATCCCGTTGTCCGACCGCGACGCCTCCGGCGGACTCCGGCTCTTCGACGGCTGACGGCCGAGACCCGGCTGCACCCGAACGAGTTGATCCTCCCGCTCTTCGTGCGCGAGGGGACGACCGAGGCCCTGCCCATCCTGTCGATGCCCGGTGTCGTGCAGCACAGCATCGACTCCATGAAGCGGGCCGTCGCCGAGGCTGCCGAGGCCGGTGTCGGGGGCGTCATGCTGTTCGGTGTTCCGGAGACGAGGGATGCGGTCGGCTCCGGTGCGACCGATCCCGACGGAATACTCAACGTCGCCACGCGCGCTCTCGCCGCAGAGGTGGGTGACGCGATCGTCGTGCAGACCGATCTCTGTCTCGACGAGTTCACCGATCACGGACACTGCGGGGTTCTGGATGCACGAGGTCACGTCGACAACGACGCGACGCTTCTCCGGTACCGCGACATGGCTGTCGCCCAGGCGGAGGCGGGATCGCAGCTGCTCGGGTTGAGCGGCATGATGGACGGCCAGGTCGCCGCCGTTCGCGAGGCGCTGGACGAGGCCGGTCACATCGACACGCTGATCCTCGCTTACTCGGCGAAGTACGCGTCGGCGTTCTACGGACCCTTCCGTGAGGCCGTCGACTCCCAGTTGAGCGGCGACCGTCGTGCCTATCAGCAGGATCCCGCGAACCGCCGGGAGGGCCTGAGGGAGGCCCGCCTCGATCTCGACGAGGGCGCCGACGTGCTCATGGTGAAGCCGGCCCTCAGCTATCTGGATGTCTTGTCCGATGTCGCCGCCATCAGCGACGTCCCCGTCTGGGCGTACCAGGTGTCGGGGGAGTACGCGATGGTGGAGGCGGCGGCCGCGAACGGCTGGATCGATCGCCGTCGTGTGATCGAGGAGACCCTGATCGGAGCACGCCGTGCTGGAGCGGACGCCGTGATGACCTACTGGGCGACCGAGGTCGCGAGGTCGCTCCGATGAGCACCGACGACCGGCAGGCCCTTGCCGACGGCGCCGAGCTCGGCGACGTCAATCTCGCGCAGTTCGAGCGCGCACTGCGTGTGATCCCCGGTGGTGTGAACTCGCCGGTGAGAGCGTTCCGCTCCGTCGGGGGCACCCCGCGTTTCATGGTCTCTGCGTCCGGCCCGTACATCACGGATGCGCAGGGTCGGGAGTATGTGGACCTCGTGGCCTCGTGGGGTCCGGCCATCCTCGGTCACGCGCATCCCGCTGTGGTCGCAGCCGTGCAGCAGGCCGCTGCTCGCGGCCTCTCGTTCGGCGCTTCGACTCCGGCTGAGACCGAGCTCGCGGAGGTCGTTCTCGGCCGCGTGCCGTTCATCGAGAAGCTGCGACTCGTGTCGACCGGTACTGAGGCGACCATGACGGCGATCCGCCTGGCGCGCGGGTTCACCGGCCGACCGCTCCTCATCAAGTTCGCCGGCCACTACCACGGACACTCGGATGGGCTTCTCGCCGAGGCGGGATCCGGTCTGGCGACTCTGGCGATGCCCGGGTCGGCCGGTGTCACCGAGGCCACGGCCGCGCAGACGCTCGTTCTGCCGTACAACGATCTCGATGCCGTCCGCGTCGCCTTCGAGGAGCACGGACCCGATATCGCGGCGGTGATCACCGAGGCCGCTGCTGCGAACATGGGGGTCGTCCCGCCGGTCGCGGGCTTCAACGCGGCGCTCACCGAGCTCGCACACGAGTTCGGTGCACTGTTGATCCTCGATGAGGTGCTCACCGGCTTCCGCGTGAGCGAGGCCGGATTCTGGGGCCTCGATCGTGGCTACACCCCGGATCTCGTCACGTTCGGCAAGGTCATCGGTGGCGGGATGCCCCTCGCCGCTCTGGGCGGTCGTGCCGAGCTGATGGACTATCTCGCGCCGACCGGGCCCGTCTACCAGGCTGGAACCCTGTCGGGAAACCCGGTCGCCGTCGCTGCCGGACTGGCCACCCTCGAGCACGCGACCGAGGCGGTCTACGATCGTCTCGACGTCGTCGCGAACACCGTGTCCGCAGCGGTGTCCGACGCCCTCAGCGCCGCCGGGGTGGCGCACCGGGTGCAGACGGCGGGCAACCTCTTCAGCTTCGTGTTCGGTGAGTTCGCCGCACCTCCGCGAACGTACGCGGAGGTGCAGACGCAGGAGGCCTTCCGCTATCGGGCCTTCTTCCACGCCATGCTCGACGCGGGAGTGTCCCTTCCGCCGAGCGTGTTCGAAGCGTGGTTCGTCACCGCCGCCCACGACGACGCGGCGGTCGACCGCATCCTCTCAGCGCTCCCCGGAGCTGCTGCGGCTGCCGCAGCGGCCACACCGCCCGCGCGCTGAATCCCGTGCTGAGCCCGGGCTCAGACGTCCGGTCCGGCGGCGGCGCGGGAGACCGACTCGACGTACGAGTACGTCGCCTCACCGGGCCAGCCGTCCGCATCGACGAGCGCGTAGACGTCGAAGTTGAGCTCGCCCCCGCCTCCCGCCGCACGGCGGAGTGTGCGCGGCGGGGTGTCCGATGAGGCGCGCACGGTGACCGACTGCGGCTTCGCATCCTGTCGCAGAAGGCGTGCGGTGAAGGTCGTGGTTCGCGTCACCCCTTCAGCCTCTCACGCCGCTCCCCAACCCACTACGCCTGTCCGTGGGATGCGCGTGAGCGCCGGGACAGCGAGTCGATGACCACCGCGAGCAACGTGACCACTCCCGTGATCATGTAGCGGTAGGAGCTGTCGAGATTGAGCAGGATGAGTCCGTTGGAGATCGACTGGATCACGAGGATGCCGACCAGCGCCGACCAGGCACGGCCCCGGCCGCCGAAGAGGCTCGTGCCGCCGATCACCGCGGCGGCGATCGCGTTGAGGCTCGTGTCCGTGCCACCGCTGGAGAGCGACACCGAGGCGAGCCGGCCCGCCGCCAGAACTCCTCCGAGGGCGGCGAAGCTCGAACACAGGACGAAGACGCTGATGTACACCCGGTTCACCCGGATGCCGGCCCGCCGCGCGGCCTCCACCGAGCCGCCCACCGCGTACACCGACCGTCCCCACCGCGTTCTCCGCAGCAGGAAGTTCATCAGTGCGACGAGCACCACGAAGAGCAGGAACATCGCACCCACTCCGCGGTCCTGCGCGAGGTACCAGATGACAAGGCACAGCGCGACCAGAAGCAGGGCCGCCTTGAGCGCCATCAGCGGGAGCGAGCCCTCCGGCAGGCCGGCCCGGCGCCGCCGCACGGTCGTGCGCCAGTCGGAGAGGAACATCCCGACGGCGGCGACCCCGGCGAAAGCGTAGGCCAGCCAGGGCGGAAGGAAGAGCTGCTGGGTGAAGAACACCAGCGGAGAGTCGTACGGGATGTTGATGGTGCTGTTCTTGCCCAGCACCCAGAACTGCAGACCGAGAACGGTGAGCAGCGCCGCGAGCGTGATCAGAAAGCTGGGCACCCCGAACGATGTGAAGAGGAGTCCGTAGATCAGCCCGAGCACGCTCCCGGCGAGGATCGCACCGATGATCGAGACCGGCAGCGGCCATCCGAAGTTCACGAACGTGACGCCCACGATGACGCCCGAGAGACCACTGACCGATCCGACCGAGAGGTCGATCTGCCCGATCAGCAGCACCAGGACGATACCGATCGCGATCGTTCCCACCGCCGCGCACTGCACGGCCAGGTTCACCAGGTTCTGCGGTGAGAGGAACGTCGGGTTCAGCACCTGGAACACCGCCCAGATCAGCACCAGACCGACGACGACGGGCAGGGAGCCGAGGTCCCCGCCGCGCACCCGGTGCCCGAATGCCGTGATCGCGTCGCCGATGTTGCCCGTTCGAGCGAGCCGAGCATCCTGTGCCGGCGTCGGGGCGGTGGGCGTTCTGCTCGGGGTCATCGACGCCCGTTCCTCTCGTCATCCGGCTCCGACCTGTCGCCCAGGCGTTCCGCACGTCGGCTCACGACGTTGTCGGTCGCGCCGGTGATCGCCGAGATGATGTCTTCGTAGCTCACATCCGGGATGCGGAAGTCGCCGTTGTTGCGTCCGAGGCGCAGCACGGTCACGCGGTCTGCGACCGCCTGCACGTCGGCCATGTTGTGGCTGATGAGGATCACACCGAGCCCGCTCTCCCTGAGCCGCTCGATGAGGTTGAGCACCTCCGCGGTCTGGGCGACGCCGAGTGCGGCGGTCGGCTCGTCGAGGATGACGATGCTCGGATCGCCGACGAGCGACCGCGCTATCGCGACCGTCTGCCGTTGGCCGCCCGAGAGCGACGCGACCGCGACACGGACCGAGGGGATGCGCGCCGACAGCTGACGCAACAGCGCCCACGACCGGCTCTCCATCTCCTCCTCGTCGAGTGTTCCGTGCGTGACCTCGCGTCCGAGGAAGAGGTTGGAGACGACGTCGAGGTTGTCGCAGAGCGCCAGGTCTTGGAACACGGTCGCGATCCCGAGCTCTCGAGAGGCGGCAGGGCTCGGGATGTTCACGGGCTCCCCGTCGAACGTGATCGTTCCGGCGTCCTGGGGGTGCACTCCGGCGAGGATCTTGATCAGGGTCGACTTGCCGGCTCCGTTGTCGCCCACGATCGCGACGACCTCGCCGGCGTACACGTCGAAGTCCACCTCGGTGAGGGCTTGCACGGCCCCGAACCATTTGGAGATCCCGCGCATCGACAGCACGGGTCTGCGTGCGGTCGTCTCCCCGGCGAAGACGGGGTCTTCCATCGTCACGTGTTCTCCGTCCTATCGGATCCCGTGCTGAGCACAGGCTGTCTTGTAGTCGCCGGAGCAGATCTTCGCCACCGTGTCGGGACCGTAGAAGCGGTCCTTCACCACGGTCTGCTCGACGTTGTCCGCTGTGACCGGTGTCACCGGGAGCAGGAACGAGGGGATGTCGGCGCCGGCCACACGCACGGTCGACTCGGCTTTCGGGCGTTCCGACCGGGTCAACGCCACCGCGAGCTGAGCCGCCTTCTGCGCCTCGGGGCGGATGGCCTTGTAGACGGTCATGTACTGGTCGCCGGCGAGGATGCGCTGCACGCCCGCCAGTTCGGCGTCCTGGCCGATGACGGGCCGGAGCGGGGTCACGTCCGCCGCCTTCAGCGAGGCGATCGCAGCGCCGGCGAGAACGTCGTTGGCCGCATAGATGCCGTCGATGCGATCGCCGAACTGGGTGATCTGACCGGTGACCCAGTCCTGCGCTTTCGCGGGATCCCATCCCGGAGTGTCGTATTCGGCGAGCAGTTTGCGGCCGCTCTTGTCGATGACCTCGTGGGCACCCTTCTTGAAGTCGCCCGCGTTGTTGTCGGTGGGCGAGCCGTTGAGCATGAGGATGCCGTGGCCCGATCGCTCCGCCCCATCGGAGCCCAGCTTGTCCACCAGCGCCTGAGCCTGCAGACGTCCGACCTTTTCGTTGTCGAAGGAGATGTAGTAGTCGAGGTGCTCGCTGTCGGTGAGGCGGTCGTAGGAGATGACGGGGATCCCGTTGGCGTCGGCTTCGGCGGCGATGGATGCGGCGGCCTGCGAGTCGAACGGGTCGAGCACGAGCACGCTCACCCCTTGTGCGAGCATCGACTCCGCCTGCTGCTGCTGCTTGCTCGCATCCCCGTCGGCGTTGGCGTAGAGCAGCTTGCATCCCGGGCAGAGCGACGTGAGCTCGGCTTCGAAGTACGGCTTGTCCGCGTTCTCGTAGCGGGCGGTGACCGAGTCGGGGAGCAGCAGGCCGATCTTGGCCTGCGCGGGGTCGACCTTCGGTGCGCTGCCGGGGGTGACGGCGTTGCTGCATCCGGCGAGCACCACGACGGTGAGCAGAACCGAGGCGGCCGCGATGACGGTTCGTGCGATCTTCATGGGTGCCTCCGTTCTGGTGCGGTTCGAGTGATGGGGTGGTCGGTGGTCGTCGTTGCGGCGGTCAAAAGCTGGCGAGCTCTCCGCCGATGCCGGCCCGGTCGGCGGCGTGCACGACGGCGCCGAGTGTCGCCGCGCGCGTTCCGAGCTGGCCTTCGACGATTTCGGGGGAGAGATCGCCGCCGCCGATCACGGATCGCTCGACCGCGTGACGCAGCGGGCCGAGCAGCAGCTCGCCGGCGCGGGCGAGCTCCCCGTCGACGACGACCATCTCCGGATCGAACAGGTTGCTGAGCGTGGCCGTGGCTTCGCCGATGTGCCGGCCCGCATCGCCGATGGCGCGGATGCAGCGCGCGTCGCCGGCTTTCGCCTGCGTCACGACGTCCCCCAGCTTCAGGCTCCCCAGGTGGTCGCGCAGTTCATCGAGGATGGCCGGACCTCCCGCGATCGCCTCGAGGCAGCCGCGGTTGCCGCAGCGGCACAGCGGACCGTTCTCCCGGATGACGATGTGGCCGAACTCTCCGGCGATCCCGTGCGCACCGCGGAAGAGCTGTCCGTTGATGCTGATCCCCGCACCGATCGTGTCCGCGATGTCGAGCGTCACCGTGTTGCGCTTGCCGCGTGCGATGCCCAGCCGGGTCTCGGCGAGGGCGGTCAGGTTCGCCGCGTTGTCGACCCAGACGGGGCGTTTCACACGGCGTTCGAGCGATTCCGCGATGTGGACGCCGTCCCAGCCCCGCATCATCCCGAGCCGGGCGATGGCGCCCGTCGCCTGATCGATCGGCGCGGGCACGGCCACCCCGACACCGAGCACCTCGTCCCTACGCGCATCCACCGATTCGAGCATGTCGGTCAGGAGCAGCGAGACCTTGTCCAGTTCGTTGTCCGCGCGGTGGTCCTTGGCCAGGGGCATGTGGTGCTCGGCGACGACGGTGTGCGCCACGTCGGCGAGCGCGATGCGCATGTGACGGGTCGACACGTGCACACCGACGACGAGTCCGAGCGCGTGCGCGAGAGTCACATGCTGTGCCCGCCGGCCGCTTCGGATGCTCTGGGAGGTGCTCAGCACACCTGAGCTCGAGAGCTCCTTGACGATGTTCGACACCGTCGCAGGGGAGAGTCCCGTCGCTCCGGCGAGCTCGATCTGGGTCAGGCCGCCGTGTCGTTTGATGGCGTTGACGATGCGTGCCCGGTTGGCTTCGCGCAGGGAGGTCTGCGATCCCGGTGTCCGACGCTGCGTTGCCACCAGATGAGCGTACAGCGAGAGTGAGGAAGCCTTCCGAGTGTGGGAACCGGCTCGGCAGACGGTTATGTCTTTGTGAACTTTCGACTGCGGGATGCGCGATGGACTTGGCAGGATAGAGGTATGGCCGATCTGCACGTTCATCCCGACCGCCTTGAGATCCACCTCACGCGGGCGGAGAAGGTTCTCGCGCTGAGACGCGACGACCTCGTCGTGCCGCGGGAGAGCATCCGGTCGGTCGCCATCACCGAAGACCCGTGGATCTGGATCCGCGGTATCCGCGCTCCAGGAGCCGGCGTTCCTCTGACTCTCGCGATCGGCACATGGAAGTTCCACGGCGGCAAGGATTTCCTGCTCATCAAGGGCAAGCAGCGCGCGGCCGTGGTGATCGACCTCGAGGGGGAGGAGTTCTCCCGGGTGATCGTCTCGACCCCGCATGCCACGAAGCTCATCGAGACGCTCCGCCTCGACGCGAGTGAGACCGCTGCCGGCGGCGAGTTCATCGACTGATCGCGCCTATCGGCTGATCCTGCCGATCGGCGTGGTCAGCGCTATCCGAGGGCCAGAAGCACCAGTCCGGCCAGGGGGAGCACGCTCTGCAGCAGGGCCGCGCGCACATAGCTGCGCCCGGTGGTGAGCAGCACCACACCTGCCAGAACCATGCACGCGCCGCTGAAGAAGACGATGCCGAACCCGACGTCGCGCAGGGTGGTCCAGTAGAGCACGAGACCGACGATCGCGCCGCCGGCGAGGAAGAGGTTGTAGAAGCCCTGGTTGTACGCCATCGGCCTGACCGCGTCGGCGTCTCGCTGGCTCGACACTCCGAATCGACGCCAGACAGACGGGGACGACCAGAGCACGCTCTCCATCGCGAAGAACCCCAAGTGCACGACAGCCGCCGCCGCGATGAGAATCGATCCGATGATCGCCATGGGTGTGAGCATACGCTGAGGACATGCAACCGATTGAGACGTCGTGTGTGATCGCCGGAGGCGGTCCGGCAGGCATGATGCTCGGGCTCATCCTCGCCCGTGCCGGGGTCGATGTCCTCGTGCTCGAGAAGCACGAGGACTTCTTCCGCGACTTCCGCGGCGACACCATCCATCCGTCGACGATCGGGGTGCTCGGAGAGCTCGGGCTGCGCGAGCGTTTCCTGGCCCTGCCGCACAACAGCATCCGCACGCTGGATGCGGTCATCAACGGCACCAGGCTGCATCCCGTCGACTTCGGGCGGCTCGGTCCTCCCGATGACTTCCTCGTGCTCGCTCCCCAGTGGGACTTCTTGAACTTCCTCGCCGACGAGGGCGCCGCGTATCCCACCTTTCACCTGCTGATGAAGACGGAGGCGACGGGGATCATCGAGGAGGACGGTGTCATCCGCGGTGTGACGATCAGCGGACCGGACGGCGAAACCGAGGTCCGCGCGCCCCTCACGGTCGCGGCGGACGGCCGCGCGTCGACCGTGAGGGCCGCCGCAGGGCTGCGTCCGCGCGAGTTCGGTGTGGGCATCGACGTGCTCTGGTTCCGGCTGCCGAAGCCGACGGAGTTGCCGCCGAGCACGCTCGCCTACGTCGGGCAGGGCGCGATGGTGATCACCATCGACCGGGGCGACTACTACCAGACGGGGTTGGTCATCGCGAAGGGCGGGTTCGAGGCTCTGCAGCAGCAGGGGCTCGAGGCGTTCCGCGCTCAGCTCGTCGCCGCGGCGCCCGTTCTCGAGTCCGTCGCGGGAGCGATAACGAGCTGGGACGAGGTGAAGCCGCTGTCGGTTCAGATCAACCGGCTGCAGCGGTGGTACCGGTCCGGACTTCTCGCGATCGGCGACGCTGCGCATGCGATGTCGCCGGCATTCGGG
>Ga0256798_1000521_pt1 | contig 11175 bp, 8 predicted proteins | sample MC6MC0949MT_FD_190193 | JGI IMG/M metagenome (GOLD analysis project Ga0256798, IMG submission 190193) | Metatranscriptome of enriched soil aggregate microbial communities from Iowa State University, Ames, United States - MC6-MC0949-MT... | ecosystem: Environmental > Terrestrial > Soil >... | reverse complement strand
GTGTCGGGAGATCGTGCGACACGATGGTGCCGTCATCCGACACATGCGCGACCTGGTTCGCGCCCCACAGCGTGACCCACACGCCGCCGGCCGGATCCGCCGCGACCGCGTGCGGTTTGGCGCCCGGATCGAACGCGAACTCGGTGAGCTCACCGCGGCGAGAGATACGCGCCACAGCATCCGCGAGAATCTCCGCCACCCAGACCGCGCCGTCCTCACCGACAGCGATGCCGACCGGGCCCGACGGGATGCGCGGCAGCTCCGTGAACGCGATCGCCGAGTCTCCTCCGCGCACATGCCCGACCGCGCCCACAGCGTTCAGCGTGAACCAGAGGCTGTCACCGGAGGCGGCGATCATCGACACGAATGAGCCCTCGCGTCCGACCGGGAACTCGTCCACGCGGCCGAGGATGTCGATGCGGCCGAGCGCATCCGCACCCAGCTCGGTGAACCAGGCCGTGCCGTCGTCGAGGGCGACCACGCCGAACGGCTGAGCACCGGGCGTCGGGACGCTCACCGAGCCGAGCTCGACGATCCCGGTCGCCGAGCCGGCCCCGGACGCCGCCCCAGCGCCAAGGTGCACGAGCCGATTGCCCGTGGTGTCTGTGACCCAGACGCTCGACTCGGTCGCGGCTGCGAGCTGTGAGGGCTGCGAGGCGTCTCCGAGGGATGCGTACGCCACCGTGCCGTCCGGATCCCTGCGTCCGACACGTCCTCCGTGCACAAGCGTGAACCACACCGCACCGTCACGGGTGACCGCGACCCCATAGGGACCCTCCCCGGGTTCGCCGACCGGATGTTCGGCAATGCCCACAACGGTCACAGCGACACCGTGATCGTGCGGTCGTTGACGGTGCGACCTCCGACACGGATGCGGTCGTCGCCGGCGAGCGCCGTCATCAGCTCGGAGCCGACGCCCTGGGAGATGTGGAGGTCGCGCCCGAGCTCGGCCGTGACTCGCACCGCAGCTGCGCCGGTCGCTTCGTCCTCCGGGATGCCCATGTCGGGGGCGAACATACGTGCCCGCAGGCGTCCAGCGGACTCGTCCATCCACGCGTACGCATAGTGGTGGCCCCCGGTGAAGACGCCGGGATCGATCGCGTCAACCTCGCCCACGGAACCGAGCGGATGCCACTCGAACTCGGGCGCCCACGCTGCCTTGGCCGTGATCCACACGACGTCACCGTCGGCACTCACCGCGACATCGCCCGCGCGCTCGTGCAGAACGCCGACCGGGTCGCCCTGCTGTGCCAGCCACCATGCCGTTCCCACACTCGGGTGCCCGGCGAACGGGAGCTCCTGAGCGGGAGTGAAGATGCGGATGGTCGCCCCACGGGACTGCGCGGCCGACGCATCCCCAGCTGCCGGCCCGAGCGCATCCACGAACACCGTCTCGCTGAAACCGAGCCCGAGCGCGATGGTCTGCTCCCGGCCCTCGGTCACGGACGAACTCCGGATGATGCCCAACTCGTTGCCATGCGCGCCGGTCGCGTCAGCGAACACGCGCACGACCGCAACCTCGATCGTTTGTGCCATACGGCCAGCCTGCCATGAACGCCATAGCATTGCCCCAACGAGCCGGAGAGCGAAGAATGGATGCGCGTACATTGTGCGTATCATGGGGTGCTCGACGCACGGAGGGAGCGCTCTCGTGGGCAAGATCCCCACCGTTTACGATGTCGCCACCCGTGCCGGGGTCTCGATCGCGACCGTCTCGCGGGTGTTCAGCCGGCCCGAGTCGGTCAAGGAGGAGACGCGCCGCCGGGTGCTCGAGTCGGTGGATGCGCTCGGTTACGTTCCGAGCGGAGCGGCTCGCGGACTCGCCGCACGGCGCACGGGCGTTCTCGGCCTCTTCTTTCCCGGGCTCGATGCGATGGACGACATCGCCGACATCCCTTTCGATGACGGTGACGCCCTCACGGGCTCGGCCACGATCGTTCGCGATGTCGCGGGTGCTGTCGACACGCGCCCTCTCAACCTGTACTTCGACGAGGTGCTGCGCGGGAGCGAACTGGAGGCTTGGCGTAGCGGGTTCGTGCTGCTCGTCGGTGTCGGACGTGGGGACACCGCGCACGACACCGTGCGGGACATGGCGGGACGCGTCGACGGGCTCGTGGTGCTGGCGGGGAGTGCGAGCGAGGATGAGCTCTTACAACTCGCACGGCGCATCCCTGTCGTGGTGATGGCAGGCCCGAGCCGCGGCGATGAACTCGACCACGTGTCCGTCAGCAATGCCGAGGGCATGAACGCCCTCGTCACGCATCTGATCGTCGACCTCGGGGTGAACGACATCGCCTACGTCGCGGGAAGCACCGACTCCCCCGATGACGAGGAGCGCTGGCGGGGCTTCCGTTCCGCGCTCCATGCCGCGGGCATCGAGGCGCCCGCCGGACCCGCGTTGCGCGGCGACTTCACGCGCGAGGGCGGTCGGCGGGCAGGGCGCGAACTCCTCTCCCGTGAGCACCTTCCGCGTGCCGTCGTGTGCGCCAATGACCAGATGGCGCTCGGCGTCATCGACACGGCCAGGATCGCCGGCCTCGAGGTGCCGACACAACTGATCGTCACCGGGTTCGACGGCATCGACGCCGGACGGCTCTCGACACCGCGCCTCACCACGGTGAGGCAGCCGATGGAACGTCTCGGGCGTGCCGCGGTGCAGGTGCTGGTGCGCCGGCTGAGTGAGCCCGAGCGTTCCGCGATGTCCGTGCGATTGCCCGTCGAAGTCATCCTGCGCGAGAGCTCCGAGCCGGCCTGATTCCGGGTCCGCGCTGCTGGGATGCGGTAGCGCACTACTTGCGCTGAATGAATGTATGCGCTTACACTCGCACGGTACCAACCAGCAAGGACGGTGGCGATGACGCACACTCAGTTAGGCACGGGCCGCACACCGCGACGGCGCGCACTCGCGCTCGTCGCGTCGATCGCGACGGCGGCGCTTCTCCTCAGCGGCTGCAGCATCCAGATCAAGAGCCAGCAGGATCCGTCGATCCCTGCCGACACCATGCTCTTGGCGGCCGACAAGGGCACGCCCATGATGCAGCGGAACTTCAACCCGTACGCGGTCAACAAGCGGGCTGCAGCGACCTACATCTACGAGCCGCTCGCCGTGATCAACGTGCTCGACGGCAAGCAGACGATGTGGCTCGCCAAGTCGGTGGCGCTCCCGGACCCGAAGACGATCGACTACACGATCCGCAGCGGCGTCACCTGGTCGGACGGCAAACCGTTCACGACCGCCGACGTGAAGTTCACGTTCGACATGATCAAGAAGTTCCCGGCGCTCGATCTGAAGGGCGCTTGGCAGCACATCGACACCATCGAGGTGACGGGCGATCACGTCGTGTTCCACCTCAAAGAGGCGGATGTTCCCGCGGCCGACATCATCTCGCAGACGCTGATGGTGCCCGAGCACATCTGGAAGAACCAGAAGCATCCCGACACCTGGCGCAATCCGAACCCCGTCGGAACCGGTCCGTACACGCTCGGCAACTTCTCCTCCCAGCAGTACACGATGAACAAGTACGAGGACTACTGGCAGGCGGACAAGATCCAGGTGAAACACCTCGTGCTGCCCGCTGCGACGAGCGAGCTCGACATCGCCACGAAGGGCTTCGACTGGGCCTACGCCTTCATCAGCGACGTCAAGGGCACCTGGGAGGCGGCCAACCCGAATAACAAGTACTGGTTCCCGCCGGGCGGTGTGATCAGCCTCATGCCGAACTTCACGGTCGCCCCGTTCGACAACCTCGACGTGCGACGCGGCCTGGCGCTGGCACTCGACCGGGACAAGATCGCGGACTCCGCCACGGAGGGGTACCTCGGTGCTGCGGGCCAGACCGGTCTGATGCTGCCCAACCAGAAGAGCGAGCTCGACCCGAGCATCCCCGACCAGGGAATGACGAAGCAAGACACCGCCGGCGCGCTCGCAGCGTTCGCGGCGGCCGGATACACGCAGAAGGACGGCAAGCTGGTGGATGCGAGCGGCAAGCAGTTCTCCTTCTCCATCACCACCGCGAACGGGTACTCCGATTGGCTTCGTGCGGTGCAGGAGGTGCGCAAGCAGCTGGGTGCGCTCGGAATCGACGTCACGATCAAGCAGCCGCAGCCGCCGGGGTATCAGCAGGCCATCCAGAACGGCGACTTCCAGGTGGCGATGGGCGGGATGGGCGGCGGCATCATCTTCCAGGCCTACAACGGTCTGCTCAACAGCGAGTTCGCCACTCCCATCGGCAAACCGACCGCCAGCAACTTCGGCCGGTACAAGAGCGCCGAAGCGGATCGCGTTCTGCAGGAGTACAAGACCACGACCGACGACGCCCAACGACTGAAGCTCAGTCACGAGCTGCAGAACATCGTCTACGACGACCTGCCCGTCATCGGTCTTTACTACGGCGGACTCTGGGGTCTCTACAACGACGCGAAGTTCACCGGGTGGCCGGATGCGAAAGACCCGTACGCGCCACCTCAGACGTACGACCAGACCCCGCTGCTGGTCTTCACGCACCTCAAACTCCGGAAGGAGGGCGAGTGACCATGGCGTACCTCTTGCGCAAGCTCGGCCTGTTCGTGCTCACGTTGTGGGCGGCCGTGACGCTCAACTTCCTCCTCCCCCGCCTCATGCCCGGTTCGCCGACCGATGCGGCGATCGCGAAGCTCTCGCAGAACGGTCCGGTGACCCAGGCGACACGCAACGCGATCGAGGCTCAGCTGGGTGTGCCCGGAGGAAACCTCTGGGATCAGTACGTGAGCTATCTGCACCAGGTCGTCACGTTCGACTTCGGCGTCTCGTACACGTTCTATCCGCAGTCGGTCTCCGAGCTCGTCGGCCAAGCGTTCCCGTACACGATCGTGCTGCTGGGGATCGTCACGATCGTCGCCTTCGCGATCGGCACGCTGCTGGGCGTTCTCGCGGCATGGAAGCGCAACACCTGGCTGGACTCGCTTCCGACGCTCACGGGCACGTTCGCCAGCACGTTCCCGTACTTCTGGACAGCGCTGCTGCTGCTGTTCTTCCTCGGATACGTGCTGCACTGGTTCCCGACGTCGGGAGCGTTCGGCCCGACCGCCGAACCGGCGTTCACCTGGAACTTCATCGTGGATGTCGCGTATCACGCCGTGCTCCCCGCGGTCACCATCCTGATCACGTCGATCGGCGGCTGGATCCTCGGGATGCGAAACGCGATGATCAACACGCTCGGTGACGACTACGTGACCTTCGCCGAGGCGAACGGGCTCAAGGGCCGCACCGTGGCGATGAAGTACGCGGCCCGGAACGCGATTCTGCCGAACCTCACGGGGTTCGGTCTCGCGCTCGGCGGTGTGGTCGGCGGCTCGATCCTCGTGGAGCAGGTGTTCGGCTATCCCGGCATCGGCTTCCTGCTCTTCAACGCCGTGATCGGTCAGGACTACCCGCTCATGCAGGCGCTGTTCCTGCTCATCACTCTCAGCGTGCTGGTGGCGAACTTCCTCGTCGACATCCTGTACGGCGTACTCGACCCAAGGACCCGCCGATGACTACGACACAGAACATCAAGTCCATCCGTCCGGCGGACGACACCCGGCCGCCCCACAAGCTCGCATTCCTGGGCCGCGCCGCGGCGACCCTCTGGTCGAACTGGAAGTCGCGGCTCGGCCTGATCATTCTCGCGATCTTCGTGCTCGTTGCGATCTTCGCACCGCTCCTTGCTCCTTACGGCGCAACGCAGGACGGTTTCCCCCGCAACGCGGATTCGAGTCCTGAGCACTGGTTCGGCACGACGGCCGCGGGTGAGGATGTGCTGAGCCAGTTGATCTACGGAGCGCGCGTGAGCGTTCTGGTCGGTTTCATCGCCGGACTGCTCTCCACCATCGTGGCCGTTCTGATCGGTCTGAGCTGGGGATACATCCGCGGATTCGGTGCGGAGGTCGTGAACTTCTTCGTGAACCTGTTCCTGGTCATCCCCGGACTTCCTCTGATGATCGTGATCGCCGCCTACCTGCAGAACGGCGGGCTGGTGATGATCGTCACGGTGATCGTGATCACCGGCTGGGCCTGGGGCGCCCGCGTTCTGCGGAGCCAGACGCAGTCGCTGCGATCCCGCGACTTCGTGACGGCGTCGCGCTTCTCGGGCGACAGCTCGTTCCGGGTCGTGTTCAGCGAGATCCTGCCCAACATGACGTCGCTCATCACGGGCAGCTTCTTCGGCGCGGCGACGGCGGCCATCCTCGCCGAAGCCGGGCTCGAGTTCCTCGGACTCGGCGACTCGTCCATCGTGAGCTGGGGCACCATCCTCTACTGGGCGCAGAACTCGAATGCTCTGCTCACCGGCCAGTGGATCCTGCTGTTCGCCCCTGGACTCTGCATCGCCCTTCTCGCGATGAGTCTCACCCTGATCAACTTCGGTGTGGATGCGATCAGCAACCCGCGCCTCCGCGAGGGCCGCTCGGAGCGGCGCCGCGCCGTCACGGGCAGCACGGCCGTTGTCGGCAGCACGGCCGATACGGGCAGTACAGAAGGCACCACCAGCGAAGGGAACGCGAAATGAGCGAGCTGCTCGAGGTACGCGACCTCTCGGTAGTCTCCGAATCCGCCGGTAAGACGCCGGTGCAGGCCGTGGATCACGTCACTTTCTCTGTCGGTGCGGGCGAGTTCGTCGGCCTCGTCGGCGAATCGGGCTCGGGCAAGTCGACCCTCGGGTTCGCTGTCACGCGCTTGCAGAAGCCACCCGCGAACACGAACGGCGGTCAGATCTTCTTCGGCGGCAGAGACATCCGGGAGCTCGACCGCGAAGCGCTGCGCAGGCAGCGTCAGGGCGGGTTCGCGATGGTGCTGCAGTCGGGCATGAACGCACTCAATCCCGTGCGCACGATCCGCAAGCATTTCATCGACATCTTCACCGCGCACGGCCACGTCGAACGGAGTCGCTGGGACGACCGGATGCGTGAGCTCGTTCAGAAGGTCGGGCTCGACAGCGCCGTGCTCGCACGCTTCCCGGGCGAGCTGTCCGGGGGCATGCGACAGCGCGTCTCGATCGCGCTCGCTCTCTCACTCGAGCCGCAGCTCATGGTCTTCGACGAGCCGACCACCGCACTCGACGTGCTCGTGCAGCACGCGATCATGGACACGATCACGGAGCTGCAGCGCGCGGAGGGCTTCACCGCGATCCTGATCAGTCACGATCTGGGTGTGGTTCTCGAGGCCACCCAGAGGGTGCTCGTGATGCACGACGGCCGGATCGTCGAGGACGCCTCCAGCCGAGACATCCTCGAGCGTCCTCAGGATCCGTACACCAGGATGCTGCTCAGTCACTACGCCGATCCGCGCGCCGCAGTCGTGGAGCTGCCCGGCTTCCCGTCGGCGGAGAAGCGCAGGAACGCCGGCTCCAGCGATGGCAGCACGACGGTCGCACCGCGCTCGGCGAGCGCTCGCGAGGGACGTTCGGCGGAGTCCGCGATCGTGGTCGACTCCGTCTCGAAGATCTACCCGCCTCCCCGCCGCGGCGAGCATCCGGTCACCGCGGTCGACGACGTGTCGTTCACGCTCGAACCGGGACAGTCCCTCGCGCTGGTCGGCGCATCCGGAAGCGGCAAGTCGACGATCGCCAAACTGCTCACCGGCATCGAGAAGCCGAGCGCCGGCACGGTCCGTTTCGGAGAGCTGGACGTTCCGAACCTGGGTCGTCGCGGCATCCGCGGGCTCCACAAGAACGTGCAGATGGTCTTCCAAGACCCGTACGCCGCCCTCAACCCGCTGCACTCGGTCGAGTACACACTCACTCGGCCCGTGGTGAACTTCACGGGACTGCGCGGCAAGGATGCGCGCAAGCGCGTGCTCGAACTGCTCGAGACCGTCGGGCTGACCCCCGTCGAGCAGTTCGCCGCCAAGCTGCCGCATCAGCTCTCCGGCGGCCAACGGCAGCGCGTCGTCATCGCGCGGGCTCTCGCGAGCGATCCGCAGGTTCTCATCGCCGACGAACCCGTGTCCATGCTCGATGTGTCGCTCCGGGCCGGCGTTCTCGCTCTGCTGCAAGACCTTCGAGAGCGGTGGGGAGTCTCCATGCTCTACATCACCCATGATCTGCTGTCGGCACGACTCGTGACCGATGACATCATGGTGCTCAACGCCGGTCGTGTCGTCGAGCGGGGCAGAACGGCCGAGGTGCTCCAGCATCCCGCCGACGCGTACACCGTGCAGCTCCTCGACGCCGTCCCGAACCCGGCCCGAACCAGAGAGGCGCTCGCATGACACAGACAACCGCCACCGACTTTCCGAGGATCGACGCCTTCGGAGCCGATCCCGTCCCGCCCGGGGTGGACGTCATCGGCATCCCGGCCGCGATCGGCACACTGACCTCGTTCCACGCGGCGCCGGCCGCCGACCAAGCCCGCGGGACGGTGCTCATCGTTCCCGGGTTCACCGGATCCAAAGAGGACTTCCGCACGTTCCTCCCGCTGCTGGTCGAACGCGGCTGGAACGTCTGGGCATACAGCCAGCGCGGTCAGGCCGACTCCGTCGGTCCCGCGGGGATCGAGAACTACCGTCTCGAGGACTTCGCCGCCGATGCCATCGAGGTCGCCGGGCTGGTGGGCGCTGGGAACCCCGTACACTTGGTCGGCCACAGCTTCGGCGGCGTGGTCGCGAGAGCGGCGGCCATCGCCTCGCCGTCGGCCTTCGCATCCGTCACCCTGCTGTGCTCCGGTCCGCACGGCTGGCGCGACCGTCACGACGACACCGCCCGCACCGTGCGTGCATCCGGCTCGATCGGCCTCTGGAATCGGGACAACGCCCGTCTCGTCGGACGACCGGATGCCGAGCTGACGCCCGAGCAGGCGTTCTTGCGGCTGCGCGCCTCCCGCACCTCGAGCGACAACCTTCTCGCCGGAGTCGAGATCCTGGCCTCCGACCCCGGCTCGACGGATGAGCTGCGGGCGACGAACTTGCCGGTACACATCGCGCACGGCGAGTTCGACGACGCCTGGCCGATCGACTGGCAGCGCGAGATGGCCGAGCAGCTGGATGCCCGCTACACGGTCATCCCCGGCGGCGCCCACTCCCCGCAGCTCGAAGCGCCGGAGCCCACGGCTGCAGCGCTCGACGAGTTCTTCTCCGACACGAACGACCACTGAACAGGAGCACTGTGCTGAACTTTCCCGACGGATTCCTCTGGGGTGCGGCGACCGCCGCCCACCAGGTCGAGGGCAACAACATCAACAGCAACTGGTGGGTGCACGAGCACACACCGGGAACCTCGATCGTCGAGCCGTCGGGCGATGCGATGGACAGCTACCACCGCTATCGCGAGGACATGAGACTGCTCGCCGACGCCGGGCTGAACAGCTACCGCTTCAGCGTGGAGTGGGCCCGCATCGAGCCGGAACGCGGATTCGTATCCCGGGCAGAGATCGACCACTACCGCAGAATGGTCGACGCCGCACACGAGTTCGGGCTCACTCCGATCGTGACGCTCATGCACTTCACCGTGCCGCGCTGGTTCGAGCGCGACGGCTTCTGGCGGGCTCCGGATGCGGCGGACCTCTTCGCGCGCTACACCGAGCTCTCCCTTCCCATCGTCTCCGACGGCGTCGACTACGTGTGCACGATCAACGAGCCGAACATCGCGGCGATGCTCGCCGGCGGGGAGGATGCGGCGAACCTCGTCGCCTACGGTCTGCCCAACCCGGATCTCCGGGTGGCGGATGCGCTTCTCGCCTCCCACACGCGCTCCCGCGAGGTTCTGTCGCAGGTCTCCGGCCTCAAGTCGGGGTGGACCATTGCGACGCAGGCCTTCCGGGCGAACGGCGAACCGGGCTCCGAGGAGATGCTGCGCGAGTACGGCTACCCCCGCGACGACTGGTACCTGGAACGGTCGGCCGGCGACGATTTCGTGGGCGTGCAGGCATACACCCGTACGTTTCATCGGCCCGAACGGGCCACTGCCGGTATCGGAGGAGGTCGAGACGACGCTCACCGGTTGGGAGTTCTACCCGCCGGCTGCCGCGGAAGGCGTCCGCAGTGCTTGGGCGCTGTCCGGAGGCGTGCCGGTGATGGTCACAGAGAACGGCATCGCCACATCCGACGACACCCGCCGCATCGCCTACACCGACGCGGCGCTGCGGGAACTGCACGCCACGATCGACGACGGGATCACACTCGAGGGGTACCTGCACTGGAGCGCCCTCGACAACTACGAGTGGGCGAGCGGATACCGTCCGACCTTCGGTCTCATCGCGGTCGACCGGGAGACATTCGTGCGCACGCCCAAGCCCAGTCTCGCCTGGCTCGGATCCGTCGCCCAGGCGAACGGACTCTAGGTTCGCGCGACGCGCCCAGCCTCACGGGCTTATGCCACGATGGTGCGATGAGTGCTCTGAGCGCGAATATGGAGTTGATGTTCGTCGAAGCGGGCGAACGAACGGCCGACCGCATCCGGGCCGCCGCCGCACTCGGTATCGACGGCGTCGAGATCTGGGGCTGGCGCGAGAAAGATGTGGACGACATCGCGATCGCGCTCGAGGAGACGGGCGTGGAGCTCGTGTCGCTGATCGTCGACCCGCAACTCGACCTGACCGATTCGGCCACGCATCCCGACTACCTTCGTGGCGTCGAACAGTCGCTTGCCGTCGCGCAGCGGCTCGGATCGCCTAACCTCGTCGTCGTGGCCGGACCGGAGCTCGACGATCGCAGCCGGGCCGAGCAACGAGCAGCCGTCGTGGAGGTGCTCACGTCAGCCGCCAAGCTGCTCGAGGGCACCGATGTCACCCTGCTGCTCGAACCGTTGAACACACTGGTCGACCACGTCGGAACGTTCCTGTCATCGACGCGAGAGGGCTTCGACATCGTGCGCGAGGTCGGGTCTCCGCACCTCAAGCTGCTGCTGGATGCGTACCACGCACTCATGATGGATGAGGATCTCACCGAGGTCGTCGCGGGCGACATCGGACTCGTCGGACATGTGCAGGTGGCGGACATCCCGGGGCGACACGAGCCCGGCTCCGGTCGCATCGACTGGCAGCACGAACTCCAGACCCTGCGTGACCTCGGCTACACCGGCCGATTCGGGATGGAGTACACGCCGACGGCGGAGACCCGCGCATCCCTCGTCCACATCGAACGCATCCTCGCCGCCCTCCCCTCCTGACCGCGCGTCGGAGTTTTCGTGCGGCGGGTCGGCGTTTCTTCCGACATGTCGGAGAATC
>Ga0256798_1000516_pt1 | contig 11232 bp, 12 predicted proteins | sample MC6MC0949MT_FD_190193 | JGI IMG/M metagenome (GOLD analysis project Ga0256798, IMG submission 190193) | Metatranscriptome of enriched soil aggregate microbial communities from Iowa State University, Ames, United States - MC6-MC0949-MT... | ecosystem: Environmental > Terrestrial > Soil >... | reverse complement strand
CCACAATATTGGTGTCAGACGGGCTTCACGGCCCGTCGCCGCATTTCCAACTTTCGAGATGCGGGGAATCCTTTAAGGAGTCGCCCATGAGAACGAATTCACATTCCGCCGAGATCGCTGCCAACAAGGACAAGGTCGCCGCCAGCTTCCGCGAACTGGTCGCCGGGACGGAGGATCTGTTGCGTTCTACCGCCTCCTATACGGGGGAAGAGGTAGAACGCTCCCGTAAACGCCTGCGCGAGCAACTGGAAGTCGCTCGCGGCGTGGCGGGAGAATGGGAGCAGACCGCCGCCGAACGCTATCGCCGTGCGTCCGAGGCGACCGATCAGTATGTCCATGACAATGCATGGAAGTCGATCGGTGTCGCCGCCCTGGTTGGGCTGCTGCTGGGCGCCTGCCTGAGCTCGAACGACCGTCGCTGATGCAGGGCGCGCGCCCCACGCGTGGGACGCGCCGGAGCATTCGATCATGTCGTCCATCATCGTCGCGGGTTTTGAAAGCGTAGAGGCCGCCGAAAGCGCCATGCACGCGCTATTGACCGAAGGTTTTCGCGAGGACGCCGTGCACATCTTCGATGTGGACGGCGATGCGAAATACCTGGCGGTCATGCGCCGGGCGGCTCGGGCGGCCGTGCTGCAGACGGCTATCCTGGCCGCTGCCGGCGCGGCGCTGGGCGCGGCCAGTGCGATGTATATGGATGTCCCAGGGGCCGTAGGCATAGGGGTTGCCGCACTGGGCGCGCTATTGGGCGCGGGCGCGGCGGCACTCTTTTCGGTATTGCATCGCAACTGGCTGGGCCGCCCGCGCCGGGTGGCGCTGGTCGCAGTCCTGGCCGAAGCAGGCGAAGAAATGCAGGGTGCCCAACTGCTGGCGGACGCGGGTGGCGTGGGCGTGCCGCGCCGCGGCGCGCGCTGGCAGGGGTGGGTCCAAGCGGCAAGCGCCGTCACATCCCAAGGGAGTTCCGCCAGGAAACGGGACTTTCGACTGATCAAGGCCAAGGGAGGCTAGCATGACAGCCACACATAACGACGAACACAAGATGCCCGCCACGGGTAATACCAAGGGCAGCGCGGAGACGCCGGAACGCACGCGAGAGCAGACGAAGCGGGAGGGGCCGGCACGGGTTTCACACGAACTCGACCGGCAGGAACAATGGGATGAAGCCGCGCAGCACAAGGGTTTCCAGCAAGGCGACCAGGGCGGGTACAAGGCCGATTACGACCAAGGCAAGTACGAGAAACGCGATTTCGGTTTCACGCCCGCGGAAAACGAGGGGCTGCCGGACGCCAGCGGTGCGCAGGACAAAAAGCAGGTCAATACGCAGGATAAAACGCAGGACCAGAAGAAATAATCAAGCGCGGCGATATCCCACATGCTGGCGGATATTGAACACGCGGCAACCAAGAGCACGCCGGGCTGACCAGGACTCGGCGCTAAAGGAGTACGAGTATGCGATGGCTGGCGCGCTTGCTGGGCGTGGCGGTCACGGTGGTGGGGATGCTGGGCGGTTGCGCCAGCGTGCCCGACACCGACCATTTGTCCGGGCCCGGAAGCCAGATCCGGGTTGCCACCGATTCAGGGTGGTCGAACTACAACCGTAGCCAGGACATCGTCAAGAAGCTGGACGCGCAGAAGCCCTCCGCCGCCGCGGAGGGCGATTTTCTTGCGCGCCACTTGCAGGTGGAGGAAGCCCTCAGCGGCGCGCCGCTGATGATAGGCAACCGGGTCACTCTGCTGACGGACGGGCCGCGGACGTATGACGCGATGCTGCGCGATATACGCGCAGCGCGTCAGTTCATCCACATGGAAAGCTACATCTTCGACGACGACGAGGTCGGACGCACGTTCGCCGATGCCTTCATCGCCAAGCGCGCACAGGGTGTGGCCGTTGCTTTGATGGTCGATGGCGTGGGCACCCTCGGCACGCCGGACGCACTGTTAACACGCATGCGCGATGCGGGCGTACAGGTGGTGGTGTTCAATCCCGTCAATCCTGTGCGCGCCAAGGCTGGTTGGGCGCCCAATAACCGGGATCATCGCAAGCTGCTGGTGGTGGACGGCAAGGTCGGCTTCCTGGGTGGGATCAATATCAGCAACGTATATGCGTCGGCCCCCTCGGGGAGCGGCAGTGCGGGGTCGGCGCTGTCGTTTTCCAGTGGACGCAAGGCTACTGATGTCAAATCCGATGGCGTGAAATCCGCGGACATCAAGCCGACCGACGTGAAGCCCGATGGCACTACACCCGACGCCAAGACTTCCCCGTGGCGTGATACCCATATCCGCGTCGAAGGACCAGCGGTCGGGGAGATCGAGCGGGTCATGCAGGAGGGCTGGGCCGAGCAACATGGCCCGCCGCTGGACGCGCGTGAGTTCTATCCACGCGCGACGCCGAACGGGCCAACGGCGATGCGCATCGTCGCGAACCGGCCCGGCGATAAGGATGGCTACACGCTGTACCTGACCTTGATTTCCGCGATCAAGAGTGCACAACGTTCAATCCATATCACCATGGCGTACTTTGTGCCCGACCCCGCGTTCGTTCAGGCTTTGACCGACGCGGCGCAGCGGGGTGTGGATGTGGGCATGGTGTTGCCGGGCTTCAGCGATTCATCTCTGGTGTGGCATGCGGGCAGGTCTTACTACACGCCATTGCTGGATGCTGGAGCACGAATTTACGAAAGGCGCGATGCCATGCTGCACGCGAAGACCGCGGTGATCGATGGCGTGTGGTCCACGGTCGGCTCCAGCAATATGGACTGGCGCAGTTTCGCGCTGAACTATGAGCTGAACGCAGTTATCCTGGGCCCTGAATTCGGCACCGAGATGGAAGCCCTGTTTCGCCAGGACGTCGCCGCCGCCACGCCGATCAGCAAAGAAGAGTGGGCTAAGCGTGGATTCGATGAACGCTTCATGGAAACTTTTTCGCGTTTGTTTGAACGCTGGCTGTAGGTAGAATCCGCCGGCGTCTCAACGCAAAGTGGACCGGCATCGGCCGGTCCACTTTTATTGCGTACTGCATACTACGTGATCGGAACGCGTCAGCACGCGCATGAATTACTTGCCGTAGCGCGTCTTCGCATCGGCCATGCAAGCATCCTTCGCATTGCCCGACATGGCGTCGCATTTTTCCGTGGCGACCTTGTAATCGTTGGCGCGTTTTTCTTTGGTCGCATCATGGCGCGACTCGGCTTGTTCCTTGGCCTGTTTGGCGTCGGCCTTGGCGTTATCGCGCGTGGCCTTGGCCTGCTGTTGGCAGACGTCCTTGTCATTGCCCTTCAGCGCATCGCAGCGTTTCTGATCGGACTTATATTGTGTGTCGATCTCTTTGGGCGTCATCACGGTTTGCGCGTGTACAGCGAAAGACAAGGCGGACAAGCCGAGCAGGGCGCTCGCGAGGGTGGGTTTGATCATGTTCATGCGCTTCTCCTGTTTATTCCTCATTCATGGCGGGTAGTGGGTGCCGGCCGCCACGGCTCATCAGGGGCTAGGCGTATGCCTGAGCTTGACGAGCTCTAGCAACCGGTATGCCCATGTGTTCGCCTACTGCAACGGCTACAGCGCATCGAATATAGGTAGAGCGTTCTTGATCTCGCCCCGCATGAGAAAACGGCACGCTGGTGACGATGATGCGAAAGGGTGGGTACGCCGTTTGCTGTATCCCGACACCTGATGATCCAATCATCAAGTCCTTTCAGGTCAACCAAGTAGGGAGATACTTCATGAAAACCAGCCGTCTTGTTTCCGTCTTGCTTCTGGCCACTGCATGCGCCTCGGGTGCCGCCATGGCTCAACCCACCACGCCGTCGACCACGCCTAACGACACGACGGCCACGCCGCCCAATAACTCCAAGGTGCCCCCGGGAACCCCGGCTCCCGCGCCTTATTCGGGCAAGCCGACCGCCACGCAACCGGTCGACCGCGATACCTCGCATAGCGATCTGAAGAATGAAAACGGCAAGCCGCGCCAGCCTTCGGACCTGGGCAATACCAACGTCTCGCCGACGCAAGGTGGCAAAGCGCCTTATCCGAACACCGGCAACAAGTAAGCAGTCTTAGGGCACTCTTCAGCGCGGGGCCGTATCGACATACGGTCCCGCGTTTGTGTTTTCAGGCGAGCATAGAAAGCGCGCTTGTGATGTCCGGCAAGGGCGGAATACAACGACGAATACAAAGCACGATGTCAAAAAAACGGGGCACCCGATTTATTCAGCGCCCCATATTTATTGCTTCAAGCGATCAATAGTCCCTGCGCATTTCCGCGGGCGGATACTTCAACTGACCGCGATACTTCGACACGGTGCGACGAGCCACCACGACACCCTGTTCACCCAACTTCTGGGCCAGGTCGACATCTGAAAGCGGCGAGTTGCCGTCTTCACCATCGATCATTTCCTTGATCAAGGCGCGTACCGCCGCGGCCGAACAACTACCGCCGGTATCGGTATTCAGCTCGCGCGAGAAGAAGTGCTTGAACTCGAAAATACCGCGCGGCGTCGCCATGTATTTATTGCTGGTGGCACGCGAGACAGTCGACTCGTGGATCTCCAGCTCGTCGGCGATTTCGCGCAGCATCAACGGCCGCAGGGCGATTTCGCCGTATTCGAAAAAGGTCTGCTGACGCAGCACGATCGCTTCGGCGACACGCTGGATGGTGCTGTAGCGTTGTTCAACGTTGCGGATCAGCCAGCGCGCTTCCTGCAGTTCCTGCGCCATCGGCGAACGGTCGCTATAGCGTGCGGTGCGGAACAGATCGGCGTACGCACGATGCAGGCGCGCACGCGGCATCGACGCGCGGTTGGGGGTCACGATCCAACGCCCGTTGAATTTCTGCACCGTCACGTCCGGCACGATGTAGCTGGAGTCCGGCTTGGCGTAGCGCAGGCCGGGACGAGGATCCAGGCTGCGAATCAAGGCGCAGGCGGCGCGCAGGTCATCGTCGCTGCATTGGCAGCTGCGGCCCAGGCCGGAGAAATCATGTTTGCCCAGGCGCTCCAATTCGTTGGCCACGATATGCAGCGCCAGTTCGCGGTTCTCGACTTCTTGCGGCAACGCCTGCAACTGCAAGGTCAGGCATTCGGCCAGATTACGGGCAGCGAGGCCCGGTACATCCAGCTGCTGCACCAGCTTCAAGGCCACTTCCCATTCTTCGCGTTCCGGCGGGGGATCGAAAGCACCTTCGCCCGCCAGTTCTTCGAGGTCGACTCGCAGATAACCGTCCTCGTCCAGCCCTTCGATGACGTAAGCGGCCAGCATGCGATCACGCTCGGCCAAGCGGTAGCTGCACAGTTCATTGCTCAGATGATCGCGGAGGTCGAGTACGCTGCGTGCCCATTGGCCGACATCGGTTTCGCCATCGCCGGTGCCGCGCGCGGCGGGGTAGTCGCCGGAATATTCAGCTTGCGGGTCCGGCAGCTCAGGCAGTTCGGTCACGGGCTCGGCGGGGACCTCGGTCGCCTTGGCGGTGGAGCTATCCAGTTCCGCCATAGGCGGCGCGCTGGCCATCATCGCTTCCGCATCGATGCCGTGGTCGACCTCGTTGGCCTGCTGGGCGTCAGCCAACGCCGGGCCTTCGTCTTCCACTTCTTCCAGGAAGGGGTTGGTCGCCAGCGCTTGCTGGATTTCATGCGTGAACTCTAGCGCGGACATTTGCAGCAGTTTCACGGATTGCTGCAAGCGGGGGGTCAGGCTGGTCTGCTGCCGTGCCCTCAACTCGTAGGTGGCTTGTGCCAATTGCTGTCTCCGTAAAGCGTATTGGGCGAAAACCTTTCCGCCCATTCATCACAGATGAAAGCAAAGTCCATGCCAATTTCCAAAAGGCTCCGGGATTTTTTTGGTGGCTCCCGGCAAACCCGCGCCAATGCTGGCTTTGCGCGGCACGGCGGATGCTGCCGCCGGCCCCCGCAAGCGCTTCCGGGCACTGGACTTGCAGCCGGAAGCTGGCGGAATTACCTGGTCAGTGTAAGAAGTGCAGAAAAATCAAGGATGACCAGGCGGAACAGGGCCGCGGCGGGCGCGGTTCGTCCTATCGGAGCAGGAGCGGGCCATGACTGATGATCACACAGCAAATCGCGCCGGGAACCCGGCGAACAATCCGGCCATCAACCCGGCCATCAACCCGCTTATGACCCCGGCTTCTACCCCCGCCATGACTCCGCCTGAAGCTCGCCGCGATGCGGTGGCCGTGGGCGGACTGGAAGAAAGCCGCATCGTGGGATCGGGCAAGCGTTCAGCCAGCGGGCCGGGCCCGGCCATCATGGCGGCGCAGACCTTGGAAGGCAATGATGTTCTCAACCTGTCCGGCGAAAAGCTGGGTGTATTGCAGGACATCATGCTGGATGTGCCCAGCGGCCGCATTGCCTATGCTGTGCTGGAACGGGGCGGGGTTCTGGGCATCGGCGAAAAGCTGTTCGCGATTCCCTGGCATGCCTTGACACTGGATACGGACCGCAAATGCTTTCTGCTCGACATGGACCTGGACAAGCTGCGGCAAGCACGCGGTTTCGATAAGGACAACTGGCCCGGCTCGGCCGATGAGGCCTGGGCCGCCCTGCATCGCACAGTGGCCACGGCGGGCGTGACGGTGCCGTCCGTGGGCCATGTGCAGCAGATATTCGACTGAAGTGGGTTGGCCGAAACACGCTTTGCGCATCGCTTGGCGCATCGCTTGGCGCGGCCGGCCGTCCTGCGCCCGTAGCGCAAGCGGCCTTCTTTGGTGTGCGACGCCAGGCGCCGTTCAACCGCCGGTCGCAGCCGATTCGTAATTGCCCAGCCGGTTATACAGCGTCTTCAGGCTGATCCCCAGGGTGCGCGCCGTACGCCGCTTGTCGCCTTGGTGATGGGCCAGGGTGGCGAGAATCAATTCCTGCTGTGCCTGCATCAGCGACGTGCCGACCGCCATCTGCACGGTGCCGGTGGCAATTCCTGTCACTTTCGACGGTTTGCGCGTGGCCGCCAGCGCTGGAATCTCCACCTGATCATCGGCCATGATGAAGGCACGATGCACGGTATTTTTCAGTTCCCGCACATTGCCCGGCCAGTCGTAAGCGCCGAGCGCTTCCATGCTGCCCTTGGCGAAGACCTTGCTGGAGCCCTCGGCGGCATTGAAACCGTCCAGGAACCGCTGGGCCAGGTAGGGGACATCTTCGATACGCTCGCGCAGGGGCGGCACCCGCAGGGGCACCACGGCCAGGCGATAAAGCAGGTCTTCGCGGAACAGCCCCTGTTCCACTGCCGCGTAGGGATCCCGATTGGTGGCGGCAACGATACGGACGTCGACCTTGACGGGGTGTAGTCCGCCCACCCGGTGGAATACACCTGTTTCCAGCACGCGCAGTAGCTGTACTTGCATGTCCAGCGGCATTTCCGTGACTTCGTCAAGGAACAGGGTGCCGCCGGTGGCATGTTCAAAATAGCCAATGTTCTGGGCGACCGCGCCCGTGAAGCTGCCTTTCTCGTGGCCGAACAACTCGGCCTCGATCAGCGACGGCGGAATGGCGCCACAGTTCACGGGCACGAAGGGTTGGCCGGAACGCTGACTGCCCGCATGGATCGCGCGCGCCACCAGTTCTTTCCCGCAGCCGCTTTCTCCCACGACCAGGACACTGGCCTCCGTGGTGGCGACTTTCTCGATCTGCTGGGCCAACTGCTGCATGGCGGGGCAGCGTCCCATGGCGGCGGGTTCGGGAACGGGAAGGCGATCAACGCGCGACGCGTTCCTGCGCGTCGAAGAGGGGCTGGGCATGGAGTCTTACCTTTCTTGGGTGCTTGTTCGCCTGCGATGAGGCGTCACTATCTTGTTCATCGTACTCATCAAGAATACCTGTCATTGCAAGCACTTGAAAGCGGATGAAAATCTTAGCCATCTGTACAAATTGATTACGATTTTCTGGCTGACCCCAAGATAAGCTTCTCGACAGGTCACGTCCATGTCACCGATTTCTGAAAGCGGTGACCTTACACGATGACCGGCTAGAATGCCGAATGGTAATCCCGTCGCGCCGCGGACGGAAGACGCGCGCGACAGGGAATAAAAAATATCGTACTCCCGGGAACTATTGCGAATGCCACATGTTTTGATCGTCGATGATGAATCGCCCGTGCGGACAGCACTGGCGGAGATCGTCAAAGACGAGGGTTTCACCGTTGCGCAGGCTAGTGACTTGCGCGAAGCAAAGATTCAGATTTTGCGGCAGGCACCGGATCTGGTGCTGTCTGATCTGCAGCTTCCGGATGGTACTGGCCTGGACATTTTCCAGGCATTGAGTTCGCCCAATGTGGATGTCGTGTTCATCACTGGGCATGCCAGCGTGGAAAGCGCGGTGGACGCTCTGCGTCTTGGCGCTATTGATTATCTGCTCAAGCCGGTGAATATCCAGCGCCTGAAAATGGTGTTGGGCCGTATGCCGCGCAATGCGGATCTGTCGCCTTGGGGGGGACCCTTCGAGGAGGACGGCCGTTTCGGCAAGATGCTGGGCCGGTCCGAGCCCATGAAACTGCTGTACAAGCAGATCGCCAAAGTGGCTCCGACCGAGGCTACCGTCTTGTTGATGGGCGATAGCGGCACCGGCAAGGAACTGGCGGCGCAAGCCATCCATGAGCTGAGCGCGCGGCGCAAAGGACCGTTTTTGCCCGTCAATTGCGGCGCAATTTCGCCCAATCTCATCGAAAGCGAAATGTTCGGCCACGAGCGCGGCAGCTTCACCGGTGCTGATCGGCAGCATAAAGGGTATTTCGAGCGGGCGGCAGGCGGCACGCTGTTCCTGGACGAAATTACCGAAATGCCGGTCGACTTGCAGGTCAAGTTGCTGCGGGTGCTGGAAACCGGCCTGTTCATGCGGGTGGGGACCAATCGAGAGATTGCCAGCGACGTGCGCGTCGTGGCGGCGACCAACCGTAATCCGGAAGAAGCGGTGGCCGAAGGCAAGCTGCGCGAGGATCTTTATCACCGCTTGAATGTGTTCCCGCTGGAGCTGCCGGCCTTGCGCGAGCGTGGCGATGATGTGCTGTTGATCGCGCAGCGTTATCTGGACATCCTCAACAAGGAACGGGGCGCGGACAAGAAATTCACGGCGGGCACGGTGGAGGCCATGCGCCGGCATGCCTGGCCGGGTAATGTGCGCGAACTGAAGAACTATGTGCATCGCGCGTTCATCCTGGCCGATGACAATGAAATCCGCGCCAACGTCGTGCCTTTGCAGATGGCGCCCGAGAAGGCGATAGTGGGAACGCAGATCACCGTGCCGGTGGGTGTGCCCCTGGCCGATGCGGACCGCCAATTGATTTTCGCGACGCTGGAGCAGTGTGGCGGGGTCAAGAAGCATGCCGCGGAGATCCTCGGTATCAGCCTGAAGACGCTGTACAATCGGCTGGAAGAGTATGCGGCCGCCGGGCATTTCCCCAAGGTGTCGGATGGCGCCGGCAAGGGAGAGGCTGCGATGAGCGAGTCGAAGTAGGCTCGTTGCACGCGGCGATAGGAAAAACGGGGCGGCCTTCGGGCCGCCCCGTTTTGCATGGTGGGCGTAGGGGGCGGGTGGCGCTTCGTAGCGGACGCTTTATAGCCGACGCCGTGTTGCCGATGCATCCGCCCGATCCTGACCACAATGCGCTTGCCGCTACGTTACCCGCTCGGCCAGGGCATCCCACTTGCTGTTTGGCTGCCTCCAGCCGCCCTGCGATGGCGCGCAAGGCGAGGCTATTTAACGGAGGTGAAGCATGGCTGATACTTTGAAGGGTTTATCCGTCGCCATCCTGGCGGTGGACGGTTTCGAACAAGCCGAACTGCTGGAGCCGCGCAAGGCCTTGCAGGCAGCCGGCGCGCGGGCGGTGGTGGTATCCGCGAAGACGGGCAAGATCCAGGGCTTCCAGCATACGGACAAGGGGGAGCAGGTGGACGTCGATCTGACGTTCGCCGAGGCCGACCCGTCCCATTTCGCGGCGGTGCTGCTGCCGGGCGGCGTGGTCAACGCGGACGAGATCCGCGTGCATCCCAAGGCGCAGGACTTCGTCAAGCGTATGCAGGACGCCGGCAAGCCGGTTGCCGTGATTTGCCACGGCCCCTGGCTGCTCATTTCCGCAGGGTTGGTGCGCGGCCGGACAATGACGAGCTGGCCGTCCCTGCAAGACGACTTGCGCAATGCCGGGGCCCAGTGGGAAGACAAGGAGGTGGTGGTCGACAAGAATTGGATCAGCAGCCGTAAACCTGACGACATCCCGGCGTTCAACCGCGAGTTGCTCAAGCAATTGCAGGCAGTGGCTCAAACGGCCTGATGAACGGGCATCAGGTGCGGCCTCGGTAATGCCGCTGTCTCCGACGGCTATGAGCTTGTCGTCGAGGTAGGGGCAGCGCCTTTCCTTGCCTCAAGGTGCCCGAAACAAAAAGGGCGCAAGACTTGAACCGTCTTGTGCCCTTTTCCCGTCTGCCGGGATGCCCTGCTAGGTGACTCAACCGCCGTTGCGTACGGGATTGGGCCGGGTATGGGACAGCCCGGCGCCATCGTCGTCGACGACCCTATCCATGCCGATATCGCGGGCGGGATAGTCACCCTGGTCGTTTTCCACGTCGGAACGTTCGCCCGTGCCGACCGAGTCGGTGTCGGTATCCGGGGCATCAGGGCCCAGGTCACTGCCAGAGTCCGACGAATCGCCCGGGCCCAGGGAGCGGTTGCCATGTCCCGGCGGGATGCCGCTGGCGGCATCGGATATGTCCGCGGTGTCCAGGGGATCGATGATGCCGACGGCGTCGTCCTCGTAGAACTCCTCTTCGTTGTCTTGCGCGTCGTTGTCGGTGTCAGGGGCGGCTTGGAAATTGGTCTTGCGGGTTGCCATGTGATCCTTCCTGCGGCTGGATGCCACGGTGATTGAAGGGCCGGCGCGGTGGCCGGGATGGCTGTGCTCCAGCAAGGCCTATGCCCCCGGCCTTGCCGCGGTCCATTGCTCCAGCCCTTGAGCCACTCTTCAAGGCGACCTTTAGACCACTCTTCAAACCCCCTTTTTGCCGCCCCTCAATCCACCTTGACGTTGCCTTCTTTCACCAGCTTGGCGAATTTGCGGGTTTCGTCGGCAATGCGCTGGCCGAATTGCGCCGGGGTTTCGTTCATCTGCTCGGCACCCGCGGCCACCATCCTTTGCTTGAATTCGGGCGAGGCGGTGACCTTCTCCACTTCGCTGCTCAGGCGCTCGAGGACGGGTTTGGGCGTCGCGGCCGGCGCGAACACGCCGAACCAGGTGCCGATG
>Ga0256798_1000515_pt1 | contig 11233 bp, 6 predicted proteins | sample MC6MC0949MT_FD_190193 | JGI IMG/M metagenome (GOLD analysis project Ga0256798, IMG submission 190193) | Metatranscriptome of enriched soil aggregate microbial communities from Iowa State University, Ames, United States - MC6-MC0949-MT... | ecosystem: Environmental > Terrestrial > Soil >... | reverse complement strand
CGCACGGTGGGCTGGCCCAGCTTCGTCGGCGACAACGTCGGCTTCGGTGCCCACATCCTGGGCGAACGCATCGACCCGGCCCATATCAGCCGCGTGGTGAAGACGGTGGAAGAACACGTCGACGGCCTCACGGTCGGCCGCGGGCTCAGCGGCGAGGACGCCATCGACCCGGTGCAGGCTCTGCGCTTTCTCTTCGAACATGCCACCAATCATGGCATCACGCTCAAGCGCGATGACGTCGTGACCACCGGCGCCGTGGCCAAGCCCTTCGATGTGGGTCCCGGCAGTGTCGAGGTCGCCGCGCTGTACCTGGGCGGCGCGCTGAAGGTGCGGGTGGCGACGCCCGCCGCGTGAGGCTACCGGCGTGGCGGCGACGTTTCCCCCTGCGTGGCCGCTGCGTGACCAAAGCCGTAGCGGGTGCGACCCAAGGCCTTGCTGCCTTCAACCCGCCCTCTCAGCCGTCCGCAAGGTTGCCGGCTGATACCCGGACGATACCCATGTAACGGCCGCTTGGTGTACCGTACCGCAGAGCTCCCCCGCAACCCGGGGGTACGCGCATCACGCGGCACTCATTACTCGGTACACCAGGAGGACGTTGCACATGAAGCCCGGCATTCTTGCTATCGACATTGGTGGAACTGGCCTGAAGGCGACGGTCATCGATGATCGAGGCCATATGCAAGTGGAGCGCGTGCGCGTTGCCACGCCCCATCCCTGCCCGCCGGCGCTGCTGCTGGAAAAACTGCTGGAGATGGTGGCCCCCTTCCCGGCCTATGACCGCATCGCCATCGGCTTCCCCGGCGTGGTGCGCAAAGGCCACGTCTACACCGCGGCCCACCTGGAAAGCCAGGAATGGATAGGCTACGACCTGGCCGGCGCGGTTTCCCAGGCCTTGGGCGGCAAGCCCGTCAGGCTGCTCAACGATGCGGACCTGCAGGGCCTGGCGCTGATCTCCGGCCATGGACTGGAACTGGTGATGACCCTGGGCACCGGGGTCGGTACCGGCCTGTACCGCGACGGCGAACTGATGCCGCACATGGAAATCGCCCACCATCCCATCCATAAGAACAAGACTTACGACGAATACCTGGGCGAGGCCGAACGCAAGAAAATCGGGCGTAAGCGCTGGAACAAACGGCTGGCGCGCGCGCTGGCGTTGATGGATATCCTGCTGCGACCGGATCACATCTATCTGGGCGGCGGCAATTCGGCGCGCGTGGACTTGAAGCTGGACAAGCACGTGTCGATAGGGTCGAACGACGCCGGCCTGGAAGGCGGCGCCTTCGTCTGGAAGACAGACAGGCAAAGCGCCGCCGGCAAGCCGGTCCCGGCCAGCAAGTCCGGCACGCCTGTGTCCGCGGGCAGATCGGTCAAGTCGAGTACCGTGAAGTCCAGCGCGACCAAGGCGACCGGGACCAAACCGGCGACGAAGGCCACGCGGAAAAGTTCGAAAGCGAAGAACTAAGCGTATCCGCGCGGCATGCGGCTTGCTATTTCGTTCGGTTCACGTCGCTGCAATGACGTGCGTTTCAAAAGCCGGGTTGCGTGCTCCGGTTGCGTCCCGCGCTTGCGTGCTTGCCCAGGCAGCACGCGTACCGCTCCGCCACCCCGTCTCCGCAGTGATCACGCCGCAGCGCCCCCCCACCGGCAACCCGAGAGAGCTCCGATGAACACCACCCCTTCCTCTGCTTCCGACCCGCTCGATCTGCTCGCTATCAATACCCTGCGCACCCTGGCCATCGACGCCGTGCAGAAGGCCAATTCCGGCCACCCCGGCACGCCCATGGCGCTGGCCCCCGTGGGCTACACCCTGTGGAGCCGCTTCCTGCGCTATGACCCGGCGCATCCCGACTGGCCCAACCGCGACCGCTTCGTGCTGTCCGCCGGCCATGCGTCCATGCTGCTTTACGGCCTGCTGCATCTGGCCGGCGTGGTGGAGTTGGACCGCGAGGACAAGCCTACCGGTAAGCCCGCCGTCAGCCTGGACGACATCAAGCAGTTCCGCCAGCTCGATTCCAAGACGCCAGGCCACCCGGAATACGGCCTGACCACCGGTGTGGAAACCACCACCGGTCCGCTGGGCCAGGGCTGCGCCAACAGCGTCGGCATGGCGCTGGCCCAGCGTCACCTGGCCAGCCGTTACAACCGCGATGGCAACACCCTGTTCGACTACAACGTCTATGTCATCTGCGGCGACGGCGACATGATGGAAGGCGTGGCCAGCGAGGCCGCGTCGCTGGCGGGCCACCAGAAGCTGGCCAATCTCTGCTGGATCTACGACAACAACACCATCAGCATCGAAGGCCATACCGACCTGGCCTTCAGCGAGGATGTCGCCGCGCGTTTCGCCGCCTACGGCTGGAACACGGTGCACGTGCGCGACGCCAACGATACCGCCGCCTTCGCGCACGCCATCGAGCAGTTCCAGGCCACCAACGACCGCCCCACCCTGATCGTGGTCGACAGCATCATCGGCTACGGTTCGCCCAACAAGCACAACACGGCGGCCGCGCACGGCGAGGCCCTGGGCGAGGACGAAGTGCGCCTGGCCAAGAAAGCGTACGGCTGGCCGGAAGACGCCCAGTTCCGCGTGCCCGACGAAGTCCGGCACCGCCTGCGTGATGCCATGAATGAACGCGGCACCGGTGCCTGGCAGCAGTGGCAGGACAAGCTCAAGGCGCTGGATCCGGCCCTGGCCGCCGAACTGCGCGGCCAGACCGACGGCACGTTGCCGGACGGCTGGGACAAGGACGTTCCCGTCTTCCCCGCCGACGCCAAGGGCAAGGCCACCCGCGAAACCGGCGGCCAGATCCTCAACGCTTGCGCCAAGGGCATCCCGTGGCTGCTGGGCGGCGCCGCCGACCTGGCGCCATCCACCAAGACCTTGCTGACTTTCGAAGGCGCCGGCAGCCTGCAGGCCGCGACACCCGGCGGCCGCAATCTGCACTTCGGCGTACGCGAGCATGCCATGGGCGCCATCGCCAACGGCATGGCGCTGTGCGGCCTGCGCCCCTACACCGCCACCTTCCTGATCTTCAGCGACTATATGAAGCCGCCGATGCGGCTGGCCGCGCTGATGGAACTGCCGGTGGTTTTCGTCTTCACCCACGACTCCATCGGCCTAGGCGAAGACGGCCCCACCCACCAGCCCGTCGAGCAGATGGCGCAGTTGCGCGGCATCCCCAGCATGCGGGTATTGCGCCCCTGCGACGCCAACGAAACGGCCGAGGCATGGAAGATCGCCTTGCGCCAGCCCCATCGCCCCACCTGCCTGGTGCTGTCGCGCCAGCCGCTGCCCACCCTGGACCGCGGCAAATACGCCGCCGCCAGCGGCACCGAACGCGGCGCCTACGTGCTGGCCGACTGCGCATCCGGAAAGCCTGACGTCATCCTGATGGCCACCGGCAGCGAGGTGTCGCTATGCCTGCAGGCGTATGAGCAATTGACCGGCGAAGGCGTCGCCGCGCGGGTGGTGTCCATGCCCAGCTGGGACTTGTTCGAAGAGCAGGACGCCGCCTACCGCGACAGCGTGCTGCCGCCTTCGGTAGCCGGCCGGGTGGCCGTCGAGCAGGCTGGTCCCATGGGTTGGGACCGCTATATCGGCGCCACTGGCGATAAGATCGTGATGCATAGCTTCGGCGCCTCGGCGCCTATCGCAAAATTACAAGCCAAATTCGGATTCACAATAGAAAATGTGGTTCGCGCCGCGCGCGACCAGGCCAAGAAGCATGGGAGTATTCAATGAGCACTGACAGCAACAACAAACTGCGCCAACTGGCCAAGGCCGGCCAAGCCATCTGGCTGGATTTCCTGAGCCGCGAGTTCATCGCCAACGGCGGCCTGGCCAAGCTGGTGGCCGAGGACGGCCTGACCGGCGTCACGTCCAACCCGGCCATTTTCGAGAAAGCCATCGGCCACGGCAGCGCCTATGACAGCGCAATGAACGACTTCCTGGCCAGTGCCGACACCGACGCCGGCGCGGTCTACGAACACCTGGCGGTACAGGACATCCAGGCCGCTGCCGACGTGCTGCGCCCGGTCTACGACAAGCTCGACGGCAAGGACGGCTACGTCAGCCTGGAAGTCTCGCCCTACCTGGCCTATGACACGGAAGCGACCCTGGCCGAGGCGCGCCGCCTGTGGCAGGCGGTCAAGCGCCCCAATCTGATGATCAAGGTGCCCGGCACCGTGCAAGGCGTGCCCGCTATCCGCCAGCTCATCTCCGAAGGCATCAACGTCAACGTCACGCTGCTGTTCTCGCGCGACGCCTACGCGCAGGTGGCCGACGCCTATGTCGAAGGGCTGGAACAACGCGTCAAGGCGGGCGGCGACATCTCGCGCCTGGCCAGTGTCGCCAGCTTCTTCGTCAGCCGCATCGACTCGCGCATCGACAAGGCCATCAGCGACCGCCTGGCCGCCGGCGATGCCGATGCCAGCGCGCTGAAGGCGCTGCAAGGCAAGGTGGCGATCGCCAATGCCAAGCTGGCCTACCAGGACTATGAACAGCTGATCTCCAGCCGCCGCTGGAAGGCGCTGGCCGAGCGCGGCGCGCAACCGCAACGCCTGCTGTGGGCGTCGACCGGCACCAAGAATCCGGCCTATCCCGCCACCCTGTACGTCGACACGCTGATCGGGCCGGACACGGTCAACACCATGCCCTCGGCCACCATGGACGCCTTCCGCCACGGCGGCACGGTGTCGGCTTCGCTCACGCAAGACGTGGCCGGCGCCCAGCACATCCTGGACGAGGCCCAACGCCTGGGGCTGCACCTGGACAAGGTCACCTCCGACCTGGTGGACGACGGCACGCGCCAGTTCTCCGACGCCTTCGACGCCCTGCTGGGATCGGTGGCGGGCAAGCGCAACACCTTCCTGGGCGAGCGCCTGAACGCGGTGGCCTACCAGCTGCCCGAGGCCCTGGAAGATGCCGCCGGCAAGGCGCTCGAACGCGCCCGCGCGGAAGGCTGGACGCGCCGCCTGTGGCAAGGCGACGCCAGCATGTGGACCGGCGGTCCCGAAGGCAAATGGGTGGGCTGGCTGGCTGCCGGCCAAGGCCGCCAGGCCGATCCGGCCGCCATCGCCAAAGTGGCGGCCGAGGTGCAGGCCGACGGCTATACGCACGCCGTGCTGCTGGGCATGGGCGGTTCCAGCCTGGGGCCGGAGGTGCTGGCGCAGACGCTGGGCGCCGCCGGCAAGGGCCTGAAACTGCATGCGCTGGACTCCACCAGCCCCGATGAAATCGGCGCGGTCGAACAGGCCATCGACATTGCCCGCACGCTGTTCATCGTCTCCAGCAAATCCGGCTCGACGCTCGAACCGGAAATCCTCAACGCCTATTTCCACGCCGCCACCGTCAAGGCGGTGGGCGCGGCCGAGGCGGGCCGCCATTTCGTCGCCGTCACCGACCCCGGCTCCAAGCTGGAGGCTGCCGCCAAGGAGGCCAAATTCCGCGCCATCTTCCATGGCGATCCCACCATCGGCGGCCGCTATTCGGTGCTGTCGGTGTTCGGCCTGGTGCCCTTGGGCATACTCGGCCACGACGTCGCCGCCTTCATGGAAACCACCCAGCCCATGGTGCGCGCTTGCGGCCCTTCGGCGCCGCCGTCCGCCAACCCGGGCGTGCGCCTGGGGGCCATCCTGGGCGCGGCGGCTGTCTCCGGCCGCGACAAGCTGACCGTGTTCGCGTCGCCGACGCTGGCCAGCGTGGGCTCATGGCTGGAGCAACTGGTGGCGGAATCCACCGGCAAGCATGGCAAGGGCATCGTGCCGGTGGACCTCGAACCGGTGGGCAAGCCCGGCGACTACGGCCAGGACCGCGTGTTCGCCTATCTGTATTGCGAAGGCGACGATCGCAAGCTGGATGCTCCGATCCAGGCCTTGGCCGAAGCGGGCCATCCGGTGGTGCGCGTCACGCTGCCGCGCGCCGGCGCCATCGGCCAGGAATTCTTCCGCTGGGAAATCGCCACGGCGGTGGCCGGCGCGGTGATCGGCATCGATCCCTTCGACCAGCCCGACGTCGAGGCCAGTAAGGTCAAGACGCGAGCTCTCACCGACGCCTACGAGCAAACCGGCAGGCTGACGGAAGAAACCCCGCTGCTGACCGACGGCGACCTGACGCTGTACGGTGATCCCGCGCTGCTGGCCGACGGCACGCTGGAAGGCGCCTTGGGTGCGCACCTGGCCCGCCTGCGGGCAGGCGACTACGCGGCGGTGCTGGCCTACGTCGCCCGCAACCCGGCGCACGAGGAAATCGTCATCACCCTGCGCACGCTGATCCGCGACCAGCGCCGCGTCGCCACGGTGGGCGGCTTCGGCCCGCGCTTCCTGCACTCGACCGGCCAGGCCTATAAGGGCGGCCCGAACAGCGGCGTCTTCCTGCAGATCACCGCCGACCCGGAGCACGATCTGGCCATTCCCGGCCGCAAGATCAGCTTCGGTACGGTGCAAGCAGCGCAAGCCATCGGCGACCTGCAGGTACTGGCCGAACGCGGCCGCCGTTATCTGCGCATCCACATCGCCGGCGGCCGCGTCGATGCCGGCCTGACCCGCCTGCTGGAGGCCGCCACGCGCGTACTGCAGTCACGTTAACCCCGCCCCGTTATGCACGGCGCCGGCGGGTCCGGCGCCCCAACCTGGCGCCGGCCGACCCGGCGCCGCGCAGCGGATGTCCGTTCCGGCCGTCGCTGCCTACACCGTCCAGACAGGAGAATGGCGATGCAACTCGGACTGATAGGACTAGGCCGCATGGGCGCGAATATCGCGCGCCGTCTGATGCGCGATAAACACGAGGTCGTGGTCTACAACCGCAGCCTGGAGAAGGTCAAGGCCTTGCAGGATGAAGGCGCGACGGGCGTGGACAGCGTGGAGAAGCTGGTAGCGGCCTTGGCCAAGCCGCGCGCCATCTGGGTCATGCTGCCGGCCGGCAGCGTGACCGAACACATGATCGATACGCTGGCGGGCCTGCTGGAACCCGGCGACATCATCATCGACGGCGGCAATACCATGTACAAGGACGACATGCGCCGCGCCAAGGCCTTGCAGGCCAAGCAGCTGGAGTACGTGGACGTGGGCACGTCCGGCGGCATCTGGGGCCTGGAACGGGGCTACTGCATGATGATAGGCGGCGAGGACAAGGTGGTGCGCCATCTGGATCCGCTGTTCGCCTGCCTGGCGCCGGGCCTGGGCGACATCGAACGCACGCCGGGCCGCGACGGCCATGACGACCGGCCGGAACGTGGCTACATCCACGCCGGCCCCGCTGGCGCCGGCCACTTCGTCAAGATGGTGCATAACGGTATCGAGTACGGCCTGATGCAGGCCTATGCCGAAGGCTTCGACATTCTCAAGACCAAGAACTCCGACCAACTGCCCGAAGACCAGCGCCTGGACATCAACGTCGCCGACGTGGCCGAGGTATGGCGGCGCGGCAGTGTGGTGTCGTCGTGGCTGCTGGACCTGACGGCCATCGCCTTGGCCAAGGACGGCAAGCTGGCCGGCTTCTCCGGCGACGTCGCCGATAGCGGTGAAGGCCGCTGGACGGTGGATGCCGCGGTGGAACAGGCCGTGCCGGCGCCCGTGCTGGCCACATCCCTGTTCGCGCGCTTCCGCTCGCGCCAGGACGCGACGTTCGGCGACAAGATTCTGTCCGCCATGCGCTTCGGCTTTGGCGGCCATGTAGAGGAAAAGAAATAATGGCAGCAAAGAAACCCAAGCCCTCGCGTGCCGAGAAAGCGCCGCCCGTCGCGCTGTTCCTGTTCGGCGCGCACGGCGACCTGGTCAAGCGCCTGCTGGTGCCGTCGCTCTACAACCTGACGCGCGACGGCCTGCTGGGCGACGCCATGCGCGTGATCGGGGTCGATCACAACACGGTCAGCGACGAGGACTACCGCAACCGGCTGTCGGACTTCATGCGGGAAAACCGCCCCAAGGCCAAGGAAGGCGCGCCGGACGGTGACGGCTTCGACCAGCAGATCTGGGATGGCCTGGCGCCGCGCATTTCGTATCTGGAAGGCGATTTTCTTGACGACAACACCTACCAGCAGATCGCCAAACGGATCGAGGAGTCCGGCACCAGGAACGCCATCTTCTATCTGGCCACGGCGCCGCGCTTCTTCTGCGACGTGGTGCAGCGGCTGGCCAAGGCGGGGCTGCTGAAGGAAGGCGACGATACCTTCCGCCGCGTGATCATCGAAAAGCCGTTCGGCTCGGACCTGCACACCGCCGAGGAGTTGAACGCGCGCATCCTGTCGGTGATGGACGAAAAACAGATCTATCGCATCGACCATTACCTGGGCAAGGAGACGGTGCAGAACATCCTGGTCAGCCGCTTCGCCAACGGCTTGTTCGAGGCGTTCTGGAACAATCACTACGTCGACCACGTGCAGATCACGGCGGCGGAAACGGTGGGCGTGGAGACGCGCGGCAATTTCTATGAAATCACCGGTGCCCTGCGCGACATGGTGCCCAATCACCTGTTCCAGTTGCTGGCCATGGTGGCGATGGAGCCGCCCGCGGCCTTCGATGCCGATTCCGTCCGTAGTGAAAAAGCCAAGGTGGTGGCGGCCATCCGCCCGCAGAACGCGGATGAAGCCTTGCGCAATTCCGTGCGCGGGCAGTACGTCGCTTCCGACGTCGACGGCAAGCATCTGAACGGTTACCGGGAGGAAGACCGCGTGGCGCCCGACAGCACCACGGAAACGTATGTGGCCCTGAAGCTGTGGGTGGACAACTGGCGCTGGGCCGGCGTGCCCTTCTATCTGCGCACCGGCAAGCGCATGGGGGTGCGCAATACGCAGATCGCCATCTGCTTCAAGCCGGCGCCGATGTCGCCGTTCCGCGATACCCAGGTGGATGAGCTGCGGCCCAACTACCTGATGATCAATATCCAGCCCGACGAAGGCATGTGGTTCGACTTCCAGGCCAAGCGCCCCGGCACGTCGCTGACCATCGACAACGTGGAGATGGGGTTCGCCTACGCCGACTTCTTCACCATGCGGCCCTCCACCGGCTACGAAACCCTGCTGTACGACTGCATGACGGGCGACCAGACGCTGTTCCAGCGGGCCGACAATATCGAGAACGGTTGGCGCGCTGTGCAGCCTTTCCAGGAAGCCTTCCGCGATTATCCCCACGTCGAACCCTATGCCGCGGGCACCGTCGGGCCCAAGGCGGCCGACGATCTGCTGGCCCGGGATGGACGTTCATGGCACAGCCTGAAGTAGAAGGTGATATTCGCGGCGGCGCCCGGGTGACGGCCGGCCTCCCCGCCAGCGCTGCCGGCAGCGTGGTGTATGAAGCGGGCGAAGCGGGCGTTGATGCGCCGCGTCGCATTGCCGGCGGCCAGGACGCCAACGCCGCCGCGCGCATCCGCGTGCGGGCGGGCGTGGTCGCCGACAAGCCGGTGAACACGACGGGCGTGGCGCTGCTGGTATCCGATGTGGATGGCACGCTGCTGCGCCCGGACAAGAGCCTGGCGCAGGCCACGGTGGAGGCGGTCAACCGCCTGCGCGCGGCCGGCGTGCGCTTCACCCTGGTCAGCGCGCGGCCGCCGCGCGGCATGCTGCCGCTGATCCAGGCCTTGAACATCAAGGTGCCGACGGCCGCTTTCAACGGCGGCGCCATCGTCGGCGCGCGTGGCGAAGTGCTGGAAGCCACACGGCTGACCGGCCGCGATGCCCGTACCACGCTGGACGTGTTGCTGCGAGAGAAGGTGGAGACGTGGGTCTTCGCGGACGACCAATGGCTGCTGCGCGACCCGGATGGCGAGTATGTGCCGCTGGAGAGGAAGACGCTGGGCTACGACGGCGTGGTGGTCGAGGATTTCTCGCCCTACCTGGACCGGGTAGACAAGATCGTCGCCGCCAGTTCGGATCCCGCTTTGCTGGCCCGTTTGGGACAGACTCTGAACGCCCGCATCGCGCCCCATGCCTTGGCGATGCAATCGCAGACATATTATCTGGACATCACGCATGCCCGCGCCAACAAGGGTGACGCGGTGTCAGCCCTGGCGCGCCAGGTCGGCGTGCCGCTGACGGCCGTTGCCGCCATCGGGGATGGCGACAACGACGTTCCCATGTTCAAGCGCGCCGGGTTCTCCATTGCCATGGGCCAGGCCAGTGCCGCCGTGCGGGCGCAAGCGCGCCACGTCACGGGGAGCAATGATCAGGATGGACTGGCGCAGGCCATCGATCAGATTATCTTGGGCGGGACAGGGACGGATACGGGCCGCCGTGGGTGAGGGGCGGGCGAGCCGGGATGAATGTTCCCGGCTTGGCATCCGGGCGGGACGTCCGCAGCCAGGCGCTACGGGCAAGCCACCCGCGGCCAAGCGTCGCCGGCTCTGGGCCCGGGGCCAGGCACCCGCACCCCGGCCCCATCAATCCGACAATGCTCGCATTTCCTTGATCAGGTCCGCCTTGCCTTCGAAGCCGATACCCGGCAGGTCGGGCATGGTGATGTAGCTGTTTTCCACCTTCACGCCATCCGGGAAGCCGCCATACGGCTGGAACAGGTCCGGGTAGGACTCGTTGCCGCCCAACCCCAGGCCGGCGGCGATGTTCAGGGACATCTGGTGACCACCGTGCGGGATGCAGCGGCTGGGCGACCAGCCGTGCTGATGCAGCATGTCCAACGTGCGCAGGTATTCCACCAGACCGTAGCTCAGCGCGCAGTCGAACTGCAGCCAGTCACGGTCCGGCCGCATGCCGCCATAGCGCACCAGGTTGCGGGCATCCTGCATGGAGAACAGGTTCTCGCCGGTCGCCATCGGCTTGTCGTAGTAGTTGCGCAAGGTGGCCTGCAACTCGAAGTCCAGGGGATCGCCCGCTTCCTCGTACCAGAACAGGTCATATTGCGACAGCGCCTTGGCGTAGGCGATGGCCGTGTCCAGATCGAAACGGCCATTGGCATCCACGCACAGCCGCTGCCCATCCTGCAACACGCTGAGGATGGAATCGATGCGGCGCAGATCCTCGTCCAGCGAGGCGCCACCGATCTTCTTCTTCACCACCGTGTAGCCGCGGTCGAGATAGCTGCGCATCTCGTCCTTCAGCTTGCCATGGTCCTGACCAGGATAGTAGTAGCCACAGGCGGCATAGACGAAAACCTTGCGATTGGGCGTGCCGTTGCCGTAGCGATCGGCCAGCAGCTGGAACAAGGGCTTGTTGGCGATCTTCGCCACCGCGTCCCAGATTGCCATGTCCATCGTGCCGATCGCCACCGAACGCTCGCCATG
>Ga0256798_1000509_pt1 | contig 11323 bp, 8 predicted proteins | sample MC6MC0949MT_FD_190193 | JGI IMG/M metagenome (GOLD analysis project Ga0256798, IMG submission 190193) | Metatranscriptome of enriched soil aggregate microbial communities from Iowa State University, Ames, United States - MC6-MC0949-MT... | ecosystem: Environmental > Terrestrial > Soil >... | reverse complement strand
TCGTGAGGGCAAGGGCGAAGGCCGGTGGGTCCTTCTCGACTTCGGCGACCTCGTCGTTCACGTCTTCCACGAAGAAGACCGGATGTACTACTCCCTCGAGCGACTCTGGAAAGACTGCCCCGTGGTTCCCGTGCAGCTGCCTGTCGCGGAGGGCGCAGAGTAGCGCTCGCTCGTTTTTTCCTGTCGCCCTTCTTGTAGTACGCTTGACGAGTTGTCTCCGGGAGATCGGGACACGATCTGGGTCTGTGGCGCAGCTGGTAGCGCACCTGCATGGCATGCAGGGGGTCAGGGGTTCGAGTCCCCTCAGATCCACCCAAGAAGCCCTTGAAGCCGCGTGCCTCAAGGGCTTCTCTCGTTTACTGCCTTCGGCAGCAACTCCGGAACACCGTGTGCGTCAAGGGGGCGGCTGACGCTTGTATTGTAAACTTCTGCACGACTCGTCCAACCCGCCGCCAGAGGACACTGACCCGATGACCGATGTGCCCCGCCGCCATGTGAGGAGCCGGGCCGCCGACGCCATCCGGCATGGGCGTCTGCCTCGACGGCGAGCGGTCGGCAGCATCGCGAAGATCTTCGCGGCCGTCGTCGCTGTCGTGGTCGTGAGCATCGGTTCGGTCGCCGCCTATGCGGTCTGGGACGTGACCCGATCGATCAAGCCGACCATCCACTTGGCTGCGGCTCCGGGTCAGACCTCGCAGGCGATTCCGAGTGTGGGAGCGATCGAAGGCGGCGTCAATCTGCTGATCGCAGGAACCGACAGTCGGCAGGGTCTGGGTGGCATCTACAACTCGGAAGACGAACAGGACGCGAGTTCCGGCGCCGGCAACAACGACGTCACGATGTTGATGCACATCGCCCAGGACCACAAGAGTGCGATGGTGATCAGCTTTCCCCGTGACCTGATGGTCCGCATCCCCGACTGTCCGGCACCGGACGGCGACGGAACGATCGACGGATCGAGCAAGGCGCAGTTCAACACGGCGCTCTCGCGGGGCGGCGTTCCGTGCGTCGCGTTGACCGTGCAGAAGCTCACGGGCGTGCAGGTGCAGTTCGCGGCGGAGATCAACTTCAACGGGGTGAGCGCCATGTCCTCCGCTGTCGGCGGCGTGAGCGTGTGCTTGGCTACGCCGGTGAAGGACGAGTACACGAATCCGCCACTCGATCTTCCGGCCGGCGAGAACACCCTGGTGGGAGACCAGGCGCTCTCGTTCCTGCGTTCCCGCCACGGAGTGGGCGATGGCAGCGACCTCGGCCGCATCAGCAATCAGCAGGTGTTCCTGTCGGCGCTGGCCCGCAAGATCGTCGACGGCGGGGTGCTCGGCAATCCCATCCAGCTCTACGGTCTCGCGAAAGCGGCTACCGCCAACATGAGTCTCTCGGACTCGCTGACCCCGACCACCATGGTCCAGATCGGTCTCGCGCTCAAAGACACGGGACTCGACAACGTCGTCTTCATCCAGTTTCCCTCGGTCACCGATCCCGACAACATCAATCGCGTGGTCCCGAATCAATACGCCGCCACCGCACTCAGCGACGCGCTCGTGCAGGACCGTCCGGTCAAACTGACCGGAACGACCGGTGTAGCGGCCGAAGACCAGACTCCGACCCCGCCGCCGACGGCGCCCGATCCCGCTGCGACCGCTCCTCCGGCGGATCCTTCGGCGACGCCGGCCCCTCCCGCTGACCCGGCCGCGACACCGACGCCGACGGCGGTCGAACTGCCGTCGTCAGTGACGGGACAGACAGCCGCACAGCAGACCTGCACCAAGGGCAACAACTGAGCGACGGAGAATCGGTGCGTCGGTTGCCATTCTCGACGCGGCCCCGTTAACTGAGAGCATGACCACAGGAAGCATGACGTCCGTTCAGCGACGAGTGCTGATCATTGCGATCCTGGCGAGTTTCGTCGCGTTCCTGGACGGCGCGGTGATCAACGTCGCCCTTCCGGCGATCTCGAAGGAGCTCGGCGGCGGCCTGCCCCTGCAGCAGTGGGTCGTCGACGGCTACCTGGTGACGCTCGGCTCGCTCATCCTGATCGCCGGCTCCCTCTCGGATGTGCTGGGGCACAAGCGAGTGCTCTACCTGGGCCTCATCGGCTTCGGAATCACATCACTTCTCTGCGCGTTCGCGCCGACCGGCGTCTTCCTCGTCGTGGCACGCGCACTGCAGGGAGTCGCCGGTGCCCTGTTGGTGCCGAGCTCACTGGCCATCATCATCGCCACGTTCTCGGGCCCGTCGCAGGCGAAGGCGATCGGCCGGTGGACGGCGTTCACGGGCATCGCGATGATCGCTGGGCCCGTGCTCGGGGGCCTCTTCGTCGACACCCTGTCGTGGCGGTGGGTGTTCGTCATCAACGTCATCCCGATCGCCATAACGCTGATGCTCCTCGGAACGCTCAAGCAGAAGGACAACGGGACCGGGGGTCACGTCGACATCCTCGGCGCGGTGCTCGGATCGGTCGGTCTCGCCGGAACGGTCTATGCGCTCATCGAGCAGAGTGTGTACGGATGGGGGAGCCCGCAGGTTCTCATCCCTCTGGTCCTCGGTCTGGTTCTGCTCGCCGCGTTCTTCTTCTGGCAGACCCGGGCCAAGCAACCGATGCTGCCGCTCGGTCTGTTCCGTGTCCACAATTTCTGGGTGGGCAACATCGCCACCGCACTGGTCTACGGCGCCCTCGCCTTCGGTCCTCTCGTCGTGACGCTCTACCTGCAGCAGGTGATCGGATTCGGCGCCACGGAAGCGAGCCTGGTCTTCATCCCGTCGACACTCTGCATGCTCCTGCTCTCCGGATTGTTCGGATCGCTCGCCGGGCGTCTGGGACCGCGACTCTTCATGGCCGTCGGTCCGGTCGTGGCGGCGGCGGGATTCCTCTGGCTGTTGACCATGGGCACCGATGTCGACTTCTGGGTACACCTCCTTCCGGCCGTGCTGCTGTTCGGCGTCGGACTGTCGATGACGGTCGCGCCCCTCACGTCGGCCATCCTCGGAGCCATCCACCCGGCGCAGGCGGGGATCGGATCGGCCGTCAACAACGCGGTCTCGCGCATCGCCGGACTGATCACCGTCGCCATGCTCGGACTGATCGTCGGTCAGCACCTCGATCACGCCGGTCTGGATCGCGCGCTCCTGTGCGCTGCGGCACTCCTGGTCATCGGCGGAGCGGTCTCGGCGGTCGGGATCCGCAACCATGAGCCGGCTGCGGAACCGATTCAGGTGGCGACGACCGACTGACCGGCCAAAGCCAGCATCACGACGTCGACGAGGGCGCACGTCATGATGAGCTGCATGAGCAGACGAGTCGGCGCGGTGCGGAGAAGGAGGACGACGCCGAGCACCGCCACAGCGATTCCGATCACGAAGCCGATGACGAGCAGCACCTGCGGGGGCCATCCCGGACCAATGGTGATCGCGACCGAGGCACCTGCGAGACAGGCGAACGCGACGATCCCGCTAGGCTTCGCGCCGAGGCGGTGAGGAAGACCGCGGATACCGGTGCTGTCGTCATCGTCCAGGTCGGGCAGTACGTTCGTGACATGGGCGGCGACGCCGAGCAGGGCGCCCGCCGTGAGCACCCACGGCGCAGGCCACGACGGCTGAGTCATTCCGAGGGTCGCGATCGCCGGAAGGATCCCGAAACTGATCGCAAAGGGCACGAACGAGGCGAGCGTGGACTTCAGCCCGAGGTTGTATGCCCACCCACCCGCGATCGCCACGACATGCGCGCCCACCGCGAGCGGTCCGAGCGGCAGTGTGATCAGTACAGCTGCACCCAGTGCGCCGAACGCCGCGATGCGGAGTGTGCGCACACCGATGGCCCCCCGGGCCGCGGGCTTGTCGGTTCGTCCCACGGCTGCGTCGCGTCCGGCGTCGAGCCAGTCGTTGCACCAACCGATTGAGAGCTGGCCGAAGAGGATCGCGAAGATGAGCACCGCCAGGCGTTCGGGCGGGTAGCCGAGTCCGACTCCAAGCACCGCGGCAACCGCTGTGACGACCACGGTCGGGCCCGGATGGCTGGCGAGCAGGAGAGAAGTCACCTTGTTCACCATGTGGCAATGGTAGACGGATGCGGGCGGCATGCCGGTGAGACCAACCGGGGTGCGAGAAACTTGCATCTTCTTGCAAGGAATTGCGTAGGCTATTCGCATGTCTCAGCGTCTCGCAGAAGTCGCTCGCAAAGTCGGCGTGAGCGAAGCCACCGTCAGTCGTGTCCTGAACGAGAAGCCGGGGGTCTCGGATGCGACCCGCCAGTCCGTTCTGACCGCACTCGACGTTCTCGGCTACGAAAGGCCGAGCAAGCTCCGCGGAGAGAGAGCGCGCCTGGTCGGTCTCGTGCTTCCCGAACTCCAGAACCCGATCTTCCCCGCCTTCGCCGAAGTCATCGGCGGGGCGCTCGCGCAGAACGGCTACACACCGGTGCTGTGCACGCAGACAGCGGGCGGCATCTCGGAGGCGGACTATGTCGACCTGCTTCTGCAGCAGCACGTGTCCGGTGTGGTCTTCGTGGGCGGCGCGTACGCCCAGCAGGGCGCGTCGCATGAGCACTACCGGCGTCTCGCCGACCTGAAGCTGCCGACCGTTCTGGTGAACGCGCCGGTCGACGGCCTCGAGTTCGCCACGGTGTCGTGCGACGACACGGTGGCGACCGAGCAGGCGCTGACGCATCTCCGTTCACTGGGGCACGTCAGAATCGGCCTTCTTCTCGGGCCGCGGGACCACATCCCGTCGCAACGCAAGCTCGCTGCGGCGAAGAATGTCTTCGCGTCATGGGGCGTGCCTGTGGACGACGACATGATCGTGCACTCGCTGTACTCGTTGGAAGCCGGACAGGCGGCGGCGAGTCGCCTGCTCAAGGCTGGAGTGACCGCCATTGTGTGCGCGAGCGATCCGATGGCTCTCGGAGCAGTGAGGGCGGTGCGCAGGGCGGGTCTCTCCGTTCCGTCCGACGTGTCGATCGTCGGGTATGACGACTCCGCTCTCATGAACTGCACGGAACCGCCGCTCACGACCGTGCGCCAGCCGATCGAGCCCATGGGGAGGACGATCATAGAACTCCTCCTGCGCCAGATATCGAGCGACTCCGCGACCTCAGACGAGCTCTTCTTCGAACCCGAACTCGTGGTCCGAGGCTCGACGGGACCAGCGTCGGTGTCGTAACCGTTACGCAATTCAGCGCAATTGTGCGTAAACGAATTACTCACTGTCGAGTTATTGCAAGGATCTGTCCTTAACGCTACTTTTGGGCCGACCGAACCGCTGACCGTAGCGGTGGTCGGACCACGATGCGGTGAGTCGATGCGCACAGCTGAGAGCTGACGCGGGCACCGCGGCGGGGCACGGACCACCGACGAGGTCGCCAGACCCGAAGGGCTCCGCGTGGATCTCCCCGTGCTCGCCACACCCGCGCAGCAGGATGCGCCTGCCGACCCGCTGTGGTGGCGGAGCGCTGTGATCTACCAGATCTACATCCGCAGTTTCGCTGACGGAAACGGTGACGGGATCGGCGATATCGCGGGCGTCCGTGAGCATCTGGGCTATCTTCGCGACCTCGGCGTGGACGCGATCTGGTTCACCCCTTGGTACGAATCGCCGCTGGCGGACGGCGGATACGACGTGGCCGACTACCGCACGATCAACCCGGCCTTCGGAGACCTCGCGCAGGCCGAGGCTCTCATCGCGGAGGCGCTGGCCCTCGGCATCCGGACGATCATCGATGTCGTTCCGAACCACATCTCCGATCGTCACCCCTGGTTCCAGGAGGCGCTCGCATCCGCACCCGGGTCCCCGGCACGGGACAGGTTCTGGTTCCGGCCAGGGCGTGGTGAGGGCGGCGCCGAGATGCCGACCGCCTGGCGATCGAACTTCTCCGGCGAAACCTGGACCCGGACGACAGCGCCGGATGGGACACCCGGAGAGTGGTACCTCCATCTCTTCACCCCGCAGCAGCCCGACCTCAATTGGGACAACCCGGATGTGCGGGCCGAGCACGAGGCGATCCTCCGATTCTGGTTCGATCGCGGTGTCGCGGGCGTCCGCATCGACTCCGCCGCCCTCCTCGTGAAGGATGCGGCGCTGCCCGACGTGCCCGAGCATCCGGAGCCGGGCCAGCACCCCAGCCAGGACAGGGACGAGCTGCACGAGATCTACCGCAGCTGGCGCAGCATCGCCGACTCCTATCCGGGCACGCGGGTTCTCGTGGGAGAGATCTGGCTGCCGGACATCGACAGGTTCGCCATGTATCTGCGGCCCGACGAGCTGCACACGGCATTCAACTTCGACTTCCTGGCGCGGCCGTGGGATGCGGCGGAGCTGCGCGCCTCGATCGACCAGACGTTGACGGCGCACGCGCCCGTCGGTGCACCGAGCACCTGGGTCCTCTCGAATCACGACGTGACACGACCCGTCACCCGATACGGCAGAGCAGACTCCTCGTTCGCCTTCGCGAAGAAGCGGAACGGCGTCCCGACCGATCCTGCGCTCGGAGAACGGCGCGCCCGTGCCGCAGCCCTGCTGACCGCCGCACTCCCTGGCTCCCTCTACATCTATCAGGGCGATGAGCTCGGTCTTCCCGAGGTCGAGGATCTGCCGCCCGACAGGCTCGAAGATCCCATGCACTTCCGGTCCGGCGGGGTCGACCCGGGACGTGATGGATGCCGTGTGCCGCTCCCGTGGCGGGGCGTGCATCCCCCTTTCGGATTCAGTCCCGACGATGCGACGGGGGAGCCCTGGCTGCCCCAGCCCCGCGACTGGTCGCGCCTGACGGTGGAGGCGGAGCAGAGCGATTCGACGTCGATGCTCTGGCTCTATCGTCTCGCGCTGCGCATCCGACGGTCCGAGACAGACCTGGGCGATGGACCCCTCACCTGGCTGGACACTGCGGAGGGCACTCTCGCCTTCGCTCGCGGCGACCGATTCGTGAGCATCACCAACCTCTCCGAGTCGGCGATCGGGCTTCCCGAGCATGTCGCCATCCTGCTCAGCAGCTCCCCTCTGCGGGACGGATTGCTGCCACCAGACTCCACGGCGTGGCTCAGAACACAGCACTAGCCGCCGGAGGTCGCGGAGCACCAACCGCGACACCGCATTTCACAACCATCAGATCGAAAGGAACTGACAATGAGGTCACCGAGAACCGTCGCTGCGTTCGCAGCGGTCACCCTCGCCGGCGTCGGCTTGCTCGCCGGATGCGCAAGCTCCAGTGGAGACAGCTCGGACGGCAAGGTTCACATCACGGTCGCCAGCCTGATCCCTGGAAGCGACAAGGCGGCCTTCGCGGCGTTCGACGAACGTGTCAAGGAGTTCGAGAAGGCGAACCCGAACATCGTGCTCAAGACCGAGGAGTACCAGTGGACCGGACCGACCTTCGCCACCCAGCTCGCAGGCGGAACGCTGCCCGATGTCTTCAATGTGCCGTTCACCGATTCCCAGTCGCTGCTGCAGGCCGGTCAGCTAGCGGACATCACAGCCGAGGTGAACAAGCTGTCGTACGCGGACAAGTTCAATGAGAACGTCCTCGCTGTCGCGAAGAAGGGCGACAAGATCTACGGGATCCCGTACGGCCCCTACGCGATGGGCCTCTCGTACAACCGGGAGATCTTCACGAAGGCCGGTCTCGATCCGGACAAGCCGCCGACCACCTGGGACGAGGTGCGTGCCGACGCCAAGACGATCTCCGAGAAGGTACCGGGCGTCGCGGGCTACATGCAGATGACCCAGGGCAACACGGGCGGGTGGGAGCTGACCACGGCGACCTACGCGCGGGGCGGCCGGATGGAGACGGTGGAGGGCGGAAAGACCAAGGTCACCACGAACAACCCCCAGACCAAGGAGGCGCTGCAGTTCCTCCACGACGTGCGCTGGGAGGACAACGCTGCCGGCAGCAACTTCCTTCTCGACTGGAGCGGGATCAACCAGGCGTTCGGCGCCGGGCAGATCGCGATGTACCCGAGCGGTTCGGACGTTCTGACGGCACTCGTGCAGCAGAACAACGTCGACCCGAAGAACTACGGCCTCACCACGCTGCCGCTGACCGACGATGCGGATGCCGGAGCCCTCGTGGGCGGCAATGTCGCAGCGGTGAGCCCTAAGTCGAGCGCGGCGCAGAAGGCGGCAGCGGTCAAGTGGATCGACTTCTACTACATGCAGAAGCTGCTCGACGAGAAGCAGGCCGTCGCTGATGCGAAGGTCCTGGCCAAGTCGAACCAGCCCGTCGGTGTCCCGACGTTGCCCGTGTTCGACAAGGCGACCTACGACCAGACGCTGTCGTGGATCAAACCGGAGGTCAACATCCCGCTGGAGAACGTCGCACCGTTCACGGACAAGATCTTCGACACGAACCTGGTCCCGGAGCCCAACAAGAACACGCAGGAGCTGTACGGAGCGCTCGATACGGTCGTCCAGGCAGTCCTCACGGACAAGAACGCCGACATCGATGCCCTGCTGACCAAGGTCGATACGGACATCCAGAAGCTCGTCGACTCCAGCAAGTAACAGGACGGACGGCGACGGATGCGCGCGGCCGGCGAGGCGGGAGACGCCTCGCCGGTCGCGGCACACGGCGACCACCGCACACACGACACGCACGACACGAGAAGGCACAACTGATGACAGCGATCGACAGGACGAGGGCACCGAGCGGATCCACACCGGTCGCATCCGCGAGACGCTCACCGCTCAGCTGGGTTCGTGGCGGGGGACTCAGCAATCTGATCTTCCTCCTCCCGATGCTGGTCATCTTCGGCGTCTTCTCCTGGTGGCCGATCGTCCGAAGCGTAGTCATGAGCTTCCAGCACACGAACCTGGTCTCACCGCCGACGTTCGTCGGCTGGGACAACTTCGTGCAGGTCGTCGAGGATCCGCTGTTCTGGACCGCCGTCGGAAACACGGGGTGGTTCGCATTGCTCGCGTTGATCCTCGGCTATCCCATCCCGTTGATCGCGGCGGTGCTCATGAGCGAGGTCAAGCGTACAAAGGGTCTGTACAGTGCGCTCGCGTATCTGCCCGTGGTCGTCCCGCCGGTGGTCGCCGTGCTGCTGTGGAAGTTCTTCTACGACGCGAGCCCGACGGGCGTTCTCAACACGATCCTCGGTTGGGTGGGCATACCGCCTCAACCCTGGATCCAGGATGCGACCCAAGCGATGCCGTCGCTCGTCGTCGAGGCGACGTGGGCGGCTGCCGGCGGCACGATCATCATCTATCTCGCCGCGATCACCGGCGTCGCGCCCGAGCTCTACGACGCCGCCGAGGTCGACGGCGCGAACATCTGGCAGAAGATCTGGCACGTGACGATGCCGCAACTGCGCGGCATCCTTCTGATCACGCTCATCCTGCAGATCATCGGCACGGCTCAGGTGTTCCTCGAACCATTCCTCTTCACCGGAGGCGGACCGGTCAACTCGACCGTGACCGTGCTGCTGCTCATCTACCGCTACGCCTTCCAGAACAGCCTGGGCGGGGACTACGGTGCCGCCACCGCGCTCAGCCTCCTGTTGGCGCTCTTCTTGGCGGTGCTGTCCCTCGTGTACTTCCGTCTCACCCGATCCTGGAGCCAGAATTGACGACCTCCACCGAATTCAGTCCCGAGGTCGTGCGCGTCTCGGCCGACGAGCTCTCGGGCACGAACGGCCCGAAACGCGGCGCCTCGGGTCGTCGACCGCCTCGAGCGTCCTCGAGCCGGCGGCGACGAGCTGCGAACGCGGATGCGACGGATCGCGGCATCCTCTCGCCGTTCGATCGTCGGAGGCCCGGCATCCGGTGGGGTGTCCGACTCACCCACGCGGTTCTGCTCGTCCTCCTGATCGTCGTCGGGCTCGGTCCGCTGCTGTGGCTCGCGAAGTCCGCGATCACACCCACCGTGGACACGCTCCGCACCCCGATGGCCCTCTTCCCCAACGGGGTCGACTGGACGAATCTCTCGACGGCCTGGTCGACGGTCCACATCGACGTGCAGTTCATGAACACGGTCTGGGTCGCGCTCGGCTCGTGGCTGATGCAGATCGTGGTCGCGACGACGGCCGGATATGCGCTGAGCGTTCTGCGGCCGAAGTACGGGAAGGTGATCTACGGGCTCGTGCTCGGCACGCTGTTCGTGCCGTCCGTGGTTCTGCTGGTGCCGTTGTATCTGACCATCCTGAACCCGCCCCTGCTCGGCCAGTCGTTGATCAACACCTTCTGGGCGGTCTGGTTGCCCGCGGGTGCGAGCGCATTCAACGTCGTCTTGATCAAACGCTTCTTCGACAATCTCCCTCGCGAGGTGTTCGAAGCAGCGCGCACCGATGGAGCCGGACCCTTCCGACTGTTCTGGGCGATCGTGCTGCCGATGTCCAAGCCGATCCTCGGGGTCGTCTCCGTCTTCGCGATCATCGCGGCCTGGAAGGACTATCTCTGGCCGCTTCTGGTGCTGCGCGATCCGAACATCCAGCCTCTCTCCGTGCGCCTTCCCACCCTGCAGTCAGCGATCCAGCTGGATGTGTATCTCGCCGCACTCGCGATCTCGACCCTCATCCCGATCGTTCTCTTCCTGGTCTTCCAGGGACTGTTCCTGCGGAGTGCAGGGCTCGGAGGTGCCGTCAAAGGCTGAGCCGCCGGGGCCATCTGTGTCGGGCTAGCATCGAACGGTGACAGGAACACCGACGGCGCGGACCCGCAAGCGTCTCCTTGCGACCATCGCGCTCGGTGCCACCGTTGCGATGGCGATCGGTGGATGCGCGGCAAGTACGCCTGCCGGTCGGCCGACCGCTTCTCCGACCGCCACATCCAAACCGACTCCGACTCCGACAGTCGACCCGATCGAGGCGTTCGCACGTCAACGTCTTGCGACGATGAGCCTTCGCCAGCAGGTGGCCAGTCTGCTGATGCTCCACCAGCCCGGTACCGACGGCGTCGCGCTGCGTGCGTTCATCGATCGTTACGGGATCGGCGGCATGATCCTCATGGGCGACAACATCCCGGCCTCGCCGGAGCTGCTGGCAGCCCAGACGGCGGCGATGACGACGGATGCGGGCCTTCCGCCACTGATCGGCATCGACGAGGAGGGCGGCGACGTCGCCCGACTCCCGTGGGACGACCAGCCCGGTGCCGACACGCTGAAATCGGGAGCTCCCGCGGCCACGCAAGCCGCATTCGCGGCCAGAGCGCAACTCCTGAAACAGGCGGGCATCACCGTGAACTTCGGCACGGTCGCCGATGTGACCGCCGACCCCGATTCCTTCATCTACGACAGGGTGCTCGGCATCACACCGGCTGACGCGTCGGCCCGGGTGGCCGCATCGGTCGGGGGAGAGCAGGGCTCGGTGCTCTCCACACTGAAGCACTTTCCCGGTCACGG
>Ga0256798_1000505_pt1 | contig 11345 bp, 8 predicted proteins | sample MC6MC0949MT_FD_190193 | JGI IMG/M metagenome (GOLD analysis project Ga0256798, IMG submission 190193) | Metatranscriptome of enriched soil aggregate microbial communities from Iowa State University, Ames, United States - MC6-MC0949-MT... | ecosystem: Environmental > Terrestrial > Soil >... | reverse complement strand
TTACTCGCCTGAGCGAGGTAAGTCCCCATGACCCGGACGGGTCGCGCGTCGGGGTCCCTGATCTCTGAAGCCCACCTTATCGGGCATGGAATGGAATACATATGAGAACGTTCTATTGGGTTTCGGGCATTGGTGGTACGTGGACGTACATCGATGCCGCGTACAAACAGCATGGCCGTATCGACTGGTTCGACAATATCGCCGACATCGGCTACTGGTGGCAGACGGCGTACGACAACGGCATGTCCTACAGCCTGGACGTCGCCAAGCGCAGCGTCGAACAGTCGATTTTGCGCCGGGCCACCGAAACGGCCGCACGCGTGATGGAGCAGTCCTTGCTGGAAGACAGTATCGCGGCGGCCGACGATGTCGGTGCCGACGACGTGCTGGCCGAGCAGGACGGTGAGTTGACTCAGGTCAGCGCCAATCTGCACGCAGGGAAGATGGACGCTTACTATTCCGCCCCGGCGGCCTGAAGCGTACGGCGTCAGCCGTAGAACTCCGCCGGCATGGGCTTGCCGTAGTAATGCCCCTGGCCATAGCGGCAGTTACTATGCAGCAGTTGATCCTGATGGGCGCGGGTTTCCACGCCTTCAGCGACGATATCCAGGTTCATGCTGGTTCCAAGCGCGATGATGGCGTCGACGATCGAGCGGGCCTCCGGCTCCTGCACGAAAGACTTGTCGATCTTCAACGAGTCGATCGGAAAGCGCTGCAGTTGCGACAGTGAGGCATAGCCCGTGCCGAAGTCATCCAGCGCAATGTGGACGCCGGCATCATGCAGCTTGCGCAGCGTGCTTTCCACCGCATTGCTGCCCTGGCCTAGATAGACGCTTTCGGTGATTTCCAGCGTCAGCTGCCGCGGGGTCAGTCCATATTCATCCAGCAGGGACAGGATCTGGCCCGCCAGATCGCCCGTGGAAAACTGTGCCGCCGCGACGTTCACCGACACGCGGCCGAAATCGAAACCGTGTTCGTTCCAGCGCCGCATTTGCTTGAACGCGGCATGTAGCGCCACGGCGCCGAGCGCCGGTGCCAGCGTCTGGTCGTCGAACGCGGCGCCGAACACCGCGGGCGACAGAATGCCGCGTTCCGGGCGCGACCAACGCATCAACGCTTCGAATCCCGACAGCGTCTGGTTGCGCATGTCATAGATCGGCTGGTAATAGACGATGAATTCGCCGCGGGCGATGCCCGCGCGCACGTCGCGCAGCAGTTGCACCCGTTCTTCCAGGCGGTCGCGCATCTGCGGCTCGAACATGACTGAGCAGTCGCCGCCCGCCTTCTTCGCCTGATACAACGCGATGTCCGTGTTGCGTATCAACTGGTCGGCGTCGACGGCCTGGCGCGGCGCCGCCGAGATGCCGGCGCTGACGGACACCATCAGCGTGTACTCCGGATAAGCCATGGGCGCTTTTAGCGCCAGGCGCAATTGGTCGACCGCGGCAAGGAAGTCGGTAGTGCTGTCATCCGGTGCTTCGGCGATCACGGCGAATTCATTGCTGCCGATGCGCGCGACAAAGGTGCCGACCGCGAAGAAGGCCGTGATGCGTTGACCGATGTCGGTCAGCAACTGATCGCCGGCGTGGTGGCCCAGGGTGTCGTTGACGTCCTTGAATCCGTCGATATCGACGGCCACCAGGCTGATGGCTTCGGTGCGCACGAAGCGGCGCCCCAGTTCCAGCAGGAAGGCGCCGCGATTGGGCAAGCCAGTCAATTTGTCGATATAGGCCAGTTCGTGGAAACGGCGCTGGGCCTCCACCTCTTCGGTGATGTCCTCGATCAGGCCGTGGACGCGGACTACCTGGCCTTCGCGTAGTTCCGGTTCGGCCAACACGTGGATCCAGCGCGAAGTACCGTCCAGCCTTTGTATGCGCCGACGCGAATCGTAGCCCTTGCTGTCGCGCAGGATGCGGGCGAAGTCTTCGCGGGCATCGATCAGGGCATCGCCGGGGTAGAAACGGCGCAGCATCATGTCCAGCGTCGGCTTGGTGGATGGTTCCAGGCCGTAGATGTCCATGGCTTGTTCGCTGAGCGTCAGCGTGCTGGTTTCGACATTGAACTCCCAACCGCCTACCCGCGCCAGCCTTGACGCACGCGCCAGCAATTGCTCGCGCATGCGGGCTTCGTTGAGCAGGCGGTTGTCGCGCAGGGCGCCCGCCGCCACGGCCGCGTAGCCGCGCAGATGATGCAGGTCATCCGGCGAGAAGACGCGTGTCTGGCTGTCGGCGATACATAGCGCGCCGGCGCGTTCCCCATTCTGCAGCAGCAGCGGTACGGCGACGAAGAAGCGCATGCCGGCAGGTGCATTGGCCGCGGCCAGCGCATCCTGGTCCAGCTGGACGACATCGAGGGCTTGCTGCGGGGCTTGCTGCGTCGGCTGGCTCAGCGTGTGGAAAAGGGCGACGGGTTCGGACGTGATGCCATGGGCCGCCAGCGCCGCGGCGGGGTCGTCATGGGTGGTAAGCACCACGGTGGGGACGCCGAAAAACACGGCGGCCAGGGCGCAGAGCGCATCGAGGCCCGGCGGCGGTGTTTGAGGGCTGGCAAGGGGATCGAGGCTGGCCTGAGTCGTCTCGGCCGGAGCTTCCGCCACGCGTGTGCGTACGGTTCGCGATTCGCTTTTCGAGGGTGGAAAGCGCAAGACGCTCATGCTGGGCCGCTATCAAGGGGATCGCCGCGGCCGGGGGGCCGCGTCCGCCAGTTTAACCATCAGCCGCATCGACTTGTGGTCAACACGTACCGTGCTTACGAATGATTTCCTGATGGCGTGAGGTTGGCCTGGTCTTCCGTCGGCAGGGTGATCGTCCAGCCTTCTTCGTTGCGGCGTACCTGCCATCCGTAGCATTGCGCCACTAGCTCGACTTCCTCCATCGGCAGGGGTTGGGAGGTATCCGGACGCGGCTCGCGGCCATTGTGTTCCGCGGGGGCCGGCAGGATGACGGCGTCGATGCGGCCGGCCGTCGTTTGCGTGATGTCCAGGATACCCCGTTCGGGCAGCGACTGAATGGCGTGGATCAGCCAGGCCATCAACACATAGCGCGCCGCGCTCTGCGACACAGCTGCCGCGTGGGGCGGGGCCTGCAACTGCACCTTTTTGCCCGATAGCAGCAGATGCGAAAACGCCAGCTTGCGGCATTCCAGCAATATGTCGTGCACATCGGCGCGCCGGCCTTCGTCCTGGAACCACGTGTTGAGCAGGCGTATCGTTTCCACGCTCTCGTCCAGCATACCGTCCAGGTCATTGACGAAGGGCGGCGCGGCCGGATCCAGGATGGTGCCTTTGGCGATGGACTTTTCGAGCAGGACGATAGTCAGCTTGGCATTGGATAGCGGCTTGAGCGCATCATGCCGCAGCACCGGGAAAACCTGGGCGAGCACTTTGAACTGGATACCCGCCAAGGCCTGGGCGCGTTGCTGCTCGGTCCGAGTCATGCCGGCTTCCTATCGACCTGCGCCAGCAGGTCTTCAAGCGTGGACAGGTCGACGGGCTTCTCCAGCCAGTGATTGAAGGCCACGGCCTCCGGCCGCTGGTTGTTCTTGGGAAGACCGCTCAAGGCAATGATGGGGATTTCGTCGCCCAGCTGTTGGCGGAAGCGGGCCGCCAATTCGTAGCCGTCGTAGTCCGGCAGCATGATGTCGGTAATGATGACGTCGGGGCGATGGTTCGCGCACTCCGCCAGCGCTTCGGTGCCTGTTGCCGACGTTTTCGCATCGTGGCCGAGCAGGCCGACGAACTCGGAAAGCAGTTCCGATGCCATGTCGTTGTCGTCGACGATTAAAACCTGGAGGCCTGCGGCGCTCATACTTGAATCTGCTCCTCGCGCCGCCAAGCCGGACGCACTATGTCAAAAAACTTCGGTATGCGATAGGGCGGCGCCTCTGGTCCTGGTAGATGCTGAATACCGCCTTGCTGCGGCGTAGTGTGACACGATTACCGAATGGCGCAGAGACGGCCAGCATTTTCTGTTACAAAACAAATAATTAATTTCTCTCCGGGCAAACGAAGGTTTAATTTCATACCGTTTTGCTTTCCGAGGGGGCGTCATGTGCGCCTGCCGGCCCCTGTCCCAACCCTTGCGCCGAAGCGGGTCCGGGCCGCGCTGCGGCCACACGTTGCCCTGCGGGGGGGCGTGCGGGCAGGGCGTAGCGGCCTTCGCGGTAGGCCCAACTGGGCCATAAAGCATGTGCCAAGGCCTCGGTGGCCAGGGCTTCATCTACGGCCACGGGTTCGTACTTTTCGGGGGCGGTATAGTGGAACTGGGCGGGCGCTCTTTGCGGCCCCAGCACCAGCAACTGGTCGCCCTTCAGATACCCGTAGTTGTCGCCGTACTGCATGATGGCGCGGCCATCTTCGTCGCCGGCCTCCGGCGCGCGGGTGAGATCGCGGCCCAGCATGGGATGCTGCGTCTCCAGGCCCATCAAGGACAGCAGGGTGGGACCGAAATCGATCTGGCTGATAAGACGGTCGTCGCGGCGCGGTGCGATGTCGGCGCCCAGCATCAGGGCGGGGATCTGGAAGTGGCGCACCGGCACCAGGCTGGCGCCGGACACGCGTGAATCATGGTCCGCGGCGATGAGGAAAACCGTATTTTCCCAGTAGGGCGACTGGCGCGCCTGGTCGAAGAACCGGCCGAGCGCCCAGTCGGCATAGCGCACGGTGTTCTCCACGGTGGCCGGGTTGCCGTCCGGTTCGATGCGGCCGCTGGGATATTCCCAGGGCGTGTGGTTGGATACGGTGAAGGCGAGGGTGAAGGTCGGCTGGTCGCCGTCGGCGCTGAGCAGGCGATGCAGCTGGTTGAACATGTCCTCGTCCGACGCGCCCCACGTGCCGACGAACTGCGGGTCGACGAATTCGCCGCGGTCGACGATATGGTCGAAGCCGTTGCCGAGGAAAAAGCCTTTCATATTGTCGAAGTGGGCTTCGCCGCCATAGATGAAGCGGGAGTGATAGCCGTGGCGCCCCAGCAGGTCGGCTAGCGTGAAGAAGCCCCGTTGCGCGTCGGGCAGCTTGACCACCGCCTGGGCCGGGGTAGGCATGAAGCCGGTTACCACGGCTTCCAGGCCGCGGACCGAGCGGGTGCCGGTCGCGTACGCACGAGTGAAGTTCCAACCCAGTTCGGCCAGTTTGTCGAGATTCGGCGTCAGCGGCGCACCGCCCAGATTGGCGACGTATTGAGCGCCCAGGCTTTCTTCCAGAATGATCACCAGATTGAGCGGGCGTTGGCGGGGGCGCGCGGGCGCCTGGGTGTGCATGCTGGGAAATTCAGCGTCGGCGGGCGGATAGGGCAGTCCGGCGTTGGCCAGCACCTGGGCATGCATGGCCGCTTCCGGCATATTGCCGTAGACGGCCGATGCGGATTTCTCGTTCTTCATGCTGTAGATGGCGTACAGCACGCTATACAGAGAATTGAGCGGCAGCATATTGAGCATGCCGTCCGAGCAATAGGCCACGGTGGACGGATTGATGGGGCGATGCTGCAGCGTGCCGCGGATGGCGAGGATGCCGACGGCCAGCGCCACCAGGCTGGCGATGGGCATCAGCCACCAGGGCCAGGGGGTATCCGGCACGGGCTGGGAAAACATGGCGTGGCCCAGCCAGGCCGCCAGGATGACGATGACGGTGCCGCCCAGGACGGGAACCTTGAAGCCACGCCACAACATGCCGGTGACCTCGCGCGGGTGCTTGAGGTATTCGACGAACAGCCGATTGGGGCGTGAGTCGTATTCCAGGATGAAGGGCGGGGTGGCCACTTCCATGAAAATCAGCAGCAGCCACGCGAACTGGAACCAGACCGAGGTAATGGCGGTGGCCAGTGGATAATGGCCGAACCAGGGCGCGAACACGGCCGGCGCCACTGCCAGTATGGCGATTTCGTGGGCGTCGATGCGCAGGCCGCCCAGCATGATGGGCCGCAGGCCGCCGGCGTTGCGCACGCGTTGATGTTGCCAGCCGGCCAGCGCCAGCCGGCTGAGACTGAGCATGGCAAAGGCCGCGATGATGAAAACCAGAGTCAGGTGCCGCATGGGCTCTCCCGGACGGCCGGCGCGTGGCCGGGGACGTCCCCTTACTTTATCTATCTGAAAAATGGGCCTGGCGCTGGGCGCCGGGCCTGCGATTCTAGTCCGTGCCGCGGCTGCCGGGGCAAGACGCGGGGGGTAAAGCTTACACGTTCGGCCATCGATTCCACGTCGAAGCCCTCTTTTGTGGCGGGAAGGCAGGCACGAAATATGCGCGACCGGGCGACGCGACAAGAACAATGGGGCCGACGTATGGCACGCAAGTACAAAATCCTGACGGGCATCGTCACGGTGTTCATTCTATTCCTGGTCGTGGTGGTCATCGTGATCGCCACGTTCGACTGGAACCGGGCCAAGCCCTATATAGATAGCAAAGCGTCCGACGCGCTGGGCCGTCCCTTCGCCATCAATGGCGACCTGAGCGTGGCCTGGCAGCGCGAACCCGATGAAGGTGGCTGGCGCGCCTGGGTGCCATGGCCGCACGTCACGGCCAATGACATCACCATCGGCAATACGGAATGGGGCAAGGCGCCCCAGTTTGCCCAACTCAAGCAGGCGCAATTCAGCATTTCGCCCTTGGGGCTGTTGTCGCATCACGTGATCATCCGCCGCATCCAGCTGACCCAGCCGTCGGCCGATCTCGAACGCCTGGCGGATGGGCGCGCCAATTGGGTGTTCACGCCTAAGAAACAGGACGATGAGCAGGCCGAGCCCGCCACGCCCTGGACCCTGGATGTCAATGAAATCGGCTTCGACAAGGGCCGGGTCGGCTATCACGATGTGACGCTGCAGGCGGATATGGAGGTGACCGTGGATCCGCTGGGTAAGCCGGTACCGTTCGCACAGCTAGCCGGCGCGGCCTTGGCGGGTGGTCAGACGGATGCCAAGCCGGGTGCGCAGTCGGAGGCAAAGCCGGATACGCAGGCGGGGGGCCAATCGAATTCCCAATCGAATTCTCAATCGAATCCCCAAGTGAATTCCCAGACGAATCCCCAAGGGGATACCCCGTCCGGTAAGACGCCGGCGGCGCCGCGCGATTATGTCTTCGGCTGGGCCGCCAAAGGCCGCTACAAGGGCCTGGATGTATCCGGGGAAGGCAAGGTGGGCGGCATGCTGGCCCTGCAGGACGGCAACAACCCTTTCCCCGTGCAGGCAGACGTTGCCCTGGGCCATACCAAGGCCTCGGTGGTCGGCACGGTGACCAATCCGATGCACGTGGGCGCCCTGGACCTGCGGCTGAAGCTGGCGGGCAACAGCATGTCCGATCTGTACCCGCTTACCGGCGTGACGCTGCCGGACACCCCGCCCTACAGCACCGACGGCCACCTGACCGCGCGGCTGAACGATGCGCAGGGCTCGGTCTTCGACTACAAGGGCTTCAACGGCAAAGTGGGCAATAGCGATATCCATGGCGATGTGAGCTATGCCGCCATCAAGCCCCGGCCCAAGCTGACGGGCAAGCTCACCTCACAGTTACTGCGTTTCGCCGACCTGGGGCCCCTGGTCGGTGCTGATACCGGCAAAAAGGGCGCCACCGATGCCAGCAAAGTGGCCGCGGCGGAGCGGGCCAGCGCGGCGGCCGCGGCCAAGGCCGCCAAGGATGCGGCCGCCTCGGGCGACCAATCGCAGGCACAAGCCAAGAAAGACGAAGCCGCGTCGCATACCACCGCCGCCACGCGCGCCCAAGGATCCAGCCCGGCGCAACAACCCGCCGACAAGGCCTTGCCGGTGCAGGAGTTCCGTACCGAACGCTGGCGCGACATGGACGCGGACGTGAGCCTGGAAGCCAAGCGCATCGTCCAGACCGAAGATCTGCCCATCACCAATCTGCAGACCCATGTTGTGCTGGATAACGGCGTGCTGACCTTGCGGCCCCTGCGTTTCGGCATGGCCGGTGGCTCATTGACGGCGGACATCCAGCTGGACGGCAGCAAGCGGCCCATGCCGGCGACCGCCAAGATCAGCGCGCGCAAACTGCAGCTCAAGCAGCTGTTCCCGGGGGTCAAGTCCATGGAGAAAAGCCTGGGCGAACTCAATGGCGACGCTGCCCTCAGCGGCACCGGCAATTCCGTGGCTCAGTTGATGGGAACATCGGATGGCGAAACCAAGCTTCTGATCAACGACGGCGTCATCAGCCGCAGCCTGATGGAGCTGGCGGGCCTGAACGTCGGCAACTATGTGGTCAGCAAGCTGTTCGGCGATGACGAGGTCAACATCAATTGCGGCGCGGCCGACCTGGGTTTCAAGGACGGCATCGCCACGCCGCGGATCTTCGTGTTCGATACGGAGAACACGCTGGTAGAGATCGAGGGCAGCGTCAACTTCAAGACCGAGGCCATCGATCTGGACATCACCCCGCACAGCAAGGGGCTGCGCATCATTTCCCTGCGGTCGCCGCTGTATGTGGCGGGCACCTTGAAAAATCCCAAGCCGGGGGTGAAGACCTTGCCTTTGGCCGCGCGGGGGGCCGGGGCGGTGGCGCTGGGAGCCTTGCTGACGCCGGCCGCCGGCCTGTTGGCCCTGATCGTGCCCAGCGCGGGCAGTGATAAGGAAAACGAGTGCGGCACGATGCTGCGGCAAATCCGCCAGCCGCCCAAGGCGCCACCACCCAAGGCCGCGCCGAAATCCGCGAAGCCGGCGGCGCGTTAATGCTTAGGCCGCATGGCGCCGCGTGATGGCCAGGTAGCCATCGGGCCCATCAGGCTGAGCCACGCAGGTCAGGTTACGGCCAGCGTTCTTGGCGTGATACAGGGCCTTGTCCGCTTCCTTGAGGGCGGCTTCCAGATCCTTGCCGTGTTCGGGAAACCGGGCCACGCCGATGGAAACCGTCACGGGGCCGCCCGTGGCATTGGGCGTCTTGTGCATGGCGCCGCGCAACCTTTCCGCCGCGGTGACGGCGTCGTCCAGCGAAGTGCCGGGCAGCAGCACGGTGAATTCCTCGCCGCCGGGCCGGGCCAGGATGTCGTTGCTGCGCGAGCCATTGCGCATCAGGGTGGCCAGCGTGCGGATCACTTCGTCGCCGACGTCGTGGCCGAAGCGGTCGTTGACGGACTTGAAGTTGTCGATGTCCACCGCCAGGACAGCCACCGGCATGCCCGTGGAAGCGAATTCGTCCATGGCCCTGATCAGGCCACGCCGGTTCAGTAGCGCCGTCAGGGCATCGGTGGTCGATTCGCGCCGCAGGTTACGCATCTTGTGATTGATGCTGCCCAAGCCGGTGAGCAAGGCCCGCTTGAGCTGGTTCGATTCGAAATACCACGAGCGCACCTTGCGGATACGGTCCGACGCCTCGATCTCGTCGATCTGCTTGGCCACGCTGGCCAGTTCCCACAGCGGGCGGGCGATCAGCTTGGACAACCAGCCTATGCAAAACAGCAGGACCAGCAGCAGGGGCAGGGAATTGCGTATCGTCATCCACAGCAATTCGTCCATGCGCTGCAACGTGCCGGCCAGCGGACGCTGGGCAACCAGCCCCCATCCCGTGGAAGGCACCACCGCGTAGCCGGCCAGCATGGCCACGCCCTGCGTGTTGATGACGTTCTGCTGGCCGCTGGCGCCCTGCATGAGCGCGGTCACTACTTTATTGGTGGTGACCGTCTCGCCGATGCGCGCGGCGTCCGGGTGATAGATCAAGGTCCCGTGGCGGTCGACCACGAACAAGTAGGAGCCATCCAGGTAGTAATGGTCGCCGAGCAGGGAGTGCAGGCCGTTGGTGGCATGCAGGTACAAGGTGCCGCCTATGAAACCGAGGTAATTGCCGGACCTGTCGAAGATGGGGTGGGAGTAGAGGATCACCCAGCGGCCGGTGGCGGCGATATAAGGTTCGCTCACCATGGGCTTGCGCTGCGTCACGGCCTCGCGCGCCGCGCTGCTGGCCAGTTGCGACCCGACGGCCATGCCGGACTGTGCCGGCGACATGGCCGCGACCTTGCCGTCGGCCTGCACGATGACCACGGAGTTGTAGTGGTCGCTCTGGCGGCGCAGGCGATCGGTTTCCTGCTCCATCAGCGTGGGCTGCAGGGCCATGTCCGCCAGCACGCCGGCGCTGAAGGCCAGCTCGCGGCGTATCGCGTTGATGTAGTTGTCCGTCGCGCCGGCCAGCTTGGCGGCGTACGCGCGGTTGCCTTCCAGCGTGTTGGTCAGGAGAATGTCGCGCTGCACCTGATAGCTGGCATAGAAGCTGTTACCCAGCGCCACGAGAACGGAGAGTAGGCAGAGCCAGAGAATCAGGCGGCGCAGGTCTATGCGGAACATGGCTGCGGAATGGAGGATAGGGATGTTACGGCACTTGGCGCGATTCTAACCGGGGCGCTGTAGGAATCGGTTGCTTTACGTGCACGTGCCCTCCGCGGTGTTGGAGGGTTTCGCCCCTATGCTTACCAACCGCGGCGTCCGCACTTGATGCATGTGACAACGTTCCCCTCAGAATCGAGATGATGATACAGCGCGACGCGATCCCCGGTATCCCAGAATGTGTACTTATTACTGGCGCCACCGGCGGGATAGGGGCCGCCTTGGCCCTCGAATACGCCAAGGCCGGCTCCGCCACCTTGATTTTGCAGGGTCGCGACGCCAAACGCTTGGGCGAAGTCGCGGCCGCCTGCGCGGCGGCGGGCGCCCACGTTCTGACGGAGCGCCTGGACGTCCGTAATCTGGACGCCCTGGTCGGCTGGCTCAGGACCATCAGCCGTGACGAGAAGCCCGACCTGGTGGTGGCCAACGCCGGCGTCAATATCGATGTCGGGCCGCAGGGGCAGGGGGAGAGCTGGGACGACGTGCAGCGCTTGCTGGACGTCAACGTCCGGGCGGTATTCGCCACGGTCCACGCGGTATTGCCGGTTATGCGCGCGCGCGGCCACGGCCAGATTGCCGTGATGAGTTCGCTGGCGGCCTGGCGTGGACTGCCAGAAACGCCCAGCTACAGCGCGAGCAAAGCGGCGGTCAAGGTCTATGGAGAAGCCATGCGCGACGGGCTGGCGCGCGAGGGCGTGCGCATCAACGTGATCATGCCGGGGTATGTCGAATCGCGCATGTGTTTCGACATGCCCGGCCCCAAGCCTTTCCTGTGGGACGCCCCGCGGGCGGCGCGGGCGATACGGCTGGGTTTGCGCGCCAATCGAGCCCGCATCAGTTTCCCCTTTCCGCTGAACCTGGGGACTTTCCTGCTCTCCATCATCCATCCCGCGGTGTCCGGCTGGATTCTGCGCAAGATGGGTTATGGCAGCCGCTGATTCCTGGGGGAGCCTGCTGCTGGCGCTTGCCCTGCCGATGGCGCTGGGAGCGGGCGCGAGCTGTCTCATGGAGGCGTTGTTGCGGCCGCGGCC
>Ga0256798_1000484_pt1 | contig 11590 bp, 10 predicted proteins | sample MC6MC0949MT_FD_190193 | JGI IMG/M metagenome (GOLD analysis project Ga0256798, IMG submission 190193) | Metatranscriptome of enriched soil aggregate microbial communities from Iowa State University, Ames, United States - MC6-MC0949-MT... | ecosystem: Environmental > Terrestrial > Soil >... | reverse complement strand
TCCGGATTTATGCGCTCGCGAATCGCCAAACGTCTCCCCCCCGATGCCGACAAGCTTGTCGGTCTCTCGCTCGCGCTTTTCGCGTCGGGCAGCCGCACCGAGGACCGCTTCTGGGAAGCGAAGCTCGACGCGCTGCTGGCCAAGATCGTGCGCAACGCCAATCAGACTACGCTCGACGCAGCCCTCGACCATCTGCAGCAGAATCATCCCGATGCTTATGGGGCGCTCGCCGACATGGCAGAAACGCACAGCGAGTCGTTCGTCGTCGAGCATGAAGGCGTGGCCTATGAGGCATTGCTGATTGCGGCGCCCATCCTCGCGTGGACTCGCTACATGATCCCATCCGGGCCGCTCAAAGCCGACGCCGCCGACGCTTTGCGCGCGCACCTGCAGGCTCACGTGCTCGCCGCGAACACGCGTGTCGCCATGGCGCCGTTCCTTTACAGCATCGACCAGCTGCCGCGCCATCACGTCGAAACATGGCGCATTGCCCAGCAACTTGCACAAGCAGCCATGGCTGGCGGCAGCCTCAAGCTCAACTTCGGCGAACTGCCGGAAACCTCGCCGATTCTTGCCGACCCGCGCTTCCTGCTCGCCGTGGTCGCGGCGCCGGTCGGCGAACCCACGTTCCGCTGGCAAGAAGAGGAGCACGGAACCCGGATCGAACGAGGACAGTGCCTCGAGCAATGGGCGACGCAAGGCGGTGCAAACCTGTCGCTAGTGCTGCCTGGTTGTGAGTTCGAGTGTCTGTTGCCGGATGCCTACTACTCGGCATGCCGTGACGCCGACGAACGCGTGCGCCCTCACACGGTGCGCACTGCCGTGCGTTATCTGTTCGACACAATTGGTGCCGCTCCGCAGGACCTGCGCGCCGTGGTTGCGGGCTTCGGCGAGCGCCGCATCGACGAATACCGCGTCGGCTTTACGCGCCGCGGCAGCAATGAAGTGATCTACGGCGTCGTATGGCCGCTGTATGGCCGTGAAAATGGCGAGGCCGGCATTGACGAAGAGCCGCAGGAAAGCGCACCGCCGGACGCGCCCCTCGAAGAAATCGTCGCGCTCCTCAAGGAAACCGGCGTGACGGACGTGCGCCGCCACGCCGGCCGCTTCGAGCCTGAATATTGCGATGACTGCGGCGTCCCGTTGTACGCCGATCCGCTCGGCGAAATCGTCCACGCGGAAATGCCGGAGGACGCCGAACCCGCGCAACCGCACTTCCACTAGGACGCCGCGCGCCTTCGGCGTATAGCAGCTCATTGACGAACCCCGCCGCGTGCGGGGTTTTTTGTACGTCATTTCTCCTATGCCTTTTGGACAGGCCGTCAAATCCCAGGGAATTTGTCATCATAGGAACGGCGACGCATCGCACACCCGCCCGGCCCAACGCCTGGCGAATGCATCGCGCCATTTCGCCCGATTCATCTGGAGACATGCATGCGATTCTCGATTCTCAACTCTGACGCGGAACGACGCGACGGCCTCAAGGCGCTGTTACGGCAAATCAACCGGCTAGCGCGTTTCAACGAAGCACAAGACTGGCGCCAGGTCGAGCGCACGCTCAAACGTCAGTGGCCCGATCTGCTCGTGGTCGACTGGCAGGACTGGATGTCGGTCACCGACATCCGCAACCTGCTTAGCCACTACCCGGATCTGCGCATTGCAGTGCTGACGGACAAAATTTCGCCGAAGGTGGTGAGCGAACTCATGGACGAGGGTGTGCTCGGCGTCGTGCCGCGCGAAACCGATCCGTGCCTGATCGTGCGCGCCTTCGAAATGGTGATGCTGGGCGGGCACTACGTGCCTTCCGGCGCGCTGGCGCTCAACCCTCCGCTCCCCGCGGATACCGCTATCCGCCCGTTTGACGAGAAGAGCCCGCCACCGCGCCGGCCGAGACTGTCGAATGGACTCTCGCCTCGCCAGGAGCAGATCATGCGCTGCGTCCATATGGGCAGTACCAATAAGATGATTGCGCGCACACTGGGCATAAGCGAGGGCACGGTCAAAATCCATTTGACGAGCATATTCCAGCAACTGGGCGCGCCCAATCGCGCCGCCGCTGTGGCGCTTTACAACGGTTGGCTGACAAATCATTTGCAAGTACTGCGCAGTAACGCAGAAGGCTTGCTCCGGCCAGTCATGGGCGAGCCCGGCGCCGTACCGCTGCGGCGCGCCACAGGGCGGCGCTTCCAATATCCCCTGCCCGCTAACGATTCAACTGCTCCGTTGCCGATGGTGGCCGAGCCGGGCACGTCCTATGACGACGCGTCCGTGGCGGAGCCCTCTTCCGGGCCGGTCACAGAAGGCTCCACGTGAGCCGACGCCTGCGCGTCACGGGCGTGATGCGCGATTTGTGCCAGTGCTCGCATCGGCTGGCATGGAATCCGCTCACACCTTTTCTCGTCCAACGAGTAATATGAGACTCATGGGTTTCCTCTACACACCGCTTCCGTTCTGGGTTGCTGTCGGTGGCTGGATCGTCACTGCGATAGCGGTCGCGCTCGCGCTGTGGAAAAATCCTTTCAAACGACTTCAAGACGGCACATTGCAGCATGTCTGGCTGGCGATCATCGTCGCCCTGTCGGTACTGTGGGCCAGCAACGCCTGGCTCGACGACGGCACGGTCATGCATCTGCTCGGCGCGACCCTCGTCGTGACGCTATTCGACTGGGCGCTGGCATTGATTGCAATGGCTGTGGTCACCGGCCTTGCCGGCCTGATCTTCGACGCTCCGTGGCAAGGCATCGCACTCACCTTCCTCGTGTTCGGCGCGCTGCCCGTCGGCATCTCGACATTGCTTCAGCGAGCAAGCATTGCGTGGCTGCCGCGCAATCTTTTCATGTTCATCTTCGGCCAAGGCTTCGTGTCGCCCGCTATCACAGTGTCGCTCACCGCGGCTGCGGCGCTCGGCGTTCACGTGGCGCTTGCCGACGGCTCAGTGACCGTCGTGCCCGCAGGCTACGCGCTCAGCGTACTTCTCCTCGCTACCGGCGAGGCATGGTTCACGGGAATGTCCACGGCGTTGATCGCCGTCTACCGTCCTGCCTGGGTCACCACTTATGATGTGCGGCGATACCGGCTCGGCGGACCGCGCACGTGAGACGCGCGCAGAGCTCAACGCATGTTCAACGTGCTGCTGAGCTTGTCGCGTCAATGCGTTCAGTCGCGCGCCCAGCATCGCAAAGCGCGGTGAATACCGCGGCCGAAAAATAGTTGCGGCACGATTGAACTCAACCCTGCCGCCAGGCATCTTACGTGCCTCACGTCTCGATAGCGCTTAACGAACTAGATGGATTGCACCAACGTACCGCGCCGATTACTGCGGCTGGTCGGCCGGTTGGCAACACTCGCAGCGAGCTTCTCGCTCGCATGCACTGCGCCCGCATTCGCCGATCAACTCGAACAGCACAACGACCTCGTCAACAGATTTGTCAATGAATTGCACGCCGATCCGCTCGTCGCGGATTGCGCCGCGCATGGCAACTTTGTCGCGAGCACCTCGACCGCGTTCGATCATGTCGAGTTTCCACCTAGTTCGTTCGACAGCGCGCACGCCTCAATCACGCCGTGGAACGATTCGTTTGACGAAGGCAAGCAACGCGTCAAGGTCGACAACATCGTCACAGTCGAAGGGCTCGGTATTCGTCAAAGCGGCGGGGGCGACGCTGCCGACCTGAAGTTCCGCTGTGGCTATGTCGGCGCGCAGATGCTGGCGTTCAGCTGGAACGATCCGGTGCCCCCGGCGCGGGCGCGCAGCTCGGAGCCCTCATCGTCGCGCGCAGTATCGGGTAAGCATCGCGGGGCGAAGGGCAAGCAGGCGGCAAGCGGCAAAGGCGCGAAGAAGAGTTCCGCGAAGTCGTCGAAAAGCACTTCGGGCAAGTCGTCCAGCAAGACTACGCCTGCAAAGAAAAAGCACTAAGACGAAGCTAACGCTGTGAATCGTGCAAGCACCAATGCACGATGGCAGCGTTACTGAATTCGACGATCAGGCGAATTCGCGCCCCTTGTCAGCAAACCGGGAAGGCGCATAAACGCGCCGGCCGTTCCGACCAGCCAACAAAAAAGGCACACATGCAATGCATGTGTGCCTTCGTCAATGCGGCGAACTCAGGCGAACGTCTCTACATGTCGCAAGATGGCTTGCAGCATCGCCGCACCGAGCGACGCGCTGCGCTCGCCGTTCCAGCCCACTCTTTCGTCCGGCAAGTTGGCGTTGTCCTTGAAGGGCATCTCGAGCGTCAATGAAAGGCAGCCAAACTCGTTGCCGATATATTTCGAAGCGAGCTTGAGCGCGTCTTCGCGATACTTGCTCGCGGCGTAGCCGTACTCGTTCTGGAAATCGGGGCTTGCCTGTTTGAACGCTTCGATGAACGCCCTTTGTTCCTCGCCTTGCCGCTCAGTGAATCCCGGCAGCATCTCCGAGCCGGCCACGAAGACGTAAGGCAGCGCCTCATCGCCGTGAATATCGAAAAAGAGGTCGCAGCCGGTTGCGTGAATGGCGTCACGCACTACGAGCACCTCGGGACTGCGCGCGGCGTCCGGTTCCATCCACTCACGGTTCAGGTTGGCGCCGGCTGCATTGGTGCGCAGGTTGCCGCGCACGCTGCCATCCGGATTCATGTTCGGCACAATGTAGAACACCGCGTGGTCGTACAGTTTGCGCGCCACCGGATCGCCCGCCCAATCGCCCCAGCCGACCAGCCGCTTCACGAGTCCTTCGATGAACCATTCGGCCATGGTCTCGCCCGGATGCTGACGCGCGATCAGCCAGATCTTTTTCTTTGCGACGTCGCCGGTTTGCGGTGTGCCGAGCGTGAGCAGCGACACCGGCCGGCCTTCGACGGTCGTGCCCAACTCGGTAAGCGTGGCTTGCGGCATCTGCTGAACGGCGCCGAGAAACTCGGAGTGGCGTTCCTCGCTATACGGTTCGAAGTACGCGTAATAAATGCGATCGAATTCCGGCGTGTGATCGATCGTCAGCACACGGCCGTCGTACGACGTGGGCACGCGAAACCAGTTCACGCGGTCGTAGCTGGCGACAGCCTGGTAGTCGCGCCAGCCTTCCGCGAACGCGCACGCCGCCGCGTTCTCGAAGGTCATCACGCAGCGCTCGCCCGCCGCGCCGGAGAGGCGGAAGTAGAACCACTGCGCGAACTCCGCGTGGCTGTCGGAACGCACGCGCAAACGGATATTGCCGGCCTCGGCGCAAGACAGCACCTCGATTGCGCCGCCGTCGAAGTTGCTCGTAATCGATAAACTCATGATGTCATTTCCTGCATATGTGGGCGGCAACCCGCTGGGCGGCACCGCGCTCATTCAGCGACGCGGCGGCGAAATACGTACGTGGAATCGTTCGAGGCTTCGGCGTCGAACGCATAGCCTTCGGAATCGAACCCCTTCAGCTGCTCGGGCTCGTCGAGGCGATTTTCTACCGCGTAGCGCGCCATCAAACCGCGAGCCCGCTTCGCATGAAAGCTGATGATCTTGTAGCGGCCGCCCTTCCAGTCCTCGAACACGGGCGTGACGACCGGTGCTTCAAGCAGCTTCGGCTTGACCGACTTGAAATACTCGCCCGACGCGCAATTCACCAGCACACGGGATTTTGCAGCGCGCTTTTTCAACTGGGCGTTCAACGCCTGCGTGATCCGCTCGCCCCAGAAGGCATATAGATCTTTGCCGCGCGGATTGGGCAGTCGTGTACCCATTTCCAGCCGGTACGGCTGCAGCAGGTCGAGCGGGCGCAGCAAGCCATAGAGACCTGACAACACGCGCACATGATTCTGCGCAAAATCCAGATCTGCCGAGGACAGCGTCTTCGCGTTGAAGCCCTCGTACACGTCGCCATTGAACGCAAGCACGGCCTGCTTCGCGTTGTCCGTGCCGAAGCGCGGCGACCACTGCGCGTAGCGCTCGAAATTGAGGTGCGCCAACTGGTCCGAAATGCTCATTAGCGAAGCGATCTGCTGCGGCGACAAACGACGCAAACCGCCGATCAATTCGGCGGCATCGTCGACGAAATCGGGGATTGTGTGTTTTTTGACGTGCGGTGGAGTTTCGTAGTCGAGCGATTTCGCCGGCGACAGAACGATTATCATAGAGGCTTGCAGGCACGCCGTGCCTGGCGGTCAAAGACGAAAGCCAGATTGTAACGAATGCCCGGTTCCCATGCCTCACACGACGCTTTGCGCGCCGTTCTCGATTCCAATGTGTGGATCGATATTCTCGTGTTCGACGACCCGCACACGCGCCCAATTCGCGCCGCGCTGGAAAACGGCTCACTCGCCGTAGTGATCGACGCCCGCTGCCTCGCCGAACTGACCTACGTGCTGGACTATCCGCAATTCGCCGGTCGCAATGTGGATAAGTCCGCCGCGCTCGCCGTCGTCGCGCGGCTCGCTCAAATGGTCGAACTTGCCGCCGAGCCCGAAGACTCGCGTCCGCTGCCGAAATGCAAAGACCGCGACGATCAGAAATTCCTCGAACTCGCGCACGCCGCGCGCGCAGACTGGCTCGTGTCGAAAGATCGCGCGGTGCTGAAACTTGCGAAGCGGGTTGCACGGGATTTCGGGTTTCAAATTGCACAGCCGGCGCCGTTCGCCGCCCTGCTTACTGACCTGGTCAGCGGTTCAACCAGCGGGGCCGCCGCACCAGCGGAAAGTCCGGTATAACCCTGGCCGAACGGCTACCGGCACACGGCAGGCGCGCACGCCCTGCCGCTATTCCCTACAATCAGGCTTCGCCGGTTAGAAAACGACGCCTTCGTCCACTCACTCGTCACGCCCGAATAGCGCCATGAATGCACCGCACGACACGCCCATGAGTCCCTCGTTTCCATCGCGTCTGCCGAATGTGGGCACGACGATCTTTACCGTTATGAGCGCGCTCGCCGCCGAAAAAGGCGCAGTCAATCTTGGTCAGGGCTTTCCCGACTTCGGTTGCGATCCCCGAATCGTGGATGCGGTTACGAACGCAATGCGCGACGGCCACAACCAGTATCCGCCGATGGCCGGCGCCGCGCCGCTGCGCGAAGCGATTTCGGACAAGATCGCAAACGTGTATGGCCGCCGCTACGACGCCACCACCGAAATAACGGTCACGGCTGGAGCAACGCAGGCACTGCTGACGGCGATTCTCTGCGCGGTCCACCCCGGCGACGAAGTGGTCGTGATCGAGCCGACATACGACAGCTACTTACCGTCAATCGAACTGGCGGGCGGCAAGCCGGTATTCGTCACGCTCGACGCGCCCGACTACGCAATCCCCTTCGACAAGCTCGCCGCCGCGATCACGCCGAAAACCCGGCTCCTGCTGATCAACACGCCGCACAATCCGACCGGCACCGTCTGGCGCGCCGAAGACATGCGCAAGCTCGAAGAAATCGTGCGCGGCACCAACGTGCTCATCCTGTCGGACGAAGTATATGAACACATGGTCTACGACGGAGCGCCGCACGAAAGCGTGGCGCGTTACCCAGAACTGGCGCAGCGCAGTTTCGTCGTATCGAGCTTCGGTAAGACGTATCACGTCACTGGCTGGAAAGTCGGCTATGTCGCAGCGCCGGCCGCGCTCACCGCTGAATTTCGCAAAGTGCATCAGTTCAACGTGTTCACAGTGAACACGCCAATGCAGATCGGACTGGCCGAATACATGAAGGACCCGGCGCCTTATCTCGAACTGCCGGCGTTCTATCAGGGCAAGCGTGACTTCTTCCGCGCCGGCCTCGCGAATTCGCGCTTCAAACTGTTGCCTTGTACCGGCACGTACTTCCAGTGCGTCGATTATTCGGCAATCAGCGATCTGCCCGAAGCAGAATTCGCACAGTGGCTAACGGGCGAAATCGGCGTCGCGGCCATTCCGGTGTCGGCCTTCTATCACGAAGCGCATGAGTCGGGCGTGGTCCGCTTCTGTTTCGCGAAGCAGGAAAGCACGCTCGCCACCGCGCTCGAACGGCTCGCGCGTCTCTAGCATGTCACGCGCGATGCTGCGAACGAACCCACGTTCCTCGCCATCGCGCGCAATCGTCAACGCGTGCGTTACGCGTCGAAGTTCGCGTCGCGGTTCGCCTCGGATCTCACAGGGCTATGCGTCAGGCCGGACGCGACGCCGCAATGTACGCCTTCCGGTCTTCAGTCACACGCTGCGCAGCCGGCCGGCTGTTGATGGTCTTCACGTAGCTCTTCCAGTCGAGACCCGCGTCGAGCAGGAAATCGCGACCGTAGACAGCCTGTGTGGCCATGCCGACGAGCGGCAAACTCACGTAGCCCGCCGCGTCCGCGACACTGAACCGTTCACCGCGCAAATACGGTGTGAATCGGGCGATCCGCCTGAATCCCGCAATATGATGCGTGAGCAGCTTCTCGACCCGGCCCTTGGTCGCGTCGGTCAACGTGCCGCCGAAAAATGCTTCCTTGTACAGGTTGCGTGCCGTCAGTTCCAGGTGCACGTCCACGAAGGTGATCAGCTCGCGCTCCTTGGCCGCCTCCCATGGATCGGCGGAAAAAATCGGCTTGTCGGGAAAGCGCGCGGCCAGGTACTCGACAATACATTGCGATTCCGACAGATCGCCCTCTTCGGTTTGCAGATAAGGCACTTTGCCAAGCGGCGAATGTGCGAGCATGGCCTCGTCCTGGCTCGGCTGTACGAGCACCTCTTCGAACTCGATACCGTGTTCGAGCAGAACGAACTTCACCTTGTTGTAGTAGTTAGAGAGCGCGAACCCGCAGAGCTTGATCATCGTTGTCTCCTTCCTTGTTGGTGTGTGAGACCGCCGTATCGAAGGAAGGCGGCCTTCGGGCGATCATCAAATGAATTGTACGAGCGTGCTATTCTAAAATAACCATGGAGTCGAGCAACACAATGACCTCTCGCAACTTCAGCATAGAGACAATCGGCATTGTCGGAACCGGAGCAATGGGCCGCGGCATTGCACAGATCGCTGCACTCGCGGGCCTCACCGTGCGTCTGTACGACACCAACCCCGCTGCGATCGGCGCCGCACGAGACTATCTCGCCGAAACTTTCGCCAAACTGACCGCTAAAGGCAAGCTCGAGCAGGCGCGCTCGCTTGCGGCGCTCGCCAACGTCACGGCCGCGCACGCGATCAGCGATCTGGCGGATTGCGATCTGGTCATCGAGGCGATCGTCGAGAAGCTGGACGTCAAGCAGGCGCTCTTTCGTGAGTTGGAAACCGTGGTGAGCGGACGTTGCGTGCTCGCGTCGAACACGTCCTCGCTATCCATCACGGCAATCGCGGCCGGCTGCACGGATCCCTCGCGCGTGGCCGGCTATCACTTCTTCAATCCGGTCCCGCTGATGAAAGTCGTTGAAGTGATCGACGGCCTGCGCAGCGACCGTCAGGCAGGCGACGCATTAATGGACCTCGCGCGCCGCATGGGCCACACGCCGGTACGTGCGAAAGACATGCCCGGCTTCATCGTCAATCACGCGGGCCGCGGCATGAACACCGAGGGCCTGCGCGTGGCGGGCGAAGGCGTGGCGAGCTTCGTGGATATCGACAGGATCATGCGCGAGCAGGCGGGTTTTCGTCTCGGCCCGTTCGAACTGCTCGATCTGACCGCACTCGACGTATCGCATCCGGTCATGGAGTCGATCTACCATCAGTTTTATGAAGAGCCGCGCTTCACGCCCTCGCCTATCACCGGCACACGGCTCGCGGGTGGACTGCTTGGCCGCAAGACGGGCGAAGGTTTTTATCGCTACGAAGACGGCAAGCAGCAGGCGCCCGCCGAAAGCCCGGCGCCGGCCGCGTTGCCGACCAGCGTGTGGGTCAGCAAGCGCTATCGCGAGGCTTATCAGGCCGTCGTGGAACTCGTCGGCAAAGCGGGCGTGAAGCTCGACGACGGCGCCTCGCCCGCTGCGGACTCGCTGATCGTCGTCACGCCGTTCGGTCACGACGCAACCACGGCCGCGGTCGACGAAGCGCTGGACGCGAGCCGCGTCGTGGCTATCGACGCACTCTTTCCGCTTGTCGGCATGCAGCGCCGTACGTTGATGACCACGCCCGCCACAACGCGTGCCGCGCGTGACGCAGGACATGCGCTTTTTTCGGCCGATGGCGTGCCCGTCACCGTGATCCGCGATTCGACCGGCTTCGTCGCGCAACGCGTGGTCGCTACGATCGTCAACATCGGCTGCGATATCGCGCAAAAGCAGATTGCGACGCCAGAGGACATCGACCTCGCTGTCATGCTCGGCCTCGGCTATCCACGCGGGCCGCTCGCGCTCGGCGACGCGCTCGGTGCGAAAACCATCCTCACCATCCTGCGCAATATGTTCGACGTGCTCGGCGATCCACGCTACCGCCCCTCGCCGTGGCTCGCGCGCCGCGCACAACTCGGCATGTCGCTGACCCAGAGCGACGCCGCCGACACTCAAACAGAGAATCCGGAGACCCAACAATGAGCGCCGAACTGCTGACCTCGCGCCCTACCGAAAGCGAATCGACGCTGGTACTCACGCTGTCCAACCCGGGCGCACGCAACGCACTGCATCCCGACATGTACGCGGCCGGCATCGAGGCGCTCGATTCAGTGGAACGCGATCCGTCGATCCGCGCCGTGGTGATCACGGGCGCAGACAATTTCTTCTGTGCAGGCGGCAACCTGAACCGACTGCTCGAGAACCGCGCGAAGGATCCGTCGGTCCAGGCGCAGAGTATCGATTTGCTAGCCGAGTGGATCTCGGCGCTGCGGCTGTCCTCGAAACCCGTGATCGCCGCCGTCGACGGCGCGGCAGCCGGCGCGGGATTTTCGCTTGCGCTCGCGTGCGATCTGATCGTCGCGGCCGACGACGCCAAGTTCGTGATGTCGTATGCCCGGGTCGGCCTCACGCCCGACGGCGGCGGCTCGTGGTTTCTCGCGCAGGCCTTGCCTCGCCAACTCGCGACCGAAGTGCTGATCGAAGGCAAGCCGATCGGTGCGGCACGTTTGCACGAACTAGGCGTCGTCAACAAACTGACGAAGCCGGGCACCGCGCGCGACGCCGCCATCGTATGGGCCGACGAACTCGGCAAAATATCGCCGAACTCGGTGGCGCGCATCAAGACCCTCGTCTGTGCGGCCGGCACGCAGCCGCTTTCCGAACACCTGATCGCAGAGCGCGATAACTTCGTCGCGTCGCTGCATCATCGGGAGGGCCTTGAAGGCATTTCCGCGTTCCTCGAAAAACGCGCGCCCGTTTATAAGTGAGCGCGAAGCCATGCCCACTTCCATGCCCGCTTCCACGCCCGCTTCCATGCCCGCTTCCACCCCCACTTATCAGTTACCTAAACGCCGCCGCATTTTTTTAATGCGTCACGGCGACGTGACTTACTTTGACGACTCAGGCCGCACGATCGATCCGGAAACGGTGCCGCTCAACGCCAATGGCCGCGAACAGGCGAGCGCGGCGGGCCGGGTGTTTGCAGAGCAGCAGGTTCGGTTCGATCGCGTGATCGTGAGCGGCTTGCCGCGCACTGTTGAAACCGCGCAGCGCGTGCTGGCCGAGACGGGCCAGCAGATCACTCTGGAGATCGAGCCTGCATGGCAGGAGATTCGCGGCGGAAAGCTGCGCCATATTCCGTTGGAAGATATCG
>Ga0256798_1000480_pt1 | contig 11618 bp, 8 predicted proteins | sample MC6MC0949MT_FD_190193 | JGI IMG/M metagenome (GOLD analysis project Ga0256798, IMG submission 190193) | Metatranscriptome of enriched soil aggregate microbial communities from Iowa State University, Ames, United States - MC6-MC0949-MT... | ecosystem: Environmental > Terrestrial > Soil >... | reverse complement strand
AGAAATAATAGTTCAGCCATGCCCTATTATTCTGTTCTTGGACGAAATTGTAATGCTCACGCATCAGAAAATTCCAATATTTCAAGAGTAAAAGGTTTCCTTTTAAAGGACATCCTACTCGATTGAGATTATATTTTAGTAATTATTATATAATTGAATTGCTTTTTGGAATGCAATTGTTATCTATCATTGAAAGTTCAAAATTCATCATTTTTTTGCTCTTATAAAAGTTTTTCGCCCCTCCTATCCTGTAGTTGCAGTACCTCTTATTTTTCTTGATTATAAACAAAAATTTCAATATTTCCGAAGTCTCCTACCATATCAACAGGAATAGACTCGTCTTTTTGGATCATAAAAACATTTAGCCCAACAACATGATCATCCATTCTTACAGACATACAATCTACGGGAGATGATCTCTTAAATGGAATATTAATTTTGCTGTTAATCCAAACTTTCCCTTCAGGAAAAGCTTTTTCCAGCACCCCGGTATAAAATCCGGTTTCTTCGCGCCTCCAGTAAATATCTCCAATCGTATTTTCTAATACAATAAACTGAGGTTCAAAAGATTTTTCATCTATACGCAATAAAGCTCTGTAAATTTTATATTTTCTTCCAGGTTCCGTGGAATCTAAAATACCTAAAGCCGTTTTCCATGAATAAATATTTTCATAGTCTAAATTGGAAGCATCTCTTCTCGTTAAATAACTAACATGAGAATCTGATGACCATAGATGATTTTCTAATGCATTTTTATCAGCTTTATTTTGAAGATTCACATTCAGTTCCTGAACTGTAGATTTATCCGCTTTAATCTGAAGATTTGCATTCGCATTGGCTAATCCTTCTTCAACAATTTTTATTTTATTCAGCTCTGGCTCAATCGTAGCTTTGTCTGCCTTAGTTTGAAGATTGGCATTCAGTTCCTGAACTGTAGATTTATCTGCTTTATTTTCAATACTCGTTGTAAATGTGCCGAATTGCTCAAGAACCGAAGCTTTATCGGCTTTATTTTGAAGGTTAGTATTTAAAGTAGCGACTCCGGTTTCTACAGCTTTTATTTTATTAAATTCTATTTGAGCTGTTTCTACATCAACTTTTGTTTCAAGACTAGTGTTTAAGGTATTAAACTGTTCAAGAATCGTAGCTTTATCCGCTTTAATTAGAAGATCAGCGTTCACATCGACTAATCCATCTTCAACTGCTTTTATCCTGTTCACTTCTTGCTGAAGTGTTGATTTATCTGCTTTAGCTTGAAGATTTGTATTTAAAGTAGCAACTCCGGTTTCTACAGCTTTTATTTTATTAAATTCTACTTGAGCTGTTTCTACATCAACTTTTGTTTCAAGATTAGTATTTAAGGTATCAAACTGTTCAAGAACTGTGGCTTTATCAGCTTTAGCTTGAAGATTTGAACTTAGAGTGGCTACTCCGTTTCTACAGCTTTTATTTTATTAAACTCTACTTGAGCTGTTTCTGCATCAACTTTTGTTTCAAGATTGGTGTTTAATGTATTAAACTGTTCAAGAACTGTGGCTTTATCAGCTTTAATTAGAAGATCAGCGTTCACATCTACTAATCTGTCTTCAACTACTTTTATTTTATTAAATTCAAGCTGGACTGTAGCTTTGTCTGCTTTAGTTTCAAGATTGGTTGTAAATGTACCGAATTGCTCAAGAACTGCAGATTTATCCGCTTTAATTTGGAGTTTAGTATTCACATTGATGAGTTCTCCCTGAACAAATTCGATCTTATTGATTTCAGTTTGAAGACCTTCAACCATTCCAACGGTAATATTCGAAAGTCCGGTTGGTAAATAATTATTTTTATCTTGTTTGTTACCTCCTTTAAATAGATAAAGAGCAAAATTGCCTCTTGAATCGGGAACTGCGATGAAATCGTTATCTTCAAATTTATATAAATCGGAACGCTCTGCAAATTCCAAAATGCTTTTCTCCGAAGCTTCAATTAAAGTGGTTAAACCCAAAGCTTCAATTTTTTCTGCTATAATCTTTTTATCATCATTCAAAAAATCCTGCAGAAACATATATTTGGAATCACTCTGATCTTTCGTGTAAACTGTATCTTTATCAGCCTTAATTTGAAGATTGGTATTTAGTGCGTTAACTTGTTCCTGAACTACAACTTTATCCGCTTTGCTTTGAAGATTAGTATTCACATTGACTAATCCATCCTCAACAATTTTTATCTTACTGAGTTCCTGCTCAACCGTAATTTTATCTGCTTTAGTTTGAAGATCAATTTTCAGATTGTTTAATCCTTCCTGAACGACTTGGATTTTATTCAACTCGCTTTGAAGATCTTCAACCATTCCAATGGTAATGTTCGAAAGTCCAGTTGATAAATAATTGGCTTTATTTTGTTTGTCACCACCTTTAAAAAGATACAATGAGAAATTACTTTTTCCATCTGGAATTGCGATAAAATCGTTAGCTTCAAACTTGTATAAATCGGAATGTTCTGTAAATTCCGAAATATCTTTCTCCGAAGCCTCAATTAAAGTTGTTAAACCTAAAGCTTCGATTTTTTCCGCTAAAATCTTTTTCTCATCATTCAAAAAATCCTCTAAAAACATGTATTTCGAATCACTCTGAATTTTAGTATAAACGTTTCCGGTATTGATACCATCATCAAAAGTGGCCAGATTACTGAGTAATTCTCTAACTCCCAAAACATTTTTCCAGGACTGAATATTTTGTGGATTCAAATTAGAAGCATCTTTTTTTGCTAAATAATTGATATGAGAATCTGACGACAAAGCATGATTGTCGAAGGCCGTTTTATCAACTTTATTTTGAAGTTGAGTAATAAGTCCTATAATTTTACTCATCGGAATGGCTTCGTCTTTGTGCCAAAATGAAGACCAAGATTCTTTAAACTCTTCCTGGGTTGGAAAATCGCCGGTTTCGAAATAACTGTATATTGTATCTAATGGTATTGACATATCGTTTATTATTTTTTGGTTTAGTATTATTAAAATTACATTTCCAGCAATACCATACAATCACAGGCTAATTGGTATTCGAATAAGCCATCATATAATATTGTCGAAGAATCTTTGGTCTGCTGTTTTCGGTATTGGGTTTTACAATTTCTGTAGAGTCCAATTTTAGGATTTTAGTACTCCTTGATCGCTTGTTAAATAGTTATTAGAAAGCTATTTCCCTTTATTTCTTCAGATTTATTTTTCTGAATGATTGAATTGATTTATTTTTTTAGATTTTTATTTGACAATTCTTGTTCAAATATTTTCGTTTTGATTATTGTGGAGTTTCATAATCACATTCGATTCTTAGATTTCTGACGTTGTATGCACTAGCGCCACCCGGATTATTTTCATTGTTAAATCCTGGACTTAAGTAACTGATCATTAAAAGCTGATCAATATCTACATCGTAAACTTTACATAATATAGGTTTACTGGTTCCTCTAAGATCTGCTCTATAATTAAAGTTTAAATAATCTCCTAAATCATAATGATCGGTAACAACGTCTTCCGAGGTGTATACATGACTCCAGAAACCTGCTTCTATCTTATATTCAATAAGTGAATCAGTTTTATTAATGAATTTAATATTCGTATGTACAATATTTAATTTTTTTCCATAATCAATCTTGTTTATTTCAAAATAAAACATTTTATTTTCAGGAATTCCAAATTCAAACCCATCAGGAATCGTAGGCAACGTATTTCCAAACATTTTATATAACATATAATTTGGATTTATTTGGTATCGTAGATAATAATATTCCGTTTCTTTTAATCCTTTTGTTGAAAATTCTTTTGCTCTAATAGTATAAGGTCCGTTACCAAAGAAGTATTGTTTTATCCCTTCATTTTGATTTACTTTACTCAATGTGATTATTTGATCTTCTTCATCCTGTGAACTTACAACTAAAGAAAATTCTTCATCTGAAGAGCTCTTATTATAATAGCCAATGTATCCATTAGTAATCGACGCCAATCTATTGGCAAGAATTATCGTTTCTCTATAGGTCATGACATCTTCTTTAAGTATTAAAGAATCTATCAAGTCCGAAAACTGACTTTCCGTGGGATATTTACCTGTTTTAAAATATGCTCTTAACTGTTCTCTTGTTGTTAATGTGTCTATTTCCATAATATTTTAGTATTCTTACTGCTTCCTGTTTTTAGTAGAATGTTTTTGAGATTCAATTACTATCTGATTTAAAGCTCAAAATTCATCTTTTTTTCATTCTTATGAAAGTTTTTCGCCCTCACTATCCTGTAGTTGCAGCAACTCCTATTTATTTTAAAATCAAATAATTACACATTTAAACTCGACTTTTAAAATTCATGTTTTTTTTATTTTTACGCAAGTTTTTCACCTTGTAAAATTAGTAGTTGCAGTATCTTAGAAAACTTATAGAAATGAAGATATCTATCTCAAATTGGAATATTATATTCAGTCATTCATATTTATAAAAAAGAAAAAGCCCGGATTATAAAAATCCGAGCCTTACGTTTTAATTGATATCTTTAAATAGAACAGCATTATTTTTCAATCTAATTTAAAGAAGAAAAAAGTTACTGCTGCCCATTCTTTTTTAACTCCTCTTGCGTAGCCAATCGTACTGCGGCTGCTGTTTTCTACCGTTCCATCATCTTTAATGTAGCCAATCGTTGAACGACTGCTATTTTCTACTGTTCCATCTTTTTTAACGTAACCTACAGTAGAGCGACTTTTGTTTTCTATTGTACCATCGCTTTTGATATAACCAATCGTGCTTCGGCTTTTATTTTCAATTGTACCGTCATTTTTAATGTAACCTACCGTAGAACGACTGTTGTTTTCAATCGTACCATCACTTTTGATATAACCTGTAGTACTGCGACTTCCCGATTCTATCGTTTGCGCATTTGCAATGGAAAGACTAAACAAAAGGGAACAAATGAATAGTGTTTTTTTCATGGTTTTTAAATTTAATTAGGTGTATTTAGATCCTTGGTCTCATGTATAAAGATAATGAGTTTTATTGAATACAATCTACAATAGCAAAACTTATTAAATATAATCTTTTAAAATTGTGGAACTTACAGTGGCGACTCATCAATTATGTTTTTATAAAGATAAATATTTTTGAGAAAGTGAAAATGAAAAGCCGCACGAAAGGATTTGTATAGCAACGTGGAAAAATACTAATCCCGGATGAAAGAATATTACTTCCGTATGTTAAAATATAGTTTGCAGAAGCAAGAATAATAATTTCCGGACAGGAGAATATAACTTTCGGATGCAAGAATATAAAAACATCCAGCAAGAACTTATAATTATGGCTCATCAATTATGTTTTTGATAAAGATAAAAACTTTTTGAAATAAAAAATACCACACGAAAGAATTCGTGCGGCAGCGGGGGAACTTTTGGATCAAATTCTCCCCAAAACTGAATAAGCTCCCCATGCTTTTCAATCCAAATTTTCTTGAATCCGAATTTAGTTAAAATTTTAAATGATAAGTGGTTAAATAATAAAAGCATCCCGATAAAATGAGATGCTTTTTATTAAAATAATATTTAATATCCTCTAATCAAATTAATTAACCGACCGTTAAATCCATACTTTCAATAATTTTTATACCTGTAAAATTCATTTCTTCAAGTTTTATCTTTATAGAATCTGTTATGAAAATAGGAATGGAATTATCTTTTAGTCTAAAAATATCATTTCGATCGATCTTTTTTTCATCTATTACTAAGTTTGTTATTTCATCTGGTTGATTATTTTCATATTTTGAATAAATAGAATTTTTATAATCCATACAATCTCTTAAACCAATAATATTTAGAAACCAATATTGTTTTTTTCCAATAGTAAATTCTATGAAATTTATTTTTTGTTTTGTTATATTCTTTTCTAAGAAAGTTTTTAATTCATTACTAACAAAAAATTCTGACGATCCAGTTCCTAATAAATCAGGATAATTTTTTGTTTTATTTTTTAAAGTAAAGTTGAATGTTTTTATTTCATTTATTTTTTCACCATCCAAATTTTCAAACACAATTGTTTTATTAAATCCCGTAGATTCAATGTAAACATTATTATCTCCAGAATAAGGTCTTATTCTATATATTTTCATATTTTAAAATATTAAATCGTTAACTTTTGATCCATTTCCGTTCTTTATTGCATTTTTGGCAGAATTTGTAATATCAATTAATTTTTGATATGCTTTCTCTTCTGTTAATGCACCTTTTCTGAAATCTCGTTCTATTTTTATAATTTTCTCCTCTATTATTCTCGTATAATCCGGATGACTTCCTAAATGTCTCGCATAATCATCAAACTCATTTCCAATAGGGATATCAACGTCTAATTTGGCAACTCTTAATACTTCATCACTTGGAGGAACCATGATTCCGTTTATTTTTCCGTTTTCAATATTAAATCCAATATCACTGAAAAAATTACTGAAGATCTTCTCTAATTCTCTTGGTATTACATGGTGAGCCTGAAAATTCTTTGGTTGCAAACCTCCTATTCCTTTTCTTAATTCTTTAGTTCCTTCAACATTTCCAGATAATTTACGAATGTCTTCTGCATCCATATTTTGTAAATCATCAAGAGTCTTGCTGGATTTCCCTTCCATAAAGTCTTTTGCAAAACTATCTGAAACAACTACTCCTCCATTATCTAACTTTTCACCTATTACTTTATTATCAAGTCTTCTGTTTTTAATTTCTAAAAGCTCTTCTTCTGTTAAATCTCTGGAGGTAAGTTCTCCTTCTTCCATTAAAAGAACTTTTGGATTAAATTCACCCCAAAGCTGAATAAACTTCCCATGCTTTTCAAGCCAAATTTTCTTAAACCCGAATTTAGTTAAAATTTTGTTACGAAGATCATCCAATTTATTGGCACCTTTTACCGTTATTTTTTCAAGATATATTGCAACCCTTGTACCTCGTAACCTGGTCATTCCTTTTTTAAGAAGGTCTCTTGTTCTTCGTTGCGTTCTTTTTACGAAAGCAAGAGTAGTTCTAGCAGCTCGCCCAAGCTTATTGGCTTTAAAGGCTTTTAGCATACGCTTATATACTTTGCCCATTCCCGCCATAATTTTCTCGATAAAGAACTCTACAACAATAATGGCAAATGCAGTAGCTAATGATTTGGCTGCACCTTCTTTATCTCCTGCCCAGGCTTTTTTCACATAATCCCATAACATTCCCATTGCTCGATACACTGCAATAGCTCCAAAAATAAGTGTTAATGCTTCTCCTAAAGCTGAAACAACAGCACCCAAAGCAGCGCCTCCACTGAAGATAAGAATAGCAGCAATAGCAACTAATGCAGCGACGAATCCTGCAATAATCCATGCTTTATATTTATTCCAGAATACTTTTATCCCGGTTAACATTTGCTCACCCATAAATTGCAGTCTGCGTCCTGCATTTAATCTTCCTGTTTTGGTAATAAGCGCTTCAGGAGAATTGTCTTCCGTAGCTTCAGGGGTTGCTTTTTGAGATGATGGTTCAGCATCACCTTCTTTGGCAGACTGAACAAGCATTTGATCATTATATTCTTTGAGTTTTTCTTCATCACTCATATGCCTCCAATCTGGTTTAGAATCTTTTTGAGTTTGATCAGCGGTTTCAGCAACACTCGATACTTGTTCCATATTTTCTTCTTCGTTATGAATACTATATCCTGCATCAAAAGCAGCCGACTCTTGGAATTGTTTTGTAGTCACGCTGTTTGATCCCGCTCCTCCTAATTCTAATTTTTCTCCGTCCTTCAAATCCGGTAAAGATTTCATAAAATCTTTATCCACAGAAACTGCAGGATAAGGTTCTAAAACGACATCATCATCATCCAGTTTAGATTTGGTTAAGACCGGAATTGCATCATTTATAGATGATTTTCCTTCCTCAGTAACTTTACTTTCAGTTTCTGCTCCCATTGCAGAAGCCCATGCTTTCTCCTGACCTGTAGGAACTTCTACATCCTGAAGTGGTTTTGCCGGGTTGCCTCCTAATGCTTCTTCTGCCAATGCTCCGAAGAATTCAAGAACAGACATTGCAGCAGCCACGTTCAGATTAAATATAAATTCCAATATTTTTATAATTCCTGATACAATAAAATTAACCACATCGAGAATAAGATTGTAAAGATCTTGCAGTGCGCCAATAAGTGTATCTACTGCTTCTGCCAAGAAATCAATAATAGCAACAACTGCTTTTTTGAAGACTTCAAATGTTTCGTTTACAAATTTTTCGGCAACTGCTACATATTTGTCTATTTTGGCTTTTAGTCGGTCTCTGATACCAGGGAACGCCGCCAAAGCAAAGTCTAAGAAACCTTTTAACAACGAAGCAAAACCTTTGATAAAGCCTACAATTGCTTTTCTGGCTATTTCTAATGCTGCTAAAACTAATTTTTTGGCAGCTTCAAAAAGAACTTTTACCGCTTCTCTGAGTTTGGTAAAAATAAAATTCAGTGCATCTTTGAGGGCATTAATAAATGCTGTAGCTTTATCGGCAACCCAACCAAAGAAGCCTCCGCTTTTTTTATCTTCTTCAGCCTTTTTTGCTTTAGCATCTTTATCTGCGACTTCTTTTTTCTTAAGCGCTTCTTTATTAGCGTAATCAATATGACCTTGAGCTGCAGCTTCACCTCTGCTTTTCTCCGTTTTTATATTGCCTAATGTTGTCTTGGCCTGGTTGCTCGATTTTTTCGCAAAATCAGTCTCTGTTTTATTGAGCTCATTTTGCCATTCAGTTCTTGATTGATTAACGTCTGCCTGAGCGTCTTTTACAGATTTCAGCTGTTTTTCCTGCGATTTATTTTTTTCTTCATTTATTTGATTTTCAGAAGATTTTTCCTGTTCCAGTACTTTTTGATTATGCTCTAATTCTGCCGTTTGATATTTCTCCGTTTCGGCTCCTATTTTTGATTGAATAATCGGTTCGAATTGAGCATTGATACTAGCTTCATCAATACCATCCAGTTTTAAAGCATCAATAGGTTGTTTTTTAACAGCTTTGGAAGTTATTTTACGAGAGGATTTAAGGGTCTCATCGTTTGGTTTTTTGATAATGCTGTTTTCACCATAATCTTTATGAATGTCTTTTGCAGCCTGATTTTTTTTGATACCCATATCTTGTGCAGCATCATTTTGCTCAATTGATAAGTGTTCTGTATCGGCTTCCCCACTAAGATCTAAATTTGCACTTTGTTGCATTTTTGTTGGAATTGCAGAAGTATTTAGCTGAATTCCTCTAAGCTGATCATGAGCCTGTCTTTCAAAAGTTCCGTTTTTAGCACCTGCTGAATTAAAAGAATAGCTTACTTTTTTCAATGGCTCGCTTTGCGGGAAAGAAACTTCTTTTGACTTCGGTTTTTGAGTTGCAGATTTCACTGTCTTCTTGCCTGATTTTGCCACAGTTTTATCTTTACCGGCTTTACCTTTTGCTTTAGATCCTGAAAAAGCACTCCCTATTTTTGCATTCACTTTTGGAAGTTCTCCTTTTGCTTTCTCGGTTTGGCTATTTAAAAGTGCAGTACTGCTATTTTGTACCGCATTAAAATCACTAACCAATTGCGTAGCCGGAGAACTTGACAAGTCAGCCAAAGAAGCATCGGTTTTGCTCTTGCTCACTGATTTTGCTTTTTGTTTCGGCTTTACTTCCTTGTCTTTTTTGCTCTCTTGATGATTTGCAGCTTGTTCTTGTACGGTCTTTGGTAAATAAGTTCCCGATTTAAGATCGTTATAATCACGTGCCTGATCAATATTCAGGGTTGTCATATAACCTTTCTCAATCTCTTTAGTATCGGGATGATTGATATCGCCGGTTTGAGCCAAACTTTCCTGAAGTTTTCCATACATTATTTCTGAGCCTTGGTCGTAAATGGTTTGCGAGCCATGAACAGGTACGATACTTCCATTAAGGTTTCCTGATCCGGAATTACCTTTTGATTCTTTAGACTTTTGGGTTTGTACGCCTCCTACCTCTACTTCAGATAAAGGTATAACCGATGGTTCTTTTTGCCGTTGATTTTTAGTCTGGCTTTGTTGGACTTTATTGTCTTTTTCTACAGGTTTTGCTGTTTTCATTGACTTAGTTTTTTTATTTCATATTGAGTAAGAAGGCATACAAAACGCAATTGATGTGATTGCGTTTTATATACCTGTTGATCTGAGGAATCAGACCGTGTATGGTGAATTTTTAAGAATTGAAGTACCCAGCTTTGGGGTGAGAAATGGGTATGCTGAGTTATTTACAGTGTTACTTTCTTGCTTTTCTAAATATTCAAGTTTTCAAATTCTTAATTTCAAAATTCACCCATTTTTTTGAGAATTACCTGCTTTCTGATTGAGGGATTCTGTAGTTGCAGTAAGCTTTTTTTTAAGAATCTTTTCTATCTAAATGACGTAGGTATTTTGATTCCCTGTTAAATATTTTCATCTTTTTTATCTTCCTCCTCCTCAAAATGTCTATCTGTTTTTACACCGTATCTATTTTCAATAAAAAGATTCACCGCTGTGTCAATCCAGTTTGGCAGATTGGTAGTGATCATTTTCAGGAATTTATCATAACCATAACCAAGCACAAACAATACTCCTGTAGAATACCATTTGTCGTGCAAGTCGGCTCTATTCATTAAATAACTCATTGTAAAACCTACAATTACAACAATTGCCAAGGTGACAAAATGCTCCCATAATTGTTTCTTCTCTTTGTTTTGTATTGAGACCAGCACCCTTAATAATCCTCCTGAAAATGCAATTGCAGTTCCGATTAAAAGAGCTTTTAAACCATCCAAATTCATTCTTCCTATATATTATTTATTAAAAATTTTATTTTTTTCGCAAATTATAGATGTAAAACTATTCCTCATCAAGTATGTACATGTCATCTAAAAATCTTTTGCTTTTTCGGATATTTCCCTTTTCATTTACATAGGCTAATTCGTCGATAAGATCATTGATGTCTCTTTTAGGTTTTTTCAATTTTTCCTTACTTTCTTTATTTTTTTTATTCTTTTTTTTATCTTTCTTTTTCATGGTTTCTAAAGTTGATTAAATGGTTGGTTGTTTTTTCAATATTTTGAAAGTTGATTTCTCTAGAAATACAAGGTCAAAACGGTTTCTTTTCAGTCTTTTATTTCGTCTAAAAACAATAGAACTAAAAAACTAAAACCGTTTTTTCCTTATACTTTTATCTACAAGTTTACATTTGAGAAAGAAGTTTTGACAACTCTTTTAATTCATGGTTGATGGGTTAGTTATTAAAGCTAACAGAATGACTTTAAATCATTTTCTCTTTTTAGAATATATAAGACTGAATTTTGTAATATTATTTACAAACTAACTCTCCAGGATAATGTTATATATTGTTCTTTCAGATAAAAACAGCATTTCTGTCAATTCGGTTACAATCACTTTCATCTGCTTATTTTGATTGCGTTTTACATAATCAATTACAAAATTTTTTCTTTTCTCTACTAATTCTTTGCTACGTTTCATTTTTGGTTAAAAGTTTTTATGTTAAAAGTTTTTTTTATAGTCAGACAAGTTTCATGGTTATTAAAACTGTCTCTGTTTAAATAAGACAACAAAGCCTCTAAAGACTTATTTT
>Ga0256798_1000474_pt1 | contig 11643 bp, 12 predicted proteins | sample MC6MC0949MT_FD_190193 | JGI IMG/M metagenome (GOLD analysis project Ga0256798, IMG submission 190193) | Metatranscriptome of enriched soil aggregate microbial communities from Iowa State University, Ames, United States - MC6-MC0949-MT... | ecosystem: Environmental > Terrestrial > Soil >... | reverse complement strand
GCGTGATGGGAAGGCCCGTGTCGAACGTCTCGAGCTCGGCGAGTCGTGCATCCTGAGCTTCGACCGCATCCGCGACCCGATTGAGGATGCGCGCCCGTTCACGCGGTTTCAGACGCGGCCAGGGACCGTGTGCGAACGCGCGGTTTGCGGCCTCGACGGCGACATCGATGTCATCGCTACGACCGGCGGCCGCGGTGACGTACGTCTCGTTCGTGACAGGATCGAGCACATCGAAGGTCGCTCCCGAGATGCTGTCGACGAACGAACCGTCGATGAAGTGCTGGATGCGATCGGGTAGTCCGTCGGGGATGTGATGTTGTGCCATCGGTTCGCGCTCCTTCGGGTGCGGGGATGTTCGCTATGAATCGCCAGGGTCTCGAGCGGGGGAGTCCGCTCGCGAGGCGAGGAACGCATCCAGCGTCGCCAGGCGGTGCCGGCGCGCGGCGAGCTCGATGTCGAGGGGGTCCGCATCGGATTCGATGAGGTCCAGTAGGTGTCCGTGCTCCCGGACCGATTCACGCGCGCGACCGGGAACGAATCCGAAGGTCGTGTCGCGCAGCACGGCCAGCCGGTTCCATCCGCGTTGGACCAGATCGAGGATGTGGGGGTTGGGGCATGCGGCGTAGATCACGGAGTGGAACTCACGATTGAGCTCGGTGAAACGGTGCGGGATGAAGTCGTCGAGACACGCGATCAGCTCGTCGTTGACCGCTCGTGCGCGAGCGATGTCATCGGCCGTCAGCAGGGGCGCGGACAGCTGTGTCGCAGCTCCTTCGACGAGCGCGAGCGTCTGCATCGTGTAGGTGTATTCCGCTTCGTGCAGAAGCGCCACCTGAGCTCCGATGTTCTTCTCGAAGGTGACGAGTCCCTCGGCTTCGAGCCGGCGGATGGCTTCTCGAACGGGAACGACGCTGATCTCCAGGTCTCCGGCGATCTGTCCGAGCACGAGCCTGAATCCGGGTACGAAGCGGCCGTCGTCGATGCGCACGCGGATCCATTCGTACGCGAGTTGCGACTTGCTCGGAGCGACCGATTCCACGGCGCTCACCGGTGTGACAACCATTCGGCGTACCGTTCTCTCCACCGCTCGTCCATCGGGAACAGGCCGTCGATCTTCTCACCGGCGGCGACCTGCTCGGCCACGAACGCCTCTTCGCGCTCCTGCTCGATGGCATCGGTAACGACCGACTCGACGAGATGCGGCGGGATGACGAGCAGGCCGTCGGCATCACCGACGATCACGTCTCCCGGCTGGACGGCAGCTCCGCCGCACGAGATCGCGATGTCCGTATCCCAGGGCACGTGTCGTCGCCCCAGCACCGCGGGATGGGCTCCGGCGTGATACACCGGGATGTCGAGGGATGCGACGACCTCCAGGTCGCGCACGCCTCCGTCGGTGACGATTCCGGCCGCACCGTTCACCTGAGCGCGCAGAGCCAGCACGTCGCCCAGCGTTCCGCTGTCGCGCACGCCGCGGGCTTCGATGACGAGCACCTCGCCCGGTGCGAGAGAGTCGAACGCGCGCTTCTGCGCGTTGTAGCCGCCGCCGTGCGCCTGGAAGAGGTCGTCCCGATAGGGGAGGTAGCGAAGAGTTCTCGCTGTCCCGATCAATGGTGTTCGGGGATGCGTGGCCGCGAGGCCGTCGATGAAGACGTCGGCCAAGCCGCGCTTTCGCAGCTGGGAGCTGAGGGTCGCCGTGGAGACGGATGCGAGTCGTTCGCGCAGCTCGTCGGTGAGTTCGAACGTGGAACCCGCAGGCGCGGCCTGGCCCGCGGGCGCGGACTGGCCCGCAGATGCGTGCTCGCCGTAGGCCTCGGCTCTCTGCGTCTCGTCGACGCTCGGTTTCGTTCCGAAGTCGCCGAACGGGACCGAACCCGAGACAACGCGCGTGACGAGTCGTCCGGATGAGGGAGCCCCGGGCGAGGAGGGGGCGTCCACCTCCACTTCGACGACGTCGCCCGGAACGATGACCGAGGAACCGGCCGGCGTTCCCGTGAGGACCAGGTCCCCAGGCTCGAGCGTCATCAGCTGTGAGAGGTCGGCGATGAGCTGACCGAAGGGGAAGAGCAGCTCGTCCGTGGTGGCCTGCTGAACGAGCTCGCCGTTGACCCACGTGCGCACACGCAGCGCGGCCGGGTCGACCGAGTCGGCGGGTATCACGGTCGGACCGACGGGAGTGAATCCATCGCCCCCCTTCGACCGCAGATTGGATCCTCTGTCGGCGGCGCGCAGATCGTACACACCGAGGTCGTTGCTCGCTGTGACTCCCGATACCGCCGCCCAGCCGTCGTCCGGAGACACCCGACGGGTCCGCCGACCGATGATGAGCGCTATCTCACCCTCGAACGCGAGAAGCTCTGTTCCTGCCGGACGTTCGACGTCGTCACCCGAGTCGGCGATCGACGAGGAGGGCTTCAGAAAGTAGGACGGCGTCGCCGGCGTGCGCCCGCGCTGTGCAGCGCGCGACCGGTAGTTGAGGTGCACGGCGATGATCTTGCCGGGTCTGCCTGATGCGAGCACGCCGTCTGTCTCCTCTTCGTCGAACGGACAGTATCCAAAATTGTATACGATCCACGAACGTCGAGCAATGGAGTCAGGACGCGGCGACCGGGTTCTCGCCGAATCCTGCGACGAGCGCCTCGGACGCGCGGGCAAGCAGTGTCACATCCGCGCCGACGAACACGAAGTCGGCACCGACGTCGCGGTAGTGCTGTGCCATCGCAGGGTCGAACGCGTTGACGCCGACGGGCTTTCCGGCACGGCGTGCAGCGGCGATCGTCGCCTCCACGGCCGCGACCACCTCTGCGTGCGCCTGCTGTCCGAGCAGGCTCATCGACGCCGCGAGATCCGCGGGTCCGACGAAAACGGCATCGACGCCGTCGACGGCCAGGATCTCATCGATGGATGCGACGGCGTCGGCCGACTCGATCTGCACGGTCAGCGAGACGAGGCCGTCGGCCCGTGAGACGTAGTCGTCGATCCTGTCCCATCGGGACGACCGAGCGAGAGCGCTCCCCACTCCGCGCACTCCTGCCGGCGGGTAGCGCACGGCCGCGACCATCGCCCGTGCCTCATCGGCGCTGTTCACCATGGGGATGAGCAGATTCTGCGCTCCGAGGTCGAGCAGCTGCTTCACCACGGCCACGTCTCCGATCGGAGCACGGACGAGCGTGGTGACCGGATACGCGGCGGCGGCCTGCAGCTGAGCGAGGATCGATTCCAGTCCGCTGGGACCGTGCTCACCGTCGATGAGCAGCGCATCCGCGCCGCTTCCTGCACAGATCTCCGCCACGAGCGCACTGCCCGAGCAGACCCACATCCCGACGAGAGGGCGATCGGAATCGCGCAGCACGTCGGCGAACGTCGGTCGGGGTTCGTACGCTGCTGCGCTCAGACGAATCGGCATGTGATGGCTCCCAGGTCGGAGTATTCGGCGTGGATGGTGTCCCCGCGTTCGATCCACAGCGGTCGGGTGAACGATCCGGCGAGAACGATCTCGCCGGCTTCGAGGCCTGACCCGTGATGTGCAAGTTTGTTCGCGAGCCACCCGACCCCGGCGGCGGGATGGCCGAGGACGGCGGCGGCGACGCCCGAATCCTCGATGGTCTCGTTGCGGTAGAGGAGTGCGGAGATCCAGCGTAGGTCGACCGCATCCGCGGCCACCGGCGTGCCGCCGATGACGACGCCGCCGAGTGCGGCGTTGTCGGAGATCGTGTCCACGATCGTGCGCCCGCTGAGCTCGATGCGCGAGCTGAGGATCTCGAGCGCCGGTACCACGTACGAGGTCGCGTCGAGAACATCGAACAGGGTGCAGTGCGGTCCGCGCAGCGGCCGGCCGAGCACGAACGCGAGCTCGACCTCGACGCGCACGTTCGAGTACTCGTCGAAGGGGATCACGGCGCCGGTCTCGAAGACGTCGTCGTCGAAGATCACCCCGTAGTCGGGTTCGGAGATGCCGGTCGCCTGCTGCATCACCTTGGAGGTGAGGCCGATCTTGTGTCCCACGACGCGGCGTCCATCGTCGATGCATCGCTGCTTCCACAGGCTCTGCACCGCGTAAGCGTCGTCGATCGTCATGTCCGGGTATCGCGCGGTGAGGAGCGGAACCGTGACGCGGTCCCGCTCGGCATCGGCGAGCTCATCCGCTATGGATCGGATGATGGATTCTTCGAGCACCGCTCGTCACCTTCTTCGTCGTAGGCGGGTGTCGTACGACTCGAATCGTATATCGTCGCTTCGCCTCAGCTCAGCGCGCGGGCGATCGCCGCCGCCGCTTCGGTCAGCCGTGCCCCGATCGGCGCGGCATCGCGCTCTTCTCTGACGAAAACCACGGCGAGCGCGGCGGGTGGCTGCCCCGGCAGGCGCAGTGGAACAGCCACCGAAGCGAGTCCGGGGATCACCTCGTCGTGCGACGTCGCGTAACCGTGACGCCGCACGTCGTCGATCTCGACTCGTGCGTGCTCGCCGTGCAGTGCGACCCACTCCGCGACCGTGAGCACCGACTGGATGGCTATCCCGGGTGCTCCGGAGGCGAGTTGATGTCTCGTACCGGGCCGCTGCGCGACGGCCGCGTGCGCGTGCACGGGTTCGACGCTCACGAGAGTGACGACCTCGTGTCGATCGAGCACGGTGAGGAACGCCGTCATCATGAGGTCGTTCGCGACGGCGGTGAGGGCGGGGAGCGCCGCTGCCTGAAGGTCGCGCGAGACCGACCGGGCGAGGGCCGCCAGCCGAGGCCCGAGCTGAGCCGCGCCGGCAGCGTTGCGAACGACGAGACCGTGGTCTTCGAGCGTGCGAAGGATGCGGTACGCGATCGAGCGATGAACGCCGAGCTCCTCGGACAGCCGGGCGATCGTCATCGGAGAGTCCGTCTCGGCGAGGATCTCCAGAACCCTGATCCCTCGCGAGAGCGTCTGCGAGTGCGGCGGTCCGGAGCTTGCCGCATCCCTGCCCGGGGAGGAGCCGCTGTCCGAGGAGTCGCTGAGGGATGCGGTCGCCATGGGGACATTCTGTCGCAGTCAGGCCAGCGTTTCGACGCCGATGCGCACGACGTCTCCGAGCCCGACACCCTCCTTCTTTCGCACGGACCCCTTGATGGCCAGGGTGTAGGCACCGTCGTCGGACTCGGGGAAGATCGACGTCGACCAGCGTGAGCTTCCGAGTGTCACCATGACCTTCACCGAACCCCAGCCCGCGGGCGGATGGGGCTGATCGTGGATCTCCCTCGAGATGTCGAGCGGCAGCCGTGCGAACACCCAGAGATCGCGACGCGCCTCCCAGCGCCACAGTTCCGCCTCGAACTCGTATCGGATTCCCGCCATCGTCCCACTCTGCCGCACACCGCCGACGACGGCCACCTGGAAGAATGGGTGCGACCCGACGAAGAGGAGACGGATGCGCTGGCCGAGCTGGTTCCGCAAGCGCGCCGTCAAGCCGAGCATGCGGCCGTTCGACGAGAACGCACTGGTGTCGGTGGAGCCCGCATCCCTCGATCAGTCCGTCGACGAGGGGATGTTGCTCGCCGATTACGCGACACGCATGTCGGTCAAGAACCACATCGTGGTCGACACCATCCAGCAGGGCAACGACTTCGATCCTTCTCGCCACACGGATCAGGCCGCAGAGATGCTGCGAGAGCTGGCCGACGAGCAGGATCAGGTCGCTGCACGGTCGGCAGAGGCCTGGCTCGCGGTCGCCGGACGCGGCGGCGACGCCATGCATCCCCACGACTACCGGGACGCCGACGCCGACAATCTGCTGCGCCGCGAAGAGTCGGCGTCGGCACTGGCCAACGCCCTTCGCGACAGGGCTGATTCGCACGACGAGCTTCTCGCCATCGTCGAACGCGCGCGCAGCGATGCGTGGGACGAGGTGCGTCACGCGATCGAGGCATCACTCGATGCGTTCTCCGGAGTCGAGGCTCTCAAAGCCGACTACGAGGCGGAGCGTCCTGCGCGGCTGCGGCTGCTCATCCAGCGGGATCTCGCGCGACTCGAGGAGCAGCGGAGCGGCTATTGAACGCGCTTGCGACGCAGGAGTCAGCCGCGTAGCGACACGGGTGGAACGAGCACCCCCACCTCGGTGCGGACCCAGATCGCACCCGTCCCGCGATGCTCGGCACGGGAGGCGAACCGGTACAGGAAGGTGCGCGCCCGCACCGCACGCGGCGGGATGCCGTCGAACGGGTCGGAGCGCAGGAGGCGCAACGTGCGTGTGTCGGCTTCGAGCAACCGGAGAAGGAACATCTCGAACCAGCGGATGTCACGGGAGCCGAGCGCGAGGAACCACATCAACCAGTCGAGCCGCAGATGATACGGGGCGAACTGTTGCGGTACACGATCGACGTCGCCGGGCTTTCCCTTGAACGGGTACTCCCGCCAGTCCGCATCCGGCGAGCCCGGGTCATCCGTCGTCCCCTCCACGATCACCTCGTACCGCTGCTTGGTGACGCTTCCGAACGCCCCGTAGGCGTTCACGAGGTGCCAGCGATTGAAGCTCGCGTTCATCAGCTGACGCCGGGAGAAGAGGTTGACCAGGGGCTGCCAGCTGAGGACGAGCAGCAGAATCGTGACAGCGATCGTCACGAGTCCGAACCAGAGGGGCATTTCGGATGAGCCGATACCGCCGAGATCCACGCCGCCGAACGTCCACGACACGACGCCGTCGCTCACGGCCGAGAACGCGAGGACGATCGTTATGACATTCAGCCAAGCGAAGTTTCCGGTCGCCACGAGCCACAATTGCGTGAGGATCACGATCGCCGCGGCTGCGCTCGCGACCGGCTGCGGCGCGAAGAGCAACCAGGGAACGACCAGCTGGGCGAAGTGATTGCCGAGCACCTCGACGCGATGCCACCACCGCGGGAGCAGATGAGCGGTGCGGCTGAGCGGGTTCGGCATCGGCTGGGTCTCGTGATGGTAGTACAGCGCGGTGAGATCGCGCCACGATCGGTCGCCTCGCATCTTGATCATTCCGGCACCGAACTCGAGTCGGAAGACCAGCCAGCGCACGATGAACACGATCGTCACGGGAGGCGGCGTGTCATGGGAGCCGAGGAAGGCCACGATGAAGCCGGCCTCGAGGAGAAGACTCTCCCATCCGAACGAATAGAAGGTTTGACCGACCGTGACGATGGAGAGATAGAGCAACCACACGATCAGGAAGACCGGGATGAGCACCCATGACGGCGCGAGTTGCGGGATGCCGGCGACGATCAGTGCCGAGAGCGCGGCTCCGGTCCACGCGACGGTCAGCAGGAGCCGATCGGAATAGCGCCAGCGGAACAGGGTCGGTTGCCGTTTGGCGTACAGCGTCGTGAGGAACCGTGGAACCGGGAGCAGGCCGTGCTCACCGAGCAGGGCCGGAAACTGGTTCACCGCAGACACGAAAGCGATCAAGAAGAGGGCGGCGACCCCGCGCTGGAGCACTTCACGGGCGATCGTGTAGTCGCCCGCGGCCAGCCACGGGAGCCACTGCGTCCACTCCATCCGCTGCCCTCCCACGCTCGGATCGGGACCACCATACGCCGCGTTCGCTGAGGCGGACAGCTCCACCGAGCGGCGGGAGGTGGCGCGTTCGCGCCCTGGTCGACAGTGCGGATCCGCCCGTAGGCTGGCTCACATCTGATATTTCAAACAACCGGGGAGAGCGGCGTGCTGAGCATTTCGAGTGTGGACGGAACAACCGATGAGGTCGATTCGACACTCATCACGATCGACGAAAGAGCGGCGCTGTGCTGGCGGATCGGTGACCCGTCGCCCGTCGCGCGCTACGGACTCGACACGATCGTGAGCATCGAGGTGCACGATCCGGCAGCACGGGCTCGCAGAGAACACCCGAACGCCAATCGTCGGTGGACACCTGACGAGGAGGCGGCCGTGGTCGCGTCGTTCCAGCGGGGAGAGACGATCAAAGAGATCGCCACGTCGACGGGACGGCGGGTGGGCGGCATCCGCTCCCGTCTCATCACACTCGGCATCATCGAGCCCAGACCGGGGGACAGGGTGGCGGTGATCGCCTCGCCGGCGGCGGGTGACTCGCTGGCGGGCGCCTCGCCGGCGGGCGAGGTGAGCAGGGCGAGCGGTTAGGCCGCTCCGGTCAGGCCGCGCGTTCCGCGTCGAGGCTGATGGCTCGGTGGTCGGATGCGCCGGCGGGCAGCACGTCGACCTGTTTGATGTCGAAGCCGGTCGACGTGACGAAGTCGAAGTAGCCCGTGAAGAACTTGTACCGAAGATACGTCGGCTCGGTGCTGCGCATCAGGTTGTAGCCGGTGGTCGTGAGCCGCCGTTCGAGTCCGCGGATGAACCACGGATAGTTGAAGTCGCCGACCATCACGGCGGGGATGTCGTCGGCCAGGGAGCGCATGCCCACGTGAGCGGCCGAGATCTGCTTGCGCCGCAGCGAATTGGAAGCCGTCAGAGGTGCGGCGTGGAACGATCCGACGAGAACGTCCTCGTCCGTCTCGCGGTCGTGCAGGTGGGCTGCGAGAAGTCGCTCATGGGCCGGTGCGAGAACGCGGTCGTGGACCGATTTGTGTACGGCGAAGACCTTGGTCTCGATGATGTCGAAACGGGCCTCGCGTACGTAGATCGCGAGTCCCAGACGGTTGGTCTTGGTGGCGTCGGCCAGGATCAAGTGGTGCAAGCGCTCCGGCAGGGCGTCGGCGTCGCATTCCTGAAGGCAGAGCACATCGACGTCGTGGGTGGCCGCGATGTCGGCCAACTCGTGGCCCGCAGCGTGTTTTCGCAGGTTGTAGCTGACGATCTTCAGGTCGATCCCTCTTCTCGTGCATCCTCCGTCGGACAGAGACGCGACAACATTCTTGCTCAAATTCGCCCCGGTCCGTTGCGTCACCACCGTTCGCACACGGAATTCACACGAGAACGACCCCGGGAAAACCCGCGAGTGACCGCGGGAAAACCCGCGAGTACGGTGGTGACATGGCGAGCGAAGCAGTTGTCATCACCGTCCCCGGTCCGAACGGCGATCGCGAGGTACGCATCTCGAGTCCCAGTCGAGTGCTCTGGCCGGAGCTCGGCCTCACGAAGCTCGATCTCGCGAACTATTTCATCGCGGTCGGCGACGCGTTCGTGCGGGCCAACGGTGATCGCCCGGTGTCGCTTCAGCGATTCCCGGACGGCATCGACGGCGAACAGTTCTTCTCGAAGAACCCGCCCCGCGGCGCCCCGGACTACGTGCGATCGGTGATGGTCGTCTATCCGAGCGCCCGCTCCCATCCGCAGGTCGTGATCGACGAGCCTGCAGCAGCGGTATGGGCGGTGCAGATGAACACCGTGGTCTTCCATCCGTGGCCGTCGCGAGCGGAGAACTCGGACAACCCCGACCAGCTCCGAATCGACCTCGACCCGCAGCCGGGAACCGACTTCGACGACGCGGTCCCGGCCGCCATCGAGTTGCGCACGGTACTTGCCGAGGCGGGACTGGACGCGTTCATCAAGACCTCCGGAAACCGGGGACTGCACGTGTTCGCACCGATCGAGGCGACACACGAGTTCCAGGATGTCCGGCACGCTGTCATCGCCGCAGCACGAGAGCTCGAGCGACGGATGCCCGACAAGGTCACCACGGCGTGGTGGAAGGAAGAGCGCGGCGAACGGATCTTCGTCGACTTCAACCAGGCGAACCGCGACCGAACGATGGCCGGCGCCTACAGTCCGCGAGCCCTCGCCCACGCTCCGGTAGCGACACCCATCACCTGGGACGAGCTGGAGAAGGTGAGCCCCAAGGACTTCACGATCCTGACCGTTCCCGACCGACTCGAAAGCGTCGGCGATCCGTGGCAGCACTTCGGCGACAAGCCCGGACGAATCGACGAGCTCCTCTCCTGGTGGCAGCGCGACCTCGACGCGGGCTTGGGAGAGCTCCCGTTCCCACCCGACTATCCGAAGATGCCCGGTGAGCCGCCGCGGGTGCAACCCAGCCGCGCGAAGAAGGAGTGACCGCGCACGTCCGCTGAGCGCACGTCCGCTGAGCGCACGTCCGCTGAGCGCACGTCAGCTGAGCGCAGGTCAGCTGAGCACGGACGCGAGGTCGTAGGCGACGGGACGCTCCAGCTGCTCGAAGGTGCAGGAGGACGCGTCCCGGTCCGGCCGCCAGCGCTCGAACTGTGCGGTGTGACGAAAACGCATGCCCTCCATCTGGTCGTAGCGCACCTCGAGCACACGTTCCGGTCGCAGCCGGACGAACGACACGTCCTTGCCCGAGGAGAAGCGGCTCCGGTCGGTCTCACCCTTCGCCGGTTCGCCGTTCTCGTCCCGTTCGACGACCGGTTCCAGCTCGTCGATCAACTCCAGACGGCGAACGTCGCTGAAGGCTGAGACCCCGCCGATGTTGCGCAGTTCACCCGTCGAGTCGTACAAGCCCACGAGAAGCGAGCCCACGCCTCGTCCACTCGTATGGATGCGATATCCGAGAGCAACCACATCGGCGGTGCGATGGTGCTTGATCTTCAGCATTGTGCGCTTGTTCGGTGCATACGGCGAGGCGAGCGGTTTTGCGACCACTCCATCCAGGCCCGCGCCCTCGAACTCCTGAAGCCACCGGCGAGCGAGATCGACATCCGTCGTGGTGCGGGTCAGTTGCACCGGATCGGGCAGCGCGCCGGCGAAGTCTTCGAGCGCCGCGCGTCGTTCGGCGAAAGGGCGGTCGAGGAACGACTCGTCTCCCCGTGCCAGGAGATCGAACGCGACGAACGTGGCAGGAGTCTGCTCGGCCAGGAGTTTCACTCGACTCGCGGCAGGATGGATCCTCTGCGAGAGCGCCTCCCAGTCGAGGCGCTGGCTTCCCGGGTCGCCGGTGGGCACGACGATCTCACCGTCGAGCACGCACGGCCCGGGCAGAAGGCGTGTGAAGGCGTCCACCAGCTCGGGGAAATACCGGGTGAGCATCTTGGAACCCCGGCTGCCGATCTCGATGCTCTCGATCGTCGACCCTGATCCTTCGGCGTAGACGATCGCCCGGAAGCCGTCCCATTTGGGCTCGTAGCTCAGACCGCCGTCGACCGAGTCGGCCTCGGGAACTTTCGGTACCGCTTTCGCGAGCATCGGTGCGATCGGGTTCTCGGCCGTAGGCTGCATGCTTCGATCATGCTCCCAGCACGAGGATGAGGGAAGCGCCGTGGAGGAAGCACCGCGGAGGAAGCACCGCGGGCGATCGCCGCCCTGAGCATCCGCTTGGAGCCTCTTCTGGTTAGGTAAGCCTCGCCTATACTCGAATCACAATGTATCGTCCCGATCACGCGCATCACACCGCGACCACTGCCCACCACGATGACCGGGTTCAGTTCCTGGTCGTGGCGGATGAGTCGTCGCTGTCGGAGCTCGAAGCGGAGCTCGCGCTCCTGCCGTTGTGCGCCCGGGGTCGCGTGTTCGTCGAGGTCGAATCGCCCGAGGACGTCGTCGTGCTCGCAACACCGTTGCGCATGACGGTCACCTGGCTGGCACGGTCCCGTCGCACGGGTCGACCGGGGAGCAGCGAGCGGTGCGCCCGGGGCGAAGCGGGTTCGCGTGCTGTTCGCGCCTGGACGGCCGAGATGCTGTGCGACGGTCCCGGGGAGACGCGCGCCATCGTTCTCGGCGGGTTCTCACTCGTGTCCGACGTACAGGAGCACCTGGTCGCCGAGGT
>Ga0256798_1000472_pt1 | contig 11674 bp, 10 predicted proteins | sample MC6MC0949MT_FD_190193 | JGI IMG/M metagenome (GOLD analysis project Ga0256798, IMG submission 190193) | Metatranscriptome of enriched soil aggregate microbial communities from Iowa State University, Ames, United States - MC6-MC0949-MT... | ecosystem: Environmental > Terrestrial > Soil >... | reverse complement strand
CTTTAAGTACCGTCCAGAGAGGCGGGGAAGGAGGTCAGACGAACTGTGCGCGATGTGCTGCAGGCCGCTGACATCACCCGAGCGTTGACTCGGATCTCACACGAGATCCTCGAGTCCCGTGGGTCGGATGCCTCGGATTCCGCCTCATCCCCGCTGGTCATCCTCGGTATCCCGACGCGGGGGGTTCTCCTGGCGCGTCGGATCGCCGCTATCGTCGAGACGCTCGAGCCCGGTGCGGTCGTCGTGGGTTCGCTCGACGTCACGATGTACCGCGACGACCTTCGCGCGCAGCCGACGCGCGCGCCCGCGCCGACCGTCATCCCGCAGGGCGGCATCGATGGACGCACGGTCGTGCTCGTCGACGATGTGCTCTTCTCCGGGCGCACTATTCGCGCCGCCCTCGACGCGATCGCCGATCACGGTCGCCCTCAGGCGGTGCGGCTCGCCGTGTTGGTCGACCGGGGCCATCGCGAGCTCCCGATCCGCGCGGACTTCGTGGGCAAGAACCTGCCCACCTCCCGGGACGAGCGCATCTCGGTGCGGCTCGCCGAGGTGGACGACACGGAGGGCGTGACGATCACCTCATGAGACACCTGCTGAGCACGAGGGACCTGGATCGCGAGACGGCCGTGCACATTCTCGATGTCGCCGAGGACATGGCCGAGGTCGCCACCCGCGAAGTTCGCAAACTGCCGACCCTGCGCGACCGCACCGTGGTGAACCTCTTCTTCGAGGATTCGACGCGCACGAGGACCTCGTTCGAGGTCGCCGCCAAACGATTGAGTGCGGATCTCATCAACTTCAGCGCGAAGGGATCGAGCGTCTCGAAAGGCGAGAGTCTCAAGGACACCGCGCAGACGCTTGCGGCGCTCGGTGCCGACGCGGTCGTCATCCGGCACTCGTCCTCCGGGGCTGCGCAGACCCTCGCCGAGAGCGGATGGATCGATGCCGCCGTGCTCAACGCGGGAGACGGCACCCACGAGCATCCAACCCAGGCTCTCCTCGACGCGTTCACCATCCGTCGCCGCATCCACGGCGCGGGGTCACGGGGACGGGATCTCGACGGCGTGCGGGTCACCATCGTCGGCGACATCCTGCACTCGCGAGTCGCCCGCTCCAACGTCTGGCTGCTCGCGACGCTCGGCGCTGGCGTGCGCCTCGTCTCGCCGGCGACCCTCCTGCCGGCAGACCTGACCGGCTGGCCGGTGACCGCGGGCTCCGATCTGGATGCCGCCATCGCCGAGGGTACGGATGCGCTGATGATGCTGCGCATCCAGGGGGAGCGGATGCATGCCGCCTATTTCCCGACGACGGCCGAGTACTCGCGCCACTGGGGGCTCACCGACGAGCGTTTCGCCCGTCTCGCCCCGGATACGATGGTCATGCACCCCGGACCGATGAACCGCGGACTCGAGATCAGCGCTCGGGCAGCGGATTCGGCGCAATCGACCGTGCTCGAGCAGGTCGCCAACGGGGTTTCGATCAGAATGGCCGTGCTCTACCTGCTGGTGGCCGGCGGGGCGGAGGCGCACGCATGAGTCGCAACGGAATCCGGGTGGTCGGCGCGACCCTGCCCGATGGGCGGCGCACCGACCTCTTCGTCGAAGACGGGCGATTCGTCGAATCCCTCACCGACCCCGCTTCGGCTCGGCACATCGACGCCGATGGCCTGCAGGCCCTTCCGGGCCTGGTGGATCTGCACACCCACCTGCGTGAACCGGGGTACGAGGCCAGCGAAACGGTGCTGACGGGATCCCGGGCCGCGGCGATCGGCGGATTCACCGCGGTGCACGCGATGGCCAACACCTCTCCGGTCGGCGACACCGCCGCCGTGGTCGAGCAGGTCGAGTCGCTCGGGCGAGATCACGGATACGTGACCGTGCGACCGATCGGGGCCGTGACGGTCGGGCTCGCGGGTGAGCGGCTGAGCGAGATCGGCGGGATGGCGACCTCGCGCGCACGGGTCCGGGTCTTCTCCGACGACGGGTTCTGTGTCTCCGATTCGTTGCTCATGCGACGCGCCCTCGAGTACGTCTCCACCTTCGGCGGCGTGATCGCCCAGCACTCCCAGGATCCGCGGCTGACGGTCGGCGCACAGATGAACGAGGGCGCCCTGTCGGCCGAACTCGGTCTGGCGGGCTGGCCGGCGGTGGCCGAGGAGTCGATCATCGCGCGGGACGTGCTGCTGGCCGACACGGTCGGAGCGCGACTGCATGTCTGCCACCTCTCGACAGCCGGATCGGTCGAGGTGATCCGCTGGGCGAAGGCACGCGGCATCCGGGTCACCGCCGAGGTCACGCCGCACCACCTGCTTCTGACCGAGGAGCTGGTGCGCGGGTACGACCCGCGATTCAAGGTGAACCCGCCGCTGCGTCGGAGCGAGGATGTCGAAGCGCTCCGTACGGCCCTCGCCGACGGCACGATCGACATCGTCGCCACCGACCACGCGCCCCATCCCGTCGAATCGAAGGCCTGCGCGTGGGATGAGGCCTCCAACGGCATGGTGGGCCTCGAGTCCGCCCTCGCTGTCGTACAGCTCGCCATGGTCGACACCGGATTGTCAGGCTGGGCGGATGTCGCCCGCTACCTCTCCGAGACGCCCGCGCGCATCGGCATGCTCGACGGGTACGACGCGTCGTTCGCCGCCGGAAGCGTCGCCCAGTTCACGCTCGTGGACCCCACGGCGTCGAGGAAGTTCGACGTCGCGGATCTGCGAGGCAAGGGCACGAACACGCCCTACGCGGGACGCACCCTGCCCGGACGCGTGCTGGCCACCATCCACGACGGCTACCCGACCGTGCTCGACGGCGAACTGCTCGACGCCGAGGTCGTGCGCAAGTCGGCCGCGGGGGCGCGCGCATGACGAAGGAACAGCTGCTGCTCGGTCTCGTGCTGCTCGGATTCGTGATCCTCGTCGGCCTGATGGCGGTCGGATGGATGCGACGCAAGCGCCGACAGTCCGACATCCCGGAACCCCTGGCGGTCCCCGCGACTCCGGGCCGGGAGCGAGCCCGCTTCGAGGGCTTCTACGTGTCGACGACGCTGGACGGGCAACCCCTGAACCGTGTGGCGGTGCACGACCTCGGTTTCCGCGCGCGCGTGACCCTGGTCGTCACGGATGAGGGCGTGGTCGTCACTCTGCCGGCGCGTGAGTTCTTCGTGCCGGCCGCGGACATCCGCGAGGTCACCCGATCCCGCTACACGATCGACCGCGTGGTCGAGGAGGGCGGTCTCGTGCTGCTCGCCTGGACCATCCAGACCACGAAGCTCGACAGCTACTTCCGTGTCGAGCAGACCCAGCAACTGGTGGATGCGATCGCGATTCTCGTCGCCGTGCCCGCCCTCACCCCCGACGAAAGCGAGAGGCCCTAGTGGCGTTCGATCCCGCAGTCCTGGTGCTCGAAGACGGCACCCGCTATTCCGGCCAGGCGTACGGTGCACGTGGCCGCACCTTCGGCGAGGCGGTCTTCGCGACCGGCATGACCGGGTACCAGGAGACGCTCACCGACCCGAGTTACGCCGGTCAGATCGTGGTCATGACGGCCCCGCACATCGGCAACACCGGTGTGAACGACGAGGATCCCGAATCCTCGGCCATCTGGGTCGCGGGGTATGTCGTGCGCGATCCCTCACGGGTCGTGTCGAATTACCGAGCCACCGGGTCCCTCGACGACGACCTGGCGAACCAGGGCGTCGTCGGCATCAGCGGCATCGACACCCGCGCGGTCACGCGGCGTCTCCGCGATGCCGGCGTCATGCGAGCCGGCGTGTTCTCGGGTAGCGATGCCGCTCTCGGCGCCGACCAGCAGCTCGCGCTGGTGCGCGGATCCGCCTCGATGGTCGGCCAGAACCTGTCCGCGGTCGTCTCCACCCAGGACGGCTACACGCTCCAGGCTGAAGGCGACCCAATCGGCACCGTCGCCGTACTCGACCTCGGTGTCAAGACCTCCACCCTGCGCTACCTGAGCGCGCGCGGGTTCGAGGTGCGCGTGGTCCCGCAGAGCATCACGCTCGAGCAACTGCGCGGACTGGAGCCGGATGCCGTCTTCTTCTCCAACGGGCCCGGCGACCCCGGCGCATCCGATCGACACGTCGAGCTGCTCCAGGGTGTGCTGCGCGATGGACTGCCCTTCTTCGGCATCTGCTTCGGCAACCAGTTGCTCGGCCGTGCGCTCGGCTTCGGCACCTACAAGCTGCCATTCGGGCATCGCGGCATCAACCAGCCCGTGGTCGACGTCGCCACCGGTCGAACCGAGATCACCAGCCATAACCACGGATTCGCCGTGGACGCGCCGATCGGCGAGGTCACGGAGTCGCCCGCCGGTTTCGGTCGCGTCGAGGTGAGCCACGTGAACCTCAACGACAACGTCGTCGAAGGACTGAACGCCCTCGACATCCCGGCCTTCTCCGTGCAGTACCACCCGGAAGCCGCAGCGGGCCCCCACGACAGCAACTACCTCTTCGACCGGTTCCGAGATCTGGTCCTGGCATCGAAGGGAGCCCGCTGATGCCCAAGCGCGCCGACATCAACAGCGTCCTCGTGATCGGGTCCGGCCCGATCGTCATCGGCCAGGCCGCCGAGTTCGACTACTCGGGAACGCAGGCCTGCCGTGTGCTGCGAGAGGAAGGCGTGCGTGTCATCCTCGTCAACTCGAACCCGGCCACGATCATGACCGACCCCGACTTCGCGGATGCGACCTACATCGAGCCCATCACCTGGCAGGTCATCGAGACCATCATCGCCAAGGAGAAACCGGATGCCATCCTGCCCACCCTGGGCGGCCAGACGGCGCTGAACGCCGCGATCCAGCTCCACGACCACGGCATCCTGGAGAAGTACGACGTCGAACTGATCGGTGCCAACTTCGAGGCGATCAACAAGGGTGAGGATCGCCAGATCTTCAAGCAGCTCGTGCTCGACGCCGGCGCGGACGTGGCCCGAAGCCACATCGCGCACACGGTCGAGGAGGCGATCGGCTTCGCCGACGACCTCGGCTACCCGCTCGTCATCCGCCCGTCGTTCACGATGGGCGGCCTCGGGTCGGGCTTCGCGTACGACCGCGAGGAACTCATCCGCATGGTGGGAGACGGTCTTCACCAGAGCCCGACCACCGAGGTGCTGCTCGAGGAGTCGATCCTCGGGTGGAAGGAGTACGAACTCGAACTGATGCGCGACACCGCGGACAACACCGTGGTCGTCTGCTCCATCGAGAATGTGGACCCGGTGGGGGTGCACACGGGCGACTCGATCACGGTCGCGCCGGCCCTCACGCTCACCGACCGCGAGTACCAGAACCTGCGCGACATCGGAATCGACATCATTCGCGCGGTCGGGGTCGACACGGGAGGGTGCAACATCCAGTTCGCCGTCGACCCGTCGAACGGTCGCGTGATCGTCATCGAGATGAATCCGCGTGTGTCCCGGTCGAGTGCCCTCGCGTCGAAGGCCACCGGGTTTCCGATCGCCAAGATCGCGGCGAAACTCGCCATCGGATACCGGCTGGACGAGATCCCGAACGACATCACGAAGGTCACACCGGCCTCGTTCGAGCCCACACTGGACTATGTCGTCGTCAAGGTGCCGAGGTTCGCGTTCGAGAAGTTCCCGAGCGCGGATGCGACCCTGACGACCACCATGAAATCGGTCGGCGAGGCGATGGCCATCGGCCGCAACTACTCGACCGCTCTGCAGAAGGCGCTGCGTTCGCTGGAGAAGCGGGGGAGCAGCTTCCACTGGATCGGCACTCCAGGTCGCAAGGAGGACCTGCTCGAACTCGCCAAGACTCCCACGGACGGACGCATCGTGACCGTGCAGCAGGCGCTGCGCGCGGGTGCCACACCCGAGGAGGTTTTCGACGCGACCAAGATCGACCCGTGGTTCATCGACCAGATCGTGCTCATCAACGAGGTCGCCGCAGAGATCGCCACACTGCGCCCGCTCGATGAGGCGCTTTTCCGCCTGGCCAAGGACCACGGCTTCAGCGACGCGCAGATCGCGCAGCTGCGCGGGCTCGAGGAGCAGCAGGTGCGCCTGGCTCGCTGGGCGGTCGGCGTACGCCCGGTCTACAAGACGGTGGACACCTGCGCGGGCGAGTTCCCCGCGCTGACGCCGTACCACTACTCGAGCTATGACCTCGAGACGGAGGTGACGCCGAGCGATCGCCGCAAGGTGATCATCCTCGGCTCGGGCCCCAACCGTATCGGGCAGGGGATCGAATTCGACTACAGCTGTGTACACGCGTCCTTCGCGCTGGCGGATGCCGGTTTCGAGACGATCATGATCAACTGCAATCCGGAGACGGTATCGACCGACTACGACACGAGTGACCGGCTCTACTTCGAGCCGTTGACGCTCGAAGACGTGCTCGAGATCATCTACGCCGAACGCCGCAGCGGCGAACTCGTCGGGGTCGTCGTGCAGCTGGGTGGCCAGACCGCCCTCGGTCTCGCGCAGGGACTCAAGGATGCCGGTGTGCCGATCCTGGGAACGACACCCGAGGCCATCGACCTGGCCGAGGAGCGCGGTCTGTTCGCGAAGATCCTGGACGACGCGAAGCTGCTGACGCCGAAGAACGGCACAGCGACCGGCGTCGGCGACGCCGTCGCGATCGCCGAGAACATCGGATACCCGGTGCTGGTGCGTCCCAGCCACGTGCTGGGTGGGCGCGGCATGGAGATCGTCTACGACACCGAGGCGATGGTGGACTACTTCTCGCGCGTCAAGGACCAGGCCATCATCGGTCCCGGCTCGCCGCTCCTGGTCGACCGGTTCCTCGATGACGCCATCGAGATCGACGTCGACGCACTGTACGACGGCACCGAACTGTACATCGGCGGCATCATGGAGCACATCGAGGAGGCGGGCATCCACTCCGGCGACTCGGCGTGCACCCTTCCGCCCGTGACCCTCGGACGAGATGTCATCAACCGGGTGCGCGAGGCCACACTCGGCATCGCGAAGGGAATCGGGGTCAAGGGGCTGCTCAACGTGCAGTTCGCCATCGGGCAGGGCGTGCTCTACGTGCTCGAGGCGAACCCGCGCGCGTCCCGCACGGTTCCGTTCGTGTCGAAGGCGCTCGGCATCCCGCTGGCGAAAGCCGCCTCGCTGATCATGCTCGACCGGAGCATCCGTGAGCTGGTGGCGAGCGGTCTGCTCCCGGAACAGGACGGTTCCCTGGTGCCGATGGACGCGCCGGTGGCGGTCAAGGAGGCCGTGCTCCCGTTCCGGCGCTTCCGCACGAAAGACGGCCACATCGTCGATTCGGTGCTCGGCCCGGAGATGCGCTCGACCGGCGAGGTGATGGGCATCGACTCGAACTTTCCCAAGGCGTTCGCGAAGAGCCAGGAGGCCGCCTACGGCGGTCTGCCGTCGAGCGGGTCGGTCTTCGTTTCGGTCGCGGACCGGGACAAGAGGGCGATCATCCTGCCGGTGCTGCGGCTCAGCCAGCTCGGTTTCGAGATCCTGGCGACCGAGGGCACGGCGGAGATCCTCGCGCGCAATGGCATCGAGGCCCGGGTGGTGCGCAAGTACTTCCTCGGCCAGCAGTCGATCGAGGGTGAACCGTCCATCGTCGATCTCATCAACGCGGGCGAGGTGGACGTCGTGATCAACACCCCCAGTGGGCGCAGTGCGCGCGCGGACGGGTACGAGATCCGAACGGCGACGGTCGCGGCCGACAAGCCGCTCTTCACGACGATCGCCCAGCTGGCCGCCGCGGTCGCGTCGTTCGAGGCGATCCAGCACGGTTTCGATGTGCGCAGCCTGCAGGACTATGCCCGCGATCGCGCCGGGCGGCTGGAGGCGTCCGTCCGGTGACATTCGGAGTTCGACTCGCGACCGCGTTCGAGCAACGCGGCCACCTGTGTGTGGGCATCGATCCGCATCCGTTCCTGCTGGCCGAGTGGGGCCTGACGGATGACGCGGCCGCGGTGCGGGAGTTCGGGTTGCGGGTCGTCGAGGCCACCGCCGGTCGAGCGGGCATCGTGAAGCCGCAGATCGCCTTCTTCGAGCGTCACGGATCCGCCGGTTTCGCTGCTCTCGAGGAAATCCTGACCGCCGCACGTGAGGCCGGACTCCTCGTGATCGCGGACGTCAAGCGGGGCGACCTGGGCACGAGCGTCGAGGCGTACGGCCAGGCCTGGCTGACGCCCGGGTCCCCGTTCGAGGCCGACGCGATGACGATCAACGCGTATCAAGGTGTCGGGTCGATCTCGTCGGTGGCCGCCCTGGCGCAGGCCACGGGCAAGGGCCTGTTCGTGCTGGCGGCGACCTCGAATCCGGAGGGATACGCGACTCAGACCGCGCTCGTGCGGTCCGGGGAGCACGCGGGACTGACCGTGGCCGCGAGTATCGTTGCCGGGGTGAACCGGCTCAATCTCGATGTTCCCGGCACCGCGCCGCTCGGGTCCCTCGGCGTCGTGCTGGGTGCCACGCTCGATCTCGACGAGTTCGGAATCGGCGCGGAGATGCTGCGTCGCACACCCATCCTTGCGCCCGGATTCGGCCATCAGGGCGCCGCTCTCTCCGACCTGCACGCTCTCTACGGGGCGAACGCGTCCGGGGTCATCGTCAGCTCGTCCCGCGAGATCCTGGGTGCGGGGCCGCACGGCATCACGAGCGCGATCGTCTCGTCCGCCGACCAGCTCCGCCGGATCTACGCCGCATGAGTCCTCGTCCCGAGCCGCCCCAGGTCGATCGCGTCGCCGCATCCCGTGCCGCCGTCGCCGCGCGTCGGGCACGCGCCGCCGTCAAACACGAGGTGGCGACCAGAGCGCGCACCGCGTCCAGCGTGCTCGAGGCAGCGTGGGCATCCGCCGACTCGCCGGAGGCCTCGCTGCGGGTACGGGAGCTGCTCACGAGCGTTCCCACGCTCGGACCCACGCGGGTGGCGAAGGTCATGCACGATCTCGGCATCTCCGAGTCGAAGCGCACGGGGGGACTGGGGGTGCGCCAGCGCTCCAGCCTGTGGAACTACCTCATCGACAGGGAGGGGACGACCGGGTCGACCCGCCTGGTGGTGCTCGCCGGACCGACCGCCGTCGGCAAGGGAACCGTGTCGGCGTACATCCGTGAGAACCATCCCGAGGTGCACCTGAGCGTGTCGGCGACGACGCGGCCGCCACGCCCCGGCGAGCTCGAAGGCGTGCACTACTACTTCGTCGATGATGCCGAATTCGACCGGATGATCGTCGATCACGAGCTGCTCGAATGGGCCGTCGTGCACAACTCCTACCGCTACGGCACGCCGCGCCCGCCGATCGAGCGCGCCCTCGCGGCCGGAAACCGGGTTCTGCTCGAGATCGATCTCCAGGGTGCCCGGCTCGTGCGCCAGGAGATGCCCGACGCGGTGCTCATCTTCCTGCTCCCGCCGAGCTGGGAGGAGCTGGTGCGGCGCCTGACCGGGAGAGGTACCGAAGACCCGGCGGAACAGGGCCGTCGGCTCGAGACGGCGCGCGTCGAACTGGCCGCTCAGAACGAGTTCGATTTTCGTGTCGTGAACACCGACGTCGCCGAAGCGGCCCGCGAGGTCGTAGAATTGATGGAATCGTCCAGTTCCCGGCGGTGATCCGACCGGAACTGTGTTCTTTCCCGGGCGATCCGGCACCCGAACGGTGTCGATCGCATCCGCCCAGACCTCAAGGAGTTCACCATGGCTGACAAGCAGACCGGAATCATCGACCCGCCCATCGACGAGCTGCTCTCGAAGGTCGACTCGAAGTATGCCCTCGTGATCTTCGCGTCGAAGCGTGCGCGCCAGATCAACGACTACTACGCCGACCTCCACGAGGGAAGCCTCTTCGACAACGTCGGCCCGCTCGTGGACTCGACCATCGACGACAAGCCCCTCTCGGTCGCTCTGCGCGAGATCAACGACGACCGCCTCGTGCTGACGTCGCTGATCGAAGACTAGGCACCCTCTCTTCCCGCCCGCTCCGCGCATGAACGTCGTCGTCGGGATCACGGGCGGTATCGCGGCCTACAAGGCCGTCGGCGTCGTGCGTGCGCTGGTGCTGGCCGGTCACTCGGTGCAGGTCGTGGCGACGGATGCCGCGCTGCGGTTCGTCGGGAAGCCCACCCTCGAGGCGATCAGCCACAATCCCGTCTACACCGACCTCTACGAGGGCGTGGCCGAAGTGCGTCACGTCGCGATCGGCCAGGCGGCCGAACTCATCGTGGTCGCTCCGGCGACGGCGAACTTCCTTGCGCAGCTGGCCGGGGGATTCGCGGCCGACCTGCTGGGCAACACGATCCTCGCGAGCAAGGCTCCGGTCGTGGTGGCCCCGGCCATGCACACCGAGATGTGGCAGAACGCCGCGACGGTCGCGAATGTCGAGACGCTCCGGTCCCGCGGCATCCACTTCGTGGGTCCGGTCAGCGGCCAGCTCACGGGCAGGGACTCCGGCCCGGGCCGCATGGCCGAGCCGGAGGACATCGCCACGGCCGCACTGGCCGTCGTGTCCCACGGGACCGCATCCGGTGAGGCGCTCCCGTCAGTCCCCGAGACCGATGCCGTCCAGGATCTCTCGGGGCGCACGATCGTCGTGACCGCCGGCGGTACCCGCGAGCCGCTCGATCCCGTGCGCTTCATCGGCAACCGGTCGAGCGGCAAGCAGGGTATCGCCCTGGCGACCGCGGCGGCCGCGCGCGGCGCATCCGTAGTGCTGATCGGCGCCAACCTCGAGGTCGACGCTCCCGACCACGTGTCCGTGCAGCACGTGTCCACGACCCTGGAGCTCGCGGAGGCGACCCACACCGCCGCGCGGGACGCCGACGTCGTCATCATGGCGGCGGCCGTCGCCGACTACCGTCCACAGAGCGTCGCGGAGGGCAAGATCCGCAAAGAGACGCAGGGCGACACCCTCGAGCTCACCCTCGTGCGCAACCCGGACATCCTCCACGACATCTCGGCCGAGAAGAGGGACGATCAAGTCATCATCGGCTTCGCCGCCGAGACCGAGACCGATCCCGACGAGCTGTTACGGATCGCGCGCGACAAGATCGCGCGCAAGGGGTGCGACTATCTCGTCCTCAACAACGTGGGGTGGACGACGGGCTTTGCAACAGAACTCAACACGGTCACGATCCTCCGATCGGGCGGCGATATAGTGGGCGAGGCCACCGGGAGCAAGACGACGGTGGCCGATCGTATTTTGGACGTGCTGGTCTCCTGACGGCGGTGAGCCGTGATCAGCGCATCCACCGATCCGGTCCCCTCGCACGCCCGCTTCTACCGCCCCTGGAGTTCTCCGATGAGCACACAATTGCGCCTCTTCACCTCCGAGTCGGTGACCGAGGGACATCCCGACAAGATCTGCGACCAGATCAGCGACAGCATCCTCGACGCGTTGTTGACGGAAGACCGGCACGCCCGCGTCGCGGTCGAGACGCTGGTGACCACCGGGCTCGTCCATGTGGCGGGCGAGGTGACGACCACGGGGTATGTCGACATCCCCGGCATCGTCCGCAAGCGCATCACCGACATCGGCTACACGTCATCCGATGTCTGGTTCGACGGGCGATCCTGCGGAGTCGAGGTCTCGATCGGGGGACAGTCGCCCGACATCGCCCAGGGGGTCGATCGCGCACAGGAGACGCGGGAAGAGAACAGCACCGACGCCGACGATGCCCAGGGCGCCGGCGACCAGGGCATCATGTTCGGGTACGCCACCACCG
>Ga0256798_1000466_pt1 | contig 11735 bp, 6 predicted proteins | sample MC6MC0949MT_FD_190193 | JGI IMG/M metagenome (GOLD analysis project Ga0256798, IMG submission 190193) | Metatranscriptome of enriched soil aggregate microbial communities from Iowa State University, Ames, United States - MC6-MC0949-MT... | ecosystem: Environmental > Terrestrial > Soil >... | reverse complement strand
GCTCTGGCTGCGTGCGTGCAACTCGTCGCGTATTTCCTGGTGATGCTGCGGCGGCAGCCGCCGCAAGGCGGCCTGCACGTCTTTTTGCTGATCTGCCTGGGCATTGATCAGGCAAGGCGGCAAGCCCACAGGCTGCGATGCCGAATCGCCGTCGCCTTCGCGCGCGCGGTACGTATGTTCTGTTTTATACACATACGTCTTATACGTACTGGCCTGCACAGCCGTCATGTGGCGAGCGTGTTCGGTCTTATGGGGAACAGTCGTGCTGCCAGCGGAATCGCCAGACATTGGCAGTGGGGCGGCTGCCTCGTTCGCCTGAGACGGTGGTGTCGGGGCAAATCATCGTCATCGCCGAGTTGATCGTGGGCCGCAATGGGAGCAGCTTCCGGCGCTTGCGCCAGCATTGTCTGAATGTGAAGACTACCCGATCCACCTGGTTGTTTTCGTGGCCGATGGACGCTTGCAGAAGCGCGAGCAGACTGGCATCAAGCATGCAGGCCTGTTGGAAATGCAAGGCGCTTTCGTGAAGTTGATACAGCTCGCTGAGCACATGGCCGGTTAGTGGGGCGCGGTGTTGGCCCACCAGACTGATCCACCCGGTCAACCGAAGCATGACGAGAACGCGCCGCGCCGTTTCGTACCCGGTCCTCTGCCCCAGCGGGGTAGAGGTGAGATAGCGGCGCAACAACCTGATGCGCCTATGTGCCAGCGTTGTCGCCCCGGCCGCTGAGAACCCGTGATGATGCAACTGTGGCCCCGCCTGTCCACCACTCAGGGGGAACTCCAAAGTTAAAAGCCCTTGTCGTAAGTTTAAAGACCCGATGAGCCCAGGACCTATGGGGCGCATGGCTAATTGGAATTTCATCGCGCCTAAAACGACGGCTGGTGCTTCGTGCCACCGCTATTTTATGCTCTGACTAACCTGCCCCCAGGCTAAGTGAGGCCGCTGGGTTAACATCTGATGTGCATCCTCATTGCAGCTACTTAGCATAGATATCGTCCCGCTCTGTGCGGTCGCGGATAGCAACCGTGTCGACCGCGTCATCATCTACTGCATTAGCAGGAATGATACGTCCCAGCGTGAAAGCGTCCTGGGCTAGCCCGCATGCCACCGAGATGCGTTGGTAGTCTTGGAGCGTCCCACTGAAGCCGTCAAGATTTTTGTGAGCAGGCAGCTGTATTACTCGCAAGCCTTTTTCTGACGGTACCCTGGCCGTGTGAAGTGCGGCTTGGCATAGCTGCGTCCCCGAACCTCCGCCAGTGAAGAAAGTCCGCACGCCAGCCTGCCATGCATCCGATAGTCGGTAGCGTCGGGCCTTAGTTTTTTCGAACACGCTCTTGATTACGCTGCTGAACGTCTCTCGGTATAGGGCGTCTCGGTCCGTAACATGCGCGTCACTGAGCCCTGTCGCTTTTGCAAAATCCTCCGCCGAAGGAACCGGTGCTAGTGCGTCGATGCCGACCATAGCATTCGCCGACGCACTGCCAACCAGGCGGTTCTGAAGAATGCCATGCGTTCCAAGCGGATGCACCTGTGGTACCAGGAACGGAAAGGTATCTTCCTCGTCGACGCGGTGAACGATGAAAGTCACCACGTCCAGGGATCCACCACCGACGTCGACGAGCGCGTGTAGGCCTCGCTGCCGTTGCGGTGATTGCATGTAGCCCGCCATTTGAGCGACGAACTCGGCATGTACTTGCAAGTCCACGAGATCTTGAAACTGGTCTCCCTCGCGCCACGGCGCTTCTTCGACCAAAGCCAATCTCGTTACGTCGCATTCGATACTTCGCCGCCAGGCCATCGCGGCTAGCGTCTGGTAAGCTTGGATGAGTCGCTTATCGTCTGGCCCATTGCTTGGGGCGCCGATGTTCAGTTGCCAGCGCAAGTGGGATGCGCCCAGAGTAGCGCCGTGGTACCGATATACCCAGGCGCGGATGTAACGAAGCACCAAGGCGAGGAAGGTCGCAGCCGTCGTGATCGAACTCGTTGATACAGCGGGATTCAGGAATGGCAACTTCAGGTCGTGACGAACTCGGGACGCGTCGACACTCGGAAGTTGGCCGATGAAAAGCGAGCCGTCCTCGGTCTCGGTGAATTCGCTGGGCAGCAGATAGTCAGGCGAGGTCTTTGAAACCCCGGCCCAACTGACTGGATAGATTTTGTCTTTGAAACCCACGGCTGCTTTGGTGAATGAGGTTCCAAAGTCGAGCCCAATGTAGACGTCCACGGCGCCACGATGGCCAAATTCGACGTGTTGAGTCTTGCCACCAGCGGCAACCCAGGCTTCCGGTTGAAGAAAGCGGTCGCACCGGGTCAGCGGCATCTGCGGCAGCGGCCCGAATATGGTCGGCACCGGTGCGAGGAGGGGTGTCCGAGGTGGTGTTGGAGTGGAAGGTCTCTTGCTTTGCTGGGCTGTTGACCGGATAGCCCCAGTCTGGGATGACGGACGCCGGGCTTGAACTGGCGGCTGGGTTGGCGGTTCAACGCGACGCGGCGAGTTGGCGGGCCTGCGCAACTGCGTACCCGCGGATTCCGCCTGACTCGCCCTGGGCGTGGGCGCCTGAGTAACGTCTATCTTGGATGCTCTGCTGGTGATCTTGATCTGATCCCGCAGACGCAGGAGTTCGGAGCGAAGGTCAGCCATGGGTCAGGCCTCCACTCGTAGTACGCCCGCACATATGAGTGCCTGGTCGGGAACCACGCGCTCTCGTTGCAATACCTGTTCGCGTTTTAGATTTATGCGGGCTCGCAGCTTTTCAATGCGTCCCTGAGTGGCTTTGGCTAGTGAGCCTCTGCCCGCGAGCTCGTGGCGGCCACGGATGTCATGTAGTACACGCAAGCGATCCTGAACATGTTGATCAATACCATGAAGCTGGAACATTAGCCGGTCCGCATTCTCGTCCTGCTTGCGCTTGGTCGCCCGATCATAAGCACCCGCCAGGTGCAGTTCTAGGTCGTCAAGTCGCTGCCCAAGAAGTTGTCGATCGATCACGTTAGCGCCTACTAGCCAGTCTGCTCCCCGCAAGCGCGCATGGTTGACCAACGCCTCCCCTGCGGCATCGTCCAGGATGTCACCAGTCGCGATGTTGCAGGCCGCTGTCTGCAGCCACTCCTCATCCTTAACGCCCTTGAAAGTCCAGCGGCGTATCGCAAACATGTAGTCGCCGCAAGGTGTCTCGGCCGCGGCTTCCGGTGGCAGTCTCACTGCCACTACGGGGTAAAAGGCTTCTTCCAGGCGCGTGAGCTTATCGCCGATAAACCGTATCAACGGGTGAAACTGGTGAATCGGCTCCCAGCTTTTGTTACTAGCCGTGGTCACGCTGTTCAGGAAGCGGCAGTTTCGAGCGAGTCCCGCTCCGAGCATGGTTTGCCCGATCTGGCCTGTGCGGCGACAGAAGTCGTCCAGTTCGGCTGCAATGTTCACTGGGAGCTGGATGGTAAATAGATTCGGCTCTTCTAACTGAGATATCTGGTGTCCTGGAGCGTGGCGCGACAAAAAATCACGCACATAGACGATCAAGTCCGACTCGGTCACGCGGCGGGAAAGCTCGTTCGCCGCGGAAATGCGGTCTAGGATCAATCCGCCGTGGGCGATCATCTGTGCCGCGTTCTTCTCTAGCTCATCCTGGCGAAGGCGAACGTTTTCCAATGCCAGGCGGGCTCGTTCGATTTCCGCGTCCTCTTCCTCTGGCGTCAGCTTTGAGGTCAAGAGCTTGGCTTCCAGCTTCTGGATCGTCTCGCCGACCACGGGCTCTGGCTCGCCCAATGTTTGCTCGAAGATCTTTAGCCTCGAGAGTAAGCGGCCTAGGATGCGCTCGTCGATCGTCTCCTGGTAAAACAGGTTCCAGATGTAGATGACTTTGGCCTTCTGTCCCAAGCGGTCGATACGGCCGATGCGCTGTTCAACGCGCATCGGGTTCCAGGGAAGGTCGTAGTTGATGAGCAGGCGGCAGAACTGTAAGTCGACGCCCTCCGCAGCGACCTCGGTTGCTATGAGCACTCGCAAGTCCGGACGCTCGCGGAATTCGTTCATCAGATCTTGCTTGGATTCTGTCATGCCACCCCAAAGCAGCATCGATTGCATCCCCGCGTTGGTGAGCCGATCTGTCAAGTAGCGTGCGGTAAGCCGGAACGACGTGAAAAGAATCACCTTCTCTTCGGGGTTATCGGCGAAATACTCGGACAGCACCTGGATTAGGCGTGCAAACTTGGAGTCGGAACGCTCCAGTTCGGCGGCATCCAGATCGCGCGGTCGATTCGCGATTAGGAATTCCTTGAGAGTGGCGCCGATGTCCTCAAACTCAGTGTCGTCGTCTATGTCCTCGCTGTCGTTCGCAACGATCTCGGCAAGGTCTTCTGTCAGCGTGGTGTCGCCGCTCAACCACGCGCGGGCGAAGGCCGCCGGACAGCTGCACACTTGACGCTGCGGAGTCGCCAATAGAAATCCGTCCGAAATGCCATGGCGCCACGCGTAGTCACGAGTGACCTGAGTGACGTAAGTGTAGAAGCGCTGTTCCGTCTCGGTCATCGGCACTTTTTCCGCTCTGACTTCGCGTCGCGGTCGTTCTATCTGCACGTCGCGCTTGCGTGTTCGGGTGACCACGTGTGCCAGCAAGTTAACGCGCTCCAGGCTAGAAGCCAACTCGGCCCGGTATTCAGCAGACCTCAGCCGCTCTTCGGTCGGAGGCTCTTGAACGATGGCTGCGAGTTGCCGCGAGTTTTGTAGCAGTTCGCTTGCGGCAGCCTCCCTTACGTGGCCTAGAATCTCGTCCACCGTCGAATCGCGCCGCAGGGCAGCGTCGCGCGCCAGCACTAATGGACGGTTGGCGTTCAGCATCTCTTGGAAGCTAGAGGGATATTGAAAGTGATCGGGATCGCAAAGACGCAACAGGTGAAACAGGTCGTCGCTGGCCAGGTTAATCGGGGTGGCTGACAGCAGCACCCGCTGGTGCGACACTTCTCGCAGCATTTCGCCTAGCGTATGCGCAGCGCTTTCTGGGTTGCGCATGTAGTGTGCTTCGTCGAATACCACTAGATCAACGAGCGGATCCTCGGAGCCGTTCTCGTCTAGCACGCTAGCCAAATGAGTGCGGGCCGGCAGCTTTTTTCCCGTCGGCTCGCCACCCGGCCTCCACGAACGCGGAGGGCGTAGAGCCTGATAGCTAGAAATCCACGCCTTGGCGGGCCCGAAGCTCGTGCTGTGCTTCAGCTCGTCGACCAACTGGGCGGCATTCACAATATTCGCGTCGATGCCAAAGCGCAGCTTAAGTTCGTCGCGCCACTTTTCTCGCAACATTGCCGGACATACGATCAGCAGCCGGCGCATGTCTTCGCGCGCACGCAGCTCAGTCCAGATAATTCCGGCCTCAATCGTCTTGCCCAAGCCGACCTCGTCGGCGATCAGCAGGCCGTTGGCCGGTGACTCTAGTAGCGTGAGGAGCGGCTTGTATTGATGGGCAAAGAACTCGGTGTTCGTGACGCCCATCGAATAGACGAGGTTGGCCAGTCGGCCAGACAGATGAACATGAGTGAGGCTTCGGCGCAGGTCCTCGGAACGGCCGAAGCGCCCACATTCGATTAGTGCGTAGGGATCATCGCCTCTCAGACCTTCAATCAGCTCCAGTTGATCCTCAGCAACATAGTCGCTGGATCCGTCACGCCAACGCACACCGTAATAGTTGACGCCACCGCGCGGCCGGACGTGGCCTGTTGTTGCCCCTACCTTTCCTGGGTTGTCGGCCCGTCGAACCTCAGCCCCCTTGTCCCAAGCCATCGCACGCCTCCCGTTTGTTACGTTATATTACTCGATACTTTTAATCGAAACGTGGTTTGCACCGAACTGCGCGACGTTTCTAAGTCGCTATTTGCGGGGAGGTTTGAGTCTGTGACTGTGGGGCGATGAGCGAGTAAGAAATGTATTGCACGCGCGAGGATCGGTGAACACAAGCGCCAAAGGTGCTGGTGGCAAGCAGCGCGAGGCATTGACGAGGCCCAAGGCGGCATCATCTGAGACATTCAATTGGGAAGGCGAAATGATTCAAGGCGCGCGCGTTCTACCTGTTCGGCATTTAACAATTCGGGTGCCTTGGCACGACTCCGGTTGGACGGGCACTTTTTGCCAAAGCTGTACCGCTAACACCAGCTGTACAGTGCTTCCGCGTATTGCGACCGGTCGCGACGACGCCTTTGAAATGCTGCATGTTGGCGAAAGCTTTGAGTCGTTTGATCGTTCTCAGCATCCGCCATGCGTTGATGAACATGGAACCTTCATGGCGCAGTTTCCACTGTCGATGGAGAAGAAGCATCCCTATTCAGAGAGTGCCAAGGCCACCCATGGGCATTTCACCGACACGCCGTACACCATCCGCCCGTACTCGGCCGCAGCTATTCCGTTTCGCTGGATGTTGCGGGAGCAGGTGGAAGGCAATAAGAAGAGGGGCGTTTCCAGTCTGAAGGAGACTCTGCAGCTGGGCTACCAGACCGAACGCGAGCCGGATCTGACTGTCAATAGGGGTTGGGAAAAGGACAAAAAGACTTGGGTTCAGGAAGGCGTCAACCAGCTCATCATCCTTGACACGTTTTTCAGCGTGGCCAAACCGAATGAGTCGCTGGTGTTCTTTTATGCCAAGCGCACGCCCTTGGTGGAGGATGCGCGTCGCGTGATCATCGGTGTGGGACGCGTTAAGTCGGTGAGTGCGCCGATCGAGTATCACTACTTGGCGGGGCAGAAACCCAAGGACAGCATCAGCGGTTATCTCTGGGAACGCAACATCGAGCACTCTATCCGACCAAAAGACTCGGACGGTTTCTTGCTGCCCTACCAGAGACTGCTGCAAGCTGCGGAGACAGATGAATCCATTGACCTTGTTGCCTGCACTGCATTTGCGCCGAACGAGTACTTTAGTAGCTACTCCTACGGCACCGAACATCTGGCACACGACGGTGCGATTTCTTCGTTACTCGCCGTCGAAAAGGCTATTAAGGCGATGCGCCAACACTTGGCAGGGGAACCCTGGGACAAGCATCTGGCGTGGATCGATGCAGAGCTGAACCGGCTCTGGGAAGTGCGTGGCGCCTTCCCCGGGTTTGGCTCCGCCCTGAATGCATTCGGCTTTCCACATGGCAATTTGTTGGCCTGGTATCTGGTCGGTCAGGGCGACGATAAGTTAGACCCTTGGTCAGCCCTGGCAAACGTGCTTAAAGAACCAGAAAATCTGCCTGCTTACCTGCGCGATTGCATTGGTGACACCCTTCGGAAGAAGTGGGAGAAGCTGCCGTCCGAGCGGCGCGCACTGTTAATGCTGCTGGCCCGGTTTAATCTGACCGATGCTCAAGCCCAGCGCTGGTATCAGCCGACGGAGCGGGCGAAGGTCGGGATCAATCTGAGCGATACAGCAATCTTAGCCAATCCCTACTTGGTCTACGAGGAAGACCGGTTGCAAACCGACCCGTTGGCTTTTGAGATTGTGGACCGTGGCATCTTTCCTCCTGAGTCGATTCGTACGGCATTTCCACTTCCCGAACCGAGCCTCGTGCGCGAAGCCATCGATGAGCGAAGGGTACGCGCGGCAATGCTGTTGACACTGGAAGAGGCAGCTCAAATCGAGGGGCATACATATCTCATGGCCGCATGGGTGGTTCAGCGGATTCGCGATCGTGCGCTCCAGCCCGACTGTCCGCTAGATATGGACACTCTCTCGATCATAGAAGACTGTCTGGCGCCCAAGATTGAGGGCATCCAAGTCAAGGACGGTCTCCACGCGTTTCAGTTGGATCGCTATGTCGAGACCTCTAGGCTGATCAGATCCAAGATCAGCAAGCGTAGGACCCGTAAGACAAACGCCGGAGAACACAACTGGGCGGCACTGGTCGACGCAGCAATTGACTCGTCGAAGGACAAGGGTGCCACCGAGTCGAAGCCGAGCAACCGGGACCTAGCCGCGCGCCAGGAAAAATCGGCTGCTTTGGAGGTGCTCTACAAATCCGGAGTCTCGGTGCTCATGGGGGCCGCCGGCACGGGTAAGAGTACCTTACTGAAGGCGTTGTGCAGCATCGAAAGTGTGAAGAATAAAGGCATCCTGCTGCTCGCGCCCACGGGAAAAGCTCGCGTGCGGCTCGAGCAGACGAGCGGCATGGCCGGCCAAGGAAAGACCGTCGCGCAGTTCTTAAATGGACTGGATCGATACGAGGGTAAGACTGGACGATACTTCGTCAATGAGGACGCCGACCGCTCGGCCGTGCATGCCACGATCATTATTGATGAATGCTCCATGCTGACCGAGGAGCAGCTTGCGGCACTTCTGGATGCGGTCGAGAGCGTAGATAGGCTGGTTCTGGTGGGCGACCCCAAACAGCTGTCTCCGATCGGAGCAGGCCGGCCCTACGTGGACATCGTCAATTTCTTGAAACCGGCCAATATCGAGAGCCTGCACACCCGCGTCGCAGCGTGCTTCGCAGAACTGACTGTCACGATGCGCCAAAGCGCTTACGAGGGCGCTGTTCGCGAAGACGTGCTGCTTGCTCAGGCTTTCAGCGGCCGACCACAGGATGCCGGTGCTGACGAGATATGGCAGACCGTGGCTTCTGGAAAGTCGAGCTACGTGAAGCTGGTTCGATGGAACCAGCCTGATCAGCTTCAAAACTTGCTGCTCAATGAACTGAAGCTTGAGTTGAATCTGAAGTCGATCACGGATGAAGTGACTTTCGAGGAGTCTTTGGGTGGCTTCCATTCGGAGTTCGACGGTGGTTCAACCGTGTTCTTCAACACCCAGTACAAGGAGAGGCCGGGAGCATCCCAGAAGGCCGAGTCGTGGCAAATCCTCTCACCAATCAAGCAGTACCAAGCTGGTGTCACCGCTATCAATCGCGCGTTGCAGCGGCACTTTAGGAAGTCCTTCCTCAAGATGGCGGCTCAAACAGGCTGGTCGAAGAAGATCCCAAGCCCGGCGGGCCCGGAGGGAATCATCTACGGCGACAAAGTTATCAATGTCATCAACAAGAGCGGGCGCGAAACCTACCCAGAAATGGATGATGCCTACGTTGCCAACGGCGACATCGGCATCGTCACCGGGCACCGCAAGACCAAGGCGAAAAACTGGTCACCATACGAAGTCGAAGTTGAGTTGGCTTCGCAGCCCGGCATTTCCTACAAGTACAAGCCGTGGGAGTTCGATTCACAGGAGAGCACGCCACCACTTGAGCTGGCCTATGCATTGACCGTGCACAAGACGCAAGGAAGTGAGTTTGGCAAGACCTTCGTTGTGATTCCGAACCCCTGCCGCAACCTGACGCGTGAAATGCTCTACACCGCGCTGACGCGGCAGAGGGACAGGATTATCATCCTCCATCAAGGCGACTTCAAGGACCTGCAGCACTTCAGCCAAGAGGCAGCATCGGAGATCAACAGGCGGATGACAAACCTCTTTGTGCCGTCGGCCCCTGTAGAAATTAAGGTGAGAAACCAGTCAGTCTTCCTAGATGAGAAGCTGATCTACCTTACGGAAAACGGTGAGTTGGTTCGGTCAAAGTCAGAATGGATTATCGCAGACAAGCTTAAGGCAGCTGGCATCAAGTACCAATATGAGCAGCCACTCGTTTTGGACGGCGTTGAGCGTTTGCCTGATTTCACGATTCGCGACGAGGATGCCGGCACCGTCTGGTATTGGGAACACAACGGTATGCTCTCCGATGACGAATACAGGAAACGCTGGGAGCGTAAAAAGGCGGCCTACCGCAATGCGCAGATCCTTCCTTTGCCGCTGCCTGAAAAAGACGATGGGCGGTTGGGGACTCTTCTGATAACCGAGGAACACGAAGGTAAGGGTCTAGACCTTAACGCGATTCTCTCCAACATCAAACTTATACTTGGACGAGATTGATGGATTTGGCCCTTCAGTCTGCAGCTGCAACTGCAATGAGCCAAGCGCTAATAGTGCGCAGGGTTGATTGGCATTTCATCGTGCTTGACGTGGCTCAACAATCGCTGTTGTGGGCAGTTGCTTGTCCAACCTTTCAAGTGCGTCAGCGATGAACGAGCAACTGGATGACTTGCTTTGCCAGAGATATCCGAAGATCTTTGCCGAGCGACGCGCCCCGAAAGACACAAGTGGCATGGCTTGGGGGATCATGTGTGGCGATGGTTGGTTTGATCTGCTCGATGCTCTTTGTTCCACGCTGCAATTTTAAACCGACCAATGTTGTGCGCCGCAGGTCATAGCTACACAGGTTAAAGAGAAGTTTGGTGCTTTGAATTTCTACAGAAGAGAGGCGAGTCAGGCGCAGCGCGGCATGATTTCGCTGGCGGAGGCGATGTCTACGCGGATTTGCGAGAACTGCGGTAAGCCGGGGCGGACGCTGGTCTTCAATTCGTGGAAGAAGACGCTATGTCCGGAGCATGCCCCTGAGTGCGCAAGGCCCCTGGGCATCGATTAGCCGGTCCAGGTATCTTTGCGGCAATTCAGTGCTTGCGACAAGGATGCGGCCTTATAAGGCTTTACCTGCACTTCTTCTATTCTGCTTTTACAGGTAAAAGCCCCGTTAATCAGTGGGTTAGGAACTCCGTTTAACTTTGCTGCGCCGCTGGTGCAGGACTCGTTGTTCGACCTGCCTAGTGGTCGGAAAAACTGAGTATAAAATCGAGTATGTGGTCTGTTCTGGAGTTGTTAAATTCAGTATATTCAATAAGTTAGGTTGGAATTTCTTGTTCAACGTCTGATTCGTCCAAGACCAGAATCTATGCCGCCCGCGCTGACGGGCCATGCCGCAAACAAAAACCCTCGCGCCGGCCGGCCGAGGGTTTTTGTTTTTGGATGGAGGCGGGTTGCCGCTGATCTCGTGACCGAAGGCCGCGCCTAATTGCCTCGATCCCCCGCCGCCCTTACAAAATTCTCCTCCAACACGCTCAACACCCGATTCAGCGTATCCACGTCCGCCGCTGACAGCCCTTTAAGCGACTCCTCAAAAAACTGAGCTCGCTTCGGCAACGCCTCGTTCACCACCGCCTGTCCGGCAGCCGTCAACGTGGCATTTGTCAGCCGGTTATCGTCCGCATCCACCGCCCGGGAAATCCACCCCAGCTTCTGCATCGCCTGCAACTGCCGCGTCAATGACGCCGGATCCAGCCGGCAGCGCTCGGCCAGATGCTTTTGCGAGCACTGGCCGTTCTCATGCAGCGCCAGCAATATCCGCCACCGCGGCAACGCATGACCCACCTTGCTGCTGAAGGCGCTTTGCATCACGCGATACGTCTGGCCCATGTGCTGGATGACTTGCAGGCCTTGTTGTTGTTTGGGCAAAAGCTACTCTCCGACGCCGGCGGGCTCCGGTTTGGATGGCCGGACCAGTTGCACCAGGGGCACGCGCCGCACGCACCAGAGTGCGAAGACGGCGACGGCGAGGGCGATGAGTTGCCCTTCGTGAATGGCGCCCACCAGCGCGACGCGCGCGATCTCGATGAGTGACGTTCCATCCTGGCCTTGATGGGCCAATTGTGCCAGGAACTCGGTCTGGGCCGCCGGGTTGACCAGCATCTGCGGGTCGTTGAGCTTGGGCAGCCACTGCGCGGAGGCGCCGCGCAGGGTGGACTCGACGCCGCTGAAGTAGCTGTGGCTGACCATGGTGCCGACGATGGCAGTGCCCAGCATGCCGCCGATCATGCGCAAGGATTGCAGAAGCGCGGTGGCGATGCCCAGGTGGCTGCGGCCGGCGGTCTGTTGGGCGAACACGGTGAGATTGG
>Ga0256798_1000465_pt1 | contig 11736 bp, 9 predicted proteins | sample MC6MC0949MT_FD_190193 | JGI IMG/M metagenome (GOLD analysis project Ga0256798, IMG submission 190193) | Metatranscriptome of enriched soil aggregate microbial communities from Iowa State University, Ames, United States - MC6-MC0949-MT... | ecosystem: Environmental > Terrestrial > Soil >... | reverse complement strand
CTGGAACAAGCGGCCACGGAGGCGATCAACGTGGCGAAGAGAAAGCGAGAATTCAGCATGACGGGTCCTTTGAAAGGGCAGGGCGTTGCGAGACTGAGTTGCTACAGGCCGAAGAGTACGATAAACGTATACTACGGGCAACGTAATTTACGGCAAACGTAGCTTACGTTCATCCTTGGGGTATGAATTCTCCCAACGCCCGCAGTGCCCGAGAAATTTTCGCCAGCCGTGTCAAGCAGGTGAGAGGCAATCTTGGGATCAGTCAGAGAGCATTAGGAGTGGCGATGGGACTGCCAGAGGATGTTGCAGGTGTCCGAATCAACCGATACGAGCGGGCTGTACACAGTTGCGACACCGACACTGCTCAGAGAATGGCTAAGGCCTTGGGCGTATCGTTGGCGTATCTGTATGCAGAGACGGACCAGCTGGCTGAGTTGATCCAGGAGTTCGGACAAATGACTGCCAAGGAGCAGGAAGAGTTGCTCAGGATGGTTAAGGCGCACGCCAAGAAGTTCGAACGTTAGTCAGCCGGTCCACACGCCCGATCAGTCGATTGTTCGGCTAGATGATTGGCACAGTGAGGTGATGTAACCTGACCGGTAGCGTTGGTGCTGAATGTGGGGGTTCTATGGAAGGACCTCGGCGGCACCAAGCACAGGGGGCGAACGATGGAAACGTTCCACAATCCAGATCGGTTCATGTCCGATCTACGGCAGGTGCTTTCCCAAGGCCGAAAACGAGTCGGCCTTCTTGTTGGTGCAGGGGCACCGCTTGCTCTTCTTGTTAACGCAAAGAATGAGATGGATCCCAAGGGAAACCCGCTGATTCCAGGTGTAGATGCACTGACGAAACAAGCAACCTCAGGCCTCACATTGAAGCAAGCCGCAGCAGTAGATGCCATCAAGGCAAGCTTAGGCGGCGGTGCGAATATCGAATCTGTCCTTTCGCGAGTTCGACTGTTAGAACAGGCGCTGGGAAAGACCGAGGTCGAAGGCCTGGATTCGGACGGCTACAAAGAACTGGGAAAGGATATTTGTAAAAATATCGGAAAAATAGTCGGCGTCCGGCTGCCTAAAGATCGGAACCCCTATTCGGAACTGATTTCGTGGATCACTGGGACCGTCAGGTCAAATTCTGTAGAAATATTCACGACGAACTACGACTTCCTTTTCGAAGAAGCGTTCGAAAGGGTGAGAAGTCCATACTTCGATGGTTTCTCGGGGGGCAGTAAACCATTCTTCGACCCAGTGTCTGTCGCAGGGGATGATTTGCCTGCCAGATGGGCGAAGCTTTGGAAGATGCATGGTTCCCTCGGCTGGGCGTTAGAAGATGGGGCAGTTGTTCGTGGTCATGGGAGAGAAGCTACTGAGCTGGTCTATCCCGATCATTTAAAATATGATTTAACTCAGAAGCAGCCTTACTCTGCGCTCTTCGAAAGGCTTAAAAGATTCTTGCTCACACCTGATTCGCTTTTATTGGCGGTCGGATTTTCATTCAGAGATGCGCACATATGCGCAGTTCTTGATGAAAGCTTGGCGATGAATGCCAATACTGCCGTTCTGGCTTTCCAGTATCAGAATTTGGAAAAAGAACAGCCGGCGGTTAAATTGGCCAACGACAGGCCTAATTTGAGTGTGTATGCAGCTGATGGTGCAGTGATAGGCGGCGTTGCAGGAAAATGGCGGCCAGGAGAGCTTCCCAAAAATTGGGGTAGCATCCGCGATACATTCTGGGCATCCCGATGGCCGAAGACCCCGCCCGTTTTCTTGTTAGGAGATTTCTCCGCCTTCTCACGCTTTTGTGCATTGGCTCAGGCTAACGATCTGATTACGCAATCCCTAAAGAGAGACGAACCGGATCCGGCTGCACCCGAGACAGCTGGCGATAGCGATAGCCAAGCTCAAGCTGTGGACGATCCGAAATGAGTGGGACCGATCCGACATATTTAGGTGTGGTTAGTGCTGTCTCAGGTGCGACTTTGACTGTCAGGCTGGCCCAGTCCCTCGACTCAGGGTTCGCCGTCATAAATGGGCACACCTATCGAGTGGGGCAGGTAGGCAGCTTCGTAAGGATCCCTCAGGGATACCAAGATTTGTTTGGTATCGTCTCAGAGGTCGGAGCCACTGCTGCTCCAGCGCAAGCAGATATTTCAAGCGCTGACTCAGGCCGATGGATGACCGTCCAACTGGCAGGTGAAACTGTTGGTGGACAATTTGAACGTGGGTTGAGTCAGCATCCCAATATTAATGATTCAGTGCATCTGGTAACAGAGGCTGACCTTCGCCGAATCTATGGCTCGATTGGTGATGATCAAGTTGTGATTGGCCACCTTTCAAGCGCTGAGAATATCGATGTTCGGCTGTCCCTAGATGCACTTGTCACCCGTCATTCCGCAATTTTAGGATCGACCGGTTCAGGGAAATCAACGACTGTTGCGAGTTTGCTGCGCTCCATCATACGAAAGGGTGAGACCGTCGGATCGCCAGGTGCTCGAATCCTGATGTTGGATATCCATGGCGAATACACAAAAGCCTTGGCGGATGTGGCTACTGTTTTTAGCGCTACTCCTACTCAAGGACAGGAGCCGCTCTTTGTTCCTTACTGGGCGCTTGAGGCCGGTGAGCTTTTGGACTTCGTCACAGGTGGACTTACAGACCCGCACGAAATTACTTTCACCGATAAGATTACGGAACTAAAGGATAGGGGGATAAATAAGTATCCTCGAACAGGGATTGATGCGAAAACGCTCACCGTCGATAGTCCAGTCCCATTTAGTTTAAAGCAGCTTTGGTATGAGCTGATCGACTTCGAAACGACTACCTATCTAGACGCCAATCGCGAACAGCCTGCAATCGTAGACATCGGTGATGCTGACTCATTGGTTCCGCCAAAGTATCAGCCGCACTCCATGGGAAATAAGGCGCCTTTCATTAATGGTGCCGCCAAGGGCATCCGCAGACCGTTAAACTTGCTTCGCTCTCGCCTGCTGGATCGCCGATACGACTTTCTACTCCATCCCGGTGACTGGGAGCCTGACTCGACCGGCCTAGTGAAAAGTGATCTAGACAAGCTTCTTCAGGGGTGGCTAGGTCACGACAAGCAAATTACGATTTTGGATCTGTCAGGTGTTCCTAGCACTGTGCTCACACGGCTGATTGGCTCCATCCTGCGCATCGTTTACGAAGCGCTCTTTTGGAGCAGGGAGAAGTCCGAAGGCGGGGTCGAGCGCCCGCTGCTTGTCGTCATGGAGGAGGCACATCGCTACCTTGGTCCGGACTCCGGCACAGTGGCATCAGAGGTAGTGAAGAGGATCGCGAAAGAGGGAAGAAAATACGGCGTGGGCGCTATGGTCGTCTCTCAAAGGCCCGCTGAGGTAGACGAAACAGTGCTGTCTCAGTGCGGCACAATCATTGCTCTTCGCTTGTCCAATCCTGTGGATCGTGCTCGAGTGAAGGGCACATTGCCGGATAACCTCGCAGGGCTGATGGATCTGCTACCTGTCTTACGAACCGGTGAGGCAATCATCACTGGTGAAGCTGCCCGTCTTCCTGTCAGGTGTCGTGTAGCATTGCCAAGCCAAGAGCATTTGCCTAGAAGTAACGATCCGAAAGTGACCCAGGCATGGGCTAGTCGCCGCTCAGCAGAGGGCTACGACCGTGTAGTAGCTTCGTGGCGCAGTCAGCAGACCAATGCTGTCACACAGGATTTAGATATTACTCGTTTGCCAATTGATGATGAACCTGAAGGGGGCTAGGAATGGACCGAGACGCCGTATTTTCGTCAAATATTGTTTCAGCTGGTTATGATCCAGCCTCGGAAACCTTAGAATTGGAATTCAAGGATGGTGCTGTTTATCAGTATTACAATGTCAGCGCCCATCTGTATGAGCAATTTATGATGGCTCCTTCAAAGGGGCAGTTTTTCCACGCAAACATAAGAAATGCTGTTGCCTTCTCAAGGGTTTAGCCCGATTCGGTCGGGCCCATATTTGTGGGCCCGACATTTGAACAAATTATCGTGGAGGGGCCAGTGGGTGCTGAGGACCGGGTTTGACCTCTTCCAACAGTTCCCTTAGCTCCCTTTGAGCCAGCCACTCACGAAGAAGAGAAAAGCTCATGAAGGCATACCAAGCAAAAATTATTGCTGCCACCAAGAATGTTTGCCGCTGGCTCGGTAATTCTTTTGCAAAGTAACTTTTAAGCGCCGGGTCAGCCCAGATTTCGCAAAGGATCTTATGGTCATCCTTATGAAAACCTGCGGGCGTAGCTGGGGCTGTCTCGTCTGCATTGCAGGATGACTTATCAATGATGCCCCTTTCCCCCAAAAAGAATGGGCGAACGGTCCTTGCATCGTTTTGGGATAGCCACAGCCACGTGTCAGTTTCTTTGGGCGATACTAAGACATCTTTGCTGACGGCCACCGCTGTCGAGACAGCCGTGGCGATGATCAAGATAAACAAAAATATTCCAGGGATAGCGAGCCATGCTCCATGAGGCACGCGATTGGGATTGAGGGTTAGATTCTGTAAATTGAACGCCCAGCCTGCCCGTCCAATTAGATACAGCGGAATATTGTTTTTCTCAGAAAATGTTGAGAGATGTTTTGCATCGCGCAGCGTGCGCACCTTAACGCCATGCGTCATCCGAAAACTAACCAATGCGGTCTGATCGGCAAGGCTTTTCTTGATGTCGGGGTCTTCAACCTCATCCTTGGCGATGAATAGACGCAAGAGACGGACGTTGACGGGGTGAAATGAGCCCGCGCGCCAGCATATTAAAATGGCGGCAATAATAATTCCGATAAACGACAAATCCGCTACATTGCGGGCCAAAAATTCAAGCCAGTCCATGGACTATTTCCTGGGGTGTTGAGTCATGTGTTCGTAGATTATCGACCCCGTAGGGGGAAAGTTGAGGTCTCACCTTCGATGCCTCATAGAGCCATCCAAAGCCGATATTTGATTTGGGATTTTGTCGCAGGCCATTTTGCAATGGTGTTGTCCGGAATCATCTGGAAAGAAACAGGTTTGGCGAAAGTTAATATTTATACGACAAGAGCGCACTTATGGATTTTGCTCCGCAAATTCCGTGCGCATCGCTTTGCGATGAAAGGCAGTCGGCTTCGCACGGCGTTACTTTTGCAGTGTTCACGAAAGTTTTTCGCCACCCCTGTGATTTTTCTCACGATAAAAAACAGCTCTGGGGGCTAGACAGCAGATTTCTAGCAGTTTTGATCGATCCTTCATTTAACTGAATGGGCGACAAAATTGGCTATATATCACACAAGTATGAAATCGTTTGGACGCGGCAAAGGAGAGTCTTCGGTCGCAGCAGCTGCTTATCGTGCTGGACTGCATCTCATCGACTCACGAACATCGATCCGATACGACTACTCCAAACGGTCCGGCGTTGCATCTCACCACATGCTTGCACCCAGGCATGCACCAGACTGGTGTCTCGATCCACATTTGTTTTGGGACATCAACGAGTCTCACGAAACCAGAGCAAACGCCCGTGTGGCGCGTGAGGTCGAAATTGCTTTGCCTGCCGAACTCGATGAAGCTCAACGCCAGGTCTTGGCGCTAGCTCTGGGTCAAATGCTCGTAGATCGCTACCAGGTTGCAGTCCTTGTTGCGATCCATCACCCGAGCGGACAGGGCGACCAACGCAACCATCATGTTCACCTTCTTTTGTCTGCCAGAACCATCACAGACGAAGGCCTAGGCGAACGGGCCTGCCTGGAATTTGATGCCAAACAGGGTGGAGGCGCAAAAGCCATTCGCGGTCTGCGAAAAGTAGTTGGTGAAGTCATCAATGAGCACCTACAAAGATGCGGGACATTTGCCAAGGTTGATCATCGATCCCTGCGAGCGCAAGCGGCGGATGCCGCATTCCGTGGTGACTTTGAGCGAGCACGTGAGCTGACCCGTCAACCAACCAAGCACTTGGGAAAAAGTCAGGTCGCTATGGTGAGAAAGACGAAGTTGTCGACGAAGATCACAGGACCAGAAGCGGAAGTGAAGAAGCTAACGCTTGACCTGATCTCAGCCATGTTTGATAAGGCAACGCACGAAGCGCCCCAAGGACATAGTCACGGAGCAGCACTGCGTGACCGTCTGAGAGAGAGAAGATCAAGGGCTTGTGCTGAGCAAAATAGTTCGGAAATCAGGTTCTCTCCAATAGGGCACGTGACTCCGGGTCCCGTTGGTCGTCCCAAACTTCCCCTAGGCCCAAGAGTCCGGCCGTCAGCTCCGAACCTCACTCGGCATCTCAGCCGGACCACTAGGCTCGCCCGCTCCCATGGAAGAGATGCAGAAGTGCTCAATGCCGAGGCAGAGCTCATTGAGAAATGGCTTGAAGTTCAACGCCAACGAGCTGAAGACTCGTTTGAGTTGCTTCGGACCATACCGGGGATAGCGGTGGAGCCTGCCTTCCAGGAGGCCTACGGTTCGCTCGTGTGTCGTTCCGCAGGGGAATACACAGGAAAGCCGTTCCTCTTCGAGGACACGGAGGCGTTGGCAAGATCCGTCATGCGCTATGCGTGCATGATCGGAAGGCCACATAGAGCCCGGATGGCCTATTTGATGGCGAGGGCCAAGCTGTCAGAGCATGAAGATTACCCCACTTCACCAGAAGCCGCCCGGGCTCGGCAGACCTACCAGCGGAAGAAAAATTTGGTGTCCAAGCGCATCCTGGGGATGCAAGAGAGGCGCACAAATTATGCACGCACCTCGATGCTTAATGCATGTAGGTCACTGGACAGAGCACTTGGAACAAACAAGAGTATGGATGTTACTGTTGAAAAATCGGTGCAGCCCGAATTTATTTCAAAAGAAGGCGGGCATTGGCACTTTAAGTACAAGCCAAAGTTCTAATTTATTTTAAGGGTGGAGCCGGTCTAAGAGTCCGGCTCCTAGATCAAAATTATTTCATGCCTTTCAATAGAAGGCCCAGTCCAGCAGCAATACCGATTTCAAATTTCATCATGCAGACCCCCTCCACTTTTTGCACGGGGTTCGTCTCACCCTTGGTGGTCTGCAACTCCCCGACAGGGACATCTATCGTAAAGCCTGCTTCTGGATCGTGATCGCCCACCGATGCATTAAGTGCGATACCAATGTGCACCTCTTTTCCCATCATTCTAATATGGGTTGTATGAGGCGTTTCTTCATCAACATTGACATAGCAATCCGTTTTCGACATCGATACGCCAGAGTCAGTCGAGGCGCTGACTTTTATTGCCTTTGAGAAATAAGACGCAGAGATGTTGGGAAGGGCCATGTTCCCGCTCGCATTTGCGTGGGGATTGGCTTTTGACGGCTGCCATGCCTTAGGCGTCGTTCCTGCCGTCAGCGCTAGAATTTCCTTGCCTAACGCATTGGCGTCCTCTATCGACATGTAGATATCGATACGGTCCTTGCTCTGAGGATTCTTCTTCACTTTGAAGAGAAGGTCATCCTTGGTGGATATTACGATATTTCCGTTCTTGCTGGCAGCAGAAAGAGTTGGGTGATGATCAACGTCCGTGCCATGGCAATAAAAAATTGGATTTCCACTTGCCTTATTGGTCAAGAATTGAATCTTGTTGATACTGACTGCCATGTTGACCTAGCCCCTGTCCGTGGTAAAGTTGGATTTAGTCATCAAAGTCGATGACTGTCGCAATCTACCCCAGTGAGCCCTATGTTGACAAGGAACGAGATCCGCACCCGCTTGGCAGCCTTCGCCAAGGAGTGGAAGAACGCTCACCGGGAGAATGCCGATGCCAAGCTTTTTTTGGGCGCGCTTCTATGAGTGCTTTGGCATTAGGCCGGAGTCCGCGACAATCTATGAAAGGGAGGTGGCGCGGATCGGCGGTGGTAGGGGGTTCATTGACAGCTTTATTCCTGGCAAGCTTATTGTTGAGCATAAAAGTCGTGGGAAGAATCTCGACAGCGCTTTCCAGCAGGCAACCGACTACTTCCTGGCGCTTAAAGAATTTGAGCGACCGAGATATATTATTACGTCCGACTTCGCAAAATTTAGATTGACCGATCTAAAAACCAACATCACTCACGAATGCAGCTTGGAGCAACTCGCAAAGCGCGCAGACTGGTTTGGGTTTTTGATCGAAGAAGACGCAAATCTGATTGTCGAAGAATCAAAAATCGATAGGCAAGCGGCCTATCGTGTGTCTAAGCTGCATCAAGCATTGTTGGACTCGAAGTTCTCGGGCCATGACCTTGAAGTCTTTATGACAAGGCTGCTTTTTTGTTTCTTTGCCGATGACACTGGCATCTTTGGAGAAAACGGTCAGTTCACTCGATTTGTTCAGCGCAGTCGTGAGGACGGGAGGGATCTGGGCGCGTTTATCAGCGAGCTGTTTCAGGTCCTCGATACACCGCATGAGTCCCGCCAGTCCAATCTGGATGAGGATCTTCTTGCCTTTGAATACATCAACGGCAGCCTTTTTTCTGAGGCCATTCGAACTCCGGCCTTCAATTCGATCCTGCGTTCAGAATTGTTAGCTTGTGCAGAGCTCGATTGGAGCGGAATTTCGCCTGCAATATTTGGAGCGATGTTCCAAGGGGTCTTGGAGCAACACAATACGGATGGCCATAAGAGGCAGGCTACAAGGCGAGAGCTGGGTGCTCATTACACCAGTGAAAGAAATATCCTGAAATTGATCAATCCGCTTTTCATGGATGATCTCATTTCAGAGCTCCACAGTCCCCGGCGAACTAAGGCGTCGTTGCACGCTCTCTACGATAAGCTTCCAACGATGACCTTCTTGGATCCGGCATGCGGATGCGGGAATTTCTTGGTCATTGCGTATCGTGAATTGCGCCGATTTGAGATGGATCTTATTGGTCAAATTTGGGGGGACCAGCGCGGAGTGTTGGATGTCTCAACCCTTTGCCGAGTCAGTGTCAATCAGTTCTATGGAATTGAAATCGATGACGCCGCAGCACATATCGCACGCGTTGCTCTGTGGATCACTGATCACCAACTCAATTTGGAAGCAGCCGAAAGGTTCGGCACAACCAGGCCGAGTGTTCCCCTTATTTCAAGTCCAACAATTGTAAAGGGCAATGCTCTTGACACTGATTGGACGGAAGTTCTTCCGCCAGATCAATGTGATTACGTTTTGGGAAATCCGCCGTTTGTTGGTGGGAAATACATGACCCCGGAGCAGCGAGAGGATGTTGCTCCAATCTTCTCCAAAATTAAGAACGGTGGCCTGCTTGACTATGTCGCTGCCTGGTATCTGAAAGCGGCAGACTACATTGGTCTATCAGATCGAATCAAGGCGGGCTTCGTTTCAACTAACAGCATCACACAGGGTGAACAAGCAGGTGTGCTTTGGCCGCACATGCTCTCGCGAGGACTGCAAATCACCTTTGCTCACCGGACATTCCAGTGGAGCAATGAGGGGAAGGGTATTGCAGCTGTTCACTGTGTGATCGTGGGTTTTGCAAAGAACTCTTCCGGTAAAAAAGTTCTTTATTCTTATCCGGATGGAATTAAATCAGATCCAGTTGCGACCTATGTAAAAAATATCAATCCTTATCTCGTTGACGCGCCTGATCTGGTTTTGGGGCGTCGTGGATCGCCGATCTGTGATGTCCCAAATATGTCGATAGGCAACAAGCCCATTGATGGTGGTTTCTATTTGTTTAGCACTGAGGAACGAGATCAGTTCATAGGTGGTGAGCCGGGATCAGAGAAGTATTTTAAACGCTGGCTGGGTGCTGATGAATTTCTCAACGGCTACGAGCGCTGGTGTCTTTGGCTGAGAGATGTTGAGCCGTCCGAGCTTAGACTGCTCCCGCAGTCAATGGACCGGGTCGCCCAAGTTCGCAAGTTCAGGACGTCAAGCCAGAGTGCGCCTACCCGCAAATTGGCCGAGACACCTAGGCGTTTTCATGTGGAGTTCGTGCCAAGTGATGACTACTTGGTCGTGCCCGAGGTTTCGTCAGAGAAGCGTGACTACATCCCGATTGGATATGTTCCCAAAGACACGATGGCGAGCAATCTGCTTCGGGTTATTCCAGGTGCAGGGTTGTTTGAGTTCGGCGTTCTTTCGAGTCACATGCACAATGCTTGGATGCGGACTGTTGCTGGAAGGCTCAAGAGCGACTATCGATACTCCATCCATATTGTATACAACAACTTCCCTTGGCCCATGGGGCAGTCGATAGAAAAGCGTGAGGCAGTAGTGGCGGCCTCTCACGAAGTGCTATCGGCTCGGGAAAATCACGAAGGTGCGACATTGGCTGATCTTTATCGTCCTGATAGTATGCCTGACGATCTTTATAGGGCTCACCAGAGTTTAAACAAAGCTGTTGATGATCTGTATGGCTATCGGTCCGGAAAAGACGACGCATCAAGGGTGAGCTTTTTGTTTGGTTTGTATTCAAAACTAATTTCGGGGTAGGCGCTCTTAGAGTGCTTTCGAAAGCGCTTGAAGTGCGAGCTTGAAATTCAGGATGGACAGGCCTGGTGAGTGCAATCCCAGGCCCCTGAGCTTCTCTGCATTGGTGAACTGTCGGCTGTAAGTCGCATGATGCTCATCGTCGAGCTCATGCCCAACGATTTGAGCCCTCAGTTCCGAAGCCACACCTGCGCCCTGCATCTCTTGAATCAACGACTTCCGAAGGGAGTGGAACCCTCGCCTTGCTTTGGGCCAGTTCTTACCTACCTCCGCAACATGACGACTGAACGCCTTGCTGATCCAGTTGCCAGCGCCGTTCGTTGCGTTGGCTTTGGCTTGTGGGAAAAGCCGATCATGACCCTTGGATCGAAGTTCTTCGGTCCACTCCCAAAAACCAAGCTTCAAAAGATCGGGATGGATTGGGACAGTGCGGAGACTCGATTCGGTTTTGACCTTCTGAAATTCACCGTCGTCGTTAATTTTGATGCAAACGATATCGCCATCTTTGAAAACATCGTTTAAAAGAAGTTGGCCAACTTCCGAGGCTCTGGCTCCGGTATAAAGGCCAATTAATGACGCCCAACGGGCACTGGGTGAAAGCTTTTCAAAATTACTGGGGTCAAAAAGCGCCTGGATCTGATGCAAGTCATAGGCCTTGAAGCCCAACTTACGGCGAACACGTTTTTCGCGAACAGAATAGGTGATGTGGCCACTTGCCGGGTTGTCGCCCTGGGGGTAGTAGCCCGAGGCCATGCACCACTCGAAGAACCCGCCCTTACCGCCAATGTAACTTTGCTTATTGGTCAAAGTCGGAGTCGAAGCACCACCTTCCCGCATGTGCTGATACCAGCGGGCCAAGTCGGGTCGCTTGATCGTATGGACCTTGGTCTTTTCACCAATGTATTTGACGAAGAAGTCGATGGCAGACTTCTTGATCACATACGTCTTCGGAAGGGTCGTTGCTTTCAATGAGGCAAGCCATCCATCCCGGGCTTTGCGCAGGGAGATGACTTCGGCCACTTTGGCTTGTGCTTCGGGCTGGCGAACAAGATCTGGGGGAAGAGAGCCAATGCCAGCCACTTCCGAAGCTGCGTTCCAGACCTGAGCCTTTCGAAAGAGCCGGACGTCTTCCTCGTTGTCGATCTGCCAGCGCTCACTGACAGTGCCATCCGGTGCTTGGGTGCGATGAAGCGTCAGATCTTGTCGCCCCGTTTCCTTGGTCAAACGCTCGATGAGCGCGTCCACATCCTTAGTGGTGATCTGGTTCATTGGCAGCCCCCGAACTGCGTTGAAGATCGCAGCATAGCGCGACGCCAAGCTGAT
>Ga0256798_1000439_pt1 | contig 12007 bp, 13 predicted proteins | sample MC6MC0949MT_FD_190193 | JGI IMG/M metagenome (GOLD analysis project Ga0256798, IMG submission 190193) | Metatranscriptome of enriched soil aggregate microbial communities from Iowa State University, Ames, United States - MC6-MC0949-MT... | ecosystem: Environmental > Terrestrial > Soil >... | reverse complement strand
CTCGACCCCGTGCATCCGATCGGGGCCGACGATGGTGTCGTCGACGGCTTGTTCCGTCCAGCCGACCAGCGCACCGGCGAGATCGACGATCGCGACACGGATGCGGTGGATGCCGACGTCGACGCCCATCAGATATCCGGCAGTCCCGACGAACTCGTACAGACGTGCCGGTCGTCCCGCCGATCGGCCGCCGGGCGTGTGCTCCTCCGCCTCGCGCACGAGCCGGCGTTCGCTCATCTGCGTCAGGGCCGCCTCGACGGTGGGACGGGACAGGCCCGTACGGGTAGCGACTTGAGCGACCGTCCCCCGGCCGCCGTCCCGGAGCGCCAGCGCGCACCGGGCGACGTTGGCCGCCCGAAGGCGGGAAGCCTCGGGCTCCAGGGTGCGTTCGATGGCCATCCGGGTCAGCTCCGTCACTGGTCGTCGCGCTCGATCGCAATTTCGAAAGAGCGTTGCGTAATAGATTTCGGTCAGTAAAGCACGCCACCGATCGTAAGGTCAAGGAATTTTTCCTACAAGGAAAGGTCCTTGCGTATTCGCGCAGAATCCTGATCGCTGCGATCACTGCTCTATCGCACGGCAGCGGCTGAGTGGTGAACTGGTGCCGTCGCCGAGCCGGTCGAACACATCCGAGTCGACGCCGAAGCGATCCCCGACACCCAGGACAAGACCCCAGGAGAGGAAACGATGGATTCCACGAGCGACACCCCCACGCCCCACCACGAGACCCCGACCCTCGGAAATCCCGACCTGCCGCCCGAAGGACTCGGCAACGTCGCGAAAGATCCGGCGAGCACCGCGATGACCGGCCCCCAGAATCCCGCCCTCGCAAGCCAGTTCCCCAGCGCGATCAGCGCTCCGGCCACCGACATCAGCACACAGGCGTTCTTCTGGTCCTCGTTCAACATCTCTCCCCGACGCGTTCAGAACGGCGGATGGGCGCGCGAGCTCACGCAGTCGGACTTCGCGATCTCCGACGAGATCGCCGGCGTGAACATGTATCTCGAAGCCGGCGGCATCCGTGAGCTCCACTGGCACCAGACCGCGGAATGGGCGCTCATGACGCGCGGCGGCTGCCGTGTGACCACGCTCAGCCGCCAAGGGCTTCCCAGTGTGGAGGACGTGTTCGAAGGGGACCTCTGGTTCTTTCCGCCGGGTCTCCCCCACTCGCTGCAGGGGCTCGGCCCGTCCGGCGCCGAATTCGTGCTCGCCTTCGACGATGGCGGTCAGTCCGAGAGCAATACCCTCCTCCTCACCGACTGGTTCGCTCACACACCACCGGATGTGCTGGCCAAGAACTTCGGCGTCACCCAGGAGACGTTCACCGACATCCCGCTGCACAATCTGTGGATCTTCCCCGGCGAGGTTCCGGGCGATCTCGAGAAGGATCAGCTCGCCGCCGGGGTCGAGTGGGGTGACACCGAGCCGGTGATCTTCCGTCTCGGACAGTCGAAACCGCTCTACGAGAACAGCGGCGGGAGCATCCGGGTCGCCGACAGCACCAACTTCCCGGCCTCGAAGACCGTCGCGGCTGCTCTCACGGTGGTCGAGCCCGGCGGGATGCGTGAGCTGCACTGGCACCCGAACGCCGACGAGTGGCAGTACTACCTCAAGGGATCGGCACGCATGACGGTGTTCAACACCGGGCCGCACGCGAACACGATGGACTTCAAGGCCGGCGATGTCGGCGTCGTCAAACGAAACCTCGGACACTACGTGGAGAACACCGGCGACGATCAGCTCATCTACATCGAGACGTTCAAGAGCGACCACTACGAGGAGGTGTCGCTGGCGAACTGGCTGGCGCACGTGCCGCCGTCGCTCATCAGTGCACACCTCAACATCCCGGGAGAGGTGCTCGCCACGTTCCCGCGCGAAGCGCAGGGCATCGTCCCGCTGCGCTGATCGCGGGACCGGCGCGTCACGTTACGGCGTTTCGCTCTACAGCGCGCCGGAATCCCACATTTCCAGGATGCGGTCGACGACGCCCTCGGGACTCAGATCGCTGGTGTCGATGACGGTCGTCGCCTCCGTGAGCCAAGGACGCGCCGCCTCGAAGTCCCGCCTACGCTCATGTCGCCACTCGGCCGCCATTGGCTCGACCCGATCCGCCGCTATCCGCTCGGAGTGCACTCGCGCGTCGACATCGAGCGTGAAGGCGCGAACGCCCACTCCCCGTTCGGTGAGTCCCTCGATGATCTCCGACCAGTACGACCCGTCCAGCACGGTCTGAGGAACGACGATGTCGGCCCCGGACTCGGCGGACATTTCGGACAGCTCGGCCAACGCGGCGACCACCAGCCGACGCCACGCAACCAGGTCCTGGAAATCGCGTGCGACGTACCGATCACCGAGCACATGCACGAGCAGGTAGCCGATCTGCTCGGTGTCGAAGACCATGAGCTCCGGCCTCCGGGCGAGCAACAGCTGAGCTGTCGTGGTCTTTCCGGCACCGAATGCGCCATTGATCCAGATGATCATCCGGTCACTCTAGCCGCGGGGCGACGACACGTGTCCCTGAGACTTGTCCCGAGCGGGTGCGAACCCAGGCCTGGCGCACGTTGGCCTACTTCGTGCGGACGAACACCTTGTCAGCGATGATCCCCGGAGCTACGCGCACGAGGCCATCCCCAGCAGCAGGAATCTCAATCACGATGTTCCCGGTAGCTGATGCGCCTTTGTAAAGCTCTTCCAATCCCAGGGTCGGCTCGGGTGCCACCGCGATGGAATCGAACGAGTTGTACACCTTCCCGTCCGCGCTGACATAGGAGATCTCGGCCTCGGACGCGTAGCCCGAATCGGCACCCGTGTACGTGACGGTCGCGTTCACGAGAGCGTAGACGTTTCCCGCCGCCGGTGCTTCGTTGAATTCGTTCGCTGCCATCACAAGGTCGGTGGCTGCGAGGTTGACACTGTTGATCTTGACGGTGAAGTCCTTGCCGACGATCTCGCTCCCAAGAGCGGCCGGGTTCTCCCGCGTTCCGACCTTCGCATCCTTGTCAGCATCCGGTGACGTGGAGGGTGCACCTCCGCTGTCCGATTGCTTGACCTGCGCGCTTCCGCCACCGAACGCATTGTCGAACGATGTCGCCACAACCGCGAAGAACACGATGAAACCGATGACCGTTCCGACGATCGAAACGATCAGTGCGGTCAGCGCGAGCGCTTTGCCCTTGCCCCTAAGGAACAGGGCGACGATCGCGAGAATGAACGCGATCGGCAACAGCACCCACCCCACGATGAGAGCGCCCGGGATGCACGCGAAGATGAAGCCGACCGCTGCGACGACGAGCGCGACGATCCCGAGGACGTTCCGCTCCTTAGCTTCCGGCTGCGGTCCTGCGACGCCGCTCACAGGCGCAGAGGGAAGAGCGGCACCCGGGGCTGGCTGTGTCGCGTTCGTCCATTGGGAGCCGTCCCAGTAGCGCTGCGTATTCGTTCCCGATCCGTCGTCGTACCAGCCCGCGGGTGTCGGTGGCGTTGCGTTGCTCATGCCGACCAGCTTGGCAGAAATTGAACGAACGCTCAGAATTCTTTTCCACCCCATTCCTGGGGCCGACGAGTGCTCTCCGGTGACCCAAAGCTCCACTAAAATCGCAAGAAGCCCCGGTCAGATGAGATATCTGCCGGGGCTCTGTGGTGCACCCCCTGGGACTTGAACCCAGAACCCACTGATTAAGAGTCAGTTGCTCTGCCGATTGAGCTAGAGGTGCGTTTCGATCCGTTACCCGAACCGAGGCTCAACATTAGCATCCCCTTCGGGCCCTTCGCCAATCGAGGATCGTCGGCCGTGGTGCAGCGCCCGGACACCCTCCGCGGGCTCGGGATCGGTAGGCTCGGAGAGTGACTTCCGACACCGCATCCGCTGCCGAACTCGCTTCCGAACTCGCCGCCGATCTGGCTCTCGCACTGCGTCTCGCCGACGCCGCCGACGCCATCTCGATCGACAAGTTCCGCAACCGCGAACTCCACATCGACCTCAAACCGGATCGCACCTACGTGACCGAAGCGGACCTCGCCGTCGAACGTGCACTGCGGGAGATGCTCGCCGCCGAACGACCCGACGACGGAATCCTCGGTGAGGAGTACGGCACCGAAGGCGATGCGACCCGTCAGTGGATCATCGACCCCATCGACGGCACGGCCAACTACCTCCGCGGAGTACCGGTCTGGGGCACCCTCATCGCGCTCGCGGTCGACGGCGTGCCGGTGGTCGGAGTGGTCAGCTCCCCCGCCCTCGGCAAGCGGTGGTGGGCGGCCAAGGATGCGGGCGCCTGGCTCTCCGAGAACGACGGCGAGCCGCGCAGGCTCCGAGTATCGGGTGTCAGCGAGCTCGCGGATGCGTCGATCAGTTTCCAGAGCATCGCCCAGTGGGATCAGGCCGGTTACCTCGACCGCCTCATCGCACTCACCCGCCGTGTCTGGCGCGATCGCGCGTACGGCGACATGTGGTCGTACATGCTGCTCGCCGAGGGCCTGGTGGATGCGGTCGGCGAGTTCGATGTCAAGACCTACGATCTCGCCGCACTCATCCCGATCGTGGAAGAGGCCGGTGGCCGGCTCACCTCGGTGACAGGTGACGCCGGCCCCGGCAACGGTTCCTCGCTCGCGAGCAACGGACTCCTCCACGATGCCCTGCTCGAGGCGCTCTCCTAGCCGTCACAGCGTGGCGACGACCTCCTCCAGCTGTTCGTAACCGTCGCTCATCCCCTTCTCCATCCCGGACGAGACCATGCCGTCGCGCGCCTCGAGCGTCGGGTACACAGCGTGTCCCACGAGACGCGAACGGCCGCCCTCCAGAGGTTCGAACCGGATCGATTCGATGCTCACCACATCCGGGAAGCCCTCGAACTCGAACGTCTGAATGGCGAACTCGTTCTCGCGCACCACGTGGAAGACACCGCGGAAGGCGTACTCGCCTCCCTCGCCGTCGCGATGGATGTAGCGGTATCCGCCGCCGGTGGTGAAATCGAACTCTTGGAGGTCCATCTCGTAGCCGCGCGGTCCGAGCCAGCGCTTGAAAAGCTCCGGCTCCTTGTGCGCACGGAACACGAGCTCGACAGGAGCGTCGAACTCGCGGGTGAAGTCGACGAAGGGCAGCCCGTCAGGGGCGGTCACGTTGAGTGCGTTGCTCATGGTGCTTCCTCATTCCTTGTGTTGTGTCTGCTTGCGTGATGCGTTCTCGCGTGATGCGTCTTTGCGTGATGCGTCCGGCCCGCCGAGATCGGCGAGCAGGGTGTCCAGCGAACGGAACTGCTGCTCGTGGATGACCCGGTAGCGATCGATCCAGGCGGTCAGCTCTTCAAGCCGCCCCGCGTCGAGGTGCACCGGGCGACGCTGCGCGTCTTTGGTTCGCGTGACCAGCTGCGCCTCTTCGAGCACCCGGATGTGCCGCGAGATCGCTTGCGTCGTGATCTCGAACGGCTCGGCGAGCTCGTTCACCGTCGCCGGTCCCCTGCTGAGACGCGCCACGATAGCCCGTCTCACCGGATCTGCCAGCGCTTGGAACGCCCGGTCGAGCCGGTCGTCGGCGGCTTCGCTCGCATCCATAATTAACCAATTCCTTTATCAACCTATCTGTTGAATAGAGTAGATTCATGCCATCCCCTTGTCAAGGGTTCCTGGCCTGCGTGACGGCAGATAGGTTGGGTCGGGTGACCACAGTTTCTGCAGAGCCACTCGTGCACATCCAGAACTTCCGAATGGACTTCGGCCGTACAACCGTCATCCGAGACCTCTCGTTCGACATCCGCAGGGGCGAGACGTTCGGCTTCCTCGGCAGCAACGGGTCCGGCAAGACCACGACCATCCGCGCGCTCTTGGGCATCTACCAGCCGACCGCGGGCATCCTGCACATCGACGGGCGACCATTCAGCCCCGATGCCGGCGAACGTCTCGGCTATCTTCCAGAAGAGCGCGGCCTGTACAAGAAGGAGTCTGTGATCGACGTCATGGTCTACTTCGGAAAGCTGAAGGGGCTCGGCAAGGAGAAGGCCAGGCGGTGGTCGCACGACTACCTCGAGCGCGTCGGACTGGCCGACAAGGAGAAGCTCCGTCTGGACAAGCTCTCGGGTGGTCAGCAGCAGAAGGTGCAGCTCGGGGTGACTATCATGAACGATCCCGAGCTCCTCATCCTCGACGAGCCCACCAAGGGCTTCGACCCCGTCAACCGCCGGCTGCTCATGGACATCATCGACGACCAGAAGAAGGCCGGATCGACCGTGATGATGGTGACCCACCAGATGGAAGAGGTCGAGCGGCTCTGCGACCGGGTCATCCTCCTCAAAGACGGCGTCTCGCGGGCGTACGGCACGGTCGCCGAGGTGCAGGAGCAGTTCGGCGGAACGACGGTGGTCGTCGACCACGATGGCGCGATTCCGGCCTCCGACGCCTACACCGTCGTGAGGGATGCGAACGGTCGTGCCGAGCTGGAGATCGCCGACGATGCCGACGTGAGCGGGATTCTGCACGACCTCGTGGAGGGCGGGCTGAACATCAGCCGGTTCACTCCCACGCGCAAATCGCTCGACGACATCTTCGTCGAAGTGTACGGAGCCGAGAACGGGGAGCTCGACCGATGAAACGCCACAACCTGGGAACCGTCGTCTCGTTCGAGTTTCTCCGCACGATCACGAAGGGCCGATTCTGGATCGCGACTCTGTTCGTACCGGTCATCCTGATCATCGTCTTCCTGCTGGTCTTCGTCTCGAACAGCTCGACGAGCGAGTCCGCAGCCGCCCAGAAGGACGCCCGCTTCTCGTTCGAGTACACGGATGCGTCGGGACTCCTCGAGCCGGCGATCGTCGAGAAGCTCGGCGGCAAGCTCGCAAGCGACGACAAGACCGGTATCGCAGCGGTCAAGGGTGGTGAGATGGAGGCCTTCTTCGCGTATCCCGCCGATCCGTCGAAGCAGCCGATCCTCGTCTACGGTGCCGACAGCGGGGTGTTCCAGAACGGCAAGTATTCGTCGGTCGCCGAGTCGATACTCACCTCAAGCGTCGAAGGCCGGGTGGACTCCCCGCAGTACACCGCGATCCTTCAGGGCAAGGTGTCGTCGACGACCACCACGTTCGCCAACGGGCAGGTGGCGGGTGGTTTCAACGCCGTCGTCCCTGCGCTCCTCTTCCTCGCGATCTTCTACATCGTCATCCTGCTGCTCGGCAACCAGATGCTGAACTCCACTCTCGAGGAGAAGGAGAACCGGGTCACCGAGATGATCCTCACGACGATCAACCCGACGAGTCTCATTCTCGGCAAGGTCATCTCGCTGTTCATGATCGGCATCGTCCAAATGCTGGTGTTCGCTCTACCAACGGTTCTCGCTTACTTCTTCTTCCGTTCGCAGCTGAACATCCCGGACTTCGATCTCGCCTCGTTCGTGTTCGATCCACAGCAGATGATCGTGGGTGCCCTCATCCTTCTCGGTGGGTTCTCGCTGTTCACGGGCACTCTCGTCGCACTCGGCGCCGTGATGCCGACGGCGAAGGACGCCGGCCCGATCTTCGGCGCCCTCATGGTGCTGATCTTCGTGCCGTTCTATACGATCACGCTGATCATCAGCGACCCGAACGCGACGATCGTGCAGATCTTCACCTACTTCCCCTACTCCGCACCGGTGACGGCGCTGTTACGCAACGCGTTCGGCACTCTCCCGCTCTGGCAGGCTGTCATCATCATCGTCGAGCTGTTCGTGCTGTCCGCGATCGTGCTCCGCATCGCAGTGCGTCTCTTCCGCTACGGCTCGATCGAGTACACGAACAAGGTGAAGATCCGCGACGTTCTCGGGCGCCGGTCATCCACAGCGGCTGCCACGTCGGGACAGGCGGTCGAACGCTGATGCGGGCGGTGACGGTTCCTCAGCCGGGTGACGCGCACGTGCTCACCATCACCGAGGTTCCCGAGCCGGTTGCCGGTGACAGGGAGGTGCTGATCCGGGTCGCAGCTGCCGGAGTGAACGGCGCCGACCTGTCTCAGCGACGTGGCTACTACCCCTCGCCCGAGGGGGCGGCTCCCTGGCCGGGGCTGGAGGTCTCCGGCGAGATCGTGTCGGTCGGTTCCTCAGTGACGGAGTGGAGCGAAGGCGACAGGGTGTGTGCGCTGCTTCCCGGCGGCGGCTACGCGGAGTTCGTCACGGTCGACGCGGGGTTGGTGCTTCCCGTTCCTACCGGTGTGGATCTCGTCGAAGCCGCCGGGCTTCCGGAGGTCGTCGCGACCGTCTGGTCGAACGTGTTCATGCTCGCTGAACTGCAGCGAGGTGAGACGCTCCTCGTTCACGGTGGTTCGAGCGGGATCGGTTCGATGGCGATCCAGCTCGGCGCCGCTTTCGGTGCACAAGCTCGGCGCCGCTTTCGGTGCACAGGTGATCGCGACGGCCGGATCGGCAGAGAAGACCGCGTTCAGCAGAGGACTCGGTGCGGCGATCGCCGTCGACTATCGCGACCAGGACTTCGTCGAGATCGTTCGGGATGCGACCGACGGCCACGGCGCAGACGTCGTACTCGACATCGTGGGCGGCGACTACATCGCCCGCGACCTCGAAGCACTGGCCGCAGGCGGACGCATCATGTCCATCGCCAGCCGCCGCGGCGAAGCCACCATCGACATCGGCCTGCTGATGCGCAAGCGCGCCCGCCTGTGGGGCACCACCCTGCGCGCCCGGCCCCTCGCCGAACGTGTCGCCATCATCGCCTCGGTGCGCGAGCACGTCTGGCCGCTCCTGGAGGCGGGCCGAGTGCATCCCGTGATCGACTCCGTCTTCCCCCTGGCTGATGCTGCGCAGGCCCACTTGCGCATGGAGTCGTCCGTTCACCTCGGCAAGATTCTCCTCCAGGCCCGCTGACCGCCCGCGCGGTCTGACCCGCCCACCTGCCCGCAGCCATCGACTCCCCACTTGTTCATTCGGCGCGCCGCTCAACGGAGTGCCTAAGTGCGGACTCGACGGCTAGGTCAGAGGCGGCGAAGAGGGCAGCGCCGAGCGCGTAGGCGACGAGATCGCTCCATTGGAACGTCGAACCGAGCACGAGAGAGGCGCCCGGGATGGTGCGGGACAGTTCACCCGGAATCGGCGTCAGCTGGAACATCTCGATCGCCGCGCAGAACGCGTACGCTCCGGATGCGACGCTCAGCGGTCGCGCTCGGGGCCACGCGATGGCCAGCAGGATGCAGACGAGGGCTGCGTAGAGCACGTCCCCGGCGAACGCCGCGACGGTCCCACTGCCAAGCTCGTGCACAGTCAGACCGGCCACCAGAATGCCTGCACCGACGGCGGCGAGACGCACACGCCTCCATCCGATCGCTCCCATGCGTCGAACGTACGATGCGACCGACGTCGCGCGCGTCCACCTCGCGAGGTATTCGCATCCTTCGGTCAGAGGGGCTTGAGCGTCCCTGTCCCGAACGGCAGCCACGGCGCGCGGTACACGAGTACGGCCCCTTCGCCTTCGGCGACGAGCGCCTCAGCGGCACCGAATCGCCACAGCCGGTTGAACAGGAACACTTTCACCGTCGTCGGCCCGGTCTCCGCCGCCTGCCAGGTGCCGGAACCCCACTGAGACGGATGCCCGTGACCTCCGAACACCACCGTCGGTTTCGGATACCAGCCGATCGGAGGCTTGCGCAGGATCAGTTCGATGCGCGGTCGGGTGGGTGAAGTGTCGGGCACAGGGACAGCATAGAGAGTGGGAGGATCGGTGCATGAGCGATTCCCCCTCGACACCCTCCGATGCCGTGCTGTTCGCCCTTCCGAAGGCTGAGCTGCACCTACACATCGAGGGCACGCTCGAGCCGGACCTCGTGTTCGAGCTCGCCGGACGCAACGGCGTCTCGCTGCCGTTCGCCTCCGTCGACGAGTTGCGATCCCAGTACGACTTCGACGATCTGCAGTCGTTCCTGAACCTGTACTACGCGACGATGGATGTGCTTCGCACCGAAGACGACTTCGCCGAGCTCACGCGCCGCTACGTGGCGAAGGCCTCATCGCAGGGCGTTCGGCATGTCGAACTGTTCTTCGATCCGCAGGCTCACACCGCCCGCGGAGTGAGGCTCGAAACGGTCGTCGACGGAATCGCGACGGCGCTCGACGAGGCGGAACGTGACCTGGGCATGTCGAGCGGGATCATCCTGAGCTTCCTTCGCGACCGCTCCGTCGACGAGGCCGAGACGACCCTGATGGCCGGGCTCAGCCGCTCGGACAGAATCGTCGCGGTGGGCCTCGACTCGGCCGAGGTCGGCAACCCTCCCGCGCTCTTCGAGGACGTGTTCGCCCGCGCGCGTGACGAGGGGCTTCGCGCGGTCGCGCACGCCGGCGAGGAGGGGCCCCCCTCCTACATCGTGGAAGCGCTCGACCTGCTGCAGGCCGAACGCATCGACCACGGCATCCGTGCGATCGAAGACGCCGAGCTGGTCGCGCGTCTTGCCGCCGAGGCCATCCCTCTGACGGTGTGTCCGCTCTCGAATGTTCGCCTGCGCGCGGTTCCGGTGCTCGCCGATCACCCGATACTGCGTCTCGACGCTGCGGGCGTTCCGGTGACCGTGAACTCGGACGACCCCGCCTACTTCGGCGGCTACGTCGGCGACAACTTCGTGGCGTTGCGGGATGCGCTGGGCCTGACGACCGAGCAGGCGGAACGCTTCGCGCGCACGTCGATCACCGCATCCTTCGCTTCGGCTGATCGGAAGGCCGAGCTGCTCGCAGAGATCGACGCATGGCGGTCAGATGCTGACGCCGCCCCCGGCGAAGAACGGACGCTCAACAACGCGTGACAGCCACCGATGGTGGAGATGGGGGGAATTGAACCCCCGTCCACTGCTGTGGTCATATGCCTTCTACGGGTGTAGCCAGTGCAGGCGTTCTACTCGGCTCCGGAATTTGCCACTGGCACCTAATCCGACGAGCCCAGTCTCAGTTGAAGTCCCTCTATGCCCTCAGACGAAACATAGAAGCAATCTCTCTAAATAACGCCAGGATCCGGGTAGAGAGCATTCCCGGTCTGACGGTCTCGATAAGTTGCTAAGAGCGAACTTACGCCGCGAGGGCGAAGTCTGCCTTGGCAGAGACAGTGCGGTTTGAATTGGCACTTATTGTTTTGCAGGCATCGTTTACGAGATAAGCCTGCATCCTCGACCCGCTTCTCACACTCTCGCAGACAATGTCGAAACCGATCATCCCCATGCGTCGGCTGTGAAGCCTGGTCGCTGTCACGCGCTGTTGAGTTGTCACAGATACTGATCTCACCACGAATGGCGAGCTTCTTAGCATACAACATCGCGCGACCGTGTTCTATGCCACGATCGATGGATGGCCGACACCATCATCACCGTCCAGGGCGAATACGAACTGCATCAGCCGGCCGAACGAGGCACGGTGCAACTGACGATCGCGTACGACGGTGCGGAACGAGATGAGGTGCTCGCCCGTACGACGCAGAGGCACGTCTCACTCACGAGCGAGCTTCGCGACATCCACGATCCGACGTCAGGACCCGTCACGTGGTGGGCGTCCGATCAGTTGCGGGTGTGGGGCGAGCGTCCGTGGAATCAGAACGGCGAGCAGCTCCCGATCGTCTACCACGCGCAGGTCGGCCTCGAGGCGAAGTTCAGCGATCTCGCCGCGCTCTCCGACTGGGTCGGGGTCGTCTCGTTGCTCGACGGAGTGGCGGTCACCGGCATCACCTGGGCTCTGACCGAGGCCCGCAAGCAGACCCTCGTGCAGGAGGCACGTCGGCGGGCCGTCGAGAACGCCGTCGCCAAGGCCACCGTGTATGCGACGAGCCTCGGTCTCGGAACCGTCAGACCGCTGGCGCTCAGCGATCCGGGGATGCTCGGCGACGTCTCATCCACCGGCCAGCCGGCACAGCCGATGTTCGCACGGGCGGTATCGGGCGACCTCGGTGGAAGCACGCTCGCTCTGAAACCGGAGCAGATCACGATCGCCGTGCAGGTGCACGCGCGCTTCGCCGCATCCTGAAGCATCCTCCCCGGAAGCGCACACAGCCCGCCAGTTGGCACT
>Ga0256798_1000430_pt1 | contig 12171 bp, 8 predicted proteins | sample MC6MC0949MT_FD_190193 | JGI IMG/M metagenome (GOLD analysis project Ga0256798, IMG submission 190193) | Metatranscriptome of enriched soil aggregate microbial communities from Iowa State University, Ames, United States - MC6-MC0949-MT... | ecosystem: Environmental > Terrestrial > Soil >... | reverse complement strand
GGATGAACTCTGGTCACCTCGCACGCCAGGCGGCGCGCCACGAATATGTGGCGCGCCGTTTCTGGGTTACTCTGTTGCCCTGACACCGTGAGAGATCCGGGAGAGCCGATGGGCCAGCAGCGCAGCGTCACCACACCGGTCGCGATAGCGACCGGGGTGACCGAGCGCGGCCATTTCGCTCCCCGCCACCACGCCTTTCTGGCCTGCCGCCACCATTTCGTGGCCTGCCGCCACCATGCCGCCGCTTCGCAGGGCGCTGTCCACACGGACAGTGCCCTTTTTCTTTGCGCCCTTTCGGCTGCTCGCTCCGTTGTTTCTGCTGCTTGCCCTTTTTGCCCTCCGTGCCCTGAACCGTTCGCCAGCCAGGCGAGAAAGGTCTGAGATGAGAACACTGGTCCTCAACGCCGGCTACGAGCCTTTGGCCGTAGTCTCCTTCAAGCGCGCTCTCGTGCTGGTGATGAATCAGAAGGCGACCGTCGTCGCCATCGACCCGGATCACCCGGTGTGGGGCATCTCGGAGAGCTTCGAGCGACCATCCGTCATCCTCCTCACCCGCTACGTGCGTCTCCCACGTGGACGCACCGTGCCCGTGAGCCGCCGGGGCGTTCTGCGCCGTGACATGCACCGGTGCGGCTACTGCGGCAAGACGGCGACCACGATCGACCACGTGCAGCCCCGCTCGCGCGGTGGTGCGGACAGCTGGGAGAACCTCATCGCCTGCTGCCTGCGCTGCAACAACGTCAAGGGCGACCGCACCCCGGCAGAAATGGGCTGGTCGCTGCGCCTGACCCCACGCGTGCCGCACGACGCATCCTGGGTCGTCCGCGGCGTGGAGACGGCGCAGCCCGAGTGGCAGGACTTCCTAGCCCCCGCCGCCTGATTCGCCGGATGCGCTCGTTTCGGTAGACTCGACGGGCCAGCCTCTGTAGCTCAATGGAAGAGCAGTTCCGTCCTAAGGAAACGGTTGGGGGTTCGAGTCCCTCCAGGGGCACCTTTGTGGTGAGATGAATTTGCTGGTCAGGGTCGGTTTCCGAAGCGCCTAAGTCCTTCGGTTTTCAGATTTGCCCACAATTTGCCCACAGGAACGGCGAAAAACTCTAAGAAACTCTAACGTGGTCCGTGGCGGAGCGTGCGGCGTGGTAGATGAGCATGGTTAGTGCCGAGGCGTTTAAGGCGCCATCAACGGGCATGTTTGCGGGTGGGTCTTGCGGGAGTCGTCCTCCCGCGGATGTCGCGATCTATCGCGTAGGGCCGATCATATCGAGGGTCCGTCGATCGACTGGCTAGCGGGCGCTTCCGCCAACTGATGAGCGCAGGCGGGAGAGTAGGGGATCCTGCATTTGTTTAATCAATCGACATTCATAGTCAGTACAGCCCCACGTCCGAGAGGCGCTCGCCCGGCAGTTCGCCGAGGAGCCGGAGTACGAGCGGTCGATCCCTCTCGAGCGCACGCGCAACGGTCTTCTCGTCGTCGTCGAGGTCGGCCAGGAAGGCGAAGTAGTTCCGCAACGCTTCGCTGAGCTCGCTCGCGGTCGGCACTGGCACAGCCAACGCTCCAATGTCCTCTTCGTCGAACTCGTCATTACTGCGATCGCGGAGCCACAGGTCCGGATCGAACGGCGGCCCCTCGTGCCCAGGCTTCCAGAAGGTGTCCCCGGCGTGGACGCCGTTCGCGTCTACCCAGATCTTCAAGACGGCGAGGCGCCGCATGAGCGCGAGGTCGAGCTCGCCGGTCTCGGCCGTGTTCGTCATGACCCAGCGAAGGTCGTACATGTCGCGAGCGGGGGTGGCCCTGTTGAGGCGGGCTATCTTCTCGGCAATGTTCTCCTCGAGACGCACGACCTGTAATTCCGGTAGGGGCGGTGCCCCGTATTGCTCGTGAATTGTGAGTGGGCGCCAGCCGCGGCGGACCGGTGGGAGCCATGGTGGTGGGTTCAGATCGAGCTTGCTCTTGAGGTCTGTGTCGCCGCCGAAGCCGTGAGCGAAGGTGAGCGACCACTTCCCGCGGTGCTCGGTAGCTCCGTATCGGAACGGACCGATCTCGAGGTCCTCGATTGCGGTGAGCAGGCCCAGGAGGGCGTCGTCGGCTGCGGTGCCGATCACCGCGGTGGAGAAGTCTAGGTCGAGCGAGAAGCGGCCGGCGTTGCCGGCGTAGAGCTTCCGTAGCGACGTCCCGCCCTTGAAGATGAGGGGCTCGAGAGCTCCGGTCCCGTGAAGATGACGCAGAAGGAGGTCCTGTGCGACGTCGATGATTGCCGCGTCCCGCCCCTGCGCGCCAGCGCCGATCGGTGTGTGGCGGGCGATGTGCGCGACCGTCAGTTGGAGCTCAGCCATCACGACGCGCGGAGCTCCTTCGGGTCGAAGGGCAAGATCGTGTCCGCGACCTGCCAGAACGAGTCGTGGCGACGGAGCTTTCCGCGAGGGCCAAACCAGGTCTTGGTAGACGGGCGCTCCTGATCGTGGATCTGATGGGCGAGGTCAGGACGCAGCCCTTGGAGAAGGTAGCCGGTGCGCACCCGCACCGACGAGGGCCTGTCGGCAAGCTCCGTGCGGAGTGCGCTCAGATCGAGCCCGTTCGTGAGATCGGGAAGCCATTCGAGCGCACTGCTCCAGGAGCGGACCGCGGCGGGCCGGGCGCTCATGTGGACGACGATGCTCTCAGCAGCAAGCACCGGAACCCCGCGCAGACGCGCGTAGGCGAGGGAGGGCGCGAACACGCTTCCCGAGAGAGCTGAGGGAAGCTGTCGGGCGAGCTCGGCGGTCGCCGCGGCGACCTCGGGATGGAGGGGCACTCGGTCCGCGGCGCCATGTGCCCATGCGGCCGCTTGGAAGGTAAGCGCAACCTTGGCATCGGGGCGGCTCGCGAGAAAGGCTCGGAGAGGAGTCGCCGGGTCGTTGCGTGAGTATGGCCCGGCAACGGCGGCGGGTGCGAACTCCCATACGCCGCGGCGCCCCGTTGAAAGCAGCCAGCCGCGATCACGCAGGCGCGAGGCCACCACCTTCGCTGGAGTCTTCAGCCCATGCCGGATGACGAGTTCGGACAGATGGTCGCTGGTAACCATCGGGGTCTGATCGAGTTCGAGGTCCTCGAGGATGCCACTCAGGCCAGGAGGAATGGATCGTGTCAAAACGTCCCCCTTTGTATCGCAATTGGTTACTTACCTTTACAGTTTGACACCATGCATAGCTGGTGTCAAGCATGGTAGAAGGTTGCAATTCCAGTAACCACACGCACGGCTATGACACCGCGCGAAGCATACACTCCATCCACTCAAATGAGGAGGACTATCGCTTGCCGCTCTCGTGCCGTGGTGGTCGTCGTGGCCGCCCTCCTCAGATGGCCCTGATCGCAGGAGTGTCCTCGTCGAAATGGTGCCTTCCCAGGGGCGCGGGACTTGCTGGAGCGGAGCACCGAGCGCGCTTAGCCCCGGAGACTTTGTTGATACTCGCGAGTTAGACCATGGCGCGGTCGCGAACGCCGGTGATCGCGATAGGTTCGGCGTGACGAGTGCCGCACGGACGGACTCCGAGCAGAAGGGACTGAGAAAGTGAAAGCGAACGGGCTTGCGAAGGCTCACCGCGGGTACCAGTATCAGGACCTGATCGCGGCGCTTGCGCTCGTGGACGCCCTACTTCAGCGAACCTTCGACACGATCATCGACCGGAAGCTATTCGCTGGGGACCTCTTCGACGACTTGACGATCACAACTTCGAGCGGTCGTCAAAGACTTCAAGTCAAGCATTCCGGCGATCCGAACGCCGAACTCAAACTGTCGACCCTCATCGGGAACTCTCGAGGCGTCCGAATCGACCTCGTGATATCCGCCGTGCTCGAAGACCGCGCGACCTTCCCGCAGGATGCCGAGACGACGCAGTACCGACTCGTGTTCACCGAGAACTTTCCCGGGTCGGGCGAGCTCGCCGACCTTCTTCACCCTGCGACGTTGCGCGAGAACTCTCCGCTCGTCGGACTTGGGAAAGCCATTCGACGCTTCGATCCGACTCAGCTCTGGCAGCTGAGAACACAGGGAGCAGCAGGCGGGGCCCTCGCAAACATCTTGTCCGATCTCGCCTCTCTCACGGAGGACGATCTCCAATGGGTATGCGACCGCCTGCTCATCGAGACCTCGGCTCTCCGATTCAGCGGCGATCTGGGTGCACCTGGACCTGCCGAGGAGCTGCTTCTGGATCGCGTTCGCGATGAGGTCGGCGCTGGCTCATTCCCGAACGCAGATCTCACCCCTGTCGATGTCGCTGCGCAGCTGATCATGGCGGCAGTGTCGGCCCGCACGGGCCTCGAAGACACGACCGTCGCGACCCTCATTCGGCGGACTAGGCTTCGTACCGACTTCGGCGCTGTGATCGCTGCGACCCCGGTGGTGCCCGGTCGAGAAGTCAGCCGAGACGCGCTCGTCACCGACTTGGTCGGCCAGATTGAGTCTCAAAGCTCGTCCGGAGGCGTGCTCGTCATCGCGGGACCACCAGGCCAGGGAAAGTCCTGGGTCAGCGACCAGCTCGGCTCACGCCTCAAGACGCAGGGATGGCTCGTCGCTGAGCACTACTGTTTCTTGGGGGAAGCCGACAACGAGCGCGACGATCGTGTGCTCTTGGATGCCATCTTCGGCAGCCTGATCGCTCGGTTGGCTGACCGCGACGGGAAGTTCGTTCTTGACAACATGCCGCGGTTCGCGGCCGATCGCAACACTCTCCAGCAGTCGCTCCGCTCCGCGACTCGCGACGGCAAACGCAAAGTTGCACTCGTTGTCGACGGCCTTGATCACGTCTCTCGTGTGATGCGGACCCATCGGTCGAGCAATCCGTCATTGGTCGTCTGTGAGGCGCTCGCACAGTTGGAGCTTCCCGAGAACGTCGTACTCGTGGTCCTCAGCCAGCCTGGCGAACATCTCGCACCGTTCACGGAAGCTGAGCGCTCGGAGCTTCCTGGTATGACCCGCGACGAGCTCGAGGAACTAAGCGACCTTCTCCTGGGTACGACGACGGAGGACGTGGCCTTGCGGGGGCACTACCTGGATGAGCTCGACGACCGCTCGGGGGGCAATGCGCTCTATGCGACCTACCTGGTATTCGAAGCATCCCGCCGCGACCTTGACCGGTACCCGACCCGCGCTGACCTGATCTCCGCTCTGCCACCATTCGACGGAACGTTGAAGAGCTACTACGAGTACCTCTATGCCGAGCTCGACGCTGAGGGCTGGGTCGTAGCGGAAGAACTCGCGGTCGCGAACTTCGCGATGACGCGAGAAGAGCTCGAGCAGTTGCGGAACCCCTCTCGCGTGGAGAACGCACTCCGGGTGATGGCGCCCGTGCTCCGAGTGCAGGTCAGCTCCGGCATCAGGTTCTACCACGAGTCGTTCGGTCGATTCGTCCGAGAGCGTCTCGCCAACCATCCTGCTGAGGTCACCGCGCTGCTTGAGACGATCAGTAGCTGGCTCATGAAGCAGGGCATCTTCGACGACTCGCGGGCATATCGCTGGTTGCTCCCGACCTTGGCTGAGCAGGAACGGCACGATGAGGTGGTCGCCCTGATCGACGACGCCTTCGTCGAAACCTCGATCGCGAACGCCTTCTCGGCTCGAGCGATCAACGCCAACCTCGCACGGGCGTCGGAATCGGCAGCGATCCTCCTGGACTGGCCCGGAGTTGTTCGTCTGATTCAGATGGCCGCCGCCGTCCACACATTCGACTTCGATCGTTTCGAGACTCTCGTCGATTTCTCCGATGTGCAGGCGAGATTCGTCGACCCTCAGCACATCGCCGATCGGCTCAGCGACGGCGATCGTCTGGTCGTGAGCGGGAGGCAGGGTGTGCTTCGCTGCGCGGCGCTCGACGCAGCGGGCGCTGTCGCGCCTTGGACAGATTGCCTGGTTGCGTTCGAACGAGACGACCACAACGTCCACCGAGGTGCCGCGGATGACCAACAGGTTGGCCTGGCTTTGCTCCGAGGACGCCTCCGCCTTGCGGCGGTGGATCGATCCGCTGCCGGGCTCAAGTGGAAGAGAATCGCGAAATTCGTCGACCGTACCGGGGCGCCCGTACCGGCGGTGGTGGACGTGATCAGCGACGTCGTCGGGCTCGAACACATCCTGGCCCTCGCGAAGCACTCAAAGAATGGCACGCGTCTGCTGATCGAGCTCGCGGAACGGCTTCCCGAGTATCGCGAGAGCGCATTGGCGCGACTTCGGACGACGCCCCAGGGGGCCACTGGGTTGGCTCATCGTGCACTTGCCTTAGGTCTGGATCCAACGGAGATGTGGCCGGAATCTTCAAAGCTCCGGGATCGCCTTCTCACGCTTACGAGGAATGTGAGCGACGGGACGTCATCTTCGCAACTCGGCCATCTTGACAGTTGGCTGGACTTGTGTGCATACGCAGCACGACTTGACCCTGTCGGGCTCGCAGCCACCGAGGCGCTCGTGGGCGGCAATGGTTGGTACCGATGCTGGCTCGAGTTCGCTATCGCCCTTGTCAGAGCCGAGTGCGCGGACCCGGCCTTGTGCAGCGACCTTGCCCTTGCCGCTCTTCGGATCCTCGAAAACGAGACAAATCCCTTCACGGGGAAACCGCGGGCCACCGACCTCTACTCAGTGCATGAGACGATCGCCGCCACGATCACCCGAGCACTCAAACTCGTCGCCGCGGACCAATTGGGTGAAGCGCTCGACATCCTCGGTCGTGTGAGTAGCTCCACCACGACGATCGGAATGGGATTCCAAGGAGGGCCGCTGCTCCCGGAAGTTCTCGCAAACATAGCGGAGAACGTCTCGCCCGAGAATGGGCGTGACATTCTGCGCGCTCATCTTCTGAGTGCGATCGCCGACGTCGGTGCGGACGTCATGTATCCCGAAGTAGCGGTCTACCACCTCCGTCTCGCACGTCTCGAGTTGCGAGAGGGACGGATGGACGCGGCGGCGGAGCACTGGCAGCGCGCGTTGTCTCTCCTGACTGCCTACGGGTCGCACAAAGATCCGACGGTCTACGAACTGACCGAACCGCTCGAGGGCCTGCTCGAGTTCGACCGTTCGGCGGTGCGGGAATGCATTCAGCGACTTCAGCCGATCACCCTCGCCGTCGAGCATCACACTGACGGGCGTGGCACGAGTCGGACACACGCGGACTGGTGGAAGGACGTGGCGCGCGCCGACCCCACATGGTTGATCAACCTGGCGTTGCCTGAACTTGCCGACCACGTCAACTCATCACACTGGGCTCTGCATCGGGCTGTGGAGGAAGTCTGGACGTTCCACCACGGCCAGGCTGACCCGCGAATTTCTGCGGCCGTTCGCATCGCGGTGGAGACTGCACTCACAGAAACGGACCCCGCCGACCTCTCGAGGTACCTCGAAAGCGGACTTCTTGAGGAGCCTGGCGGTCCGGATCTCTTCAGGGCGATCCTGGCGCGATTTGACGAGCGCGCTACCACGTCGATCTACACCAACGGCCAGGAAGTCCTGGACGCGATCGAACGACTGGCTGGTCGAGCCAATGACGTTGTCGGTGCGACACCGCTTCCCCGCGTTTCCGAGGTTCGGCCAGCGTCTCCCATGAAGAAGGACCACGACCCATGGGGTGTGAATACCGGGCCTCGCAGTGAGTCGGTGATCGTCGACTGGTCACGCGAGCAGCCTTTTGCTCCGGGTCTGCCTGGTGTGTACGAGATCATCCAGACCATCCGACATCGACGCCGCGACTCAGAAGGCAGCGGACTCGGACCGGACGGGTTTCAAAACGCGCTCGGGTTCCGACTCTTGGAGCTAGATGAGACAGGGCGCGGGGGTGATGCCGAACAGGGCCTATTCGAGTTGGCCGACGCTCTACCGTTCGGCGAGAGTCCGGTGCTGCTCGCGTCCCTCAGCGAAGGGTTTCAGAGATTTGGTCGAACCAGGCTCACCGCGACGGCGGGGGTGCTCGCCTGGACCCGCAATAGCCAACGGGGCGGATGGGGAGCGTTCGGAGCCGAAGCGAACCTGGACTACCTCGCAGGCGCGTTCGCGGCGGATGCAACCGTCGCCAGTGAGGTCCTCGGTCGCGAAGTGGCGCGCACCGCGATCACATCAGGTTCATCGGGGACTTCGCAGGCCCTTATCCAGGCCGCGAAAGCGGGCGCACTTCCATGGTCCGATGGGCCGGGGGACGCCGCCATCCGGTGTTGGTCAGCGGCATGCGACGTCATCGATCGACGTACCCCGCGCTTTCCGCTATCCGATGTCCCCGAGTTCCCATACGTCCCGATCGCCGACGCCGAAATCTCTAAAGCAGAAGTAGATCGCTGCGTCGCGGCTGTTGCACTTGCGCGAGTATGCGTATCGAGTCGGGAAGGCAAACGCCGAGCACTAATCGCCCTCAGCCATCTCCTGGAGTTCCGACCCGAATCGATCGTCCGCGATCTGGATCAGATCGTCGGACGGCTGAGCGACCCGATCACCCAACATGCCGTGCTGTCGACTGCCCTCTCGGTCGCAGGAGTCCCCGACAAGCTGCAACGTGCTCTAACGGAGACGGCCCGGTCCGAGCTCCTGGCCATCCGGAGCGTCGCTCGCGAGCACGTCCATGTTCTCCCCGAGCTCCCGGCGAGTACTCCTCCGGACGAATTGCTGACCGCGTTGCGCGACACCGATCTTGAGCCGACACCAAGCCGGGAGGCTAAGGAACTCGTAAGAGAGTTCCTCGCTCGTCGCATCGTACGAACCGAATGGCTTATGCCTGAGTTGGCTGACGCCATCTTGGCGCGGCTGTCGGACGAGAACATCTCCGCGGCCATAAAGACACGGGTCACGTCTCAGCTCGAGGCCTTGGCCACTCGCTCTCGCCTGCGATGGCCAGACGCCATCCTGTTTCATGAGGAAGAGGCCGAGCGCCAACTTCAGTCTCTCGCGGGAGCAGCGCGTATGGCCCGCATCGTCGTAGGCGACCCCATCGCCGAACCCGCCGAATGGGAGGCCGCGGTCGGCACGCGCCTCCAACCCGACGCTCGAACCACCTTGGCTATCGAGGCAGTTCGCATCCCTCGACCTGATATCAACGCCGCTCCCCATCCCTTGGACCCCGGCTGGGTTGGCGACGTACTCGGCGAATCGAACACGATCCGTTCGAACGGTGACCTGGCGAACCTCGAAATCGATGGATGGATCTGTGTCGGATTGATCGAGCGACGAGAGTACCAAGGTCCGCGCTCTGACCAGAACAGCCGAACAAGTTTGACGATCGCCGGCGTCCACGCTGGCGAGCCCGCCTCTGGCAACATTCCTCTCGCAGGCGGAAGCCTGCAATGGTGGCACAAATCAGGGCGAGACGGTCCGCTCTCTCCCCAACCGTTCCCCTTGGTCGCGATGACGGAGGACGGTCCGGGTCCGAACGGACTCGGCGCACCTCACTTCATACTCGCCCCGACCCCGGCCCTGCGCGGTGCGCTTGACCTTCGGGCGGCCGACCGCAAGTTCTCGATGGCAGACGAGTCCGGTGATGTCGTCGCTCGGCTGGTCGTGTGGCGTGCCGAGTACGAGGCGAGCGACTACGAACTCACGTACCCACGCATCCAAGGTCAGGCTCTTGTCATCCGACCCGATCGAATGGCGAAGCTCGCAGCGTCGATGCCATTCGAGTTGACCTCTGTGATGATCCGAACGCTTTTTGCTGAGAACGACGACGACATCGAGCCCAACGGATGATCCAGCCCACAACTTCGACCCGGGTGGCTTTAGTCCGACCGTTGGTGGCTAAGACCAGCTGGGAAAGACCGACTTACAAGTTGGGAAGGCCATCAGCGGTAGAGATGTGCCTCGGTGGGGCATGCCGCCCCGGCCGCCGTCAAGAGCTACCAGCGGGATCCTTTCACCGTCCCAGCAAACCAGTGAACGGCGCGTAGTGGATCGGCTTGCGGCGGCTTCACGCTTGCCTCCGATGCGCGGCGCACGTGCTTGGCTTTGCCTGCCACAAACCGGGGGAATGGCGGAGTGGCCGCATTCGACTCAGAGTTGAGTCATGATTTCGGTCAATGACGATTCCGCGTTCGACGAGGTGGCATTCGCGGATCTTGACACGCTGTCAAGTTCGGACTTGCTCCGGCTGAACGGACGCCTATTGGGATCTGCAGACATCGCCCGCTCGGAGCAGTGGCGTTCCCGCATTGCAGACATCCTCGTCGAGCGAACCTAAGCCAGTAGAACGCGGGCGCTCAAGACCGGGTCCTGGGCTGCTAGGTCCCGAGGTGCAGTGCGTGCCAAATTCGAGTTGGGGCCTGTTTCGCGCGCAGATGAGTGGCAGGGTTAGTCGCTCCACAAGCTCCCGCCGCTTTCCGACAGGACTCGCTCGTTGAGTCGATCCGCGACGGACCCGAGATCGTCTTCGAAGAGGTCCGCATACGTGTCTAAGGTCATCGCAGCTGACTTGTGCCCGAGCATTCGCTGGAGGGCTTTGACGTTGGCTCCGGCGCTCACGGCCAGGCTGGCGGCAGTGTGTTTGAGGTCGTGTGGGGTCAGGTGCTCGAGTCCAGCATCGCGGAGCGCGGTCAGCCACCAGGATTGCCGGTTCCAGGCAGTGTCGGGCCGTCCGAGGTAGCCGCCAGCGCGGGCAGGGAACACGAGGTCGCCGCCCTTCTTCCCATCGATGAGCGCCTCTAGGCGAGGCGCGAGGAACGCAGGGAACGGTACAGAGCGAGCTTCCCAACTCTTCGGCGGCCCGACGTGGATGAGTCCGTCCACTTCAGTGGCGGTCTGGTGGATGGCCAGACGGCACCGCTCAAGGTCGGTGTCGCTAACGGTGAGAGCAACAGCTTCACCCCACCGAATACCGGTGTAAGCCAATGTCAGCACAAGGACGCTGCGCTTGTCGTCAGGTACCGCTCGCGCGAAGCGGAAGACCTCCTCGTTGGTCAGATACCGGCGACGCTTCTTGCTCCCCTTGCGCGGAAGATTGCTGGTGCCCCGTGCCGGGTTCGCTGGAATCCTGCCATCACGTACCGCAACATCGAGAATCCCAGCAAGGATCCCGACCGCGCGGAGGACGACGCCGGCCGACCGTGGCTTTCCGGCGTTGCCTGGGCGGACCCGCACCGTGACCGCTTTGCCCTGGCTCAGCTCTCGGATCCACTTTTCGACGGCGGATGGCCGGATCGCGCCGATCGGCGTCGCGGCCCAGCGCGGCTCGACGTAGACGCGCCAGGCGATGCGAATGGGGGAGAAGCTTGATGGTTTGAGGGCTTGCTCCTTGTTGGCGAGCCATTCCTCGGCGAGCTCACCGACAGTGATCTTGGATTGAGACGCCTCGAAGTAGGTGCCCTTCATCATCGCGACTTCGACGGTTGCGTTGTAGAGCTCCGCTTCGCGCTTGGTGCGGAACCCGCGCTTCTCACGCTGCTGATGCTCGGGGTCGCGCCATCGCACGCGATAGCGCCGGCCTTTCGCCGACTCGTAAGCGTCGATGCTTCCCACTCGGAGAACCTAACTCTCGCCACCGACGAGGCCGGGTCGCGTTGACCAGCACAATAGAGTTGACCGGCTATCTGAGGATGGGTGCACTCTGGAACTGTGAGAGAGACGCCTGAACCAAGACCTTGGGGAGCCTCGGACGATGAAGCCGTCGAGCTCTGCAAGGAGTGGATGCGCTATCTCGGAGCCTCTGACGCAGTCGTGGCGGCGGGTGAGCCGCGCCAGGTATGCGATCTGTACGCATCTCGTTATCTCGGCTGGGTGGAGAACAGGCGAGGGAATCTGGAAGTCGAGCTCGTTGAGCGTGCGGCGGCGGTCGTCGCTAGTGACGGTCGTCGGGGTTTGGTCTTCGCTCGTCGTGGTGTGATGCCGGCGGCGCGGGTGAGGGCTGATGAACTCGGGATCGCCATTTTCGGGTTCGATCCTCAGGGCGGAACTCTCGATGGCGTCAATCTGCTTGGCCGCGAGTTGCTCGCAAGCGCTCAGGCGCGGCTGGAGTAGCGGCCTGGTCACTGGGGACCAAGCGGTGTTAGTTGCGGATGGGGCGCAGCGATGATGGGTCCGGAGGACGATTGAGCGGCCCGTCTGTGTTCAGTCTGCGCTGCCGCTCGCGACTTCTCCATCGTCTCTTCCATCGGCTGGCGTTGCATCATATCGACCAGTTGCGACTTCGCGGAATCAGCCGTCGGTGCGACCAGTACTGCCGCGTTGTGCTGCTTTCCGCGTG
>Ga0256798_1000422_pt1 | contig 12312 bp, 9 predicted proteins | sample MC6MC0949MT_FD_190193 | JGI IMG/M metagenome (GOLD analysis project Ga0256798, IMG submission 190193) | Metatranscriptome of enriched soil aggregate microbial communities from Iowa State University, Ames, United States - MC6-MC0949-MT... | ecosystem: Environmental > Terrestrial > Soil >... | reverse complement strand
TTTTTGTGTGCCTCGCCCCGCTACCTGACAGCGCACGGCACGCCAGCAACACTGGCCGACCTCTCGCATCACCAGTGCATTCTTCACCGGCAAAACGACGAGGCACACGGCGTCTGGCGGTTTACGCACAAGGGCCGCGTCGAGGTGGTGAAAGTGGAAGGCGGGCTTTCCAGCAACGATGGCGACATCGTCCTGGGCTGGGCCCTGGACGGCCACGGCATCCTCATCCGGTCGGAATGGGACCTGGCCAAGTATCTGGAAAGCGGCAGGCTGCGGGTCGTGCTGCCCGATTTCACGCTGCCTTCGGCGGACCTGTTCGTCTATTACCCGCAGCGCCGCAACCAGACGGCCCGCACGCGCGCGTTTATCGACTTTCTGGTCGAGGCTTTTGTGCCGGCCGCCTGAGCGTGCCGGTTGCCGCAGCGTGCGGCCGGTCAGCGCTTGACGGCCTTGTCCCAGCTCCAGTGCCGATCCGCCATGTGGGCCTTGAGCAGCGCCGGCGTCTGGGCAACCGTATCGATTTCCCCTGTGTACTCCCTGCCGCCGGCAACCGTGGGCCGCATCGCCCGGCGCAAAAGCCGAACAAGCCGCTGCCGACGATATCGCTTTTTCTCGAACGCCACTTTCTTCAGAAACTCGGCTTGGGTCATGCCGACGATGCCCGCAGCCAGCGGGACGGCCTGCTCGATTTCGCTTGCGTACTCGCCGTGCAGCGTCTGGCACACGGCAAACAGCCGCGCAAAATTGAAGCGCGGTACATCGGCGGCGGAGATCTTTGCAATGGTCTCGAGCGCCGCGTGCGCCCAGACGGTTTCGACCGAGAAAAAGCGCGGCACGCCTTCGGTCCAGCCGGCGCTGACGAACGCCTGCGTTTGCGCTTCGTGTCCCAGCTTGCCCTTGTGCGTGTTCATGGCGCTACGGCCGGTATTGCTGCCGCCCGATGCGCCGGGAATGGTGAGCGGATAATCGATCTCCACGAATCGGCCCCCACACAGCGCCAGCCCTATCGCCCCAGACACATCGGGACTGGACCCATGGAAAAAACCGCCCGAAAGCGCTTTGATCTTTTCGAGCAGGCTGCGGCGGACGATCCCGTGGTAGATCTTCGGCAACCCATCCGTTCCCTGGGCGGCGTTCGACAGGGCTTCGGCGAGGCTGTCGGCGGATTCGCGCACCATCATCGCCCCAATTCGGCTCGGCAGATACAACCTGCCGGCGTGCCCCGCGCCAAAAATCTTGGATCTGAAATCGGGCCACACATAATTCGACATGACTTTCGGCGCGATAACGTCGATCTGATTGTCTTTCGCCCAACGCGCCGCCAGCAGCGCGTCTTCCGTAATCGTGTCGTCGTCGCCAACCAGGCACACGAACTCACCCGTCGCGGCACCGATCACATGGTTGTGATTGCCGGTCATATCCAGCTTTTGGGTGGGCCGCAGATACTTGAACCGGGGGTCATCGCACGGCGGATTGTCCCCTTGCCGAACAAGCTCCTCCAGCAGCCCGTCCGTGCTCGTGTCACTGACAACCAGTTCCAGGCTGCGATCCCCGATGGCCAGAATGGAACGAACCGCATGAATCGCATACTTCGAGCGATTGTGCGTGGGAATCACAACGGAGAGCAATATTTCCATTTTCTGAGCAACTTATCGCAATTATTATCAGTCTTCCCGAGCCGGCGGGGAGGGCGTGTGTCAGTGCCAAAACCAACATCAATGCAAGCAACACTTCGAATGCCGCCGAACCCACGAGGGGCTCGAACAGGGAAAACACCAGCAACACAACAAAAACCACACGCAAATAGCGAAACCACGGCGTCGTCTGCTCTGCTCGGAGCAAGTGCCTATAGATTACCCGCAAGTACCATCCATACAATATGGCCCCAAATAGCCCGTAATTCAGCAACAGTTGGAGAATCGAGTTATGCGTCCCCCAAACGTCCTCGATACCATGGTTGAGCTCGATGAACGTTCTGAATGTATTGGGGCCAATGCCAAACCACGGGTGCTGAAGCCATAGGTCAAAGCTGAACGACCACAGCAGCAGGCGATTCACCACGGAACTCAGTTCGTTGGCAAAAAGTCCATCATATTCACGAAGCTGATTCTGAATATCAATCGAAAAGATTAGAATCGCCGAAACGAACGCGACCAATGGCACGACCCACACCAGCCATAGCAACCGCTTCCTATCCATCTGCAGCGCCAAGAGGAACAACGCGAATATGATCACGCCGCCTCGAGACATCGTGCAAAAAATGGCAATCACAAATAGCCATCGCATCACACGCATTCTTGCCGACGCGAGTGCAAACAGAAATACGAGAAACGCAGCAAGATAATTCGATCTGCCAAGCGGTGTCGCGACAAACAGCTTGCGCGCGTAATAATCACCCGGACTGAGTACCGCAACAAAAAACAGCAGTACGACGCCGATTGCCAGCACCGCGCCTCCCGCCAGCATCATGCGTACAATCCATTCCTGCTTGATGAACTGATAAACCTGCGCGTAGAAAATCAACGTGCATATTGCATAAACCACCGGCAAAACGCCGGCGGCTGCGCGCATATATTCGCCCTCGGGGGTCATCGCCACCCCCACTGCGCCAAAAAATATCATTCCCGACAGCAATAACGCCGAGGTGGGAACCGTAATGCGGGGCAGCATTATCGACGCGCCCAACAGGGGAAGAATAATAAATAGCCCCGTCGGAACGGTCATCGTGCTTGCGCCGATGGGCACCTGCACATCGCCGATAAACACAAGAAAAAACGGAAGCAGGATCAAGCCCAATGCAATCCGCATATCGACGCGAGACGGCAGGGCGACATGCGGTCTCATGCCCGGCCCCTATTGCCAACACACGCGCCACCGCGCAGGGCAATCAATAGCACCAACGCCATGACCGCTAACAGCCACGCCGCCCGGACGGACGGGCTGGGCACGATCGCCCCGACAAATCCCAGCACCGCAAGTGCTGTAACCCCCATGAGCTTGAGGCGGGCTCCGCCGAACATCGCGCGGTTCAGCACGACCTTCGCGCCCCAGAACATCAGAACAGCATCAATTGCCACACGGAAAAACCAGGCAACGGCGGCGCCGGTCAAACCGTAATTCCGCGCAAGGAAGAACAACGCCGCAAGGAATAAGGGCACCTCGATCAGATGAATCATCGCCGTCAGGTGCGATCTGCCCGCCCCTTGAATCACCGTAAAAGGGATCTGGGCGATGCAAGTAATGAACATGCCTGCCGAGAATATTTGCAGCAAGACATAGCTTTGCAGGGCGAACGGCTCCCCCACCCACAACGTCAGCAGTTCCTTGGCAAAAATGGCGATGGCCGCGGTGATCGGCAACAAGGTCAGGAAAATCCAACCTGCTGCCTTGGTGATCAGGGGCATCACCGCTTCGTCTTGCCGGGCAATCTGCGCCGCCAGCGCCGGAAACAACACAGCAGTCAGCGCGCCCGGCAGAATCGACAATTTGGTAATCAGCTCCTGGGGGGTAACGTAATAGGCCACGGCCGCCGACGATATGACTGCGCCGACGATAAATCTGTCGGCGTAGCTCATGATCGGGCTCACCACATTGCTGACCGTCATCCAGCCTCCAGAACTGCAAAGCGGCCGGATCAGCGTCTTGTCGAACTTGAATGACCCCACATCGTCCGGCAGGTAGCGTTTTGCGTACCAGGCGTGCAATGCGCAGGTCACCACTCGTCCGCCAGCGAGAACCAGCGTAATCACGTCCAGCCGCGGCGGACCGTAAAGCACGACCGCCAAGGGGCCCAGAAAGGTCAATAGGCCCATCGGCAGCCGGATCAGATTGATAACGGCAAATGCGTGTCTCGCTTCCAGAATTCCCCGAAAGCCGGCAGTCAGCACGACAGCCGGCATGGCAAGCGCCATGATCCAGATGGCGTTGATTGCTTCGGTTTTATCCGGAACGGCGGCGATGAATCCCAACCCCCACGGTCCAACTGCCGCCATCAGCGCGCCCGCCACAACACTGAACAGCGCGATCACGACGATCGCGGTCGCCACCAGTGCGCCCACCCGCCGCCGCTCCTTGCCTTCGAGCATCACCGCCAGATGCTGCGTCAGGGCGCGTCCCAGTCCGAGGTCGAACAGGCTCAAGTAGCTGACGATTGCCCAGATCAGCGTCAACAGGCCGAACCGGGCGTCGCCCAGTTCCCTGATGAGCACCGGAATGCTGAATACTGCGGTAAGTAGCGGAAGCCCTAGGCCGAGTAGGTTGTAAACGGAATGTCTGATTAATTTCACGGAGTTCTCGTGGTCGCCTGGGTACTACCCCGGGGGCCCGAATTTCTACTTGAGAAGAACAAAACGCGTTGTGCCCCGAAAAACCGAAAAGATGAAGCCGCAAAGAATTCCAAGCAGTATTGCGGGAGGCAGGAACTTTCCCAATTTTGGGTATACCGGTTCCACGTAGATTTCAGCCTGGGTGACGACCGCGGTTTGGCGTCCTGCCGTAATACGCTGATCCAACTCGTTTGCCGCTCGGGTCAACATGTTCATCCGCGCCTCGCTCTCATAAATCTCCGCTCTGGCTTGGGGAGCAATAAATAGCTGTGCATCAGCGGGCTGCCGGGAAATGTCCTCGTACTTGCGGCGTAGATCTTGATATCTTCGCTCCTCAGCCGCCAGCTCGCCATCATATTTATTCCGTAGGCCTTTCAGCGCCTCCAGGCGCGCGTCCATGACTTGGTCATGGGCGGCATGCACTTGATTTCCTATTGCATCGACATACGCTTGCAATTGCTGGTGCGAATAGCCCAGATAATCCACTCTGAGCAACTGGCTGCCTGGTATTGCCTTCGCTGTCAGCGTCTCCTTGAAGAGCTTGGCATCCGAAGACTCACCGTTGGCGCGCGCGGCCGCTGCAGAGCCCATCGAAGACAACATTGGGTCGATAAATTCCTTGCTGCTGATCCAGGCCGCGGTCAGCGACAGTTGTTCCAGCAGTTCGCGCTCAAACTCATGGCCCGGCGCCGCATCACCGACGCGGACGAGAACGGTGGCCTGCCATTTTTTTGGCACGACAAAATAAGCCACGACTCCGCAAGCGGCGCCAATTACCGCTGCAACCGCCAATGTTTTCCAGTTGCAAAATAGCCGCCTCCAGAAATTATCAGAGCGAAAGCTGCCAATCGGCATTATCTCCGTGGCGGCGCCGTAATCGCGTGCTGCGGCGTTTATTAATAAATTCTCGCCCACTTTCGATGTTCCTTTCCCGCAGCGTCCCAGGCCAGTTACGGACCATTTTTAAGAACATTCGGTTGACCATCGAAAAGGCTATCAGAGAGTTAAGCCGCGGGCAAGCCGCCCTTACGGATCAGGGCCATGGAAAACCCTCAGACGTTTAAAACAATCGGCGCCGTCTGATTTTAAAGGGAATAGTGTTACCAATACCGACTAAGCTTTGCGATATTTGAGCGGATATACGACCGCGAGTCACAATTGGTACAGTGTGCATGGAAGCGGCCGACAGGCGAGTTCGATAATGTACTTAGCGGTTTCGCCAGACTGCATGCAAAAAAAAAAGCCGCAATGCGGCGTTTTCGTTTGATTGGAATGCGGGGTGGCACCTAGCGCCATATAAATCCCGGCCCGTGTGAGGCTGTCATTCAACTGGGAGCAAATCTCTATGCGGAGTCAATAAGGCGAGCAAGCCGCCGGGGATATTCACGAGGAACATTCCAAGCCGAAATGTCAGATAGATGGTGGCAAACGGGCCGACCGTGCCCGATAACTCTTCAACCACCTTGGCAAAGGCGACCTCGCCCACGCCCAGTCCCCCGGGTGAGATCGGAATGGCGGAAAACAGATTGCCAAATACGCCCGCTACTGCCGCCACCAAAGGATCCGGCGCAAACGGGAAAATCATCGCAATGAGGACAATACTCAGGGCGACCAGCGCGCTGGCGGCAACCGATATGACGGCGCAGAACAGAAGCTGAAGCCACTTTGCCTTATATACGCTGGCGTTCTGCCGGAAAATTCGTGCGTACTCGAGCAGCCTGTCAGGCAAGAACCTTCCCAAATTAAAGAATCTGGCCAGCGCAAATGCGATAAGCATGGCGACGCCAGCCACGCACGACGCCACAAAAATCCATTCGATGCCTTCAATGTAGGAGGCCGCCTTCGCTCCTTTGTCTGAAGAAAACACCAGATAGACGCTCAGTAGACAGGCAGCACCCAACAATCCGAAAAGGGAAAACGCACGGTCTGACACAATAGATAGCGTCGCGGCGCCCCGGCCCTGCCCCTTTTTCATGCCTCTGAAAATGTACATGGCCCGCACGACATCGCCGCCTGCGGCACCTGGCATATATAGAGAAAAGAATCCGCTCATCAGCTGGATGCGCAATATCGTTGGCAGCTGAACAGGAAATCCGGCTATGCGCAGCAGCAGCCACCACCGGAATGCCCCCGCAAGAATGCCTATGAACATCAGCACGAGCGCCGGGGCGAAATACGCAGGCTTGGTGAAGGCCAACACCAACGCTCCGGCGTCGATGTAGTCACCTTTGAAGAGCGCGAATACAAGCAGCGCACCAAAGCATACCTTCAGTGCGCTGAGTATCCATCGCTTTGGATTCCTCACGATCTGCCCCAATCAGTCTGGCTTTTATCTGCGATGGGTAAACCCAAATCGCGCACAAAGCGATCAATCCGTCTGCGGCATGCAAATATCAGGACGAGCAGGGCGAGGCTTGCGAAGCTTAAGGACAGCGCAAGCGTCAGGGTTTTGGGACGATATTTCAGTTCGACGCGGAAGTCGCCGGCGGGCACTTGAATGCCCCGGAATAACCCATTTACCCTCAGCACCTGCGCGGGCTTCCCGTTGACAGTAGCCGACCAATTTGGGTGCCAGTTATCAGTAAACACGACAAGACCCGGTTCCGCCGCGTTGCTCGCAAGAACGACCTCCGCATTCCGATAACGCACAATTTCTATCGGGGTGGCCGATGACCGGTAATCGTCACGCAGCGTCAGAGCTTCATCCTGGGCCGGCTCCACGCGCGGGACAAAGAAAGCCCTGGCCATGACCGTCGGGTTTTCGTAAACGAAGGACCCCGGCGTCTCGAAAGCCAGGCTCAGCCCGTGCTCGAGAAACGCTTTTCTATAGTTCAGGTACGAAGACGGCGTGATGATGTATTTGACTCCAAGCAAATCCAGGGCAGCCCAGTCGATCTTCGTTTTTTCCGGCTCGTCCTGAATACTATATAGGCTCGGAAAAGGTCCTCTGTTCAATGTGTAGTTGAAGCCGAATTGTTGCGAAGGCTCCATGTCGAACGTGTCGTAGAAATAGTCCCGAAAATATGGAAGATTTCCTTCGTTGGTCGAACTGACTTCCTGGATTCCGAACGCCGAGCCTAGATCTGGATATAGCGCACTCGTTCCGAAGTTCGCCGTGCGGTAATTACCAACGTTTTTCTTCACGAATGCGATGACGTCAGTCGGCTTCTTGAAAAAGTCACTACGCTCGTAGCGAATCATTTTCGAAGACATCAGCAATTCGACAAACATTACCACCACGAACACCGCAGCAAGTGCCTTGAGCACCCAACCTACCCTAACAAACCTGGCGCACACCAGACCCGAGACAAGAGCGACCAGTAGGATCCCCGTCCACATAAGAGCGCTCTGCTTGAAATCCAGGTTGGGTTCGCGCAGTCCATAGGTCTGCCACAGGAAGATCGCGCCCGCGATCGCAATTCCTAGAACGGCCAGCGCGGGCAGTATCCGTGTGCTTCCCGAACGGATGTTGTCTAGTCCCAGCCCTACTAGCGCGACCATGGGCATGACGACCGACATCCACCAATATTGATTTCCGATGCTTCCAATAATTGGGATCGACGCCACAATCGGCCGGATGACTCGGGCGCCATATATATTGGCAAGAAAGAAGAGCACCGCAGCGGAGCAGACTAAGGCTACAACGCGGAACCTGTCACTTCTTCTAGTTACAGCACACGCGGCCGCTGCGAAGGCGACCAGCCCAAAATGATAAACAGTATTCGGAAAATATTTCGGCCCTAGTGACGCAGGCTCGCGGAGGTTATAAGACTCGAAAAATAGAGAGGGTGAAAACAAACCTGCTAAGCCACCGGGAAATACCACGGGGTAGTAAATTCGGATCAGGTAGTTTTTCAACAGTGCCGTACTCTCGAGATTTTCGAGCACCGGCAGATACAGAAAAGCCAGAATAGACACCGCGAAGCCGCCAGCGACTGCCTGCAAAGCCAAAATATACAGGACCGCCTTAACGGAGATCTCACGACTGGCTGCGCGATGCGCGAGATACGCCAAGGCTACGACATACACCCCGATGATGCTCACTATGGTAGTGGGCGCAAAGGTGCAACTCAACGCCAACGCAAAGCTGAGACACACCCAAACGAATCGGAGAGCACTCGGCGTCTTTGCGTGCATTAGCACTGCATAAAGACATATAGGAATGAAAGGATAGCTCTGCGCCACATTGGAGCCCAGGTTGGCGACAGCGTATCCGTTCAATAAGAAAAAAACCGCTGCGCCAATCGCTGCAGTCTTGGATAACTCAAAGACCCTGGTCATTGTCAGGATCAAGAAATAAACGCCCAGCACAAAGTAGATCAAGGCACTCACGTTGTAGCTCAAACTCGAGCCGCCCGTCAGGGCGGTCACAATCGTGGGCACCGAAAACTTCATATCCACCAGGCTTTCGGGACCCATCGCCCCCCCGGCTGCATAGGGGTTCCAATAAGGCGAATCTCCAGTTTTCATCACACGCCGCATGAATTCAATCATGGGCTCGGACTGGAATGCCGCTCCACCGGTATCGTTATAAGCTCCCCACCACTTGACGTGCTCTGGCACTGGATAGAACGGTCGCAATTCCTTGCCGCCATAATATTCAGCCGCCATGTGATCCGTCATTCGGAGGCTGGCGCCTTCGAAGATCACATCCGGAAAAACAGCAACGACAAGCGCAAGCGCAATGGCGGCACACACCAGATACTGGCGGGCCGCCCATTTTTTAAGGGAAGACATTGATTTTGAAAAACCGGATACCTGTTTCTGCGTTGCGCTCAAAACCAATATGCAATCTTGTAGCGATGCAAGAAGGAGCGCAGGAGGCAATATGAGAATCCAATGCCTTCCTTGCGGAATATGAATTTTGATACGCCCCGCGCGCGCACACCCTGCGCGCCAGGAATATATTTGACCTGGCCGCCCGTCAGAATCGCCTTGAAGGTAATCTCCGGGCTGATGCTGAAGCGATTCTGGCTCAACCCCATACCAAGCAACTCACGGCGCCGGAACATCTTGAAGGCGTAAGTGGAATCGGGGATGTATTGGCCCAATGCAATGCGTACACCGATCCGGAAGAAGAATTGGAAAAACTTGTATTTGAACGGGATGGTTGAGTCATCCCCTTTTTCCAAATACCGAGAGCACTGTGCCAGCACAGCGCCTTTCTCCATTTCGTCGTAGAGCTTGGGAATCAGTTCGATGGGATCGACGGCATCCGCAGAAACGAAAATGCCATAGCGGCCTACGCCATGGGCAGCCCCGTATCGGACCACGGCGCCATAGCCACGCCGCTGCAATTCACGACGCACCACACGCACCGGAATCACACCCCGGTTTTCCGCCGCCCACTGGGTGGCCCGCTCGTAGGTGGCGTCATCGCTCTGATCATCGACAACAACGATTTCACTTGTGAACTTCTGACCCGCGACTGCCTGTTTGACGCTATCCAGAATATCTACAATATTCTCCTCTTCATTGAGGCAAGGAATAACGATCGTCAGATCAAGGGCGTCAACGCTGGAATTCAAGATTCTTCTCGCAGAAGGGTTATCGGCCGCCCTGAAGCCAAGGCAAGCCCGACAATTCGAAAATTCATGATTGAAATGGCCGCGCCAATTATACGTAGATCTTTAGGCGTAGTCTGAATCGATGGTGGAAACCCTCATCGTTCATACTTTTCGCGACAAAAAAAGGCGGACCGCAAGGTCCGCCTTTTTGAAGTGCTGATTCCGCTTAGAACGGAATATCGTCGTCCATGTCCGCCAGGTTGGCGCCGCTGCTGGCAGGGGCCGCTGCGGGGGCCGGGCGCTGTTGGGGCGCCGGGCGTTGGGCCGGAGCCGCGCGCTGCTGGCGCGGCGCGTCGTCGTAGCCGCCGCCACCGTAGTTGCCGCCGCCACCGCCGCCGCCGTCTTCGCGGCCGCCCAGCATCTGCATCTGGTCAGCGACGACCTCGGTGCTGAAGCGGTCGGCGCCCGTGTCCTTGTCTTGCCACTTGCGGGTCTTGAGGCGGCCCTCGATGTAGACCGAGCGGCCCTTCTTCAGGTATTCGCCGGCGATTTCAGCCAGGCGGTTGTACATGACGACGCGGTGCCATTCGGTTTCTTCGCGCTTTTCGCCGCTGGCCTTGTCCTTCCAGGACGAGGTGGTGGCGATCGACATGTTGCAGATTGCCGCCCCGTCGGGGCTATAGCGGACTTCCGGGTCGCGACCCAGATTGCCCACGAGTATGACTTTGTTAACCGATGCCATGCCGATGTCCCTCTGTTGTTGACAGCCTGCGCCTTGCGTTGCCGCGAGCGCGCCGGCAACAACATAAAAAAGCGATGTTGAAGACCGGCTTCATGAAACTCGCCGGTCATCGAAGCGATGCCGGCGATGCCCAGGTGAAGCCTGTGTTGATGCGTATTATCGACGAAAAGCGCTCGCCGCGCCAAACGGGATCAGTGACAGATCGAACACTGCTGACAAACCATTTCGGCGCTGTTGGACGCCGTTCGGGGCCAGATCCACGACTTTCCGAAGTCTGCGGGAAAGCCCGCAGCCATCAGGCCAGGGGCCGCAGCGCCCAGGTGACCGCCAGCCATACCGCCGACAGGATTGCTGCAGCGATGAACACCGCGCTGGCGCCGGACTGCGACGCCAGCCAGCCGCCCAGGGCGCCCCCCGCGAAGAGGCCCGCGGCCTGCGCGGTGTTGTAGAAGCCTAGCGCCAGCCCTTTGTAGGCCTGCGGCGCCACGCGCGACACGAGCGAGGGCTGCAGGGCTTCCAGCACGTTGAAGGCGACGAAGAATCCGGTCAGCGCGATGGCCAGCGTGTAAAAGCCATGGCTGGCGGCCGGCAGCAGTGCGCACACCAGCACCAGGGCGGCGACCGACGCGCGCAGCGCGCCCCGGTGCGCCCGGCGCTTTTCGGCAACGAACACCACCGGCACCATCAGGACGAACGACACCAGGATGACCGGCAGGTAGACCTTCCAGAGGTCGCGCGCGTCCAGCCCGCCGACCTTGGCCAGCAACGCCGGCACCACGACAAAGAGCGACACCTGAATCAGATGCAGCACGAAGACGCCGAAATTCAGGCGCAGCAGGTCGCGATGGGTCAGGACCTCGCGTGGCTTGGCTGCCTGCATCGTGCGGGCCTGCGTGCGGGGCACGACCGGCACCACCCAGCGCGCGACCGCCAGGCAGACGACGCCCAGGCAGGCGATGGTCCAGAACAGACCCGACAGCCCCCACCAGCCCACCAGCACCGGCGAAAGCACCAGGGACACGGCGAAGGAAAGCCCGATCGATGCGCCCACCATCGCCATGGCGCGCGTGCGCACTTCGTCGCGGGTGGCGTCGGCCAGCCAGGCGGTGACGGCTGCGGAAATGGCGCCGGCGCCCTGGATGGCCCGGCCGATCGTGATCCAGAAAACATCCGTCGCCTGCGCACACACGATGCTGCCGGCGACAAAGAGAAGCAGCCCGAACAGCACCACGGGGCGACGCCCCCAGCGGTCGGAAGCCAGACCGAACGGGATCTGCATGAACGCCTGGGTCAGGCCGTACATGCCCAGCGCGAGGCCCACGCGGACGGGATCATCGCCGCCCGGCATGCCGCTTGCGGCAACGGCGAAGACGGGCAGCAACAGGAACAGGCCCAGCATCCGCGCGGCGAACAGGCCGGCCAGGGCCACGCTCGCGCGGCGCTCGGAAGGGGTCAATTTCAGTTTTTTGTCTGCCGGCATGCGGAAAGTTCAACGATGACTAGGGCGGCGCGCATGTTTGCATGTCATACGCTCACGGTCTGATTCTTGCGGTGCGGCGCCGGCCTCTGGCCTGTCCAACCCGATGAACGGCCTTGAACGCGAGAGGATTCGGCGCGCTATAGTACCAAGTTGGCCTTTGAAACCGCTGAAATGCGCCCAAAGGGTGCGCGAGATCAAAGGCGCCATCGACGACGCAACTGGACGTTACCCATACCGACGTGACCATACGCATTCGGG
>Ga0256798_1000416_pt1 | contig 12364 bp, 15 predicted proteins | sample MC6MC0949MT_FD_190193 | JGI IMG/M metagenome (GOLD analysis project Ga0256798, IMG submission 190193) | Metatranscriptome of enriched soil aggregate microbial communities from Iowa State University, Ames, United States - MC6-MC0949-MT... | ecosystem: Environmental > Terrestrial > Soil >... | reverse complement strand
GGGTACCGCACGCGGGGTGCCGAGCGCCCCGACGCGCACGCCAGTGATGCGCGCGAGCGCGTCGAGGTCGTCGGCGTCGTGCCGGCGCGCGGCGTGCGCGATGATCGCGGCGCACGCCTCGGCGTCGTCGAGCGCGTTGTGGTGCGAGAAGTCCTCGAACCCGGCGGCCATCGCGGCGACGGGCAGCCGGTACGAGTCGAGGTGATAGGTCTTGCGGGCGACCTGCAGGCTGCAGAGGTAGCGGTGCACGGGCACCTCGAGCCCGAACGCCTCCGACGACTTCGCGATGACGCCCATGTCGAACGTCGCGTTATGCGCGACGAGCCAGTCGTCGCCCGTGAACTCGCGGAACTCGTCGAGGCGGGCGGCCCAGCTCGTCGCATCCGCGACCATGTCGGGGGTGATGCCGTGGATGCGGACGTTCCACTCGTTGAACTCGTCGTGCGGGAACGGCGGCCGCAGCAGCCAGTACGCCCGGTCGACGACGCGCCCGTCGCGCACCTTCACGAGCCCGACCGAACACGCCGAAGCGCCCGAGGAGTTCGCGGTCTCGAAGTCGATGGCGGTGAATTCCACGGGCATGCGGGCATCGTCGCACGGCCCGCCGACGGTTGACGGATGCCTCGCCGCTGCCGTGGAATGGGGGCATGGATCACCTCGGCCCGGAGAACGAGCACGCGGCGCGGTCGTTCGGCTCCGCGGCATCCGTCTATCACGCGGCGAGGCCGGGCTACCCGGCCGAGGCCGTCGCCTGGCTCATCGGCGACGCGACGCGCGTGCTCGACCTCGGCGCCGGCACCGGCAAACTCACCGAGGTGCTCGTCGGGCTCGACCGCGAGGTCATCGCGATCGACCCCGTGGAGGAGATGCTCGACGAGCTCGAGATCGCGGTGCCCGGGGTGCCGCGCATCCTCGGCACGGCCGAGGACATCCCGATCGAGGACGACGCCGTCGACGCGGTCGTGGTCGGGCAGGCGTGGCACTGGTTCATCCCCGAGCGGGCGGTGCCCGAGATCGCCCGCGTGCTGCGCCCGGGCGGCGTGCTCGGGCTGGTGTGGAACAGCCGCGACACGAGCGTCGGCTGGCTGCGCGAGGCGGGCGACATCATGCACGAGCGACACGACGCGAGCGCGAGCTTCGAGGGGTACGTGCGCATCGGGGCGCCGTTCGGGCCCATCGAGGAACACACGGTCGCCTGGTCGGCGACGATGAACCGCGAGCGGTTCCTGGACCTCGTGCGTTCGCGCTCGTACTTCATCACCGCGTCGGCCGACGAGCAGCGTGAGACGATCGCGAAGCTCGAGCAGCTGCTGGCGGAGCATCCCGATCTCGTCGGCCGCGACGAACTCGAGGTGCCGTACCTGACCCGCTGCTTCCGCGCCCGGCTGGCCTGACGCGCGGGCGGGCCGCCGCATCCGGTGCGGGGATGCCGCTGCCCGACGGACCTGTGGCGGTCAGGCTGCGGCGGCGAACCTGCCGAGCACGTACTCCCAACCGGTGACGTAGCGCGCGTGCAGGTCGTCGTCGGCGTCGCGGCGCTTCGCCCAGCCCGTGTGCACGAGGGTGACGGTGCTGCCATCCGCGTCGGGGCTGAACGTGACCGACACATCGGTCGCCTCCTCGGGGCCGTTGCCCGGATGCCACGTGAACGCGAGTTCGTGCGGGGGAGCCCAGCGCGTCACGGTGCCCCAGACGCTCGTCGATCCGTCGCGCAGCGTCTCGACGACGAGGCCGCCGACGTGACCGTCGATCGCGACCGAGACCGCGTCGAGGCCACCGGCGGAGTGGGTGGCGAGCGGCCACCACTCGGCCATGCGGGCGGTGAAGAGCTCGAACGCCCGGTCGGGGGCGAGCGGCACGTGCACGGTCTTCACGATCGCATCGCTCGGCAGGGCGGTCTCGCTGCGAGCCTCGTCGCCCAGGACTTCGTCGTTCACGATGACTCCTTCGATTCGCGCTCCGCCGCCTCGGCGAAGCGGGTCAATGCGGCCGACCAGAACTCGTCGAGCCAGCCGCGCAGCGCCTCGGCGCCGCGGTCGTCGAGGCGGTAGATGTTGCGCGTGCCGACGGCCTCGTGCACGACGAGTCCGCTGCCGCCGAGCACACGCAGGTGTTGCGAGACGGCGGGCCGGCTCACGGGCAGGTGGCTCGCGAGTTCGCCCACCGAGAGCGGGCCCGACGTGGCGAGCAGCTCGACGATGCGCCGCCGGGTCGGGTCGCCGAGGGCGTCCAACACTTGGTAAGCCTCCACGAACGGTAAGCTACTCCTTACCTATCCTGGCCGCAACGCGCGACAAGAGGCATCCAGCCGCCGCGGCTCGAACCCGATCGACGGTCCGAGACCGGGCAACTCAGAACGGGTAGTAGGAGAGCACTGGCGCCGTGAGCATGACGATGGTCGTGTGGCTCTCGTCAGGACGGAGCCCCACCATGTCGGTGATGTCGCCCCGCGGAGGGGTGGGCGGGATGAGCGACGGATCCTCGGGGTCGATGCGATAGTCGGCCTCGTCGTGAACGAGGGGCGACACAGCGGCGACCTCGCTCGTCGGCGATCCGACGGTCGGGCCGCTCGCGCTGCGCACCGCGATGCCCTCGACCTCAGGTGCGGTGACTTCCACGAGCGACGGCAGGAAGTAGTCGGTGCGGGGCTTCTCGAGGCCGACGGCATCGCCGAGGGTGAACTCGCCCCACGTGTAGAGGTCGAAGTCGACGTAGTGCCCACCGGATCCGTCACGAACCGAGGTCACCGGGTCGGCGCCGAACGCATCGGTGAGTGCCGCGACCGCCGCGTCGACTTCGTCGGCCCACAGGTGGGTGAAGGTCGTCGTGCCCTCGGTGTCGACGAGGCTGAAGCCGGTGCCGTCCACGACGATCTCGGCTATCTCGGGTTCGGCAGGCTCGGGTGCCTCGCTCGTGGCGGCAGGCGTCTCGGTCTGGGACGGCGCCTGCGTCGCCGAGGGGGGCGCGCTCGCCGTGCAGCCGGCGAGTGCGACTGCGGCGAGCGCGATGAGCGCGAAGCGGAGCATCCTCATGCATTTGAGCATGCCCGACCGTGCGGCAACGATGGGTGACGCTCCGATAACGAATCAGCGGGGGCCTGCGCCGATCCGACGATCGGCCGCTCACCGGTAGACTGTGCCCCCGTGGCACTCACCATCGGAATCGTCGGTCTCCCGAACGTCGGCAAGTCGACCCTCTTCAACGCCCTCACCAAGAACCAGGTGCTCGCGGCGAACTACCCGTTCGCGACGATCGAGCCCAACATCGGCGTGGTGAACCTGCCCGATCCGCGACTCGAGCAGCTCGCGGCGATCTTCGGGTCCGAGCGCATCCTGCCGGCCGCCGTGTCGTTCGTCGACATCGCGGGCATCGTGCGCGGCGCCTCGGAGGGCGAGGGGCTCGGCAACAAGTTCCTCGCGAACATCCGCGAGGCCGACGCGATCGCCCAGGTCGTGCGCGGCTTCGAGGACGGCGACGTCGTGCACGTCGACGGCAAGGTCGACCCGAAGTCCGACATGGAGACGATCAACACCGAGCTCATCCTCGCCGACCTCGAGACTCTCGAGCGCGCGATCACGCGCTACGAGAAGGAGGTCAAGGGCAAGAAGCTCGACCCCTCGGTGCTGGCGGCGGCCGTCGAAGCCCGCGACGTGCTCCAGGCCGGCACCCCGCTCTCGGCGTCGAAGGTCGACCTCGCGCCGATCAAGGAGCTCGGCCTGCTCACGGCCAAGCCGTTCATCTACGTGTTCAACGTCGACGAGTCGGTGCTCACGGATGCCGCGAAGAAAGCGTCGCTCGCTGAGCTCGTGGCGCCGGCGGAGGCGGTGTTCCTCGACGCGAAGATCGAGTCGGAGCTCATCGACCTCGACCCCGAGGATGCGGCCGAGCTCCTCGCCTCGACCGGTCAGGAGGAGTCGGGCCTCGACCAGCTCGCCCGCGTCGGCTTCGACACGCTCGGCCTGCAGACCTACCTCACCGCGGGCCCCAAGGAGTCGCGCGCGTGGACGATCCACAAGGGCGACAAGGCCCCGCAGGCCGCCGGCGTCATCCACACCGACTTCGAGCGCGGCTTCATCAAGGCCGAGGTGATCTCGTTCGCCGACCTCGTCGAGACCGGCTCGGTCGCCGAGGCCCGCGCGAAGGGCAAGGCCCGCATGGAGGGCAAGGACTACGTCATGCAGGACGGCGACGTGGTGGAGTTCCGCTTCAACGTGTAGCGGCGGGCCGGGTCGGAGCGTCGTGGGAGGATGCTCGGATGACCCTACCGACCCCGACCCTGGAGACCGAACGACTCCTGGTCCGCCCGTTCGCCGACACCGACGCCGACGACCTCTTCGCCCTGAACAGCGATGCGCACGTGCTGCGCTACTGGGACTCCCCGCCGTGGACCGACCGCGCGTCGATCGCGCGATTCATGGCCGGATGCGAGCGGATGGCCGAGGAAGGCACGGGCGCCCGCGTCGCGATCGAACGCACCACCGACGGGAGCTTCGTCGGCTGGTGCACCTTCAACAGCTGGGATCCCGACTTCCGAAGCGCATCGCTGGGCTTCTGCCTCACGCAGGCTGCCTGGGGCCAGGGCTATGCGACCGAGGCGGCCCGCGCCGTGCTGCAGTGGGCCTTCGACGCACTCGACCTGAACCGCGTACAGGCCGAGTGCGACACCCGCAACGCGGCATCCGCCCGGGTGCTCGAGAAGCTCGGCTTCGTCCGCGAGGGCACGCTGCGCGAGGACTGCATCGTCAACGGGGTCGTGTCCGACTCCTGGGTGTACGGCCTGCTGCGGCGCGACCGGGTGGCCTGAGCCCGCGACTGGTGGCCTGAGCCCGCGAATGGTGAGGGGCCTCAGGCGGTCGCGAGCACGGGCGCCGCGTCGAGCGCGAGGGCCGCGGCACGACGTCCTTCGGCGATGAGGCGCGGGGCATCCGACATCGTCCACTGGGCCATGCCCTCCATCTCGGGCTGGACGAGCACGACCGAGGGGTCGCGCACGAGTTCGGCGGTGCGGCTCACGGTGCGCATCATGCGGACGTTCTCGAACTTGGCGTGCAGGCGCACGACGACGACGTCAGAGGCGCCGAGCTCGCGCGCGGCGGCGAACGGCACGTTGTCGACCATGCCGCCGTCGGCGAGGAGCGCACCGTGGCGGCGGACGGGTGCGAGCAGGCCCGGAACCGCGATGGTCGACCGCAGAGCGACGCTCAGCGGCCCGCGGTCGATGGTCACGGCGCGACGGGTGCGGAGATCGGTGGCGACCGCGCCGAAGCGTCGCGGGAGCTCTTCGATCAGCGGATCGCAGCCGAACACGCGTCGTACGCCGTCGTCGATGGCACGGGAGTCGAGCAGGCCCAGTCGCGGAGCGAACGACCAGCGGGCGATCTCTCGCCAACGGAACGCGAGGGCGGCGCGCTCGATCTCCGCCGCGTCGAAGCCGGCCGCGTAGGCGGCGGCGATCAAGGCGCCCGAGCTGGTCCCGACGGCGATGCCGGGGCGGATGCCGCGGGCCTCGAGCTCGTGCAGCACGCCGATGTGCGCCGCCCCGAACGCGGCGCCGCCGCTCAGAGTGAGGCCGAGGGCGGGGTCGTCGCGCATGATCACGTAGGGTTCTCCGATCTGTCTGCGGGTCGACCGTAACCCGCCCGTTCGCGGCGACGCTGTGTGGCCGCAGTGAGAACCCTGAGCGCCTGGGGCAACGCCTCTCCGACCGGAGCTTCGGTACCGTAGGGCAATGAGCGACACCCTTCCCCCCTGCCCCGAGTGCGGCAGCGAGCACGCCTACGAGATGGGCGCACTGCTCGTCTGCCCGATGTGCGGTCACGAGTGGGCACCTGCCGATGCCGCGGGGGATGCCGCCGCGGATCCCGGGCCGCGGGAGATCCGCGACGCCGTCGGCAACGTGCTCGCCGACGGCGATACCGTGACGATCGTCAAGGACCTCAAGGTCAAGGGCGCATCGGGCACCGTCAAGGTCGGTACGAAGGTGCGCGGCATCCGCCTCATCGACGGCGTCGGCGACCACGACATCGACGGCAAGGTCGAGGGGTTCGGGCAGCTGCAGTTGAAGTCGAGCGTCGTCAAGAAGGCGTGAGCGTGGCGCCGAACAGCGAAGTGCGCGCCGCGTACGGCGCGCGGGCCGACGAGTACACCGCGCTCCTCGGCTCGGTCGAGGCGATGGCCGCTCCCGACCGGGAGACCATCGACGGCTGGGCGCGTTCGCTCGACGGCCGGGCGCTCGACGTGGGCTGCGGACCCGGGCACTGGACCCAGCACGTGCGCGGGCTCGGCGTCGACATCACCGGTGTCGACCTGGTGCCCGAGTTCGTCGAGGGTGCACGTCGTCGGTTTCCCGATGTCCCATTCGAGCTCGGCGACCTCGAGGCGCTTCCGGCCGCGGATGACTCGCTCGGCGGCATCCTCGCCTGGTACTCCGTCATCCACACGCCGCCGGCCGACGTGCCCGGCGTTCTCGGCGAGTTCGCCCGTTGCATCCGCCCCGGAGGCTCACTGCTCATCGGGTTCTTCGACGGTGAGCGGGTCGAGCCGTTCGACCACGCGGTCGTCACCGCCTACTACTGGCCGGTGGTCGAGATGGCCGGGCTGCTCGTCGAGGCGGGGTTCGACATCGTCGAGACGCACACACGTACCGATCCGGGGCATCGCCCGTACGGCGCGATCCTCGCGCGGCGGATCGCAGTGTAGGAACTCCCGCGCTCTGGGCAGCGTGTCGCGGCGACCGGCGCGGCGTGCCGGCGGTTGTTCCTACAGTCGGGGACGCGTCCCGCGGAGCGATTGCCGCCGACGGGTGCCGACCGGTAGGAAGGAGAGATGCTGCGCGGCAAGACGATCGGGCTCCGAGCCCGGCACGACGACGACATCCCGATCCTCCTGGCCGAGCTCTACGACGACCCGGTCAATTCGGCGCGCGCCGAGGGGCGGCCGTGGCGTCCGCTCACGCCCGGCACGAAAGACCGTCGGCTCGTGGTCGACGAGTCGGCCGAGGGCCTCGTGCAGTTCTCCGTCATCGAGCTCGAGGGCGGAAGCCTCGTCGGTTCGGCGACGTTCTGGGGCATCGACACCCACAACCGGAGTGCCCACATCGGCCTCGGCTTGCTGCCCTCGACGCGCGGCAAGGGTTATGGCACCGATGTCGTCGCCACGCTCTGCGAGTACGGATTCGCCTTCCGCGGCATGCACCGTCTGCAGATCGAGACGCTCGCCGACAACCATGCGATGCTGCGCGCCGCCGAGCACAACGGCTTCGTGCGCGAGGGCGTGCTCCGCTCCTCGGCGTGGGTCGTCGGCGAGCACCTCGACGAGGTGATCCTCGGGCTGCTCGCCGACGAGTGGCGACAGCGGGTACAACGTGGGTAGGGGCATCGCAAGAGCGACGGAGAGGTTCGGAGATCGCACGCGCGCACGGAACGGACGGACATGACCGACATCTTGGACCGTCCGGCAAGTTCACCGTCCGACTCGTCGACCACGTGCGATCCCTCGAAGACGAGGCCACGCTCGTCGCCGCCACGCTCGTGCTCTCCTACGCGCTCGCCGAATCGGCGGCGCTCGACAAGCTCGGACTGGAATCACGAAGGGTATCCGGAATCGAGGATTGGGGTGCCCGGCTGCTCGAAGCGGCCGCGAAGACCTGGTCTGACGTGGAGGGCGGGCTCGCGGGGATCGCCGAGGTCGGCGTCATGCGCAACCTCGTCTCGCACGGCGCGAATGAAGTCGACGCGAAAAGCCATGCTCGCCTGGCGAAGGCGGGAAGCACGAGCCACGCGCTCGGGAGCGAGGTCGTGCTCGACTACGACCGGGTCACGCTGTACCGCGCGCGGCTTCGCAGTCTCCTCGTCGCGGGAGGGCTCGGTCGCCCCGGAGCCTGACGGCACGCGTTCGAGCAGGTGCCAGACCTCCGATGACTGTCCTCAGGCGCCGGGCGCCGTCTCCTCGCGGAGGCGCGGCTCGACCCGCTGGTCGGGGTGCACGCCCGCCTTGTCCGCGTAGAAGGTGCGGATGACGTCCATGTCGCCGGCGATGTCGCCCGTGAGCTCGATGGTCGGGCCGAGGCCCGTCGTCATCGTGGTGCGGTCGACGTATCCGAGGGTCACCGGCATACCCGTCTCACGGGCGATGCGGTAGAAGCCCGACTTCCAGTACTCGTGTGCGCCTCGGGTGCCGTCGGGGGTGACGACGAGCCCGAAGACCTCGCCGGCGCGGATGCGTGCGACGACCTCGCCGACGACGCGGCTCGGGTCGGCGCGGTCGACGGGGATGCCGCCGAGCCCGCGCATGATCGGACCGCGCCAGTTGGTGAACAGGCTCTTCTTGCCGAGCCAGCGCACATCGACGCCGAGCCGCCAGGCGATGGCGAGCATGAGCACGAAGTCCCAGTTCGAGGTGTGCGGTGCGCCGACGAGTACCGTCGGGCGGGAAGGGGCCGGCTCGCCCGCGAGGGTCCACCGGCTGAGGGCCCAGTAGACGCGAGAGACGGAGCGACGCAGCATCCCGCAACCGTATGCGATCGCATATGTCCGTGTCGGTATGCGGAGCGCCGTCCGCAACCACGTCGGCGTATGCAGCAGGATGTGTCGGATGAGCAACCCCGTCACCATCCACCTGCGCTACGAGATCGATGCCGACAAGATCGAGGAGTTCCGCGAGTACGGGCAGCGTTGGATCCGGCTCGTGAACCGTCTCGGCGGCACGCACCACGGCTACTTCCTGCCGAGCGAAGGCGACAGCGACGAGGCGTTCGCGATGTTCACCTTCCCGTCGCTCGCGGCCTACGAGCAGTACCGCCTCGCGTCGGCCGACGACCCCGAATGCGTCGAGGCGTACCTGTTCGCGGTCGAGACCGGGTGCATCCGCCGATACGAGCGCCGCTTCCTCGCGCCCGTCTTCGAGTGAGCCGACGGCCGGGGATGCCGCGGCGCTGAGGCCGATCCGCCCCCGATGCGCATCGCCGGCCCAGGGCTGACTAGGGTTGTCCGGTGACTGCAACACTCGTGGCCCAGGGACTCGCGGGCGGATACGCCCATCGCACGCTGTTCGAGGACCTCGACCTCACGGTCGCGCCGGGCGACGTGGTCGGCGTCGTCGGCGCCAACGGCGCCGGCAAGTCGACGCTGCTCGGCATCCTCGGCGGGGCGATCGCACCACTCTCCGGCACCGTCTCGCTCGCGCCGTCGGACGCATTCGTCGGCTGGCTGCCGCAGGAGCACGAGCGGGTCGAGGGCGAGACGATCGCGCAGTACGTCGCCCGGCGCACGGGTTGCGCCGAGGCATCCGCCCGCTTGGATGCGGCAGCCGAACTGCTCGCCCTGGCCGAGCCGCCCGCCGGCATGGACCCGGCCGACGAGTACTCGATCGCACTCGAACGCTGGCTCGCCTCGGGCGCGGCCGACCTCGACGACCGGCTGCCGGCCGTGCTCGCCGAGCTCGGGCTCGCGGTCGGCGACGGCGAGACCGCCGACGGCACGACGCTCATGCCCGATTCGCTCATGACCGGGCTCTCGGGCGGGCAGGCCGCACGCGTCGGCCTCGCCGCGCTCATCTGCTCGCGCTTCGACATCGTCTTGCTCGACGAACCGACGAACGACCTCGACCTCGACGGGCTCGCTCGGCTCGAGTCGTTCGTCGCGGGCCTGCGCGGCGGGGTCGTGCTCGTGAGCCACGACCGGGAGTTCCTCGCCCGCACGGTCACGAAGGTGCTCGAGCTCGACCTCGCCCAGCACTCCAACCGGGTCTACGGCGGCGGCTACGACGCCTACCTCGAGGAACGCGAGACGGTGCGACGTCACGCCCGCGAGGACTACGAGGAGTTCGCCGCGAAGAAGGCCGATCTCGTCGCCCGCGCCCGCGTGCAGCGGGAGTGGTCGAGCCAGGGCGTGCGCAACGCCATGAAGAAGTCGCCCGACAACGACAAGATCCGCCGCAAGGCCGCCACCGAGTCGAGCGAGAAGCAGGCGCAGAAGGTGCGCCAGATGGAGAGCCGCATCGCCCGCCTCGATGAGGTCGAGGAGCCGCGCAAGGAGTGGAAGCTCGAGTTCACCATCGGGCAGGCGCCGCGTTCGTCGTCGGTCGTCGCCACGCTGGACGCGGCATCCGTCACCCGTGGCGACTTCATGCTGGGACCGGTGTCGCTGCAAGTGTCGGCGGGCGACCGCATCGGCATCACCGGGCCGAACGGCGCGGGCAAGTCGACGCTGCTCGGCCTGCTGCTCGGGCGCATCGCGCCCGAAGCTGGACGAGCCGGCCTCGGCTCGTCGGTCGCGATCGGCGAGATCGACCAGGCTCGCTCGCAGCTCGCCGGACCGACGCCGCTCGCCGACGCCTTCGAGTCGCTCGTGCCCGAGTTCAACGCGGGCGAGGTGCGCACCCTGCTCGCGAAGTTCGGGCTCAAGGCCGACCACGTGCTGCGGCCCGTCGACGACCTGTCGCCCGGCGAGCGCACGCGCGCGGGCATGGCGCTGCTGCAGGCGCGCGGGGTCAACGTGCTCGTGCTCGACGAGCCCACGAACCATCTCGACCTGCCCGCGATCGAGCAGCTCGAGGAGGCGATCGAGGGCTACGGGGGCACGTTGCTGCTCGTGACCCACGACCGCCGGATACTGGAGCATGTGCGGCTCGACCGGCGCTGGCACGTCGAGGCGGGCCGCGTCACCGAGGCCTGAGGCGAGACATTCGTCGCGCAGGCGTGCAAGACTCGCGGCACGGGCGACACAAGCAGGGTGTGAGGAATGCCGATGCCGCCGTCGCCGACGAGCCGACCGAGGGAGTGGCGATGCCCGTGAGCGCCGACCCGTCCGAGTCGTCGGGTCCGTCGGGTCCGCCGGATCGGCCTGATCGGGGCGTCGATGCGGGCGCCGGGCCCGCGACCGACAGGCAGCACGACGTCGCGACGACCGACGACGCCGCCTGGTTCACGGCACTCGTGCACGCCCACGCGACGGCCCTCGTGCGCTACTTCGCGCGGCGCGGTCCCCGTCAGGACGCCGAGGACCTCGCGTCAGAGGTCTTCGCGACCGCCTGGCGCCGCCGCGATGACGTGCCCCGCGACGCGGAGCTGCCGTGGCTGTATCGCACGGCGGGGTTCACGCTCGCGAACCATCGGCGCAAGCACGTCGACCTTCCCATCGAAGACGTGCCCGAGGCGGGAGCCGTCCGCGTCGCGGACGACCCCGAGCTGAGCGCGCTCTTCGACGCCGAACTGCGCGGCGCCCTCGCGAGCGTCGGCGAGCGCGATCGGCGCATCCTCCTGCTGCACGCATGGGAGGGCCTCGACGGCGAGGAGCTCGCACAGGTGCTCGGCATCTCGAGATCGGGTGCGGATGCCGCGCTCTCACGTGCACGCAAGCGCCTGCGCGAGGCGTGGGGCGAGCGTCTGACCTTCTGACCCGAGAACGCGCGCAGGTGCAAGGTTCGGTGGGCGAGGCACATAGGCAGGGTGTACGCGGATCGACGGCGTACCCAGACGGAGGCAGATCGACATGAACGACGAGCGGGACACGAGCGAGGCGGGCGACGAGCGCGACGCCGTCGACGCCGGAATCGAGCGCGACGCGGTCGCGCGGCTGCGCGCGGCCGACCCGGCTGCCGGCCTCGAGGCTCGCGAGGGCTTCGCCGACGAGGTGGTCGCCCGGTCGATGGGGGGCGACGCGGTCGTCGCGCCGAGCGCGCTGGGCGATTCGATGCGCGCTCCGGTCGCCGACTTGGACGCTGAGCGGACGCGACGTCGCCCGCGATGGATCGCGGTCGCTGCCGTCGCCGCTTCGCTCGTCGTCGTCGGCGGCGCCGGATTCGCGGCCGGCACGGTGACGAACGCGGATTCGACCGTGGCCGGCCAGGCCGCGGCCCCGCCGATCTCACTGCAGGGCGGGCAGGCGGGGGCCTCGGGCGGCGGAGGCGCCGAGTCGACCGCCGGTCAGGCGATGCAGGGGCCGGTCGCGATGGATGCCTCGGGCAGCGCGTCGGGCAAGATGGCCGCCGACGCGGCGTACCCGTACGGCTTCGGCTACGGACGGAACGTCTTCACCGCGACGGGACTCGCGAGCGACGCCGGGACGGCGAAGGGATACGGGTTCGACGCGCGCTCGGCATCGAACCCCGAGACGGTCGGGGCGCTCGCGACGGCGCTCGGTGTCGACGGGACTCCCGAGCTCGTCGACGGGATGTGGCAGGTCGGGCCGAACGACGGAACGGCCCCGTCGGTCGGAGTGACGCTCGACGGCATGCTGAGCTTCTGGTACAACGACCCGGCACTCGACCCGTGGGCCGAGTGCAACAAGCTCCTCGAGACCGGCAACACCGATCAGCCGTGCGAGCCGTCGCCCGGTGAACTGCCGAGCCCCGACGCCGCCATCGC
>Ga0256798_1000405_pt1 | contig 12507 bp, 15 predicted proteins | sample MC6MC0949MT_FD_190193 | JGI IMG/M metagenome (GOLD analysis project Ga0256798, IMG submission 190193) | Metatranscriptome of enriched soil aggregate microbial communities from Iowa State University, Ames, United States - MC6-MC0949-MT... | ecosystem: Environmental > Terrestrial > Soil >... | reverse complement strand
CCGTCTCCAACAAGCTCACGGGCGAACGGCTCCATCCCGCCGAGCAGGCCACTGCGAGCGATCACGGTGACCTTCGACCCCAGCGAGGCGTAGGCCGTCGCCATCTCGGCCGCGACGACCCCGCCGCCGATGACCGCCAGGTGCGCCGGAACGTGGTCCGAGCTGGTCGCGTCACGACTCACCCACGGCCGGGCCTCCAGGAGGCCCTCGATGTTCGGGACGGCCGGGTCGGAACCCGTCGCGATCACGACCGCACTTCTCGCGATCAGCACGGTCTCGGCACCGTCTGACGCAGTGACGATGACACGGCGCACCCCGTCCAGACGGGCGTGGCCTCGCAGCACGTCGATCCCGGCGCCGGTCGCCCAGTCGACCTGCGATGCATCCGACCAGTGATGCGCTGCCGCATCCCGGCGTGCGAACGCCGCAGCGACGTCGATCTCACCGACGACTGCCTGCGCTGCGCCCTGCACGCCTCGGGCCGCGCGAAGCGCCTGGCCTGGTCGCAGGAGCGCCTTCGACGGCATGCACGCCCAGTACGAGCACTCACCTCCGACCAGTTCGTGCTCGACCAACAGCGCCGTCAACCCACCCTGGACGGCACGGTCTGCGACGTTCTCGCCGACGGCGCCGGCGCCGAGGACGATCACGTCGTACTCGCTCCGGTCGATCGGTGACGCCGCCTTCTCCTCGACCAAAGGGTCGTCCGTGTTGCGTTCCATCGTTCCGTCTCCTAGTCCTGATCTAGGACTGTCTACTTCTGATGGATACCTCAACGGTACGAACGGCGTAGCCTATTCCCATGTCCTCGCGAAGCTATGACGATCTCTGCGGGGTCGCCCGCACCCTCGACGTGGTCGGTGAACGATGGGCGATGCTCATCGTTCGCGAACTGGTACTCGGCCCGAAACGCTTCAGCGATCTTCGCGAGTCGTTGGACGGCATCAGCCAGAACGTGCTGAGCCAACGACTGCGCGAACTCACGGCCTCGGGCATCGTGCAGCGCGTACGTCTCGGGGTTCCTGCCAGCACAAGCGCCTACGAACTCACCGAGGTGGGGCGCGACGTCGAGCCGGTGCTCATCGCCATGGCGCGTTGGGGCATCTCCCAACCGGCCCCGGCGGGTGCCCACCTCGGGCATGACCCGTTCGTGCTGATGCTGAAGGCGTTCTACTCCCCTGGGCTCGATTCGTTCGACGGCCAGGTCAGGCTCGTCCTCGAGCCGGATCGCTACGACCTCGAGATCGCAGGTGGGACCCTCCACGCCCGGCGAGCGAGCGGGCCAACACCCAATCTCGTGATCGAGGGCGATCCCATCGCACTGCGCAACGTCGTCAAAGGCGATCGAGGGTTGGGCGAGGCGATCGACGACGGAGACGTCGTCGTCGTGGGCGACCAGAGCCGTGCTGCAGCATTCCTCGCGCTCTTCCCAGTTCGATCGTCGTTCGCGGCAGCCTGAGCGCGATCCTGCGATCAGAGAGGGATGTCAGGCGCGTGGACGCTTCCACGCGATGAGGCGTGCGGTCGTCCGCTGTCGCACCTCGCCCGTCTGGTTGACCGTCTGGTGCGACACGACGAGGATAGCGCGGTCGGGGCGTGACCTCGACCAGATGATGTCGTCGATGACCCCCTCGACGTGGACACGGTCGCCAGGCAGCGTGGCGGTAGGCCAGCCAATCTCTCCCCCGGCGCCGACGATCCCCGTCGCGATCGGGAGCGCGTCGACGAGCAGACGCATGGTCTCGGCAGCCGTGTGCCATCCGCTGCCCACGAGGCGATCGAAGAACGTGCCGATCGAGGCGTCGGCGTCGACGTGAAAGGGTTGCGGGTCGAACCTCGTCGCGAACTCGGTGATCGCCTCGGCGGTGATCTCCTGCTCGCCCGACCGAAACGTCTGCCCCACCGAGAAGTCGTCGGCCCACAGTCCATCGGGTCTCGTCGGCTTCGGGACTTCCACCTTCCCTGCCATATGCGCCCCTCGTCTCAGTGTTCGGTCGTCGATCAATCATCCCGCTGCGATCGAGGGCCGGGTAGACCCGCTCACAAGCCGAAGTCCCAGAAGCCGCCGAGATCCTCGCCATCGACACTCTGATCGGCATCGCCGTACGAAGCGCTCGCATCGCCCACCGCGTGTTCCTCAGCTGGTGTCCAGGCCGTGAACGCGACCGAGCTGATCGCATACCAGGAGATGACATCGAACATGGATGCCGCAACCCACGCGCTCGTCACCGAACCACGTTCGTCATCCCTGAAGAGGCGTGCGAGTGCTCCAGGGGTCCGCTTCTCGATGTGAGTGGCCGCGCGGGCGAGGGTCTTCGGTCGCGCATCGGCCGGACGGTCTTCACCAGCCTGCTCGCTCTCGCTGAGCCGCGCGAACAGCAGATCGAGCTGCTTCGGGGTCAGCTTCTCGAAGGCCTCGACGTGCGCACGTTCGACGACGTCGGGCGGCGCATTCCGAAACATCTGCTCGTAACGTTCGACCGCATGAGCATCAGCCCGAGTCGACCATGGCGGGATCGCTCCGGCTGCCAGCTCGTTCTTCCGCCCGAAGAGTTGATCGAGTAGTCCCATTTCTGACTCCGTCCTCAAGAGATTTGAAGACGATTCTGCGCCCGGAGGATCGCCGCTCGAATCCGTAGAGAGCCCTGGTCGACGAGCGGAATGACCCTGGCTTCGGCGACGCCTGCCGACGCCACGCAGAGCTCGTCTGGGAACTCTCCGCTTTGCACCTGCACTGGCTCAGCGCATACGACCCCGACCAACACGGCTCAGCACCCTTCGGATGGCACCGCGACTTCGCCGACGCCCGCAACCGCCTCCACGACTGGGTCGCCACCTCAGGTACCCGCCTCGAACGCGACCGCCCCACCCGCCAAACTGCCTGGCCAGGTGAGCCGCCCGGCGACCCGGTCGAAGAGATCGAGATCACCAATCGCAACGACGACTTCATCGGCTTCGTCATCGACGACGTCGAACGCCGTCGGGCAGGGGAAGATGGGCCGACCTGAAAACGGCTCGCTACAAGCGCAACCTCACCATGCGACTCGTATCCCGTGTCCCACCTGCTTGTCGTCGGCAGGCGCTGTCTGCGGTCGACCGTAGGCTGCCCGCATGGTCATGAAGGAGCCGTGCCCGTTCTGCGGGTCAAGGGTCGGTCACAGCACAAAGGAGCATTGGCTCCCCCGCGACTGGGGTGAGCATTTCCCGCTGCCACCGGCAATGCTCGCTCGAAGAGTCGACTACCACGATCAGGTTTCGGAGCCGATGGTGAAGAACCTCGCCCCCTACGATCAGCAGTTCTCCGGAATCTGCGCTGCGTGCAACGGCGGCTGGCTGCGGGAACTCGACACCGCAGCGAAACCAATCGCGTTGAGCCTCGGGCTCCGCCGCGTCGCTGCTGTCCCAGCCGCGGAAGTCGTCCCGCTCGCCGCCTCGCTGTACCGCGCTGCGCTCATGCTTACCTGGGGTCGCCGTGTCGAGCAAGGGTACGAGCCATCGCGGTTCCAGTTCCTTCATGCGCACCGGCGTCCGCCGGAGGACGTGTTCATCTTGCTCGGGAAGGCGATGGAACCGTGGATACATGGCGGCGGCTACCAGAACGTTCTCCCCGTTGCCCGGAACATCGATGCCCTCCGCATCATAACTTTCGGCGCGATCGGACATCTGTGGGTCGCGGTCATCGACCCTGCGCCCGGCTTCGAATCGGAGGCGAGGTACCTTGCGGCCAGCGCGAAAACGGGAACAAGTGGCACGCTGAAGCAGCTTTGGCCCAACCGACGCCGGACCCGAGTCACGCTTGATGGGATGCGCATCGGCGTGACGGTTGCTGACCGTGTAGCCGGCGTACATCCGCTCACGAACGACTCTGAACCATTCGCGCCTGCCGTCACACCGGATTCCGTGTTGGCGCGATACCCGACCGAGCCGGCGTACCGGGATTCTTTCCGAGCATCGACGAAGACGCTCGAGTAACCGCCTCGATTGGGGCAACTTCGGATGGTGGCCGCGTCGTGCGCTGAAGCCCTCCGAGTACTTCGGACGTGTCAGGCGCGTCGATGGCGTGCTTCGCGTAATACTGCTCGGTGACACGAGAACGCTTGTGGCCCGCGAAGCGCGCGGCAGCCTCCAGTCCGAGCTCGTCAGAGACTGCGGTCACCGCCGACTTCCTCAGCGCGTGCGGAACGAGCCGATCGTCAATCTCCGCCCAGGCGCGTACGGCTCGCAGCGCGCGGTGCACGTCCTGGGTCCCGTTCGGGGCTCCGGTGCGCGTATGGAATACGAACTCATTGCCGCCGCTCGCGATCTTCCGCCTCCGGAGCATCGGGAGAATCTCTGGCGGGATAGTGACGCGCCGCCAGCCCGACTCGCTCTTGAGGTAATTCTCCCAGTGCTTCGGCTGACCTTTGGAGTCGACGATCTTGCCGGCGATGGTGATCGTCGGCTTCGGCGATTCGAGGTCCAAGTACTCCCATTTGAGGCCGACGGCTTCGCTGATGCGGGCACCGGTCGCGAGGATCAGATCGACGACGTCGCCGAGGAGGTCTGAAGGTCGTGGCCCCATCCGGTCCTCGCGAGTCTGGTACTCGCGGATGACGCCCCTGAACTCGGCGAGCTCCATGGATGCGGGTGCGTAGATCGGCCGGGCCGGCTCCTTAACCTTCCTCACCTCACGGGCAGGGTTCGCGAGCATCAGGTCGTTCATCACCGCGTACGAGCAGATCTGACTGATCAGCGCCTTGACGTTGCGCGCGGTGCTCGGCGTCTGCCGGTAGATGGTCTTGTAGACGCGGAGCACGGTGCTGGCCTTGATCTCGCGGATGGCGAGCGCGCCCATATGCGGGGCGATCTGCTTCTCGATGAGCCGGCGGTTCTCGTGCCGAGTTGTGTCGCGCTGCTCCTGCGTGAACTCGACGTGATCCATGAACTCGTGCGCCAGCTCCAAGAACGACGATTCCGGCGTGAGCGCCCCCGAATTCGCGAGCGTTGTCGCGTACTGCTCCTCGACCGACTCCAAGAGCGCTCGCCGTGCCGCCGCGTTCGAGCGAGCACTGACCCGGAGCTTGCCTCGGGTCCCGTCAAGCCGCCGGAAGCGCACGGTGCCGCGTACCCGGCCGCTGGGCAGGAGTTGATACGAGATGTCGCCGTGTGAGCCCGGCGCTAGCGTGTGGCGTGCCATGAGAATCGTCCTCTTTTCGAGGAGATGAGCACGGTCGACCTGGTCACCGTCGGTCCGTCCGGGCACGCAACCACGCTTCGACGTTCGCGCTGCTGTAGCGCAACTGCTTGCCGAGCTTGGTGGCCTTCGGGCCGGTGCCCTCGAGCCGCCAGTGGTACAGCGTCTCCTTCGAGAGCTGCAGGTACGCTGCCAGCTCGTCGACTGTGAGGTAGTCCCCGAAGCTCTCGATGAACCGAGAGTCGGGAGCCGTGGTCGGAAGTGATGTGCTCATACTCCTTATGAGTGCGGCACATCCCCTGCATCGTCACGGTCTGTTGGAATCTGTTGTGGATCCCTGAGGAACTCGGGCCGATTTTCAAAAAGGCCCCAAAAAGGCCCCGAACGCCCTCTTCCAACGAAAAAGAACCCCTGAAAACCTTCGGTTCATCAGGGGTTTTTGGTGGATCTGAGGGGACTCGAACCCCTGACCCCCTGCATGCCATGCAGGTGCGCTACCAGCTGCGCCACAGACCCGTATCGGGAATCACCCGACGTGGTCGGAGCTCTCGCCCCGCCGTCTCCCGCTCTCGCGGGGCAACATGTCGAGCTTACACCAGCGGATGCCACCTCGCGAAATCGACGACGGCACCCCGGGCGATTCGCCCGCCGATCAGCCCTTGGCCGCGAGCAACGGCTCGACCGGGACCGCCGGGCAGTCGGCCCAGAGCCGCTCGAGCCCGTAGTACATGCGCTCCTCGCGGTGGAAGACGTGCACGACGAGGTCGCCGAAGTCGAGCAGCACCCATCGTCCCGCGTCGTGGCCTTCGCGGCGGCCGGCTCGACCGAGCGCCTCTTCGACGGCGTCGGCGATCGCGACGACGTTGCGCTCCGAGTTTCCGGTCGCGAGGAGGAACACGTCGGCGAACGGCAACGGCCCCGACACGTCGAGCGCCACCAGGTCTTCGGCACCCTTCGCATCGGCTGCGCGCACCGCGCGTGAGAGGGCGTCGAGGGCTTGTGCGGATGCGGTCATTCGCTCACTTTCGGAATGAGAATCGGAGTCGGAGATCGTGGCAGACGTCGGCTGCGAAGATGTCGAGCTCAGAAGAGCCCCGACATGGCGCCGATCACGAGCGTGCCGACCACACCGAGGGCGAGCACACCGGCGGTGACCGCGAGCACGAGGGGCACGTTCATGCCCTCCTTCTTCGGCGGGGCCATCATCGTGCGGGCGGCGCCCTGGGTGCTGATCGCGCTCGTCGCGGCCACCGGTGCGACTCCGGTGCCGACCTCTTCGACGCTGTCGAACAGACGGTCGACGTCGGACGAGTCGATCTGGCTCGGGTGCACGCCCGTCGCACCGTAGCTTCGCGGCAGGTCGATCGATCCGGTCGCGAGCACCTCGCCCGACTGCGCGAGCGAGTCGCCGAACGCCCCGCTGTCGGGCAGCGACGGCAGGATCAGCGCGTTCGTCGTCGTCGGGACCCCGTGGCTCAGCGAGCCGCGCGACAGCAGCTGGTCGAACGGCCCCGAGGGCTCGTCGTCGGGAACGTCGAGCTGGGTGGTCCAGTGAGCGGGTGCGCTCGGCGCCGGGGTGGGCACCTGGTCGATCGGGGTCGCGAGCGACGCCGGCATCGCGGCCTGCGAACCGGGCAGCACGAGCGGCGAGGCCGTCTGCGGCGGTGCGGGCGGCGCCGGGTGCGTCGACGAGAGCGGCAGCCCCGTCTGCGGGTGCACGACCTGCGGGTGCGCGGCCTGCGGAGACGGCACGGCCTGCGATGCGCCCGGAACGTCGTCGCTGTCGAGTTCGCCGTCGAACTCGTCGAGCGCCGATCCCTCGAGCATCGCCCGCAGTTCGCGCCGGGTCAGCGTGCGTTCGGGTGTCTGCGGCGAGGCAGGGGCCGCCGAGGCCGTCGGCGCCGACTCGACCGGAAGAGCCGATGCCGCGGCGATCGGGTTCGCGGGCGCGGGGATCACCGGCACCGGAGCCGCCACGGGAGGAACGGCCTGAATCGGGGTCACTGGCTGCGGAGCGAACGGATTCTGCTGCGGAACCTGCGACTGCGTCGGCGCCTGCGGGGTCGCGAGCACGGCGTCGAAGCCGCCGGCAGGACGGGGCGGCGCGTAGCTGGGGCTCGGCGCGACCTGCGCGGCCGCAGCCTGGACCGGCGCGGCGAACTGCGGGTTGACCGGCTGCGGGGCGGGCGTCGCCGGCTGCGGCGCGGGAACGGCGGGTGCCTGCGGCGGAACCGCGGGAGTCGCCGTCGGAGCGGACGGCGCCGTGAACGGCTGTGCGGTGTCGGGGGTCGACGAAGCGGCCTGCTGTTCGCGCAGGCGCTCGCGCTCACGCAGCTCACGGCGCGTGAGCGGCGGTTCGTTCGACGACGTCATTCGACACTCCGGTAGAGATGGTGCTTGGAGATGTACTGGACGACCCCATCGGGGACCAAGTACCACACCGGGAAACCCCGGCGCACCCTGCTCCGGCAGTCGGTCGACGAGATCGCCAGAGCCGGAACCTCAAGCAAGCTTACGTCCTGCTCAGGCAAACCCGAAACGCTCAGCACATGTCCCGGGCGACTCACAGCAACGAAGTGCGCGAGCTCCCAGAGCTCGTCGACGTCCTTCCACGAGAGGATCTGGGCGATCGCATCGGCACCGGTGATGAAGAACAGGTCGGCATCGGGGCGTTCGCGCCGGATGTCGCGCAGCGTGTCGATCGTGAAGGTCGCCTTCTGGCGATCGATGTCGACGCGGCTCACCGTGAAGCGCGGGTTCGAGGCCGTCGCGATGACGGTCATGAGGTACCGGTGCTCGGCCGGGGTCACGACCGTCTTGTAGCTCGGCTGACCGGTCGGCACGAAGATCACCTCGTCGAGGTCGTGCGACTGCGCGACCTCGCTCGCGGCCACGAGGTGGCCGTGATGGATCGGATCGAACGTGCCGCCCATGATCCCGACGCGGGATCGGCGGCCCGGCACCGTCACCGGGCGACCACTCGCCTCAGTGACCGTGCCCGTGCGCGTCGCCGGCATGACGTGCGGCGTACGCCTCGGCCTTGGCGCGGTGGCGGTTCGCGACGTCGCGGTACGACGCGGTGACGATACCGAGGATCGCGAAGATGATGAGGGCGATGAGCCCGAACACCCAGGTCTCGACCCCCAGCTCGTGCGCATGCACCGACTCGGTGAGCACCGTTCCGGTCAACGCTGCGGTGGTGAGGCTCATTCGGCCGTTCCTTTCGATCCTGCGGGTAACGCTCTCGTCAGTCTATCGAGGTCGAGGGTGCGCTGCGTTCAGGCGCGCACGTGACCCGCTCCCCTGACGATCCACTTCGTGCTCGTGAGCTGCGGCAGGCCCATCGGCCCGCGTGCGTGGAGCTTCTGCGTGGAGATGCCGACCTCGGCGCCGAATCCGAACTCCGCTCCGTCGGTGAAGCGCGTCGACGCGTTCACCATGACCGCCGCCGCGTCGACCTCGTTGAGGAAGCGCTCGGCGTTGGCGAGGTCGTTCGTGACGATCGCCTCGGTGTGCTTCGTCGAGTAGCGGCGGATGTGCGCGAGCGCGTCGTCGAGCGAGTCGACGACGCCGACCGACAGGTCGAGGCTCATGTGCTCGGTGGACCAGTCGTCGTCGGTCACCGGAACCGTGTCGGGCCGGATCGCGCGGACGCGTTCGTCGGCGTGCACGGTGACCCCGGATGCCTCGAGCCGGTCGATCACGGCGGGCAGCAGCCGTTCGGCGGCAGCACGATGCACGAGCAACGTCTCGAGCGCGTTGCAGACGCTGGGCCGCTGCACCTTGGCGTTGTGCACGAGCTCGACCGCCCACTCCTCGGGCGCGCTCTCGTCGAGGAACATGTGCACGACACCGGCACCCGTCTCGATCACCGGGACCCTGGCCTCGTCGACGACGGCCCGGATGAGGCCGGCGCTCCCCCGCGGGATGAGCACGTCGACGTACGCCCGCGCCTGCATGAGATGGCGGGCGCCCGCCCGACCGAAGTCGTCGACCGTCTGCACGGCGTCGCCGGGGAGACCTGCACGCTCGAGCGCGGAGCGCAGCACCTCGACGAGGACGGCGTTGGTCTGCTCGGCGGCACTGCCGCCACGGAGCACCACGGCGTTGCCGCTCTTCAGGGCGAGCACCGCGATGTCGATCGTCACGTTCGGGCGCGCCTCGTAGATCGCCCCCACGACGCCCAGCGGCACCCGCACCTGGTCGATGCGCACGCCGCTCGGCAGCGATCGCCCGCTCACCGTCTCGCCGATCGGATCGGTCAGCCCGATCACCTCGAGCACCGCGTCTGCGAGCGCCCCGACGCGGCGCACGTCGAGTGCGAGGCGGTCGAGCAGGCCCGTCGAGAGTCCGTTGTCGCGCCCGGCTTCGAGGTCGCGCGCGTTCGCCGCGACGATCTCGTCGGCGCGTTCGCGAAGGATCGCCGCGACCTCGGCGAGGGCCGCATCCTTCTCGGCCGTCGAGGCCCGTGCCAGCCGGTACGACGCCGCCTTCGCGGCGGCGAGACGGTCGTCGAGCACGTCGGGATCCAGGTCGGGTTCGTCCATGGTCCAAGCCTAGGCGAGCCCGCACTTCGCCGGTTCCGTGTGACATCGGGCGGCGAGCTCGATCGCTGCCCCGCCGTGCGGCGTCAGCCGGCCGGTTCGAACCAGGTGCCGAGCTCGACGCCCGCCAGAGCCTCGGCCACGAGCGGCGTCGCCGTGATCAGCACGGCGGCCCCCGCCTCGGCGGCGACCCGCGCAGCGGAGACCTTCGTCTCCGCGCCGCCCGTGCCGACGCCCGCGCGACCGACCGAGCCGATCTCGACGCCGGCGAGCTCGTCGCCGAATGCCACGCGCGCGATGCGTTCGGCCCCCGGCAGGTGCGGCGGCTTCGTGTAGAGGGCGTCGACGTCGGAGAGCAGCACGAGCAGGTCGGCACCGATCAGTTCGGCGACGAGCGCGGCCAGCCGGTCGTTGTCGCCGAACCGGATCTCGTGGGTCGCGACGGTGTCGTTCTCGTTCACGATCGGCAGGATGCGCAGTGCCAGGAGCCGGTCGATCGCGCGCTGGGCATTCACGCGCGGGGTGTCGTTCTCCAGGTCGCCGGCCGTGAGGAGCACCTGGCCGGCGACGATATCGTAGCGGTCGAGCGCGTCCTGATAGCGCACCATGAGCAGGTTCTGCCCTACCGACGCGGCCGCCTGCTGGGTCGCCAGATCGGAGGGTCGGGCGTCGAGCCGCAGGTAGGGCATGCCCGTCGCGATCGCACCCGACGAGACGAGGACGACCTCGGTGCCACGCCCGTAGGCGGTCGCGAGCGCGTCGACGAGCGGCGCGATCTGCCCGGTGTTCTCGCCGCTGATCGACGATGAGCCGACCTTCACGACGATCCGGCGCGCCGTCGGGATCTCGGAGCGCGAGCGGAGGCTCACCGCTCGTCCTCGCGTTCGGTCGCCTCGTCACCGCCGGCGGTCACCGCGGGGTCGATCTCGTCGTCGACCCAGATGCCGGCCTCGCGCTCGCGCTCGAGCTCGGCGCGGGCCTCGGCCTTCGCGTCCATCCGCTCGTGGTACTCGCTCTTGCGCTCGGCGCGGGTCGCACGACGGTTCTCGTCGAGGCGCGCATCGGTGCCGCGCGGTGCGGTGATGAGCTCGGCGGTCGACGTGAGCGTCGGCTCCCAGTCGAACACGACACCCTGGCCCTTGCCGATCACGACCGTCGAACCGGCCACGGCGCCCGCCCGCACGAGTTCGTCCTCGACGCCGAGCTTCGCCAGCCGATCGGCCAGGAAGCCGACGGCTTCGTCGTTCGCGAAATCGGTCTGCTGCACCCAGCGCTCGGGCTTCTTGCCGATGACGCGGTACAGCGTGCCGTAGCTTCCCCCCTCGGCGCGAACCGTGAAGGCGACCTCGTCGACGGCCCTCGGACGCATGACGATGCGTTCGGGCGCGGGAGCGGCTGCGGCTTCGGCCCGGGCGCGGTCGACGAGCTCGCCGAGCGCGTAGCCGAGGGGTCGGAGACCCTCGTGGCTCACGGTGGAGATCTCGAACACGCGGTAGCCGCGCGACTCGAGCTCGGGCCGCACGAAGTCGGCGAGCTCCTTCGCCTCGGGCACGTCGACCTTGTTGAGTGCGATGAGCTGCGGGCGGTCGAGCAGCGGGATCTGACCCTCCGGCACCGGGTACGCCGCGAGCTCGGCGAGGATGACGTCGAGGTCGCTGATCGGGTCGCGTCCGGGTTCGAGCGTCGCGCAGTCGATGACGTGCAGGAGCGCCGAGCAGCGCTCGACGTGGCGCAGGAACTCGAGACCGAGCCCCTTGCCCTCGCTCGCGCCCTCGATGAGGCCGGGCACGTCGGCGACCGTGAACCGGTGGTCGCCCGCCTGCACGACGCCGAGGTTCGGGTGGAGGGTCGTGAACGGGTAGTCGGCGATCTTCGGGCGCGCCGCGGAGAGCGCGGCGATGAGGCTCGACTTGCCGGCGCTCGGGAACCCGACGAGTGCGACGTCGGCGATCGTCTTGAGCTCGAGCGTGATCTCGATCTCGTCGCCGTCGGTGCCGAGGAGGGCGAACCCGGGCGCCTTGCGCTTCGTGGTCGCGAGGGCGGCGTTGCCGAGGCCGCCGAGGCCGCCGGCCGCCGCGACGTAGCGGAGCCCGGGCTCGGCGAGGTCGGCGAGCTCGTTGCCCTCATCGTCCTTCACGACGGTGCCCACGGGCACCGGCAGCTCGAGGTCGTCGCCGGCCGCGCCCGCACGGTTGTCGCCCATGCCGGGCTGGCCGTTCGATGACGACCGGTGCGGACGGCCATGGTACGCGAGCAGCGTGGTCACCTGCGGGTCGGCGACGAGCACGATGTCGCCACCGTGGCCGCCGTTGCCGCCGTCGGGGCCTGCGAGCGGCTTGAACTTCTCCCGCCGCACCGAGACGCAGCCGTTGCCGCCGTGGCCGGCGCGCAGGTACAGCGTCACCTCGTCGACGAAGCTGACCATGCCGACCCCTCCTCCTGAAATCCGAGTGATGAAACACGTGAGGGCGAGCCGAAGCCCGCCCTCACGAAGACCGTCGGTCGACTACTCGCCGACCGCCACGATGTTGACGACCTTGCGGCCGCCCTTGTTGCCGAACTGCACCGCGCCGGCTTCGAGCGCGAACAGGGTGTCGTCGCCACCGCGACCGACGCCCGCACCCGGGTGGAAGTGGGTGCCGCGCTGGCGGACGAGGATCTCGCCCGCGCTGACGACCTGGCCGCCGAAGCGCTTCACGCCGAGGCGCTGCGCGTTCGAGTCACGACCGTTGCGAGTGGAGCTCGCTCCCTTTTTGTGTGCCATGTCTGATTCTCCTTGGACGCCGCGGG